>WBZX01002662.1_pt1 | contig 11992 bp, 8 predicted proteins | sample 5204211 | NCBI WGS metagenome assembly WBZX01 (sample SAMN12344362, study PRJNA552823) | activated sludge metagenome | biome: Activated sludge suspended growth; feature: Nitrification reactor; material: Wastewater; isolation source: activated sludge from nitrification reactor of wastewater treatment...
GTTGCGAGCTGAAGTAGAGGCGGGAGCCGGTGGGGTCGAACGCCGGACCGGTGATCTCGGATCGGTCCTGGCCGACCAGCCGGATGCAGGGGATCGTGCGGCCGTCGTCGGCGACGGCGACGAGCTCCATGTTGCCGCCGTCCTCCGCGACGTAGATCCCCCCGTGTCCCGTGGTGATGTTGTCGACGCCGCTGAGCGCCGCCATGGGGCTGGTGCGCATGTCGTAGAGCACGGTGCAGGTCTGGGCGCCGAGGTCCAGGTCCCAGATGCGCCCGTCGCCCTTGGTGGTGAACAGGATGTGGCCGTCGCGGTGCACCGCTCCCTCGCCGCCGTCGAACGCCGTGCTCTCGGGCACCTGTCGTCGTGTCGGCGTCTGGTCGATCGACGGGGTGGGGTTGCGCAACGGGAGCCAGCTCACCGCGCCCTGCGCGCTGACCGCCGCGACCCGGAGGGTGCCCCTGGTGAGGTCCGGCCATGCGTCGGGGTCGTACCGGTAGAGCCGGCCGTCGGGCTCGTCCTCGGTCAGGTACACCGATCGTCCGACCGGGTCGACCGCGGCGGCCTCGTGCCGGAACACACCCATGCGCGGCAGCGGTCGGCTCCAGCCGGACCGCGGGTTCACCTCCCACACCTTGCCGAGCGGATGCTCCTCGCAGGTCAGCCACGTCGACCACGGCGTGACGCCGCCGGCGCAGTTCGCTGCGGTCCGACCGATCAGGAGCGGTCGGGCACCGAGCAGGCTGCCGTCGCCCGCGAAGTCCAGCGCGCCGACGCCGCCGAAGAAGGACTCGCTGTTGGAGACGTAGGTCCAGCCGCCCGTGGGTCGTGGCAGCACGCCGGCGCCGTCCGGGTTCATGTGCCAGTAGTGCCCGCCGAGGACCCGCGACCCCGAGCGGGCGAGCACCTTGCTCCGGAACCCCTTGGGCACCATGACGCCGTTGGCGTCGGCCGGTTGCAGTGCGAGGTCGAGCGGACCTGGGGACCCAGGGGTGCACGCGGCCCCGATCGCGGCGACCGCAGCGGTCGAGAGGGCGAGTCGGAGCGCGCTGCGTCGATCGAGCGGTTGGTCCATCGGCGGGACGCTAGGTATCGCCGTGGTCCTCCGATCGACGGCAGGTCGACCGGAGCGGGAACCTCAGGTGAAGCCTCGTCGCTGGCCAGCCTTCGTCCCCGCTGCCGCGTCGCGGTACCTTGCCGCCGTGGACGCAGCGAACAAGACCAACCCGGGCAACTTCTTCGAGGACTTCACCCTCGGCCAGCGGATCGACCATGCGACGCCGCGCACGGTCACCGAGGGGGACCGTGCGCTCTACGGCGCGCTGTACCCGACCCGCTTCGCCCTGCCCTCCTCGGCCAGCTTCGCCGCGGCGAGCGGGCTCAGGCCCGCGCCGGTCGAGGAGCTGATCGGCTTCCACATCGCGTTCGGCAAGACCGTCCCGGACATCTCGCTCAACGCGGTGGCCAACCTGGGCTACGCCGAGTGCCGGTTCCACCGCCCTGTGCGCCCGGGGGACACGCTCCGCGCCAGCTCCGAGGTGATCGGGCTCAAGGAGAACTCCAACGGGAAGACGGGTGTCGTCTACGTGCGCTCCACCGCGACGAACCAGGACGGCGACGTCGCCATCGACTGGGCCCGTTGGGTCATGGTGCGCAAGCGGGACCTGGACGCTCCCGCACCCGAGACGGTCGTGCCGGAGCTCGCCGACCACGTCGCCGCCGCCGACCTGGTGATCCCCGCCGGCCTCGACTTCACCTCGTACGACGAGGTGCTGGCCGGTTCGCCGCACCGCTTCGGCGACTACGAGGTGGGGGAGAAGATCGACCACGTCGACGGGGTCACCCTCGAGGAGGCCGAGCACATGATGGCCACCCGGCTGTGGCAGAACACCGCCAAGGTGCACTTCAACACCGAGGCCCGCGAGGACGGACGGCGCCTGATCTACGGCGGCCACGTCATCTCGATGGCGCGGGCGCTGTCGTTCAACGGGCTCGCGAACGCACAGTTGATCGCGGCGATCAATGCAGGTGCACACACCAACCCGGCGTTCTCCGGCGACACCGTCTACGCGTGGTCCGAGGTGCTCGACAGGGCCGACACCGCGGCGCCGGGTGTCGGCGCGCTGCGGCTGCGCCTGGTCGCGACGAAGGGGCGCGACGAGTCGATGACGCTGCGGGGCGACGACGGCAAGTACCTGCCCCACGTGCTGTTGGACCTGGACATCTGGGCCCTCATCCCCGTCTGAGCGTCGCCTCGGCATCAGCGCCACCGACGGTCAGGCGATGCCGTCGCGGCGTGTCAGGCTGTCCGCCATGCAGATCCGGCGGGCGGTGGCCTGCACCCTCCTTGCCGTGCTGGTCGCGGGACCCGTCGCCACGGCGTGCAGCAACAAGGGCGACTCGGTCGCCGTCATCGGTGACTCGATCACCGCCCTGGACCAGTCCGCGATGAACGAGCAGCTCGGGGGGACCTACGAGCTCGTCGTGACCGGCAACTTCGGCAAGACCGTCGCCGAGGTGATGCCGGAGGCGAAGGTCCTGGCGCAGCGGAGCTACGACCAGGTGATCATCAACCTCGGCACCAACGACGTGCTGCAGGGACTCCCGGTCGACACCTCGATGGCCGCACTGCGCGAGATGATCGCCCTGTTCGACTCGGCGAGCTGCATCCACCTGGTGGACATCAACGAGCACATGATCGTGCAGGGCACCGGGATCTCGCGCGCTGCCGAGGCCGAGCGGTTCAACGCCGCGCTCGAGGAGCTGGCGTCCAGCGAACCGCGCCTGTCGATCGTCGACTGGAACGAGGTCGCGGCCGGCGCGCTCAACGACCAGGAGCCGCCGTTCAGCTCGCTCACGAAGGACTCGATCCACCCGACCGCGGACGGCAACACCGAGCTGAACCAGCTCTACGCGACCGCCCTCGGCGGCTGTCGCGGACCGCTGTGAGATGACCTCGGCGCTCCGGCGCTCCGGCGAGTCAGTCGGACGAGGAGCGTTCGCGCTGGGAGAACTCGTCGGTCGCCGCGGTGAGCAGCTCGACCGCGACGCGGCGGTCGACCGTCCACAGCCCTGCGGCCAGGGCCCGGTTGTGCTCGCCGACGACGTGGGTGGGCCCGTTGTCGATGCTGGCCACCAGCTCGGCGGCGACGTCGGTGGAGGTCATGTCCCGCTCGGGGTCGAACGTCCGTCCGGAGCGTTCGGCGGCCGGGGTGTGCACCGAGCCCAGCACCGCTGCGCACACGTCGACGCCGGCGTCGCGCAGCTCTGCCCAGAGCCCCTCGGCGAGGTGGACCGCGAAGATCTTGGCCGCCGAGTAGACGGCCACGCCGCCCGAGCCGACCAGGCACGCCATCGACGACACCAGGACGAGCCCGCCCCGCCGCCGGTCCCGCATCGGCGGCAGGAAGTGGTGGGCGAGCTCCAGGGGGGTGGTGCAGTTGAGCGCCACCAACGCGGACGAGGTGGGGAGCGGCTCGTCCAGGAACGGCCCGGTCCGGTTGGCCGCGCCGGCGTTGTGCACGACCAGGCCGACCTCCAGGTCCGAGGTCAGGTCGGCGACCGCGGTCGCGGCGCCGGGCAGGGAGAGGTCGACCGCGATCGTGCGGGTGGACACGCCGTGCTGCTCGCCGAGCCGGGACGCCACCTCCTCGAGCAGCGCGGCGTTGCGGGCGACGAGCACGACGTGCACACCGCGCTGCGCCAGCTCGTCGGCCACCGCGGCACCGACGCCCTCTGACGCACCGCAGACCAGGGCCCAGGGGCCGTAGCGCTCGCGGAACCCGGTGTCGTCTGCCGTGTCGTCGATAGGTGCCATCGCCGGAGCGTACGGGTGGACCGCCTCAGGCGCCGTCGTCGCGCCGCACCACGAGCACCTGGTCCGCATCGACGTCGGTGAGCACCTGGGCCTCGGTGGCGCCGGGCCAGAACACCTCGACCCGGTCGACCCGCGCGGCGTCGCCGAGCCCGACGTGGGCCTCCGTGGGCACCTGGGACTCGTATGAGCCGCCGCCCAGCACCCAACGCGTGACGGGGTCACCATCGGTCGGGGTCACGACGACCCTGGCGCCGATCCCGTGGCGGTTGCCCGGCGCGGTCGGGTCGTCGAGCTGCACGGTCAGCCAGTGCCTCGTCGGGCTGTCGTTGCGGAACAGGTGCGGTTCGCCACCGAAGTCGGCGACCAGCAGGTCCAGGTCGCCGTCGCGGTCCATGTCGAACGGGACGAGTGCACGACCCAGGCCCGTGTCGTCCAGCCCGACCGCGGCGCCCACCTCGGTGTAGGCGCCGTCGACCGGCAGCCAGAACTGCATCGGATCGTCGATCGGGGTGCCCGAGGACCGGTCGGGGTCCTCGTCGGGCCCGGTGCTGTACCCGTTGGTCATCACGACGGCGTCGTCGCCCTCGTTGGCGAAGTCCTCCACGGCCGCCCCCCAGCCCCACCCGCCGTTGCGGAGGCCCAGCTGGTCGGTCGCGTCGGTGAACGTGCCGTCGCCGTCGTTCAGGTACACGCGATTGCCGGACGAGCCGAAGCCGCCCCCCAGCTCCAGCGGGGCGGGGTCGTCGCCGACCGGGCCGATGCTGGTCACGAGCCAGTCGGGTCGGCCGTCGCCGTCCAGGTCGGTCACGACCGAGCCCATGCCGTTCTCGTCGGTGCCGACGCCCGCCGCATCGGTGACGTCGGTGAACCGCGTGCCACCCTCGTTGCGGAACAGGCGACTCGTGCAGAAGTCACCCGTGATCAGCAGGTCCTCCCACGCGTCGCCGTCCACGTCCACGAAGCTGCCGGTGAAGCCGAGGATCTCGTCGAAGGGCAGCCCGAGCTCGGCCGAGACATCGCGGAACCGTCCGCCGCCCTCATTGCGGTACAGCCGCCCACGGTTGGCCGGGGCCCCCTCGGCGCGGGGGAACCCGCGCTCGGCCAGCCAGTCGGCCCGCGCGCACACCAGGCTGCCGTCCTCGTCGGGCCGGATGGAGTTCGCCGCCGGGTCGGCCAGCGCCGCGGGGATCACGTCGTCCCAGTGGGTGACCAGCAGGTCGAGCCGGCCGTCGCGGTCGTAGTCGGCGAAGGTGACCCCGTGCATCTGGGCGAGCTCGCGGTCGGGCAGTGGTGGCAGGTCGTCGAGTCCGCTCGAGGCCGTCGTGTCCTCGAACGTGCCCGAGCCGTCGTTGAGGTAGAGCGTCGTGGGGTTGCTCCCGGCACCGGTCACGACGAGGTCCTCGTCGCCGTCCGCGTCCACATCTGCGAACCCGGCGGCGGAGGAGCCCTGGCCGGGGTCGTTGCCACCGACCTCGGCCTCGTCGGTCCGGTCCGTGAAGGTCCCCGTGCCGTCGTTGACCAGCAGTCGGTTCGGACGCCCGACGCGGGTCAGGTACACGTCCAGGTCACCGTCGTCGTCGACATCCGCGACCGCGGCGCCGGCGGTCATCGCGGACTCGCCGGTGAGCTCGGTGTCGCTGTGCGGTTCGGCCAGACCGGCGGCCTCGGTCACCTCGGTGAACCGCACACTGCGGACCTCCGGGTCGACGGCCGCGGTGGTCGTCGACCCGTCCGTGGCCGACTCGTCCGCGTCGGGGCTCCCGACGAACAGGCGCACGGCGACCAGCGCCGCCACCGCGGCGGCGAACGCCACGATCGGGATCACTCGCCGTTGCGTCGCCATGACGGGGTCCGTCAGCCTCCCCCCGGTGGGTCCGGACCGCACCACGGTACCGGCCGCGAGGGTTGTGCAACAGGTCACATCCCCGCATACTTTCGACACCGACAGGGGGAGCGGCGTGGCAGCAACCGGGGTGGTCGATGACCTCGTGCAGAGCCCCGAACCGTCGCGCTCCGATGCCGCGGCGCCGGGTACGCGCCTGACGTTCCGCCTGCCCCGCCTGCGCGACCCGCGACTGCACGTGGCGTCGGTGGTGGTCTCGGTCCAGGTGCTCGGACAGGTCGCTCTCGGCTTCGACCTGTCGATCGCCCAGATCCTGGTGTCGTTGCTCACCGCGGCGACGATCGAGATCCTGCTGACCGCGCCGCGCACCCGCGTGATCGCCTGGCCGGCGAGCGCCCTGCTCACCGGCAACGGCATCGCGCTCATCCTGCGCGTGCCGGGCACCGAGCACGGGGACTGGTGGAGCCTGCGGGGTTGGTACGTCTTCGCGGCGACGGCGGCCGTCGGCGTGCTGTCGAAGTACGTCATCCGCTGGGCTGACCGCCCGCTGTTCAACCCCTCGAACCTGGCGCTGGTGCTGACCTTCCTGGTGCTCGGCGCGGGCATCGCGGACCCACAGGACCTCTGGTGGGGGCCGATGTCGCCCGGGCTGGCGCTGACCTACGGGGTCATCCTGGTCGGCGGGCTGGTCATCACCCGACGACTGCACCTGCTGGCGGTGTCGACGGTGTTCTGGGCGGTGTTCGCGGTGCTGATGGCGATCCTTGCGGCCGCGGGCCACTCGATGACCGCCCGCTGGAACCTGGGACCCGTGTCGGGCATGCAGTACTGGACCACGCTCGTGCTGTCACCCGAGGTCATGATCTTCGTGTTCTTCATGATCACCGATCCGCGCACCAGCGCGCGTGGTCGCACCGGCGGGATGCTCTACGCCGCCGGCGTCGCGGTCGCCAGCGGCGTGCTGATCGCCTTCCAGACCACCGAGTACGCCACGAAGGTCGCCCTGCTCAGCGGGTTGGTCCTGGTCTGCGCGGTGCGTCCCCTGATCGAGCGGCTCGCACCCGCGGCCGGCGACGACTCGCCGGCCGCATGGTTCGGCGCGCGGCGGTCCCGCGCGGCCACGGCGCTGGTCGGGGGGCTCGCGACGGTCGCGCTCGTGCTCCTCGGGGCGACGGTGGCCGAGCCGCCGGCGCCCGCCGCGGCGGCGGGCACCCGTCCCGAGGTCGTACTGACGAAGGACCAGCGTCCCGGCGTCGAGCTCGGCGACGGCCTGTCCACGGTCGGCGGATCCTTCGGCCCGGCCGAGGCGGAGCGGGTCGTGTCCGACGTGGCCGCCGCCGTGCTGCTCGCCGACCGGGCGGTCGAGTCGGGCGACACGGAGCTGGCCGCGACCGTCGCGACCGGGCCGTTCCTGGACGAGCTCTCCTCCCGAGCGCCGGTGGCTGCGCCGTCGCGGACCTTCGACACCGCGGTGGTCGACGTGGTGCGCGACCCGGACGACTTCCAGGCCCAGCCGCGGCTCTCGGTCACGTTGACCGGCACCGCCGACGGCGTCGCGTGGACCTCGACGTACCACGTTCTCGCGACGAGCGCGGATGCTCGCATCGAGCGCGAGGTCCCCGGCCCAGGCTGAGCGTTCGCGCAGTTCACGCCGACCTCGTCCGGGGTCGGACCCGTGGTCAGTCGGGCAGGGGCGGGGTCGCCGCGGCGTACCCGAACTCGACGATCTGCTGGCCCATCGGGGCGTAGTCCTCGCGGGTGGGCGGCGCCACGGTGCCCAGGCCGTCGACGTAGCGGTTGAACATGCAGAACGCGGCGGCGATCAGCACCGTGTCGTGGATCTCGACGTCGGTGGCGCCCTCGGCCCGCGCCGCCGCCACGGCCTCGTCGGTCACCGCCCGCCCGCTCTGCTGCACCAGCGCCGCGATGGCGAGCAGGGCACGCAGCTTCGGTGTGATGGGCGCTGTCGCGGGGTCGGCCATGACCTGGTCGACCAGGTCCCAGCCGCCGTCGACCTGGAGCGCGGCGAAGGTGGCGTGGGAGTTGTGGCAGAAGTTGCAGCTGTTCAGCTGCGAGACGTACGCGGCGATCGTCTCGCGCTCGCCGCGGGTCAGCGTGCTGTCGCCCCGCAGCAGGACCTCGGCCAGGTCGTTGAGCGGCTTGGCGGTCTCGGGCCGGAACAGCATCCCGGCGATGATGCCCGGTGCGTCCGGCAGTGCGATGTGCGGCATGGTGCCTCCCCCTCGTTGCAGTGCCCCGCAGGATACGGCGGCGACCCCCGCCGCGTCGCTCGGGCCGTCCGTTCGGGAGGGGCTCGCTCAGGGCTCCTTGCGGGCCCGGCTCGGCGCGACGCGCGGCGGCTCGTTCGGCTGCTTGGGGTACACCGGCGGCCACGGCGCGTCCATCAGCCCGTCGGCGAGGTCGCGCTCGTACCAGCCCAGCAGCACCTCGATCGATTGCGGCTCGTGCTCCATGCCCGCCCACGGATCACCGGTCGAGCGCACCCGCTCGGGCACCGAGGCGATCGTCTGCACCTGTGGGTCGATCTCGTCCAACTCGTCCCAGGCGAACGGCGTCGAGACCTGGGCGCCCACCCGCGGTCGTGCCGACCACGCGCCGAACACCGTCTTGTGCGGCGCGTTCTGGTTGAAGTCGACGAACACCCGTTGGCCCCGCTCCTCCTTCCACCAGGCCGCGGTCATCGTGGTGGGGTGGCGACGCTCCAGCTCACGGGCGAGCGCCACCGCGGCGGCGCGCACCTGGTAGGCGTCCCAGCGTGGCGCCAACCGGGCGTAGACGTGCAGGCCCTTGGAGCCAGTGGTCTTGGGTCGGGCCTCGATCCCGATCTCGTCGAGCAGCTCGTGCACGCAGCGCGCTGCGGCCCGGATGTCGTCGAAGCCCAGCCCGGGCACCGGGTCCAGGTCGATGCGCAGCTCGTCGGCGTGTTCGGGATCGGCCGCGTGGTACGGCCACACGTGGAAGCCCAGGCAGCCCATGTTCACCGCCCAGACCACGTGCGACATGTCCTGCACCACGAGCGCGTTCGACGGGGTGCCGTTCGGTGTCGCGACCACCGTCGTCGTCAGCCAGTCGGGCGCGCCCTTGGGGACCCGCTTCTGGAAGAACGACTTGCCGCCCGCGCCGTCGGGGTAGCGCTCCAGCATGACGGGCCGCCCGCCCATGGCGCGCAGCAGCGGCTCGGCGACCGCCAGGTAGTACTCGACCAGGTCGAGCTTCGTGTGCCCGGTGGCGGGGAAGAACACCTTGTCGGGGCTGGTGACCCGCACCTGCCGACCGTCCAGGTCCAGTGTGACCTCGCTCGCTCCCACCTCGGCACGGTATCGCCCGCGGCTGGCCCGCCGCGGTGCTCGCGCCGCTAGCCTCCGCGGCCGTGAACGCCACGGCCGTCCCCGATCCCGCTGACCGCTCCGCCGAGGACGTCGTCGCGACCCTGTCCCTCGCCGACAAGGTGCGCCTGTTGTCCGGGCGTGGCTTCTGGGCGCTCGAGCCCGTGCCCGAGCACGGCATCGACGGCATCCTCGTCGCCGACGGTCCCCACGGCCTGCGCTGCCAGGGCAGCGCGTCGGACCACCTGGGCATCGCCGCGGCGGTGCCCGCCACCTGCTTCCCGACCGCAGCCGCACTGGGGTCGAGCTGGGACGTCGACCTGCTCGCCACCGTCGGCGATGCGATCGGGGCCGAGGCCGCTGCGCTCGGTGTGGCCGTGGTGCTGGGTCCCGGCCTCAACCTGAAGCGCCACCCCGCGGGTGGGCGGAGCTTCGAGTACCTGTCCGAGGACCCGCTGCTGGCCGGCCGGCTCGCCGCTGCGATGGTTCGTGGGGTGCAGGGTCGTGGTGTGGGGACCAGCGCGAAGCACTTCGCGGTCAACAACCAGGAGTCGCACCGACTCGTCGTGGACGCGGTGGTCGACGAGCGCACCCTGCGCGAGCTCTACCTCACGGGCTTCGAGATCGTCGTGCGGGAGTCGTCGCCATGGACGGTGATGTGCTCCTACAACCTGGTCAACGGCACCTACGCCTCGGAGCACCACGAGCTGCTGACCACGATCCTGCGCGACGAGTGGGGGTTCGACGGGTTGGTCATGACCGACTGGGGAGCGACGAACGACCGGGTGGCCGGCATCGCCGCGGGCCTGGACCTGGAGATGCCCTCCAGCCAGGGCGCGTTCGATCCCGAGGTGCTCGCCGCGGTCCGCTCCGGGCGACTCGACGAGTCAGCGGTCGACCGGTGCGCGACCCGGGTGGTCGAGCTGCTGTTCCGGGGTGCAGGGGTGGCGCCGGCCGCGTCCGATGCCGACGCCGCCGCGCTGCACGAGCCGCACCACCAGCTGGCACGTCGCGCCGCGGCCGCGGGCTCGGTGCTGCTGGTCAACAACGGCGTGCTCCCGCTGCGCGCCGCCGGGCGGATCGCGGTCGTCGGCGCGTTCGCCGCCGAGCCCCGGTTCCAGGGCGCGGGCAGCTCGCAGGTCACACCGACGCGCGTCGACCGCATGCTCGACGAGCTGCGCGCCCGCGTGGGCGACGACGCGGAGATCAGCTACGCCGCGGCGTACGACCCGCGCACCGGCGCGACCACCCCCGAGCTGCTCGACGCGGCGCTCGCTTCGGCGTCCGGCGCCGACGTGGTGGTGTGCATGGCGGGGCTGCCGGGCGTGTCGGAGTCCGAGGGATTCGACCGCGCCACGCTCGACCTGCCCGAGGGGCACGTCCGGTTGATCGAGGCGCTCGCCGCCAGCCCGACACCGCTGGTCGTGGTGCTCAGCAACGGCGGCGTGGTCCACCTGCCCTTCGCCGACCGGGTGGATGCACTGCTCGAGTGCTGGCTCGGCGGCCAGGCAGGGGGCGGCGCGGTGGTGGACGTGCTGTTCGGCGACGCCGAGCCCGGCGGCCGGCTCGCGGAGAGCGTGCCGGTGCACGTCGCCCAGCTCCCGGCCGATCGCAACTTCCCCGGCAGCGCCCGCCAGGTCGAGTACCGCGAGGGTCTCTACGTGGGCTACCGCTTCCACGACAGCGCCGGTGTGCCCGCTCGCTGCTCGTTCGGCTCGGGGCTGTCGTACACGACCTTCGACTGGACCGACGTCGCGCTGCGCGGCGACGGCACCGACCTGACGGTGCAGGTCCGGGTGACCAACACCGGCGATCGGCCCGGGTCGGACGTGGTCCAGGTCTACGTACGGGACCCCGAGTGCAGCGTCCATCGACCCCACCAGGAGCTGAAGGGCTTCGCCAAGGTGCACCTGGAGCCCGGTGCGAGCGAGGACGTCGAGATCCGGCTCGGACGACGGTCCTTCGCGGTGTGGGACGTCGAGGCGCACGACTGGCTCGTCGAGGCCGGTCGCTACGAGGTGGTCGTCGCACGCTCCTCGACCGATGTGGTCGAGGTGCTGTCGGTCGAGGTCGCCTCCGACGACGTGCTCGGCGCCTCGCCCGGTCCGTCGTCGCACGTCTCGACCGACGCCGAGTTCGCCGCCATGCTCCGTCGCCCGATCCCGGTACCCACACCGGTGCGGCCCTTCGGGCGCAACTCGACCCTGGAGGACCTGGAGGCGACGAGCGTCGGGCGGCTCTTGTCGGCCGCGGTGGTCCGGGAGGGGGTCAAGCGGTCCTCGGAGGAGTTCCCCGACCCCGACGACGCCACGATCGCGATGGTCCGCGCGATGTTGCGGGAGGGCCCGGCGCGCATGTTGGTGATGATGGGCGACGGCGTCATCAGCTTCGCCCAGCTCGATGCGCTGCTCGACGCGCTGAACGGCCGGTGGGGGAGACTCGCCCGCACCACCGTGGGCCGGCTGCGCCGCCGGCGCCCGTCCTGAGCGAGGAGCACGATGCCGCAGACCCCTGAGCGCGTGCCCCCGATCGACGACTGGAACCGGCTGCTCGACGGGCGGGTCGCTGTGGTGACCGGCGGCGGTGCGGGCATCGGCGCCGCGATCGCCGAGCTGTTCGCCCAGCACGGGGCGCTGGTCGAGGTCGCCGAGATCGACCCGGAACGTGCCGAGTCGGTCGTCACCTCGATCATCGGTGCCGGGGGCAGCGCCCGCGCCCACGTCGTCGACGTCACCACCGAGCAGGGGGTGGACCGGCTCGCCGCCGACGTGTTCGACCGCCATGGGCGCGTGGACGTGCTGGTGAACAACGTGGGCGACCACCGGCCGCTGGTGCGCTTCGACCGCTCCGGCCCCGAGTCGTGGCAGGCCATGTACGAGACCAACCTGTGGCACGTGTTCGCGGTGACCCGGGCCGTGCTGCCCTCGATGCGCGCGCGGCGCTGGGGACGCATCATCAACATGTGCTCGCTGAACGGCGTCAACGCCC
>WBZX01002663.1_pt1 | contig 11988 bp, 8 predicted proteins | sample 5204211 | NCBI WGS metagenome assembly WBZX01 (sample SAMN12344362, study PRJNA552823) | activated sludge metagenome | biome: Activated sludge suspended growth; feature: Nitrification reactor; material: Wastewater; isolation source: activated sludge from nitrification reactor of wastewater treatment...
GGCGATCTCGGGCACCTCGAGCTCGAACAGGCGGCGGATCAGGCCGGGGTGCGTCCGGGACACGACGATCTGGGGGCCCTTCGCGGTGCGGCGGACCTCGACGATGTAGGCCTTGACCCGCTCACCCGGGTCCGGGCGCTCATAGTTCACCTGCTCGGACTGGGGCAGCAGCGCTTCGACCCGGCCCAGGTCCAACAGCGTGTAGCGGGAGTCGGACTGCTGGATGATGCCGGTGACGATGTCGCCCTCGCGGCCGGCGTACTCCTCGTACTTGAGCTCGCGCTCGGCCTCGCGGATCCGCTGGGTCATGACCTGGCGGGTGGTCGTCGCGGCGATGCGGCCGAAGTCGTCCGGCGTGACGTCGAGCTCCGGTCCGACGGGCTCACCGTCCTCGTCGAGGTCCTGGGCGAACACCCGGATCTCGCCGGTCTCGGTGTCGATGTTCACCCAGGCGAACTCCTTCGCCCCGGGCTGCTTCTTGTAGGCCGCTTCGAGCGCCTCGGCAAGGGCCGAGAACAGCGTGTCGACGGTGATCCCGCGGTCGGCGGCGAGCGCCTGCAGCGCCTCCATCATCTCTGGGTTCATGGCGTGGCCTCACTCTGTGTGCTGGAAGGTCGCGGTGTGCCGGACTGGCTCGGCGCACCAGGAGAACGGTCGCGGGCGGCCTTGGCCGCGGCGGAGCCCGGCTTCGGCGGTGGTGCCCAGTCGACGTGGACGTTGGCCTTGGTGATGTCCTCGATGCGCAGCACGCGCTCGGCGCCCGCAGCATCGGTGACGGTGACGGTGACGTCGTCCGCGGCGCTCAGCACGCCGGCGGCGCGTCGGTCGCCCTCGACGCCGGGACGGAGCTTCACCCGCACCTCGCGCCCGAGCGCGCCGGCGAAGTGCTCCGGCGTGCGCAGCGCCCGCTCCAGGCCGGGGCTGGAGACCTCGAGCGTGTAGGCGCTCGGCACCAGGTCGGCCTCGTCGAGCGCCGCGGAGACCGCACGGGTGACCTCGGTGATGGTGGCCATGTCGACACCACCCGGACGGTCGAGCACCACACGGAGGGTGCCACCGGTGTACTCCACGTCGTAGAGCACGACCTCGGGGTCGGTCAGCAGGGGCGCGACGATCGCACGTACCCGGTCGGCCGTCGCGCTCATCTGCACCTCCTCGTCGTGGTCGTCGTCGCACCTGGCGCCCCGCAGGGCTGCCGTGGTCGTCCGGCCCAAAGAAAAGGCGTGGGCAGCGCCCACGCCTCCCGGAGAACCGGAACGGCATCAGTATAGGCGACCGGCGCCACCTGCAGCCGCCACCGGCCCGACCCCGGACCGCCCTCAGTAGGCCCGGGCGACGATGGCGACGTTGTCGGGGTCGTCCAGACCGACGGGCAGCTCGCCGTCGGGGGTCTGCACGCACCGCACGGTGAGGGCGTCACGGCCCAGCCGATCGAGGGCCTCGGGGTCCAGCAGCGACCAGCGCACACGGGCGAATCCCTCCGCTGCGGCAGCAGCGGCCTCTTCGACCGTCGAGCAGTCCGAGGTGCGGCGCTCGCGCTCGGCGAGCGCTCCGTCGTGCAGCGCCACCTGGATCTGCTCCAGCAGGTCGACCGCGGCAGCCGGGATCGCTGCCAGGTCCAACGGCAGCTTCTCGCCGGTGTCCCGACGGGTGAGCACCGCACGCCCCTCGGCCAGGTCCCGGGGACCCACCTCGACGCGCAGCGGCACGCCCTTGAGCTCCCAGTCCGTTGCACGGCGCCCGAATGCGGTGGCGACGTGGTCGTCCAGGCGCACCCGGACCCCGGCGTCGACCAGTGCCCTCCGCAGCTGCTCGGCCGCAGCCACGACCGTGCCCTCGTCGTCGTCCTTGACCACCAGCACCACGGCCTGCACCGCCGCCAGGCGCGGCGGCACCCGCAGGCCCGAGTCGTCGCCGTGGGCCATGATCAGCCCGCCCATCATGCGAGTCGAGACACCCCACGAGGTGGTCCAGCAGAGCTGCTGGGCACCGTTGGCGTCCTGGTAGCTGATGTCGAACGCCCGTGAGAAGTTCTGGCCGAGCTCGTGGCTGGTGCCCATCTGCAGCGCCTTGCCGTCGCCCATCATCCCCTCGCAGGTCAGCGTGTTGATCGCCCCGGCGAAGCGCTCCTCGGGGATCTTCGCCCCGACCAGCACCGGCATGGCGAGCACCTCGACCATGAAGTCCCGGTACACGTCGTGCAGGATCCGAGCGGCGTACTCGCGCCCGTCGGCCTCGGTGGCGTGCGCGCAGTGGCCCTCCTGCCAGAGGAACTCCGTGGTCCGCAGGAACGTCCGGGGCCGCAGCTCCCAGCGCACGACGTTGGCCCACTGGTTGAGCAGCAGTGGCAGGTCCCGGTGCGACTGGATCCACTTCGACATGTACTCGCCGATCACCGTCTCCGACGTGGGCCGCACCACGACCGGCTCCTCGAGCTCCTTGCCGCCGGCGATGGTCACCACCGCGAGCTCCGGGCTGAACCCCTCGACGTGCTCCGCCTCGCGCTGGAGGTAGCTCTCGGGGATGAACAACGGGAAGTAGGCGTTCTCGGCGCCGGCGTCCTTGATCCGGCGGTCCACCTCGGCGACCATGCGCTCCCAGATGGCGTACGCGTACGGGCGGATGACCATGGTGCCGCGCACCGGCCCGCTCTCGGCCAGCTGCGCCTTGGACAGCACGTCCTGGTACCAGCGGGGGAAGTCCTCGGATCGAGGGGTGAGGATCGGTGCCTTGGCCATGGCGGCTGATCGTAACCGGGCGTCGGAGGTCCCCCCGCTACAGTTCCGCGACCGCCGGCGCGGCTGCGCCGGCTCGGCCCGCTGGAGCACCCGATGGCCCTGCCCTCACCCGCACCCGACCGCACCGCGCTCGTCACCGGTGCCTCGTCCGGCATCGGCGTCGAGCTCGCCCGCGAGCTCGCCGCCCGCGGGCACGGCGTCACGCTCGTCGCCCGACGCCGGGCCGAGCTCGAGTCCCTCGCCGAGGAGCTGTCCGGACACGGTGTGCGCGCCGAGGTGCTGGCCACGGACCTGCTCGATCGCTCGGCACGGGCCGACCTGCCCGGCCGGGTCGAGCAGCTGGGCCTCACCGTCGACATCCTGGTCAACAACGCAGGCATGTCCACCCTCGGGCCGGTCCACCGCAGCGACCCCGCGGCCGAGCTCGCCATGGTCGAGCTGGACGTGCTGTCGGTGGTCGACCTGTGCAGCCGGTTCCTTCCCGGCATGGTGCAGCGACGCCGGGGGGCCGTGCTCAACGTCGCCTCGACCGCCGCGTTCCAGCCGCTGCCCGGCCAGGCCGGTTACGGCGGGTCCAAGGCGTTCGTCCTGTCCTACACCCGCTCGATCGGCGGCGAGCTGCGTGGGACCGGCGTCACCGCGACCACGCTGTGCCCCGGGCCGGTCGACACCGGCTTCGGCGAGGCGGCCGGGTTCGCGAAGGAGGATGCGGAAGCGGCGTTGCCGCCGTTCATGTGGGAGTCCGCCGACGCCGTGGCCCGCGCCGGGATCGAGGGGCTCGCGGCCGGGAACCCGGTGGTGATCCCGGGCCGGGCGAACTGGGTCGCCGCCACCGCAGCGCAGCTCGCACCCAAGCGGTTGCTGGTCCCGCTGCTCGCGTCGCGCCACCCCGGCCTGAAGGACTGAGATGGCCCTCGGCGACCGGCCGGTCCGTGCAGCCGCAGCGACCGCGATCGGCGTGGGGCTGGCAGCGCTGGCCGGCACGGCTGCGGTCCGCCTCGCCGGTCGGCGGGTCCGCCGGTCCTCCGACCACACCATCGACGACCTCCTGGGCGTGCCCGGCGAGGTCACCCACCACGACCTGGTGACCTCCGACGGCGCCCGCCTGCACGTCGCCGAACAGGGTCGCGGCCGGCCCGTCGTGCTGCTGCACGGCGTCGGCCTGCAGTGGTGGGTCTGGTCCGCGCAGTTCCGCCTGCTGCACGGGCACCACCGCGTGGTCGCCTGGGACATGCGGGGGCACGGGCGCTCCACCGTCGGCAGCGACGGCATGGCGCTCGAGGCGGTCGCGGACGACCTCGCCCTGGTGCTCCGCGAGCTCGACCTGCACGATGCGGTCGTGGTCGGGCACTCCATGGGCGGCATGGCGCTCGCCCGGTTCTGCGCCGACCACCACGACGTGCTCGCCGAGCGCGTCGGGGGCCTGATGTTCCTGGCGACGAGCGCCGCGATGATCGACGCGGACTCGATGATCGGAGCGGTCGTCGGCCTGGCCAACATCCTGGCCCGTCTCACCGGCGACGGCGCGCGCCTGCGCTACGGGTGGCGGGACACCGACCTGTCCGCAGTGCTCGTGCGGGGCGCGTTCGGCCGGCGGGTCAGCGGCCGGGCCGTCGAGGACGTGCGCCACATGATGTCCGAGCTCCCGCCCGAGGTGGCCTCGGCGGCCGGGCGCTCGATCGCGGGCCACGACGTCCGCGGCGACCTGGGTCACGTGGACGTGCCGACGTCGGTGGTGGTCGGGGCGTCGGACCGCCTGACCTCGGTGTCCCACGCCCGGGTCATCGCCGAGCTGATCGAGGGCGCGGAGCTGCACGTGCTGCCCCACGTCGGCCACCAGGTGATGCAGGAGGCGCCCTACGAGCTCGACGAGCTCATCGAGGGCCTGGCGGCGCGCGGTTGACGCTCCCCCGCCCCGTTCAGTGCTCGGCGCCGCCGAGGTCGTCGAAGGTCTTGTGGATGAGCTCGACGCGCTGCTCGGATGCGTTCGCGTCGTCACCCTGCTCGGCCAGGAGAGCCGCCCGGTCCTTCTCCGCCTCGCGGCGCGCCTTGGCGGTGTCGACCCGCGCCAGCGCCGCCTCCGTGCCGTGCTCGGCGATGAACTCGGCCCACTCGACCAGGGTCGACACCATCTCGTCCTCGGGCACCACTGCGACGTTTACACCCTTGACGAACAGGTGGCCACGCTGGCGTCCCGCGGCGATGCCCAGGTCGGCGTCGCGGGCCTCGCCGGGTCCGTTGACGACGCAGCCCATCACAGCGATCTGCAACGGGATCTCACGGTCGGCGAAGGCGTCTCTGGCCTGCTCGGCCACTGCGATGACGTCCACCTCGGCGCGCCCGCAGCTCGGGCAGGCGATCAGGTCGACGTTGGTGCGCTCCCGCAGGCCGTAGGCCTCGAGCAGCACCCGGGCGGCCTTGACCTCCTCGACGGGGTCCGCGGTCAACGAGTAGCGGATCGTGTCGCCGATGCCCTCGGCGAGCAGCGTCGCGATGCCGGCGGTGGCCTTGATGAGCCCGTCGGGCAACGGACCCGCCTCGGTGACACCCAGGTGCAGCGGGTGGTCGGTGACCTCGGACAGCTGGCGGTACGCCTCGATCATCAGGGGCACGTTGGAGGCCTTCACCGAGATCTTGATGAGGTCGAAGCCGACCTCGTCGAAGTAGGCGATCTCGGTCAGCGCGGACTCGACCATCGCTTCGGGTGTGACCCGCCCGCCGTACTTCTCGTAGAGCGCAGGGTCGAGCGAACCGCCGTTCACGCCGATGCGGATCGGGATGTTGCGATCCTTGGCCTCTGCGGCGACGGCCTTGATGTGCTCCGGCTTGCGGATGTTGCCGGGGTTGAGCCGCAGGCCGTGCACCCCCGCCTCCATCGCCGCGAGCGCCATCCGGTACTGGTGGTGGATGTCGGCGATGATCGGCACCGGGCTGCGCGGCACGATGCGGGCCAGCCCTTCGGCGGCCTCCATCTCGTTGCAGGTGCAGCGCACGATGTCGACCCCGGCCATGTCGAGCGCGTAGATCTGCTGCAGGGTCGCGTCGACGTCCGCTGTCTTGGTCGTGGTCATCGACTGGATGCTGATCGGTGCGCCGCCGCCGACCGCGACCCCACCGACGTGGATCTGTCGGGTCGAGCGTCGCGGGAAGGTCAGCGCACCTGCGTCCATGTCGCCACGCTAGTGGCGCACCCACGGGCGGTGGTCGTCAGAGGCTGACGCCCCGGGTGATGTCGAGGAACATCGCCAGACCGCCGACGACGACCAGCACGGCGATGATCGTGTAGGCGACCGGGAGCAGTCGGGAGATGTCCGCGAGGTAGCGCTGGCTCGTGCGCCGGCGCATCTCCTGGGCCTTCTCGTAGCAGGCGATCACCACGTGCCCCCCGTCGAAGGGCAGCATCGGGAACAGGTTGAACACTCCGAGGAAGATGTTGAGCGCCGCGAGGAACATCACCAGGTTCGACAGGTCCTGTGACGTCAGGTCGCTGCCGAGCATCGCCGCGCCGATGATCGAGATCGGCCGGTCGGACGACGAGGTGGACGGCGTCTGCGCCGCAGCGGTCGGCTCGTCGGGCGAGTTCTCCTGCGACGAGCCCGACACCGTGTCGACGACGAAGCCGACCAGGTTCGGTGGCCAGAGGAACTTGCCCACCCCCGCCACGCTCACCGCGACGGTCTCGCCGAAGGTCTGTCCGGCACCGAGCACGGCGCCGCCGACACCCGTGGTGACCAGCACCTTCTGCGAGCCGACACCCACGAACGCAGCGGGTTCGGTGACGCCCAGCTGGGTCCCGAGGTCGATCCGCACGTCCTCGGTCGCCCCGGAGCCGCCCTCGGTGGTGAGCACCACCACGCCGGCCCGCGAGCTGTCCACCGCTGCGACCACGTCGTCGAGCGAGCTCACCGGCTCGCCGTTGACCGCGACCAGGGTGCTGCCGCCGACCAGGCCCGCCTCCTCGGCCTCGCCCGTCGCCGTCGGCTCGCCCACCACCAGGCGCTCGCCGTTGTCCACCACGTCGACGTCCTCGCCGATGGTGCCGATCAGCTTCATGCGCTGGGAGAGCTCGATGGGCACCACGACCTCCTGGCCGTCGCGCTGGATCACCATCTCGACCTCGCCGGGGTCGGCCGCCGCGACCACGTCGCTGAACGTGTCGAAGGCGCCCACCGGGTTGCCGTCCAGGCTGGTGATCTCGTCGCCCTCCCGGAGCCCGGCGCTCGCGGCGGCGCTGCCCGGGGTGATCTCGCCGATCGACCAGCGGTCGGTCGTCGGGTCGCCGATGAAGGCGAACTGGACGAACAGCAGCACGAAGGCGATCAGGAAGTGCATGGTCGAACCGGCCACGGCGACCCCGATGCGCTGGCCGAACGACTTCTGGCGGTAGGTCCGGGACTCGAGGGCCGGATCGACCTCCTCCATGTTGGACATGCCGATGATCTTCACGTAGGCGCCCGCCGGGATCGCCTTGATCCCGTACTCGGTCTCACCGCGGTGGAACGACCAGATCCGCGGACCGAAGCCCAGGAAGAACTCGGTCACCAGCATGCCGGCGCGCTTGGCCATGATGAAGTGGCCCAGCTCGTGCAGGAAGATCATGATGACGATCGCACCCACGACGATCAGCATCGACAGGCCCTGCTTGACCCCGAGCAGGACGACGACGGCCACCAGAGCGCCGAGGCGCAGTGCCCGACCCCACGGGCTGCCCATGACGGGCGCCATGTCGAGGCGCTCCTGGGCGACGTCGGCCATGCCCGCACCCTCGACGCCCTGCCCGGCGCCGGCCGGCTCGTCGGTGGTCGGTGGCGGCTGCAGGCTCATCGTGGTGCTCCTGGAGGGTCGGTGTCGCCGGGCGCCAGGTCGAACCGACTCGGTGTCGAGCAGCTCGTCCGCAGCAGCGCGACCCCGGACGTCCGCGTCGAGCACGGCGTCGAGCGAGTCGGCCGGCGTGCCGTCCCATCGGTCCAGCGCGGCCTCGACGACCGCCGCGATCGACGGCCAGCCGATGCGGCCGTCGAGGAAGGCGTCGACCGCGACCTCGTTGGCGGCCGACAGCCACGCCGGTGCGGTCCGGCCCGAGCGGCCGGCTGCGTAGGCAAGGTCCAGACAGCGGAACGTCGCCCGGTCGGGCGGCTCGAAGGTGAGCGACATCGGCTCGGACCAGTCCATCCGGCCGAACGGCGTGGCGATGCGGTCGGGGAACGCGAGCGCGTAGCCGATCGGCAGCCGCATGTCGGGCATGGAGAGCTGGGCGATCGTCGTGCCGTCGGTGAACTCCGCCATGGAGTGCACCAGCGACTGCGCGTGCACCACGACGTCGATCGCGTCGTAGTCGACGTCGAACAGCTCGTGGGCCTCGATGACCTCGAGCCCCTTGTTCATCAGCGTCGAGGAGTCGACGGTGATCTTCGGTCCCATGCTCCAGGTCGGGTGGTCGAGCGCCTGCGCGACCGTCACGTCGGCGAGGTCCTCGGCGCTGCGACCCCGGAACGGGCCGCCCGACGCGGTCAGCACGACCCTGCTCAGCCGGCGCGTGCCCTCACCGGCGCGCAGGCACTGGTGCACCGCGCAGTGCTCGCTGTCCACCGGCACCAGCTCCGCGCCCGGTGTGGAGCGCACGCCGCGGACCACCGGACCGGCGGCGATGAGCGACTCCTTGTTGGCCAGCGCCAGTCGACGTCCTGCCCGCAGCGCCGCCATCGTGACCGGCAGGCCGGCGAAGCCGACGACCCCGTTGACCGCAACGTCGGCCTCGGCCGCCAGCGTCGCGAGTGCGTCGGGACCGGCCTCGATCTCGATGCCGGGGTCCAACAGCTCCTTGAGCTCGGCTGCACGGCGGTCGTCGGCCAGACCGACGACCCGCGGTCGCACGAGGTTGGCCTGCTGCGCGAGCAACTCGACCGACGATGCCGCCGCCAGCGCGACGATCTCGTAGCGATCCCGCTCGGCGGCGACGACCTCGATCGTCTGCGTCCCGATGGATCCGGTGGAGCCGAGCACGGCGACCGTGGTCATGACGCCCTCATCGTACCGAGCACCGCCCCGCATGGGCCGACGCCCCAGGGTGTGCTCTCAGGAGCCGACGTTGCCCCAGACGTCGAACAGGACGGTGACGAAGTAGGCGACCGGGAGCACGAACAGCAGCGCGTCGAAGCGGTCGAGCACACCCCCGTGCCCGGGCAGGACCGAGCCCATGTCCTTGATGCCCAGGTCCCGCTTGATGAACGACTCGCACAGGTCGCCCAGCGGGGCGACCAGGGCGCAGAGCAGGGCGAAGATGAACGCCTGGGCGATCTTGTCGCCCACGGGCGAGATGCCGATCACGCCGACGACCACGAAGGTGACCACCAGCGACGACAGCACGCCGCCCACCAGGCCCTCCTGGGTCTTGTTCGGACTGGCGGCCGACAGCGGCGTACGGCCGAGGTACTTGCCGGTGAAGTAGGCACCGACGTCGTGGCTGACCGCGGCGATGACCGCTGCGATGAGCACCCCGATGCCGGGGTTGGTGGTGATCTTGGGTGACGCGTCCTCGAGCACCCGGCCGAGGCCGAGGAAGAGGGTCGCGAACGAACCCAGGAAGCCGATCCACAGCACGCCGAGCAGGGTCAGACCGAGGTTGGCCACCGACCGCTCGCCGGGTGCGACCCAGAGGTACCACAGCAGCCCGAAGATCACGGTCAGGCCGACGACCACTGGGTACGCCGCGAGACCCGAGGTCGACGCCGCGACCATCAACGCCGCGACGCTGACGATGCCCAGCAGCGTCGCGGGGTTGTTGCCCCGCTCGCGCACGGCGGTGAAGTACTCGAAGGCGGCCATGGTGACCACGACGGTGGCCAGGATCGTGGTGGGCAACGCCCCGAGTCGGAAGCAGACCAGGCCGACGAGGACCAGTCCGACGCCGACGGCGACGGCGACGCCGAGGGGGCGGTCACCCCCACCGGAGGTCGGTGGCTCCTCGCGACGCTGGCGGGGACGCGCCGGGCGCCGCGTGGGCACCACGTCGTCCTCGTCCGCGTCGCCGAGGTCGTCGTCGCCGAACTCGTCCGCGAAGCGGTCGTCGGCGAAGGGCTCTGCGGAGAAGAAGTCGTCCTCGACCGCGTCGTTGCCGAGCGCGCCGAGTGCAGGGCCGTCGTCGACCAGGTCGTCGAAGTCCGTGACGGAGGTGCGCTCGCCCTCGTCGCGCCAGCGGGGTTGGCTGCCGTAGGTGGCGAGCGACTCCGGCTCCGGGGCACCCTCGCCGACCACGACCTTGGGCACCTGCCCCGTCGGCGGCTCGGTCCAGTGCGGCAGCACGAACGAGTCGTCGTCGTCCTCGCCCAACGACGCGTCGTCGGCGAGGAACGGCTCGCCGGGCGCGGTGGGTGCCGCAGCGGCCAGTGGCTCACCGAAGGGGTCGGCGACCGGGGCGGGCTCGGCGAACGCATCCGCATCGCCGCGGTCCCACGACGGGGGCTCGTACGGGTCGTCCCACTCCGGCTCGGAGCGTCCGGCGGTCTCCGCGACGCCGCCCGACGGCTCGGACTCGTCCGCGGCGCCGACGATGCGGGCGTGGCCGAACCCGCCGCGCTCGGCGTCGTCATAGGCGCCGTAGGCAGGCTCGGACCAGGTGTCGTCGCCCTCGTCGGGCGAGGGCTCCGGCTGGATCACCTGGCCGGCGTAGCGGTCCTCGCCGTAGCGCTCCGCGACCTCGCCCTCGGTCGTGGAGATGGTGATCTTGGGCAGGTCGGAGGCGGGCTCGGGCGCGTCCGGGCGGTCGCCGTAGCGCTTCTCGCTGCGACGCCGACGCCGCACGACATCGGGTCGGCCGGCCGCCTCGGCGGCCTCCTGGGCGCCGATGATGCGCACGCCCTCGGTCCGGCGCTCGTCAGGTGCGTCGTTGTCGCTCATCGCTGCCCTCCTGGGTGCTGCCCTGCCGGCCGCGTCCCGTACGGGTGGGGTGTCCTCGATGCCCGGATCCTCACGGCGCCGGTCATCCTTCCATCAGCTCGACGGTCTTCGCGTCGAGCGCCTCGTCGATCTCGGCCTCGTGCGCCTTGGTCACCTTGTCCAGCTCGGCCTCGGCGCGGCGCAGGTCGTCGGTGGAGATGTCGCCGCCCTTCTCGAGCCCCTCGAGGTCCTTGCGGGCATCGCGCCGGGCGCCGCGCACCGCGGTGCGCCCGTCCTCGGCCTTGGCCTTGACGACCTTCACGAACTCCTTGCGGCGCTCCTCGGTGAGCGGCGGGAACGCGAGGCGGATCGAGATGCCGTCGTTGGAGGGGTTGAGCCCCAGGTTGGAGTCCTGGATGGACCGCTCGATGGCCGACATGGATCCCTTGTCGAAGGGGGTGATCAGCAGCATGCGTGCCTCGGGCACCGAGAAGCTCGCCAGCTGCTGCATCGGCACGGTCGAGCCGTAGTACTCGACCGGCAGCTTGTCGACCAGGGCCGGGGTCGCACGACCCGTGCGGACCCCCGCGAACTCGACCTTGGCGTGCGTGACCGCCTTGGTCATCCGCTCCGCGGCCTCCTCCTGCACTGCTGCGATCAACTCGTCACTCATCGCCGTCAGCCTCCCACATCCACCAACACCGTGCGCGACACCCGACGGCCACGCGACGGCCCTCCGGGCCGCTCCGACCGGTCATCCGCGGTTCAGGAGACGACGGTGCCGATGTGCTCGCCGGCGAGCAGGCCGGCGAGGTTCTCACCCATCAGGTCGAACACGCAGATCGGCAGGCGGTTGTCCATGCACAGCGTGATCGCGGTGGAGTCCATCACCTTCAGGCCCCGGTTCAGGACGTCGATGTAGCTCACGTCGCGCAGCAGCTCCGCGTCGGGGTCGGTCCGCGGGTCGCCGGTGTAGACGCCGTCGGTGCCGTTCTTGCCCATGAGGATCGCGTCCGCGTCGATCTCGACGGCGCGCAGGGCCGCGGTGGTGTCGGTGGTGAAGAACGGGTTGCCCGTCCCTCCGCCGAAGATCACCACGCGACCCTTGTCCAGGTGGCGGATCGCCCGGCGCCGGATGTACGGCTCGGCGACCTGCGACATGTGGATCGCGGTCTGCACACGGGTGGGCTGCCCGAGTCGCTCCAGGGTCTCCTGGAGGCCGAGCGCGTTGATGACGGTGGCGAGCATGCCCATGTAGTCGGCCTGGGCGCGGTCCATGCCGGCTCCCTCGCCGGTCATGCCGCGCCAGATGTTCCCGCCGCCGACCACCACGGCGATGTCGACCTCGAACTCGGCCTTGACCGCGACGATCTCG
>WBZX01002665.1_pt1 | contig 11985 bp, 11 predicted proteins | sample 5204211 | NCBI WGS metagenome assembly WBZX01 (sample SAMN12344362, study PRJNA552823) | activated sludge metagenome | biome: Activated sludge suspended growth; feature: Nitrification reactor; material: Wastewater; isolation source: activated sludge from nitrification reactor of wastewater...
CCTGGACGTGGGCGGTGGCGCCACCGCCGAGAAGGTGACCGAGGCCTTCAAGATCATGCTCAAGAACAAGAGCGTGAAGGGCATCCTGGTCAACATCTTCGGCGGCATCATGAAGTGCGACACCATTGCCGAGGGCGTGATCGCCGCCTGCAAGGCGGTGAACCTGTCGGTGCCGCTGGTGGTGCGCATGAAGGGCACCAACGAGGACCTGGGCAAGAAGATGCTCAAGGAGTCGGGCCTGCCGATCATCAGTGCCGACACGATGGCCGAAGCGGCCACCAAGATCGTCGCCGCCGTCAAGTAAGGGTCCGTCATGAGCATCCTGATCAACAAGAACACGCGCGTCATCACGCAGGGCATCACCGGCAAGACCGGCCAGTTCCACACCCGCATGTGCCGCGACTACGCCAACGGCAAGAACTGCTTCGTCGCCGGCGTGAACCCCAAGAAGGCCGGCGAGGACTTCGAGGGCATTCCCATCTACGCCAGCGTCAAGGACGCCAAGACCCAGACCGGCGCCACCGTCAGCGTGATCTACGTGCCGCCGGCGGGCGCCGCCGCGGCCATCTGGGAAGCGGTGGAGGCCGACCTCGACCTGGCCATCTGCATCACCGAGGGCATCCCCATCAAGGACATGCTCGAGGTGCGCAACCGCATGAAGGCCAAGGAGGCCGCGGGCGGCAAGCGCACTCTGCTGCTGGGCCCCAACTGCCCGGGCACGATCACGCCCGAGGAGATCAAGATCGGCATCATGCCGGGCCACATCCATCGCAAGGGTCGCATCGGCGTGGTGTCGCGCTCGGGCACGCTCACCTATGAGGCGGTGGCGCAGCTCACCGAGATCGGCCTGGGCCAGAGCAGCGCCGTGGGCATCGGCGGCGACCCGATCAACGGCCTGAAGCACATCGACGTGATGCGCATGTTCAACGACGATCCGGACACCGACGCGGTGATCATGATCGGCGAGATCGGCGGTCCGGACGAGGCCGAGGCCGCGCGCTGGTGCAAGGCCAACATGAAGAAGCCCGTGGTCGGCTTCATCGCCGGTGTCACCGCCCCCCCGGGCAAGCGCATGGGCCATGCCGGCGCGCTGATCTCCGGCGGCGCCGACACGGCCGATGCCAAGCTGGCCATCATGGAGGAGTGCGGCTTCACCGTGACGCGCAACCCGTCCGAGATGGGCCGCCTGCTCAAGTCGCTGATCTGACCTGACGGCCCGGCCCGGGCGGCGCGCACCGCGACCGCCCCGGTCGTGACAAACGTCACGCTGGCCGGCCCCCGAGCGCGGCATGGTGGCGTGCTAACGTGGACTGCACCCTGCATCCACGCCCATGTCGGCCTCGGCAAGCTCCTGGTTCGCGCGCTGGTCCGGCCGGCGACGGCCCGCCACGCCCGCTCCCGGCGAGCCCTGGCCTGCGAGCCGCTGGCCCCCAGGCACCGTGCTGCACGGCATCCGAATCGAGCGCCTGATCGGGCGCGGCGCCTCGGCCGCGGTGTATGGCGCCGTCGACGAGGCCAGTGGTGACGCCGTCGCTCTGAAGATCCTCGACCCGCAGCCCGACGCTGTCCTGCGGGCCGAGTCCCTCGACGCCGCCCGGCGCGCGATGGTGCTGGCGCATCCGAACATCGTGCGCGTGCATGGCGGCGGCGAGTTCGCCACCAGCGTGTTCCTGGTGATGGAGCTGCTGCCAGGCAGCGACCTGTCGCGCTATGCCCGCCCCGACCGCCTGCTGCCCGAAGCCGCGGTGCTGGAGATCGCCGAACAGCTGGCACAGGCCCTGGCCCATGCGCACCGGCACGGCGTGGCGCATCGCGACGTGAAGCCGGCCAACGTGATCTACGACCCGGCCACCCGGCGTGCGGTGCTGACCGACTTCGGCCTGGCACGGGCGCCGGACGCGCAGTCCACGCGCAGCGGCGTGATGCTGGGCTCGCCGGCCTACATGGCACCCGAGCTGCTGGCTGGCGCCCGCGCCGACGGCCGCAGCGACATGTACGCGCTGGGCGTGCTGGTGTTCGAGCTGCTCACCGGCCGCCCGCCGTTCGCCGAGCCGGGCCTGGGGGCCCTTCTGCAGGCCGTGGCCACACGGCCACCGCCGCCACTGGCCGGGCTGCGCCCGTCGCTGGCCGAGCCGGCCGCCCTGGACGAGCTGCTCGCACCGCTGCTGGCCAAGGACCCGGCCGAACGCCCCTTCGACGGTGACGCCTGGGCCGCCCAGGCCCGTCTGCAGCGCCTGTGGCTGCTGGCACCCCCCGCGTTCTGAGAGTCCGGCCAGTGCCGTTTGACGCGGGCAAACACCACGTTCCGGGGGCCGCCGGCCCGGGCCGGAGCGGCCCGCCGCACCAAGGCAAGGCACAATCGTCCTCGCCTCCAACCGCGCCTTCGACTGACAGGCGCCGACGCCCAGAACCACCCGCCGTGCCGCAGCCCCACCTGTCGATCGAGTTCTTCTGCGCCACGGACACCGGCCGTGCGCGTTCGAACAACGAGGACTCCGTCACCGTCGACCATGCCAACTCGCTGGCCGTGCTGGCCGACGGCATGGGCGGCTACAACGCCGGCGAGATCGCCAGCGGCATGGCCACCACGTTCATCCAGCGCGAGCTGGGTCGATGGCTCGAGGAAGTGGGCGACTCCGCCACCGACCCCGAAGTGCGACGCGCGATGGACATCTGCGTGGACAACGCCAACCGCGCGATCTTCAATGCCGCCAACGCCAACCCGCAGTACGCCGGCATGGGCACCACGCTGGTGGTGGCGGTGTTCCGGGGCACCCGGGTGCTGATCGGCCATGTGGGGGACTCCCGTGCCTACCGGCTGCGCGGAGGGCGCCTGATGCAGGTCACGCGCGACCACTCCCTGCTGCAGGAGCAGATCGACGCCGGGCTGATCACGCCCGAACAGGCGAGCTTCTCGGCCAACAAGAACCTCGTCACCCGTGCCGTGGGCGTGGAAGACACCGTGCTGCTGGAGATCCACCAGCACGAGGTTCATCCGGGCGACCTGTACCTGATGTGCTCCGACGGCCTGTCGGACATGCTGGACGACGAGAGCCTGTCGCAGTTGCTGCAGGCCCACGAATCCCTCGATGAAGCCGGCGCGGCCCTGATAGCAGCCGCCAACGATGCAGGCGGCAAGGATAATATCGCCATCATCCTGGCCCGTGCGCCGGGCAGCCCGGCCGCCAGCACCAAGTCCTGGTGGGCACCCTTCCGACGCTGATCACAACTAGACGGGACAACGAGGACTCGAACATGGGCAAGCTGGTGGTCTCGCTCGATGGCGTGGTGATCAAGGAAGTCCAGATCACCAAGGACAAGACGACGCTCGGGCGCCGCCCCTACAACGACATCGTCATCGACAACCTCGCGGTCAGCGGCGAGCATGCCGTGCTGCAGATGGTGGGCTCGGACGTCTTCATCGAAGACCTCAACAGCACCAACGGCACCTACATCAACGGCAAGGCCGTCAAGAAGCAGCTGCTGGCGCACAACGACACGGTCGAGATCGGCAAGTACAAGATCAAGTACCTGGTCGAGGATGGCGTCGACTACGAGAAGACCATGATCATGAAGCCCGGCGGCGCCGCCGTCGGGGGTGGTGCGGTGGGCTCGTCCGACCGCGCCACGTTCTCGCACACCATGCCGGCGTCGAACTCCGGCTTCGGTGGGTTGGCCAGTTCCCCCGGCAGCGCTGCGATCAAGGTGCTCAACGGTGCCGCGGCCGGCCGCGAGGTGATGCTGACCAAGGTGGTCACCACGGTCGGCAAGCCCGGCGTGCAGGTGGCCTCGATCACCAAGCGGCCCGGCGGCTACGTGCTGGCGCACGTCGAAGGCTCGGCGCGGCCCACGGTCAACGGCTCGCAGCTGGCCGGCGACTCGGCCCAGCTTCGCAACGGCGACGTGATCGAGCTGGCCGGCACGCAGATGCAGTTCATCCAGCTCTGACGCGCGCCGCGCGCAGGGCCGTGGAGTCGGTCACGTAGACGCCCGCGCGCTCGGCCAGCGGGCCGCCGGAGCCGGGGACAATCCCGTCATGCAGATCCGTGTGCTGGGTTGTTCGGGCTCCATCGCCGCCGGCAGCCGCACCACCTCCTTCCTCGTCGACGACGACGTGCTGGTAGACGCCGGCACGGGCGTGGGCGACCTCACGCTCGACGAGCTGACGCGCGTGGACCACGTGCTGGTGACCCACTCGCACCTGGACCACGTGCTGGGCATCGGCCTGCTGGCCGACAGCGTGTCGCGCCGGCGCGGCGGGCGCCCGCCGATCCGCGTGCATGCACTGCCGGCCACGCTGGAAGCGCTGCGCGCCCACATCTTCAACGGCTTCATCTGGCCCGACTTCACCCGGCTGCCCAGCGCCGAACATCCGCTGCTCGAGTTCGTGCCCTTCTCCATCGGCGAAAGCCTGGTGCTCGGTTCGCGCCGGGCCGAGGTGCTGCCGGCCGAGCACACGGTGCCCGCCGTCGGCTTCGCGATCACCGGCCCGGCGCCGACCCCGGGCGCGTGGGTCTTCACCGGTGACACCGGTCCCAACCCGGCGCTGTGGCGCCGCCTCACGGGCATGTCGATCGCCCACCTGGTGATCGAGACCGCGTTCAGCGACGACGAGCAACATCTCGCGCGCATCAGCAGCCACCTGTGCCCCACCTCGCTGGCCAAGGAGCTGTCCCGGCTCGAGGGCGAGGTCACGGTGCACATCACGCACATCAAGCCCGGCGAGGTGGAGGCGGTGATGTCGCAGATCGCCGCGCTGCCGATGCGCCACGCCTGCCAGGCGCTGGTCACCGGCCAGGTCTTCGATCTCTGATCCGGCTCCGGCTGCCGCCTATCATCCAGCCCGTGCAGGACAGCGCCTTCCTCGACGTCGACCGCCATGGCGTGCTGCGCGTGCCGGGCGTGCTGTGGCTCGGTTTCGCGGTGATGGCGCGCTACTGGATCCTGGTGGTCATCGTCACCGCGTCGGCGCGCCGTTCGCAGCAGTCGGTGCTGCTGCTGGGCGAAGGCGGATTTTCCTGGGCCTGGCTGCTGGTGCAGCTGCCCATCGTGCTGCTGATGGTGGCGGGCTTCCAGCGCGTGCCCGCGGCCGGCCGCTGGGCGCGCGAGGTGTGGCGCCGCGGGCGTGCCATCGTGGCACTGGCCGCCCTGCTCAACCTGGGATGGACGGCACACATGCTCTGGGACGCCGATGACTGGGCCCTGTGGCCCGAACTCTTCCTGGCCAGCTGCGTGCTCATCGACGTCGCCATCGCCCTGGCCGTCTGGCGCGACCGGTTCTTCGCGCAGCTCTTCAGCGAATTTCCGGCCCCGGAGGCCGACCCGAACAAGGAGCCCCGACCGTGATCCGCATCTTCATCGGCTTCGACGAGCGCGAGACCGTGGCGTGGCACGTGCTGACGCACAGCATCCTGGCACGCTCGTCGCAGCCCGTGGCCTTCACGCCGCTGGCGCTGGGCAACCTGCAGGGCGTGTTCACGCGCAAGCGCGAGTCGCTGCAGTCCACCGACTTCAGCTTTTCGCGCTTCCTCACGCCCTGGCTGTCGGGTTACGAGGGCTGGTCGCTGTTCATGGACTGCGACATGCTCGTGCTGCGCGACATCGCCGAGCTGTGGGCCCTGCGCGACGACCGCCATGCCGTGATGTGCGTGCAGCACGACCACCGTCCGCGCGAGTCGGTCAAGTTCCTGAACCAGCCCCAGACGCCCTACGGCAAGAAGAACTGGAGCAGCGTGATGCTGTTCAACAACGCACGCTGCAAGGCGCTCACGCCGGAGTTCGTCAACACCGCCAGCGGGCTGGAGCTGCACCAGTTCAAGTGGCTCGGCGACGACAGCCTCATCGGCTCGATCCCCGCCGCGTGGAACCATCTCGTGGGCTACAGCGACCCGATGCCCGACGCGGCCAACGTGCACTACACGCTCGGCGGCCCGTACTTCGACGAGTACATCGACTGCGAGCATTCGCAGGCCTGGCTCGACGAACGCCAGGCCATGCTGCGCGTGGACCAGCGTCCGCGCTCCAAGGCCTGAAGCGGCACACTGCGCCCGTGAAGAAGATCCTCGACAAGCTGCTGACGCGGCAGGCGCGTCTGATGGGCGAGCTGGCGCGGCCAGACGAACCCGCCGCTCGACCGGCGAGTCCGAAGCGCAGCCCCGAAGAGCGGGCCCGCCTCGGCGAAGCCGAAGCCGCTGCGGTGGAGCAGGCGTTCGCCCACCTGGCCACTGGCGACGTGGCCGCGGCGGCCGCGGTGCTGGCACCCCACCGCGACGACGCCCAGTACCCGAGCACGCTGACCACGCTGTCCCGCATCGCCTCGCTGCAGGGCGATGTCGATGCCGCGAGCACGCTGCTCGACCAGGCCGAGGCGCTCGATCCGGGCGACCTCAAGACGGCCTACTTCAAGGCCGAGCTGCTGCAGCAGCTCGGTCGGCACCGCGACGCGATCCACTACCGGCGCCGGGTCGCCCTGTCGCAGCCGAACGCGCCCGCGCAGGCCTACCTGCGCCTGATCCAGGCCGTGGTGAAGGCGGCGCCACCGGGCGGCAAGGTGCCGCCCGGCGAAGTGCAGTTCGCGCTGACCAAGCTGCTGGCGGCCGACGACCTGACCGAGTCGCTGCGCCTGGACGCCGCGCAAAGCCTCTATGCCCTGGCGCCGCAGCGTGCGGCCGCGGTGAAGCTGCTGACGCAGGCGGCTCCCTGCCCGCCGGACCGGGTCGACACCGAATTGCAATGGCTGACGCTGGCCGACGCCTGCACCCGCGGCGAGCGCCCGTCCCACCGCGTGGCGGGGGCCGGTGCCCCGGGCCGGCGCCCGATGGCAGGCGCCCTGCAGAACGTCACGGTGGAGCCGGCCTTCGACTGGATCCCGATCCTGCAGGAACAGAAGATCGTCCTGGCCGGCATGGCACCGCGGCGCGCGCCGTTGCGGCGCCAGGTGCCGGACAGCCCGCTGCTGATGACGGCCGAGCGCCGTGCGATGCTGCGGCTGCCTGCCGACCTGCCGCTGCACGGCGGGCCTGCACTGCTGGTCGGCGGCCACGCCGACCCGGTGCGCAACCTGCTGGAGCACATCGCGTCGCTGTGCATCGCCAGCGCACTGGACCTCGACCGCAGCCTGCCCCTGGTCATCGGCGACGACATGCCGGCGGAGCAGCTCGAGCTGATCGGCCTGCTGGGTTTCGGCGACCGCCCGCTGGTGCGGGTGCAGCGCGGCCGGCCCGTCCGGTTCGCCGACCTGTGGGTGCCCAGCAAACTGCTGGGGACTGGCAACTGGGTCGACCCGCTGCTGCCGAGGTGGCTGCGCGACAGCCTCGCCCCCCATGCCCGGTCCCGACGTCGGGGCACGCGGTTCTACGTCACCGATGCGACGCCCGGCGCGCCCGGCCGCCTGTCCGACGCTGCGGCCGTGCAACATCGCCTGGAGGCGCTCGGCTTCGAGGCCGTCGCTCTGGCCGGCATGGGCTTCGCCGAACGCGCCGGCGTGCTGGCGCAGGCGACCGAGCTGGTCGGCCTGGCCGGGCCGCTGATGCAGTCCATGATGCTGGCGCCGCCGGGCGCGCGGCTGACCCTGCTGCAGCCGCGGCAGGCCCGCACCACACTCGGCCCGCCATACTTCGAGGGGCTGTCCAAGGCCTGTGGCCACCAGGCCGCTGCCCTGCATTGCAGCTACGCCAGGGTCGAGCCGGGGCAGGACGTCGAGCAGGCCGAGCTTCGGGTCGACCTCGACGCGCTGACCGCCGCCCTGTCCTGACCCGCCGTTGCCGAAAGCGCGCATGAAGATCCTCTGGCTTGTCCACTCCATCTCCGGCGACTGGGACCGCGGCTTCTCGTCGCCCTATGCGTCGGTGCGCTACCGCGCCATCGTGCCGGCCACGCAACTGCGCCGCATGGGGCACGACGTGGCGTTCGCGGCGCTGCCCACCTGGCAGTGCCCGCAGGCCGACCTGCCCGACACGATCGTGGTGTCCAAGCAGTTCGGCTTCGAGGACCCGCAGCGCTACGGCCAGCTCGCCGAGCGGCTGCGCCAGCAGCTCCAGCGCGCGGCCGCGCAAGGCGTGCGCATCGTCTCCGACTACTGCGACGACCACTTCTCGCGCCCCGGCGTGCAGGATCACTTCCGCGCCCTGGCGGCGATGTCGCACGTGTGCACCGTGGGCTCGCAGGAGCTGGCGGCCACCGTGGCGCTGCACACCCAGGCGCCGGTGCGCGTGGTGGGCGACCCGATCGGCTCGCCGCAAGCCGAGCCGCGCGTCTACCGCACCGACCCGCTGCTGCGCCGCACCGTGCAGTCGTGGCTGAGCGGCGGGCGCGCCACGCAGCGCCTTCGGATGATCTGGTACGGCGGCAACGCCACCAGCTTTGCGCCGGTGCTCGACTGGGCGACCGCGCTCGCGGGCCTGGCCGACCGCACGCCCTGGTTGCTGACGCTGGTCACGGCGCCCAACGCGCAGCTCGACAAGGCGGTCGCCGCTTTCAACGAGCGGCATTCGCCAAAGGCCGCGATCGAGTTCCTCGGCTGGACCGAGCAGGACCAGTGGGAGGCCGTCCGCCATGCCGACGTGGTGCTGATCCCCACCGAGATGGGCGACGCACGCACGCTGGTCAAGACCAGCAACCGCCTGACAGACGCGCTGCACATGGGGCGCTATGTCATCGCCTCGCCGGTGCCGGCCTACCGCGCCTACGCGGAGTTCGCGAGCCTGACCGACCGGCCAGTCGAGGCACTGTCCGCCTACCTCGACCAGCCCGACCTTCACCTCGAACGCATCCGCGCCGGCCAGAAGGCGGCACTGGACAACGCCTCGCCGGCCTTCGTGGCTGCGCAGTGGCTGGGCGCGCTGACGCTGACCGGCGGCGACTCCGTTCGACGCGACGCGCCCGCCGTGCCGGCGGCTGCGCCGCTCGCAGCCGCAGCGCCGACGGCGCCCGCGATCCGCCTGAACCTGGGCTGCGGCGACAAGATCCTGCCCGGCTTCGTCAACGTGGACGTGGTCGAGGCACGCGCCGGCAAGTCGCCCGACGTGATCTGCGACCTGCGTGACCTGAGCGTGTTTCCCGACGACCATGCCGACGAGGTGATGGCCGTCCACGTGGTCGAGCACTTCTGGCGCTGGGAGGTCGAGGACATCCTGCGCGAATGGGTGCGCGTGCTCAAGCCGGGCGGCCGCATGGTCCTGGAATGCCCGAACCTGAAGTCCGCCTGCGAGGCCTTCCTGGCCAACCCGGACATGGCCTCGCAGTCCGGCAAGGCCGGGCAGCGCTCGATGTGGGTGTTCTACGGCGACCCCCAGTGGAAGGACCCGCTGATGGTCCACCGCTGGGGCTACACGCCGCAGAGCCTGGCAGCGCTGATGCAGGCCGTGGGCCTGGAGGACGCGCGCCAGGAGCCGGCGCAGTACAAGCTGCGCGAGCCGCGCGACATGCGGGTGGTGGCGGTCAAGCCGCTGCGCTGAGGGCACGCCACGCCAGGCGTGCAGCGCGTTGGCGCTAGCGCGACGCGCCGGTACTGAGGTGGACCACCACCGCCTCGGTGGCGATGTCCACGAAGTCCTTCTGGTAGCCCAGCTCCGTGAGCTGCCAGCGGAAGGCGTTGCCCAGCTTGGCCTTGCCCAGCCAGCCCAGCTTCTGGGTCGACTTGAACTCCACGGCCTCCTTGCAGGCGTCCTCGATGATCCGGGTCATGCGGTTCACCGACGGGCGCTTGCCCGGCTGGCTGTCCAGCGACGGCGGATAGCGCTTGGCGATGCCGTCGGCCAATGACTTGGCAAAGGCGTCGATCGTCTCGTTGCCCAGCAGCTTGTCTATCAGTCCCATACGCGTTCGTGGCTCGTGATCACCAGGGCGGCAGTGTGCCTCAAGGACACGCCGCCGCCATGAAAAAGGGGCGCCGAAGCGCCCCCTTTGTGCAGCCCGCAGCGATCAGCGGCAGGACGACGGCGCGAAGCGCGGCACGGAGGTCGAGCAGCTCCAGTCGGCGGTCGAGCCGGTCCACGACGGAACCAGCAGCACGGTCAGCACCGTGGTGCCGATGGCCGAGTCGGCAACGACGCGAATCGAGCCGTTGGTTTCGATCGTGCCGGTTTCGATCCACTTGGTGGTGGCGATCTCGGCGCCGTAGCTGACGGCCGAGCAGGTGCCGTTGAGCTGGCACACCTCGGTCACCGCGGTGCGGGCACCGGAGGCGCCGAGCAGCAGCTCGGAAACACGAGCACGGATCGTGTAGTCCTGGTAGGCCGGCAGCGCGACGGCCGCCAGAATACCGATGATGGCCACCACGATCATCAGTTCGATCAGGGTGAAGCCGCGTTGCATTGATTTCTTCATCGTTCCGCTCCTTGCAAGGTAGTGATGCGTTAGCCGCACGATCCAATCGCAAGAAGCGAACCAGCCGGGTTCTGACCAGAAACGTCACCTTTGCATCGGCCCGGCCGTGACAAAGATCATGTTCAGGCCGGGCGGCCGAAGCGGGATGACAATTCCCGGCCCACGTCGGTCAGCACGCTGTCCCAGTCGCCGTCCTCGCGCTGGCGGAACATGCGCGACGACGGATACCAGGGCATCGACTTGAAGCGAAGGCCGTAGCGCCATTCCGGCACCTTGGGCGACATCACCCAGACGTCCTTGCCGAGCGCGCCGGCGTAGTGGACGGTCGTATTGCACACCGTGACCACCAGGTCGAGCGCGCTGACCAGTGCGGCGAACTCGTCGAGGTTGTCGATCGCGTCCTTCCAGTAGTGAAGCTTCAGGCCCGCGGCGGCGGCCTCTTGCAGGCCCTGCGTCACGTCGCCGTACTGAAGGCAGACCCAGTCGGCGTCGACCGCGCTCTGAAACTCGGCCAGCAGGGCGGGTCCCATGGTGCGCAGCACGGTGCGCGTGCGCTCGGTGCCGCCTTTCCAGGACACGCCGATCTTCGGCCTGGGGCCCAGGGCCGCCAGCTTGCCGCGCCAGTGCGTCACCCGCCCCTCGTCGGCGACGAGGTAGCTTCGCCGGTCGGGGAAGTCGGCCCGGGTGCGGCGGAACTGCCTCGGCAGGTCGCCGATGGGCACGAAGTAGTCCATGTCGCCGATGTCGCGCACCCACTCCAGCCCGGCGTCCTGCTTGGTGGGCACGATCTCGCACTGCGGGAACGACCGAGCGATGGTGGGCGCGACGCGCTTGACCGCCTCGACCACGACGCGCGTCGGCCCGAGCGCCAGCAGGTCGGGCAGGCACGACGCGAACATGACCTGGTCGCCCAGCCCCTGCTCGGCAAGCACCAGGATCGACTTGCCTTCGAGCGGCTCGCCCTTCCACTGAGGGAACGCCACCATGCGCAGGTGTCGCGTCGCGCTGAGGTTGCGAAACGAGTAGTCGTCCCAACCCGGGCCGAACTCCTCGTTGAGCAGCCGGATCTCGGCGCGCGGGAAGCGAAGCATCGGCACGAACGGCGAGCGCTCGATCTCCTTGTCCAGAAGCGGCAAGGCCTCGGCCTGGCGCCCCAGGTGCGCCATCGCATCGACGCGCACGCCCACTATGCCGGCCGCCGTCGCCGGCTCCTCGGCAATGATCTCTTCCACCAGGCGCAGGCAGTCCGCATAGCGGCAGCGCAGCAGAAGCGAAGACGCCACGCGCCCCTTCATCTGCATGGTCGGCTCCAGCGCGTAGGCGCGCTCGACCAGCGCGCCGGCCTCGGTGTGGCGGCCCTGATCCACCCGCACATCGGCCAGCGAAAGCAGCAGTGACACGTCGTCGGGCAGGGCCTCCAGCGCGCGTTCGAGCAAGGGCTCGGCGAGCTGATGCTGCTGCTCGCGCTCGAGGGCCTTGCCCAGCTCGGCCACGACGCCGATGTCCGACGGGTGACTCTCGCGGAAGGCCTCCAGCGCATCCAGCCCGGACCGCACGTCGCCCAGGTCGCTGTACAACCGGTACAGCTCCGCCACGCAGGGCAGCGAGTCCGGATGGTCCACACACAGGCGCTCGCACAGGTCGATCGCCTCGTCCAGC
>WBZX01002666.1_pt1 | contig 11984 bp, 10 predicted proteins | sample 5204211 | NCBI WGS metagenome assembly WBZX01 (sample SAMN12344362, study PRJNA552823) | activated sludge metagenome | biome: Activated sludge suspended growth; feature: Nitrification reactor; material: Wastewater; isolation source: activated sludge from nitrification reactor of wastewater...
TCTTAGTCTTCAACATGGGCATACAAACGGTCATGTACCTGGCCGTGAGCTTCGCGAAGCAGGAGATCGTGCAGCCCGATGGTTCGCCCATCGCGGACGACAGCCTCATCATCAGTGTGCTCATCATCCAACTGGTCGCCGCCGTGGGAGCTACCGTTTTCGTTCGTCTGAGCGGTCGCTTCGGCAACGTGCGGGCGCTCCTCATCGGCTGTATCATCTGGGTGGGGGTGTGCATCCTGGCGTGGAGCATCCATACCACCAATGAGTTCTACCTCCTCGCGGCCATCGTGGGGTCGGTCATGGGTGGCTGCCAGTCCTTGAGCCGTAGTACCTACGCCAAGTTCCTGCCCGCTACCACCGATACGGCCAGCTACTTCAGCTTCTACGATGTGAGCTACTACCTGGGCACGGTGCTCGGCACCTTCGCCTATGGCCTCGTGTTCCAACTCACGGGCGACCTGCGGGACACCATCATCGCCATCGGCAGCTTCTTCGTGCTGGGCATGGTCCTGTTGCTGCGCGTACCCAAGGAGGAAGCGACCGCTGCAACTGCCGCGTGATGGCGATCTTCGCCCCATGAGCGAACAGCCTTCCTGGGACGTCATCATCGTAGGTGGAGGTATCGTGGGTGCCGCCACGCTGTACAAGCTGCAGAAGCACGCGCCCGGTCTGCGGATCCTCCTACTGGAGAAGGAGCAGGCGCTGGCAGACCACCAGACCGGCCATAATAGCGGTGTCATCCACAGTGGCATCTACTACAAGCCCGGTAGCTACAAGGCGAAGAACTGCGTGGACGGTCGACGCGAACTGGTCGCCTTCGCCAAGGAACACGGGGTGAAGCACGACATCTGCGGCAAGCTCATCGTGGCCACCACCGCGGATGAGCTCCCTCGCTTGGAGAAGATCTACAACACGGGTGTCGCGAACGGCATCGAGGACATGGCCCGTATCGATGCCAACGGGATCAAGGATATAGAGCCCTATTGCGAGGGCATCGCCGGTGTGCGTGTCGGTTGCACGGGCATCATCGATTTCCGAGGCGCCACCAACAAGATGGCCGAACTGGCCCTGGCCTTGCAGCCCGCGAGCAAGGTGGCGCTGGGCGAAGCCTTCGAGGGCATCGCTGCATCCGATGCAGGCAGCGTGGTGCGCACGAGCAAAGGCACCTACCGCACCCGGTTCGCCATCTTCTGCGGTGGGCTGCAGAGCGATCGCCTGGCCAAAGCGGACGGCGCGACGGTGGAAGAGCGCATCGTCGGCTTCCGTGGTGATTACTACGAGCTCACCGAACAAGGCAAGCACAAGGTGAAGCACCTCATCTATCCCGTGCCCGATCCGCGCTTCCCCTTCCTCGGCGTGCACTTCACACGCATGACCGATGGCAGCATCGAGTGCGGACCCAACGCGGTGTTCACCTTCAAACGCGAAGGCTACGGGAAGACGGACTTCGACCTGAAGGACACTGTGGATGCACTGTCCTACCGCGGCACCTGGAAGCTCTTCTTCAAGAACATGAGCTACGGTATCGACGAGTACCGGCGTGCGTTCAGCAAGCGTTTGTTCCTGAAGACCCTTCAGCGCCTCATCCCCTCGCTCACCATGGACGACATCGAGCCGGGGCGTGCTGGCGTGCGGGCCATGCTGCTGGGTACCGACGGTGCCATGGTGGACGATTTCCGCATCGAGCGGCGCGGCAACCACATCCATGTGTTGAATGCTCCTTCACCCGCCGCTACAGCAGCGTTGGCCATCGGTGAGCATATCACCAACATGGCCGTGACCGAATTCAGGTTGTGAGCGTAGGTCGCGACGACCTTAGCTGATCCGGTACTGCTCGTTCACCTCGGTCCAGTTCCAGAGGAAGTACCCGAAGAGGCTGTTCAGCCGCTTGAGCAGGATCGGGTTCGGGGCCTTCATCTCCCGGAAGTAGCTGTCCTGGAAACAGAACAGGTCGTATTCCGTGAAGAGCGCGCGGCCCATGGCATACACCGGGTTCTTACTGGGGAAGTTCAAGCGCTCCATCTTGGAACGAAGCGCCCGCACGTCCGCTTCCACCTGCGCTGCTTCGCGGCCGATGGCTTGGGCGAACTTGGAAACGGAGAGCGCGAACATGCGCTTGTCGGTGCCGGGGCCCAGCACGCGGTCCATCTCCATCAGGTTCGCGGCGAGCACGATCATCAGGAACCGCTCATCGTCTTCCGCCGTCATGTTGGGCGTTGCAACGAACTCGGGCGCTTCATTGATCTCATCCACGATCGTCGGGAAGCCTTCCGCACTCATCTCCAACACCGTGTTCACGAAGACATTCGCCAGCTTGTCTTCTGTGATCTTCTTCTTGCCGAACAGGGTCGCTATCATGGGCTCAACGTTCCGGCGAAGTTCCATGGATCGGCCTCGTCGATCCCCGGCTACCTTTCGTCGGATTTCAACAAGGTTATCCACCCATGAGCGATCTGTTGCCCCTTTTGCGCGAATACGCCAACTACAACTTGTGGGCGAACCAACGCTTCGTGGAACGCCTGCAGCAGGAGCCCGAAGTCGTGCTGGACGCGGCGGTGGTGAGCAGTTTCCCGTCGGTGCGAAAGACCGTGCTGCATGTGCGCGATGCCGAGAACGCGTGGATGTGTCGCTTGAACAATGCGCCGGTGCCATGGCCCGCCGACGACACACATGACCTTGGTGGGTTGTTGCGCGTGAGCGCGCGACTCCGCGATCTGGTGGTGAGCTACGATGCGGCTGACCTGCACCAGGAGCGCATCTACAAGACCCTGAAGGGCGATGAGCAACGGTCCCCTGTGTGGCGCATGCTGCATCATTGTTTCAACCATAGCACCCAACACCGCGGGCAACTCATCACCCTGATGCGTACGCTCGGCCTGGAGCGCATACCCGCCAACGACCTGGTCCTTTACCAGCGAACGTTAACCGCGTGAACACATTGGCTTAACATCACGGACGGTCTTTTGCGCCGCGATGTACCGACCCCACCACCTATGGGCGCTGGCCATGCTTTGGCTGCTGTCCGCTACGCCCCTTTGGGCCCAGAACGAGAGCGACGAACGCGCCCTCATAGAGATCCACGACGGTATCACCATCAGCAAGGACTCCATGTTCTTGATGAACCTGCGCTTCCGGATGCAGAATCGGCTGGGTTTCCAGACCGTGAGCGGGGAGGACCTCAGTGTCAAGAGCGTGGAGGCCCGGGTGCGTCGGCTTCGCCTACGGCTGGACGGCTTCGTGCTCAATGACCGCATCCGCTACTACCTGCAGCTCAACTTCTCCCGGCAGGACCTGGATCTGGTGGACGACGTGGTAGCGCAACCGGTGCGCGATGCCATGGTGTATTATCACTTCAACAAGCGCACCTACATCGGTTTCGGGCAGAGCAAATTGCCCGGCAACCGCCAGCGCGTGGTAAGCAGCGGCAACTTGCAGTTCCCGGATCGGTCCATCGCCAACAGCACCTTCACCCTGGATCGCGATTTCGGCGTGTTCGGGTATCATACCATCCCCATGGGTGGCCAGCAGGTACAGTTGAAAGCCGCCATTAGCAGTGGCGATGGGCGCGGTGCCGTGCCCGAGAACGAAGGCATGGCCTACACGGGTCGGGTGGAATGGCTGCCGTTCGGAGCCTTCGCCAACAAAGGCGACTATAGCGAGGGCGACCTGGAATTCGAAACGAAGCCGAAGCTCTCCATTGCCGGTGGCTATTGCTACAATGACCGCGCAGTGCGCACGGGTGGGCAGTTGGGAGGAGAACTCTTCACGCCCACGGACATGACCACCTTCATCGCGGACCTGTTGTACAAGCAGCAGGGCTGGGCATTCAGTACGGAGTACTTCGATCGCCAGAGCGAAGCACCGATCACCTACGACGCTGACAGCAGCATCAGTTACATCACCACCGGACAAGGGCTCAATGTGCAGTTGAGCAAAGTGCTCAAGAGCAAGTACGAGTTCGCGGCACGCTACACCTTGGTGGACCCCGCGAAGGATGTGGCCACCTTGCGCGCTCGAACGGAGGAGGCGCTGCTCGGTACCACCAAGTACCTCAACGGGCACCGCATCAAGTTGCAGTGGTACCTGGGCTACCGCTGGACCAAGGGCCAGATGCAACTGGACCACGCGGGCAACAGCTGGACGACCATGTTCCAGGTTGAATTCGGCATCTAGCCTTCCACGTCCGGCAGCACCTGCTCGCCAAGCACCACGGGCTCGCCCAGGAAGTGCGGCTCCACGCCGAAGAGCAAGTCCAGGAACACCTTGGTGCGGGCGAACTTCTCGCGCACCTGCGTAGGCAGACCGCGTCGCGCACTAACGTCCTGCGCATTGTAGGCCACGGCCTTGATGCCATGCTCACGGGCGATGTACACCGCACGTTCGTTGTGGAAGCGCTGGCTTATGACCACGAACTCCGATTGCCCGAAGACCTTGAGCGCGCGCACCACTGAGTCCAGGGTGCGGAAGCCCGCGAAGTCGAGCGTGATGTCGTTGCTATCCACACCGGCCGCCATCAGCGCCGTGCGCATGTCCATGGGTTCGTTGTAGTCGCGGTGGCCATTGTCCCCGCTAACGAGCAGGTGCTGCACCTTGCCAGCGTGGTAGAGCGCGGCCGCCGCTTCCATGCGGTGCACGAAGTAGGGGTTGCTTCCGCCGCGCGTGCCCAGCACAAGGCCTACACGCTGGGCGGGCACATCCTTCAAGGTGTCGAAACAGAAGGGGGCGGAGGTGCGCTGCACATGCCGGTCGCAGAAGTACACCGTGGCCACCACCGCGAGGAGCCCGAGCGCCACCCAGCGCAGCAGGCGCCAACGGAACAAGGCGCGCAGCAGGCTCACGGCATCACCCGACCGAGCAGGTCGACACCGGTGTAGTTGCGGGGCGAGAGCTTGTGCAGCCGTTCTTTCACCGCATCGCTCACGTCCAAGCCGTCTATGAAGGCGCGCATGTCCGCTTCGGTGATGCGCTCCTTGCCGCGGGTCAGTTCCTTCAGGCGTTCGTACGGCTGCGGATAGCCTTCGCGACGCAGGATGGTCTGTATGCCTTCGGCGATCACCGGCCATTGCGCATCCAGGTCGCGCAGGATGGTGGCTTCGTTCAGCAACAACTTGCCCAGGCCCTTGCGGATGGCATCGAAGGCGAGCATGGTGTGGGCCATGGGCACGCCGATGTTGCGCGTGGTGGTGCTATCCGTGAGGTCGCGTTGCAGGCGGCTGATGGGCAGCTTCTCGCTTAGGAAGGTGTACAGCGCGTTGGCCACGCCCAGGTTGCCCTCGGCGTTCTCGAAGTCGATGGGGTTCACCTTGTGCGGCATGGCGCTACTGCCGATCTCGCCCGCCTTGATGCGCTGGCGGAAGTAGTCCAGGCTGATGTAGGTCCACACATCGCGGCACAGGTCGATGAGCACGGTGTTCACGCGGCGCATGGCATCGAAGAGCGCCGCCAGGTGATCGTAATGATCTATCTGGGTGGTGAATTGCTGGCGCTTCAGTCCGAGCTTCTCGCTCAGGAAGCGGTCGGCCAGTTGCACCCAGTCCAGTTCGGGATAGGCGGCGTGGTGCGCGTTGAAGTTGCCCGTGGCGCCGCCGAACTTGCCGGAGAAGGGCACTTCGCGCAGCAGCTTCAGTTGCTGGTCCAGACGTTCCACGAACACCTGCACCTCCTTGCCCAACCGCGTAGGGCTGGCTGGCTGACCGTGCGTGCGCGCCAGCATGGGCACCTGCGCCCATTCCAACGCGTAGCCGTGCAGCATGTCGCGTAATCCCGTCACCGCCGGCAGGTAGGCTTCGTAGAGGAAGTCCTTCACCATCAGCGGCAGCGCCGTGTTGTTGATGTCCTGGCTGGTGAGGGCGAAGTGCACGAACTCCTGTTGCTTCTCCAACCCGGCCTCCTGCAAGCGTTCCTTCAGGAAGTACTCGATCGCCTTCACATCGTGGTTGGTCACCTTCTCGATGTCCTTGATGCGTTGCGCATCGCTCGTGCTCAGCTCGCCGATGCGCCGCCGCACGCCATCCAACTTCTGCAGCGGCGTGCCGTGCAATTCCGGCAGGGGCACCTCGCAGAGGAAGGTGAAGTAGTCCAGTTCCACCCGCAGGCGGTAGCTCATGAGCGCCTGCTCGCTGAACCAGCGGGCCAGGTCGCGCGTGCGATCCCGGTAGCGACCGTCGATGGGTGAAATGGCGGTGAGGGCGTCGAGGTCCATGCGGGTGGGGGGAGGGGGCCAAAGGTAGCCAGCCACCTTCGCGCATCTTTGTGCCATGTCCTTCACACGCGATGCTGGTCAGGGCGCCTCGGGTTTCTTCCGCGCCTTCCGCTTCACCCTGGAGCACGGCATGGGGTGGATGTTCCTGGTACCGGCCCTGCTCTGGCTGCTGCTGGCCTTCGGCATGTACCACGCGCTGGAAGCCCTTACCGACAGCGCCGGTGCGTGGGTGGCGGGCTACCTGCAGCTTCCGGTGGCTGCGGACGATGCGGGGTGGTGGAGCGATGTGAAGGCCTGGCTGAACGGCGCACGCGAAGCCGTGGTGCGCTGGGTGCTGCGCCTGGCGGTGGGCTACGTGCTCTTCGTGGCCAACAAGTACATCGTGCTGGTGCTGCTGTCCCCGCTGTTGGCCTACGCCAGTGAGCGGGCGGAAGAGGTCATCACCGGGCGCACCTTCCCCTTTAGTGCGCGGCAACTGGTGAAGGATGCCGGCCGGGGCGCCCTCATCGCCGTGCGCAACGGCGTGCTGGAGCTCGCCATCACCATCGGCATCTGGGTGCTCACCTTCTTCGTGCCCATCGCAGCGCCCATCACCTTCATCATCCTCTTCCTCGTCTCGGCCTATTTCTATGGCTTCTCCATGTTCGATTATGTGTACGAACGCAGGCGACTGCGCATCGGTGAGGCCACCCGCGCGGTGAACAGCCAGCGCGGCGCCGTCATCGCCAACGGGGCACTGTTCAGCCTGCTGATGAAGATCCCACTGGTTGGACTGATGCTCGCCCCCGTGATGGCGAGCGTGGGCGCGGTGCTTTCCACCGTGGAGCGAGAGAAGGGGGTGGTACCGGTGCGCTGAATCGTGCAAACGAAGAAGGGCCGCCCACGGGCGGCCCTTCTTCGTGCAAGTCGCTAGAACGCTTACTTCTTCGGCGTCTTCGGGGCAGGCTTGGAGGGTGTGGTCGGCGTAGCGGGCGTGGCCTCCAGCTTCACTTCTTCCACCACCACGGGCTTGCGCTCCACCAGGGTCATCTCGTTCACCAGGTGACCGGCGCCCGCGAGCTTGTCGATGCACCAGAGCACGTAGCGGATGTCCACACTGATGGTGCGTTGCAGCTCGGGCTCGAAAGCGATGTCGCCGCTCATGGCTTCCCAGTTGCCGTCGAAGGCGATGCCGATGAGCTCGCCGTTGCCGTTGATCACGGGGCTGCCGCTGTTACCACCGGTGATGTCGTTGTTGCTGATGAAGCAGGTGATCAGCTGGCCGTTCTCATCGGCATAGCGACCGTAGTCCTTCTTCGTCAGCATCTCATGCTCCTTCACGGGTACGATGAACTCCTCGTTGGTGGGGTCCTCCTTCTCCAGGATGCCCGCGGCCGTGGTCACGTGCTTGTAGAACATGCCATCGCCGGGCACGTAGCTGCCCACCTGTCCGTAGGTGAGGCGCATGGTGCTGTTGGCGTTGGGGTACCAGCTCTTGTTCGGGTCCTTCTCGCGCATGGCGGCCACCATCAGGCGGTAGCCACGGTCGATGTCGCTCTGCGTGGCGTCCACGGCGGGTCCGATCACGTTGCGGTAGTGGTTCAGGCAGCTTTCGGCTGCGGCGAAGCCGAGGTCCTTCTGCAGGGCCTTCAGCGTGGGCTTGGCCAGGAAGGCGTCCAGCTTCTTGCGGTCGGTGAGCATGCTGGTGGCGAACACCGCACGGGCCCACGCTTCGAAGTCGCCCTTGTACTTCTTCTCGATGGTGTTCATCACATCGGGCTGCATGTCGCGCGCCACATCGGCGTGGATCATGCGGAACATGGCGGCCGTCACCTTCTCATCGGTGGCGGGGTTGTAGTCCTTCCAGAACTCTTCCGCAGCGGCCTGCACCCGGGCCACCATGGCGCTCACCTTGGCGGCGTCCTTGGGGTCGGTGGCCAGTTGCATCTTCAGGCCGTACATGCGGAACCCGAGCACGATGGCCTCACTGCCGAAGGCGGCCTCCTGCATGTAGGTGTTGGCCTTCTCCCACTTGGTGCGCTCGCCGTAGCCTTTCTCCAGGGAGGTCATGATGTCCGCGTACTTGGCCTTACGGGCCGGGTCGGCGTTCACCCAGGCCATGAGGGCTTCTTCCTGGGCCTTCTTCTTGTCGTACACATGCAGGCGCTTCAGCCCGCGCTGCTGGCCGATGAAGTACTTCCAGTAGTTGCTGATGCTGGCGTACTTGCTGGCGTACTTGATGCGCACGGCATCGCTGGCATCCATGTCCTGCTTCATCAGTTCCAGCTTCTTGCCACGGATCTTCACGCGGCTGGGCTGCTCGATGTCGAGGGCGAGCTTCACACCCTGGCTGCTCAGGAAACGGTCGGTGCTACCGGGGTAGCCCATCACCATGGCGAAATCGCCCTCCTTCACACCCGCGATGCTCACGGGGAAGTGCCACTTGGGCTTGAAGGGGATGTTCGCTTCGCTGGGGTCGGCGGGTTCGCCATCGGGACCGGTGTACACGCGGAACATGCTGAAGTCGCCGGTGTGGCGGGGCCACATCCAGTTGTCGGTGTCGCCACCGAATTTGCCGATGGCGCTGGGCGGAGTGCCCACCAGGCGCACGTCGCGGTAGGTCTTGTACACGAAGAGGTAGAACTCGTTGCCCTCGAACATGATCTTGAAGTCGGCGCTGAGGCCGTTCTCCTTGCCAACGGCGGTCTTGAGCTTGCCGCCGATCTCCTGGATCTTCTCGTTGCGCTCTTCCTCGGTCATGCCGGCGGTGAGTTCGCTCAACACGCGGTCGGTCACGTCATCGATGCGCTGCAGGAAGCTCACGTTGAAGCCGGCAGGCAGCTCGTCCTTGCGCGTCATGGCCCAGAAGCCGTCCGTGAGGTAGTCGTGCTCCACGCTGCTCAGGCTCTGCACCGCATCGTAGCCGCAGTGGTGGTTGGTGAGGAAGAGGCCTTCGGCGCTCACCATCTCGCCGCTGCAGAAGCCGCCGCCCAGGCGTACCACTGCATCCTTGATGCCGCTGCGGTTGATGTCGTAGATGTCCTCGGCGGTGAGCTTGAAACCGAGCTTCTGCATCTCGGCCTCGTTGATCTGCTTCAGTTTGGAGAGCAGCCACATGCCCTCATGGGCCTGGGCACCGGCCAGGAGGATGACGGCGGTGCACAGCAGGAGAATACGCTTCATGTTCAGGGGTTCTGGGGTTTGGAACGAAGGGCGACAAATGTAGCAGGACCGCGCTACCGGGACGGACCGTTCAGGGACGGACCGGGAGACCGGGGATGACGGTGCGTGGGACGCCTAGGGCGCGGTGGTGACCGGCTCCCAGGGCAGCGGGAGCAGTAGCTCGTCGGCGAAGGCAGCGAAGGCCTTGAAGGCGGCAGGCTGGCCCACGCGGCCCATCACCTTCTTGTCCTTGCCTGCGGCCACCACACGCACGAAGGTGCTGGGCAGGTCGGTCACGTTCGCGTCGTACTTGTCCTGCATGCCGAAGAAGCCCGCTGCTTCGGCCTTGTTGTACAAGGCCAGCATGGTGGCTTGGTCCACACGTGCGGTGTGTTTGCCCTGCTTCTCCATGTTGCTTCGGCCTTCATAGGTGGCGAAGCCGCTGCGGTGGATCTCGATCCGGTAGGCTTTGCAGGTGCCGAAGCACGGGGTGCGCTCCATGCTGAAGAAGAGCGAGTCGGCCTTCCCCGGGCCACCGAGCACCGGCACCGTCTGGATGGGGGCGGCAGGTGGCTCCACGGGTGGCGGTGGTGGAAGCTCATCGGCCACGGCGCGCTTCTGGTCGTTGCACGCGAAGAGGACCAGGACCAGGGCGGAAAGGAAGACGTTCGTTCTCATGGTGCGGCTTGCTTTCCTGATCCCGTGCCGAAGATCAGCGGCGACGTGCCGCTTGCTGTTGCTTCTGCATGTCCTCCAAGCGCTGCGCCCAACGGCTCTTCTTCTTGGGGGTCTTCATGTTCGTGAGCAGTTGCGCGCGGATCTTCCCTTCGTTCACGAACCAGTTCTTGAGCACCGTCATCTGCAGGATGCTGATGACGTTGGCCAGCAGGTAGTAGTAGCTCAGGCCCGCACTGAAATTGTTCAGGAAGAACAGCATCATGATGGGGAAGAGGTAGATGAGCAACTTCATGCTCGGCATGCCCTGCTGGGTGGGCATCTGCTTCTGGTTGATGACCGAGTAGATGATGGTACTGGCCGCCATGAGCAGGGTGAACAGGCTGATGTGGTTGCCGTAGGTGCTGCTGATGAAGGGGATCTGCTGGGTCCACTCGAAGATGGAGTCGTAGCTGCTCAGGTCATCGGCCCAGAGGAACTTCTCCTGCCGCAGTTCGATGCTGGCCGGGAAGAAGCGGAACATGGCGTAGAGCACGGGCATCTGCACCAGCATGGGCAGGCAGCCGCTGGCGGGGTTCACGCCGGCCTTGCGGTACAGTTCCATGGTGGCCTGCTGCTTCTTCAGGGCATCGCTGTCCTTGTGCTTCTCGTTCAGCGCGTCTATCTCGGGCTTCAGCACGCGCATCTTGGCGCTGCTCACCAGGTTCTTGTAGGTGAGCGGCATCAGCAGCAGCTTGATCACGATGGTGAGCACCAGGATGATGATGCCGTAGTTCCATCCCCAGCCATCGAGCCAGTTGAAGATGGGGATGACCAGCCATTGGTTCATCCAGCCGAAGATGCCCCAACCCAGGTCGATGATCTTCTCGAATTCCGCGATCTCCGTGCGCTTGAGGGTGCCGTAGTGGTTGGGGCCGAGGTAGAAGCGCATGGCCACGCTGGGCGCCGCACCGCGCTCCTTCTCGAAGTAGAGCTTGGCCGCGTATCGCTTGGTGTGGGTGCTGTCCGCAAGGGGGGTGATGGCGATCTCGCTGCCGTTGCTGGCGAAGCCCTCTTCGCTCACCATGGCCACGGTGAAGAAGTCCTGCTTGAAGGCGACCCAGTTGGTGCGACCCTCCAGTTTCTTCTCCTCGGCTTCGGTCTCGCTCAGGTAGTTGCGGTCGTCGCTGAAGTACTTGTAGTACACCCCGCACTTCTGCTTCTCGGTGGGCTGGTGCTTCTCGTTGTTACGGCCCACCAGGTCCCATTGGAAGACGAGGTTGCGGGCGTCCACCTCTTCGGCCATGTTCACGAACTCGGCCTTGGTGTGCAGGAAGTAGCTGGTGCTGTCCAGCTCGTAGGTCACCCGCAGGAACTTGGACGGGTCAGCGGTAGGCGCTTTCAGCACGAGCGCGGTGGGGCTCTTGCGCTCAGCGGTGAAGTAGAGGTCGCGGGTGCTGATGTCCGTTTTGCCAACGATGAACTTGAACGCGTAGGCGCCGCTGTCGGGGTCGGCCAGGAGCAGGGGCTTCTTGTGGTAGGTGAGGTATTGCTTCAGCAGCATCACCGTGGGTCGTGCCCCGTAGGTGCTGATGCTCACCTGCAGGCGGTCGTTCGCGATGGTGAGTTCCTCCGCGGTGCCGGTGGAGGCGGGTTGGAACACACTGAAGCGCTGGGCCAGTGCTGCGCTGCGCAGGCTGTCGGCCAGGGCGCTGTCGGCGGCGGCGAGCAGTCGGGCCTCCGGTGTCAGGGCGCTATCGGGCACCGTTGCTACCGGTGTGGTGGCGGCTTGCGCCTTTTCCAGTGCCAGGCGTTCCTCCTGGGCGCGCTGCTCCAACTCCAAGGTGGCCAGGCTGTCCTGCTCCTGCTGCATGCGGGCGCGTTCTTCCTCGCTCGGCATGGTGTACCACGTGTAACCGAAGAGGATGGCAACGATGAGGACGATGCCGATGACTGAATTACGATCCATGCGGGAGCGCTAGCGGCG
>WBZX01002667.1_pt1 | contig 11983 bp, 7 predicted proteins | sample 5204211 | NCBI WGS metagenome assembly WBZX01 (sample SAMN12344362, study PRJNA552823) | activated sludge metagenome | biome: Activated sludge suspended growth; feature: Nitrification reactor; material: Wastewater; isolation source: activated sludge from nitrification reactor of wastewater treatment...
GCCCGAGGGCACACGCAAGGGCGCGGCGGCACCGGTCGTCGTGGTGGTGCCGTTCGCATTCGGGGCGACCAAGCCCGCGGTCGCGACCGCATTGGACGCGACCGCCATCGCGGCACTTCGGGCCGAGCTCGCCGAGGTCGAGGCCGCCGAGGCGGCCGCCGCCGAAGCGGCGCGCAAGCGGGCGGAGGAAGAGCTCCGCGCGCTCGAGGCCGAGCGCAAGGAGGCCGAGCGGACCACCGGCAGCCCGTGGACGGGGCGCTTCTTCGACGTGATGACCGACCTGTCGGCCGGTCGCAATCAACAGGCCCTCGACACTGCGCTCGCGTGGCAACAGGGCGACCCCGGCGACGTGCTCGCGCTCGTGGCCCTGGGCGAGGTTGCGGAGAAGGGCGGCGATCCGGAGACGGCCGCGCGCGCCTACGGCTCGATCATCGATCTCTACCCCAGCCGCGCGGACCTGCGCCGCTACGCCACCTACCGACTCGCGCGCACGGGCGGCAACGCGCAACACCTGGCGGTCGACAGCGCCCGCGAGGCGGTCGCGTCGCGCGGTGATCATCCCTCGAGCCACCGTGCACTGGCGTACGCGCTGGTCGGCATCGGCAAGCACCGCGAGGCCGCGGCCGCACTGGTGGCGGGGCTCCACGACGAGCACGTGCAGTGGGGCCGATTCACCGAGGTGCAGCGGATCCTCCGCGAGGATCTCGGGCTGGTCGCCGCCGCGTGGGCGCTGCAGGAGCCGGCGGCGCGGCCGGAGATCGACGCGATGCTCCGCACCGAGGGCGCGTCGCTCCCGACCACGCCGTCACTGCGCTTCGTATTGACGTGGGAGACCGACGCCAACGACGTCGACTTCCACATCCACGACGGCAAGGGCGGGCATGCGTTCTTCAGCGACAAGACCCTGCCCTCGGGTGGCTCGCTGTACGCGGACATCACCACCGGCTACGGGCCCGAGTGCTTCGCGATCGAAGGCACACCGGGCGCGTACCCCTACAACCTCCGCGCCCACTACTACAGCCGCGGACCCATGGGCTACGGCATGGGCCGCGTGCAGGCGGTGCAGCACGACGGCAAGGGCACCCTGGTGGTGAAGGAGTATCCGTTCGTGGTGATGAAGGACCACGAGTGGATGGATCTCGGCACCATCACCGGGCCGCTGTAGCGGACGCGCCGGCGAGCACGGCGTCGATCTCTGCGACGTCGTCGTGCTCGCCCAGCGGCTCGAGCACGCCGCGGGCCTGCTCGAGCAGCGCGCGCGCGCGGACCCGGTCGACCGCTCGCGCCCACAGCACCAGACCGAGCGCCCGGCGGGCCTCGGCCTCGTCCTTGGGCGCCTGCGGCTTGGCCACCAGCCCGGCGAGCGCGCGCTCGAGCAGAAGCTCGGCCTCGGCGAGCTCGCCGCGACGGCGCTGCAAGTTGCCGAGCTCGAAGGCGGCGATGGGGGTGAACAGCGGGTGGCCGCCGGGCGCGGCCGCCTCGCACACCGCCAGCGAGCGCTCGTACCACGGCAACGCGCCGTCGAGATCCTGCTTGGCGACGAACGCGTCGCCGAGTGCCGACAACGTGACCGCAATCTCGATGTGGCCGGGCTCGAGGTTACGCTCCTGGATCGCCAGCGCGCGCCGCTCGAGCGCGATGCCGTCGTCGATGTTGCCGAGCTTCACCTCGAGCTTGCCCTGGCTCGCCAACAGGCTCGCGAGCGAGCGGTGCTCGGGACCGAGCGATGCCTCCATGATCGTCGCGGCGCGGGCGTAGTGCTCGCGCGCGGCCGACAGATCGCCGGCGGACTGCTCCACCATCGCGAGGTTGCCGTAGGTGCGCGCGAGGTCGGGGTGATCGGGGCCCTGCTCGCGCAGCTGCAGCGCCAGGCCCCGCGCAATGGTGTCCCGCGCCATCGCCGGATCGCCGCGGCGAAAGTACGCCTGCGCGAGGTTGTTGAGCACGACCTGCAGGTCGGGGTGCTCTGGACCGAGCGCGTTCTCGAGGATCGCCAGCGCCTCGCGCCAGTCGGCCAGCGCCGCATCGACGCCGCTGGTCTGCATGTGCGCGTTGCCCAACATGTTCAGGCTGAGCGCGACCTCGGGGTGACCCGCCCCGAGCCGCGCGCGCTTGATCTCGAGGGCGTGCTCGAGGCGAGCAGCGCCCTCGGCCGCGTGACCCTGCGAGAGCTCGAAGTTGCCGACGCGGTCGTCGAGGCCCGCGCCCTGGAGGTCGTCCTGCGCGCCGATGCGCTCGATCAGCGTGCGGGCCCAGCGGGCCCACAGCCGTGCGTCGTCGGGCCGCGCCTGGCGGTAGCCGACGACGTCGATCAGCTCGGCGGTGGCAGCCGCGATGCCGGGCTCGTCGCCGAGCGCGATGCGCAGGAACACCGCGTCGTTCAACACCCGCTCGGCGGCAGGGAACTCGCCCCGTCGCGACAGCGCGCGCCCGAGCTCGTAGGTCGCGTCGCCCACGGTCGCGCGCGCGGCCGTGCCGGCCGCCACCACCGGCTCGAGGATCGCCACCGCAGCATCCACGTGCCCGAGGGAGAGCTGCGTCTGTGCGCGCAGCACCTCGGCCCGCGCAGGGTCGTCACCCTCGGACGCATCCGCCCGCGACGCCGCGAAGCGACGCCGCAGCAGCACGCCGTCCTCGCTGCAACCCGTCGGTGACGTCAGGCCACCGACCAGCCGCCCCGCATGGCGCACGCCTTCGACGTCGAGCTCCCGCAGCGCAGAGATGGCGGCGTCGTAGCTGCGTCGCGCGTCGGCGAGACAGTCGAGGGTCTCGATCGCAACCGCCTCGGTGCGACGCTCGAGCCGGGCGATGCAGGCGGCGTCCTGCTGGGCCGACCACTGCTGCGCCCACGCATCGAGCTGCGGCCGCACCCGCTGGGCGGTGTCGGCCGCATATGCGACGCCGGTCGCCGCGATTGCGCCGTCGATCGCGGCGGCGACCTCGGGGTTCCAGCTGCTCGCGATGTCCTGCGCCGCGCGGTGGCAGGCCTCGAGCCGGGTGCGCTCGACCACCGCGAAGGTGCCCCAGCTCGCGGCGGCGATGCTCGCGACGACGGTGCCACGCAGCGCCCATCGGCGCGTGCGCAGCGGATCGCGACGCAGCTCGGTGGCCAGCGTCCGCATGTCGGGCCAGCGCCGCGCGGGATCGACCGCGAGGCCGCGCTCGACCACGCGGCGCAGCGCCGTGGGCACGTCGTGCGTGCTCGGCACCTCCGAGAGGTCACCGCGCAGCACCGCGGCCGCCAGCGCCGGCACCGAATCGCCGCGGAACGGACGCAAGCCGAACAGGCCCTCCCACAGCGCCACGCAGAAGCTGAACTGATCGCTGCGGGCATCGACCACCTGGCCGCGGTGCTGCTCGGGCGACATGTACGCGGGCGTGCCGACCATGAGGCCGCCGGCGGTGAGATCGAGCGCGAGTGCGTCGGTGGTCGGTCGCAGCTCGTCGGCGCCGGTCTCGATGCCGGCACCGTCGGGCCGCACCAGGCCGAAGTCCATCACGCGCACGCGGCCGTCGTCGCCGATCATGAGGTTGTCGGGCTTGAAGTCGCGGTGCACGAGGCCATGGGCGTGCGCCGCCGCGAGCCCCTGCGCCGCCGCGATCATGACCTCGACGACCTCGCGCCAGCTGCGACGCTGTCGCGCCAGCCACTGGCGCAGCGTGACGCCGGCCACGAACTCCATCGCCACGAACACCTGGCCGCGGTGCTGGCCGACATCGTGCACGGTGACGACGTTGGGGTGGTTGATGCGCGCGGCCGCCTGCGCCTCGCGCAGCAGCCGTTGCTGATCGCGGTCGAGCCCCGGCGCGGCGACGGTGTCGTCGACCGCTTCGTCGCCGAACAACGCGTTCATGACCTTGCCGAAGGCCTTGCGCATCGGCGGCGTCGCGCTGCGGGTGCCGCCGTGCAGCAGCTTGAGCGCGAGCTTGCGATCGAGCTCGGGATCGTAGGCCGACCACACCACGCCCATGCCGCCCTGGCCCAGGCGTTCGAGCACGAGGTAGCGGCCGATCGCAGCGCCGCGCACGTACTCGTCGGGCTTGCTCGCTGTCGCCGGGGGCGGCGTGGCCGGTCCGCTGCCGACCTCGGTGGGGTCGTGACTCGACATGGCGACAGGGTGGTCGACGGGTGCTCGCGGCGTCGTAGACGCGAGCGACGGCGGGTCCAACCATCGCATGGATTCCGCGCCGCCACCCTCACGAACACCGCGCCCGACCGGGGTCGAGAGCTCAGCGCCGGGCCGCGCCCGAGAGCACCAGTGAGGTCTCCCGCAGCATCGCGCGAATCGAGGCCACCCAACCGTCGAGGCCGAGCGTGGTCGACTCCAGCACGCTGCGGTTGCCCTCGAGGCGCGCCATCGCCTCGGCCAGCAATCCGCGCGCCTTGCGGAGCCGGCTCTTGAACGTGCCCATCGGCATGCCGAGGATGGCCGCGACCTCGCGATCCGACAGGCCCTCCCAGTACGCCAGCTCGACCGCGATCTGCAGGTCCACCGGCAGGCTCCGGAGCGCGCGCAGCAGCAGCTTCTCCTCGCGCTTGTGTGCCATCGCCTCGGCCACGCTCACCAGCGAGTCCTCGATCTGACTCACCATCAGCTCGTCGCCGGTCGCACCACGGTCGCGGAAGTGTCGCATCAGACGGTTGCGCGCGACGCCATAGAGGTACGCGCGGAAGCCCGAGGCGTCGCGGACGCGGTCACGCCCCTCGACGCACGCGAGGAAGGTCTGCTGCACCAGATCGTCGACGTCGCCGCCGAGCTTGTTGGCGAAGAAGCGGTAGATGGCGCCGAAGTGACGCGCGACCAGGGCTCGCCCGGCGTCGGGGTCACCACCGCGCCAGGCCTCCAGCAAGATCGCGTCGTCGTCCTCGCTCGCCAACGGTGGTGCCGATCCTAGCAGGCCATGCGCGCGCCGTGGTCGATCCCGTGGGAACCAAGCCCGGCGCGGGATCACGGGCAGGGTGGACGCGTCGCGAGAGCGCCGTCGCCCCCCAAGGCCCCCATGTTCCGCACCCCCACGACCCGCCGCATCCTCGTCACCGCCAGCTTCGCCGCCGCCGCGTTTCTCACCGCATTCGCCGGCTGCGGTCCCAAGCACGCCGTCGCGCCGCCGCCGGGCTCCGACAGCGACTCTGGCTCCGCGACCGCGACCACCCCCGAGCCCCGTGAGCTGGCGGCGGTGTGCGCCGAGGCCGAGCCGATCGCCGCGGTGCATCGCCACGCCGCCTCGTCACCGACGGCGATGGTGCCCGAGCAGGGTCCGCACGCGTCGGGCTTCGCCGCGGTCGCCGACGTGCGTCACAAGATGGCCGACCTGCAGGCGCTCGCGCGCGCACACCAGTACGCCGAGCTGTACGAACACCTCGAAGACATCCCACCCGCCAGCCGCACGGCCGCATGGGAGAGCTTGTTGCGCGAGGTTGCGAACGCCTACATGACCAACGCGGGCGCGTCGACCGACGGCTTCGAGGCGTTCGGCGAGTTTGCGCGGGCCGAGGGCATACTGCGGCGATACCCCGTGCTCGCGAACGACACCGCGTTCATGGCGGGCCGCGCCGGCCTTGGTGCGAACATCTTCCAGCAGTGCTTCGGCCTGTCGTGGTCGGGGGAGGAGTGCGTTCGCGTCGCGAAGGACTACGTTGCCGTCGCCGGCACCGACGCCTCGACCAAGCTCGCAATCGCCAAGCTGGTGCGAAAGAACCAGTTCCCCTACTTCGCGATACCGTTCTTCCGCAGCGCGGTCGCAGCCTCGCGCGACGCATGCGGCGACGACGACCTCGCGTTGTCGGTCGAGGCCGCCCTCGGCCTGCCGCCCGACGACGACAATGCTGCGAGCGCGCGATCCATGGCGCAGGAGCCCTGCTTCGAGCAGCTGCGAGCCGGAATCGAGGGCCGGCTGCGCGTGGAGTCCGGCGCGAGCTACTTCACCCGCAACGCGTGCGCGGTGCTGCGGGCCAAGGGCGTGGTGCGCCCCTAGCGAGTGATCCGAGCCGCCGGTGGCGACTCCAACGGAGGCGATGCGTGAACGCTCCGCCCCCATCGCCGCCGCCCTCCCCTCGCCCACCGCCGCCCTGGCGCTGCTCGTCGTCATCGCGTGCGTGCCCGGCACGTCCGACGACGCCGCCGGCGACGGCAGCGCGACCGCGCCGACCACCGATGCCAGCACGAGCCTCGAAGGCAGCGGCTCATCGGGCTCGAGCAGCGTCGGGCCAGGCATGGTCGAGGGCAGCGGCTCATCGGGCTCGATGGCCGACTCGAGCGGTTCGGACTCGGGCAGCAGCGGCGGCACCACCACCGGCGAGCCCGCGACGTGGTCGATCCACACCCACTCGTGCAGCGGTCCCAGCCGCACCGACGCCCTGCTCGTCGAGGCCGACGCGATGTGGGTCGGCTGTGGCACCAACCAGGTCGGCTACGGCCTGCACGGCAGCTTCGACGGCGGCACCAGCTGGTCGCCGATCGCGACCGACCCCGCCAACGAGGCCGCGCAGTTCCGCGTCAGCGCCATCGCGCGCGGCGACGACGGGCTGCTCTACGTCGCCGGCTTCGACGCCACCGACAGCGACATGATCCTCGGCTACGACACCTCGAGCTCACCGGCCGCGGTCACGCAGGTGCTCGTCGCCGGCAACCAGGTCGGCACCAGCTTCCCCGCCGGCAGCCTCGGTTTGCTGTCGGGCGAGCGCATCTTCACCGAGTCGCAGACCGGTTTCGGCGCGCTGCTGCGACCCGACGGCAGCGTCGGCGCCAACGCGCTGCAGTGGGACGATCACTACTACTGGGCCAACGGCGGCAACCCGCCCGGCTACCAGATGCTCGATCTCGTCGTGCACGACGATCGCATGTACGGATGCGGCTCGACCATCGCCGAGCCGCCCTACGTGTTCCTGCCCGCGGCCGCGCCAGCGGCCGAGGTGTGGATGTTCGACGCGATCGAGCTGCCCAACACCGGCTGGACCGGCGAGATGTGGGGCGTCGCCGCCACCGACGAGCGCGTGGTCGCGGTCGGCGTCGATCAGGACGCTGACGTGGGCAAGATCTACGTCAGCGGTGCCGATCCCTACGATGCCGCCGGCTACGCGCAGTTCGATCTGCCCGACATCGTCGGCGGCAACGACCTCGGCACCTGGGCCCGCGGCGTCTGTGCGGCCGGTGATCGCATCGTCGTGGTCGGTGAGCGCCAGCCGCTGTCGTCGCACACCGGACTCGTGATGATCTCGGAGGACGGCGGCACGAGCTTCGAGGACATCACGCCCTTCGAGGACGTCTCCGAGAGCGTGAGCAAGTGCACCATCACGCCCGATGGCGCGGTGGTCGTCGCGGGAGCCGGCGGCTTCGTCGGGATCTACATGTGATCTCGATCGCACCGTCACGACGCGGCCGGCCTTCGCGAGCAACCGCCGCCGCATCGGCGGCCGTACCATGGCCGCGATGTCGGTCCGCGTCGCGCCCCTGCTCTGCCTCATCGCCCTGTTCGGCTGCGCCACCGATCCGGCCCTGCACGATCCCGCCGCAGGCGGCTCGACGAGCGTTGCGACGCACCCGTGGATCGGCCGCGACGTGCTCACGCAGACCGTGCTGCACCCCGACCCGAAGGCCGCGCGGCTGTACTCGATCAACTACCAACAGGGCGGGGTGATCCCGATCTGCACGCCGGTGCACGTGGTCGCGCTCGACGACGCGCAGATGACCTTCACGGTCGGCGCGGTCACGTACACGTACCTCTTCCGCCCCGAGTTCATGGTCGAGGGCATCTCGGTGCACCTGGGCCGCTACTTCGGCGACACCTGCGATCGCGGCGACGCGCTCTCGCAGGCCGACCGCGACGGCATCGCCGCGGGCCGGGTCGCGCCGGGCATGACCAAGACCGGCGTGATCAAGGCGATCGGCTATCCCCCGCCGCACGCCACCGGCGACCTGGCCTCCCCGCAGTGGCGTTACTGGAAGAATCGCTTCGACACCTTCATCGTGCACTTCGAGGGCGACCTCGTCGCGCGCGTCCAGGAGTGATCGCGGCCGCCACGCTGGTACCATGCGGCCCACCGGCTGCGGCCGGGCGCGCGATGCAACCGACCGAAGCACCGACGTCGACGAACAACACCGAGTTCCCGTGCGAGGCCTGCGGCGCGAAGCTGCTGTTCCAGCCCGGCACCACCGAGCTGTCGTGTCCGTACTGCGGCCATCGTCAGCAGATCGCAGCTGCGACCGCGCCGGCGGCCATCGTCGAGCACGACTTCCGTGCCGCGCTGGCGCAGGCCCGCACCGCGACCGCCAAGGACCTGAGCAACGACGCCACGCAGGTGCAGTGCACCTTCTGTGGCGCCGTCTCGGTCACCACGCGCAAGGCCGATCACTGCGCGTTCTGTGGCTCGCCGGTGGTGCTCTCCGACGACGGGCGTCAGTTCATCCGCCCCGAGAGCCTGCTGCCGTTCGCGATCGATGCCAAGCGAGCCCGCAGCGAGTTCGAGCGCTGGCTGACGCGGCTGTGGTTCGCACCCGGTGACCTTTCGAAGCGCGCGAAGGCCTCGGGCATGGACGGCGTCTACCTGCCCTACTGGACCTACGACTCCGCCACGCACTCGCAGTACTCGGGCGAGCGCGGCGACGCGTACTGGGAGACCGAGTCGTACACCGACTCCGAGGGCCGCCGACAGACCCGCCAGGTTCGCAAGATCCGCTGGTACCACGTCCGCGGCCAGGTCGACGTCGATTTCGACGACGTGCTGGTGGCGGGCACCAAGTCGCTGCCCCGCGACATGCTGGAGAAGCTCGAGCCGTGGGATCTGGGCGGCCTGGCGCCGTTCGATCCGGCCTATCTCAGCGGCTTCCTGGCCGAGCGCTACGGCATCGATCTGGAGGGTGGCTTCGCGATCGCGCAAGAGCGCATGGACGCGAGGATCCGCGACGAGGTCCGCCGCGACATCGGCGGCGACGAACAGCGCATCCATGGCCTGCAGACCACCCACCACGACACGACGTTCAAGCATCTGCTGCTGCCGCTGTGGATCTCGAGCTTCCGCTACGGCGAGAAGGTCCACCGCTTCGTGGTCAACGCACGCACCGGCGCGGTCGCGGGCGAGCGTCCGTGGAGCACCGCGAAGATCGTGCTCGCGGTGCTCGCCGCGCTCGTCGTCATCGGTGCGATCGTGGCAGTCGCGATGCGCAGCCGCGGGTAGGCATCGTCACGGCAGCGCCGCGAGCTGGCGCTCGAGCAGCGCCGCGCGACGTTGCACCCACGGTGGCGACGGCAGCGTGCGCAGGTGTTCGAGGTCGGCCCGCGCGCCGTCGAACTGGCTGAGGGCCACCCGCAGCGACGCGCGCTCGATCAGCATCACGGGATGATCGGGCGCGAGCGCGAGCGCGCGATCGAAGGCCGACAGCGCCGGCTGGGTCTCACCGACGCGATCGTAGGCGACCGCGAGATTGTAGTAGTGCACCGCGGTCACGCCACGGCTGCGCACGCGCGGCCACCAGCCCTGCGCCGCGACGACCACCGCCGAGGCGAACACCACGCGCGCACGCCCCTGCACTGCACGTGCGCGCCACCACTGCGCCAGCGCGACCACGCCCGGTGCGGCCCAGGTGACCAGCGGCACCACCAGCGGCAGGCGGTGCTGCGACGAGGTGAAGAAGACCAGGTTGGCGGCGATGGTCGCGAACGCGAGCCCCCCGAGGGTCCAGCCGAGCACGCGATCGCCCCGGCAGCGCCACGCGCCGATGAGCGCGAGCGCGAGCAGGAGTGCGAACGGCAGCCCGATCGGCCACGCCCACGGGATCAGCTCGCGCTCGCCGGCGACGTCGTAGTCCTGGGCGAGCTCGTCGTTGCCGAGCAGCAGCCACACCTTGCGCAGCTCGAGCCGCACCCACCGCAGCGGGTCGTCGCCGATGTCCTGCAGCGCGCGGCGATAGAGCTCGCGCCCGCGCTCGCGGGTCCCCGCGGCCGCGTCGAGTTCGACGCCGGGCGCGGCGTCGGGCAACACGATCTCCTCGCGTTCGCGGGTGACGTCGCCGGAGAAGACGCCGCCGGCGTTCCAGACCCCACGCGCGCCGGCGTTGTTGCCGATGTAGAACGACGTGCCGCCGCCGTGCGCGGGGAAGATGGTCGCGTCGCCGGTCACGACCGCGTTGCGCCACGCCATCGGTGCCAGCGCCAGCACCACGCCGGCGGCGAACACCACCAGGCGCACCGCAGGCGCGTCGCGCCGCGACATCCGCCACAGCGCGAACGCCAGCGCGGGCACGGCGAGCAAGAGATTCGGCCGCGCCAGCACGCACGCGCCCGCGGCCAGCCCGGCGACCGCACAGGCCCAGGTCGGCGCACCGCGGCGCAGCCATGCGATCGCGGCCAGCGCTGCGACGCTGCAATCGATCGTCAACGAGGCCGAGAGGATCTTGTTCTCGTAGAAGGCCAGCGCCGGGATTGCGAGCGCCAGCGCGAGGCCGATCGCAGCCGTGCGCGCGCCGAACCACGACCGCATCGCGCGGTACCACAGCGCCAGCGCACCGAGTGCCAGCAGCAGCTGCACGAGCAGCGCCGCCGGCAGGCCCCCCAGCGCCATCGGTGCCGCGAGCACCGCGGCGTAGAAGCCCTGCAGGTAGAACGGCGCCTGTCCGAGCGGTGGATGGGCGAGCAGGTCCAGCGCCGCCAGCTCGTAGACCCGGCCGTCACTCACCGGCGCGACCGCGAACGGCACCTCCGCCACCCACGTCAGGTGGTAGAGGATCCGATACATCAGCAGCCCGCCGATGACCCATCGCAGCCCCCGTGGCACCTGTGCGTCGCCGAGGGTGGCGCCGGCCTGCGGGGAATCGATCGACACCGTCGCCCGAGGATACACCGGCGTCGCGCCCACCTTCGGTACCGCCGGCGACGACGATGGTGGCGGCGCTTCGTCGCGGGACGACCAGGGGCCTGGGCGCCGGCTCGCGTGCTGCGTGGACGCGAAAGCGGCGTTCCTCAAGGCGCCGCGCAGGCCTCGATCGGTGCGTGCCGCGAGTCGTTCGCGAGCACCGCGCCTGCCGTGGTCGCGTCCGCGAGGCTCGTGCAGCGCGGCAGCGCGGCGAAGCAGTCGGGCACGATGGCCCAGCCGTCTTCGTCCTCGATGTCGTAGCGCGTCGCGTCCACGCACACGGCCCCGCGCTCGCCCCACGCGGCCTCGAAGGACATCTCGTCGAAGCCGACCCGCTGCTGCACGCCCAAGTCGTCGTAGACGTCGATGTGCGTGCCGTCGAGGGTCCACGGGCGGCCGTCACCGCAGTAGTCGGCCCGGGCGAGTCGCGTGCAGCTCTGATGGATCTCGGCACCGAACGACCACGGCGCGTAGCCCCAGTCGATGCACTTCGAGATGACGCCGTCGGTGCACGAGAACGTCAGCTCGCCCTCGACGGCGGTGAAGTTGCCGCGCTCGTCCCACGCACCGGCGACGAAGATCCCCGGGCCGTCGTCACCGCACACCGGGCTGCCATCGGCCTCGAGCACGACCCGCTCACCGCCACCGTGGCCCTCCACGGTGCCGATGCGCAGCGCGAACCGCTGGCCGCTCTTCGCGATGCCACGCAGGTCCTCGCCCTGCAGCGCCGCGGCGCCGACGCGCGCCCCGGCCACCAGTCGGCCGTCCTGCAGCACCACCGGTGAGCCATCGGCGAGCTCGATGCGCATGCCGACCATCGCCTCGAGCCCGATGCGACGGCCCTGGTACGACGAGCCCTGTGTTTCTTCCTCGGCGCGCGGACGTCCGCCCTGCAGGTTCGTGCCCTGTCCGTCATCGTCGGCGCCCGGAGGTCCGCCCTGCAGGCTCGTGCCCTGCCCTTCGTCGTCGGCGCGCGGACGTCCGCCCTGCAGGCTCGTGCCCTGGATCTCGGGGTCGGGCCGCCCGTGGCCCTGCAGGCTCGTGCCCTGGAGGTCTTCGTCGGCGCGCGGACGTCCGCCCTGCAGGCTCGTGCCCTGCGGGTCTTCCTCATCGCGCGGCCGTCCGCCCTGCAGG
>WBZX01002669.1_pt1 | contig 11974 bp, 7 predicted proteins | sample 5204211 | NCBI WGS metagenome assembly WBZX01 (sample SAMN12344362, study PRJNA552823) | activated sludge metagenome | biome: Activated sludge suspended growth; feature: Nitrification reactor; material: Wastewater; isolation source: activated sludge from nitrification reactor of wastewater treatment...
GCGCCGATCAGCGCGCCGGCGTTCTGGCCGAAGAAGGTCAGTCCCGCCTCCGTGACTCGCACGCTGGCGCCGTTCTCGGTGCGTTGCTCCAGCGGAAAACCGCCCGGGATCGGGGTGAGCGGTCCGCCTCCGCACCCCCCGCCGGAGCAACCTGCAAAGGCGAATACCAGGGATGCCGCGAGGGCGTACGGGAGAGAGCGATGGGCCATGGACGGAGTGGAGTGCAAGAGGCTCGCCGGCCCGGATGGGCCGTTTCCTGGTCGATTGTCGAGGTGGGGAGCAGCCGAGGTGTCCGGCCGGACGTCCGCGGACGTCCGGTGATCCGGGAGCGCTCGGCCGGCGAGCCTTCGGCCCTGGCAGCTCGGCGCGGCGCGTCTCGGAGTCGCTCCTCCGCCAACGGCGCGTGCCCTGTCGCGGCAAATTCTGGTAGCGTGCTCTCTTCCAGGAGGAACGGCGTGGACGTGGCGGAGCATCACCGGCCTCGGGCAGGAACGCTGATCGAGGGCCGCTACCGCGTCATCCGCTGCATCGGTGAGGGCGGCATGGGGTGTGTCCAGGAGGTCCTCGACCTGCGCACCGACGCGCGCCGCGCCCTCAAGCTCCTTCGCCCCGGGCTCGGCCGCGACAGCTCGTTTGCGGAGCAGCTGCTCGCCGAAGCGCGCATCGTCGCGCGGATCCGCAGCGATCACCTCGTGCCTGTGTCGGACGCCGGCGTCGACGCGCTGACCGGCGCGCCGTTCTTCGTGATGGAGCTGCTCGTCGGAGAGAGCCTCGGTGCCCTATTGCGGCGCCGCGGCGGGCTCCCTGCGGCCGAGGTGGTGCCGATCCTGAGCCAGGTCGGGATGGCTGTGGATCGGGCGCACGCCGCGGACGTCGCGCACCTGGATCTGAAGCCCGAGAACCTCTTCGCGACGGCCCGCGACGACGGCTCGCCGTGCATCAAGGTGCTGGACTTCGGGATCGCGCGCACGCTCGGCGGCGACAGCGCGGAGAGGCCGATCGCCGGGACTCCGCTCTACATGGCGCCGGAGCAGCTCGCGGGGGACGCGACCATCGGAACAGCCACGGACCTCTATTCCCTGGGGCACGTGGCCTTTGCGCTCCTCTCCGGAGAGGCCTACTTCACGGAGGAGCGCGCGGCGCTTTCAGGTGACCCGGCTGCGTTTCGCGGGCGGATCGCGCTCGGCGTCGGGGAGCTGCCCTCGGCGCGGGCCGCGCGGCGCAGCGGCCGAGCGCTCCCGGCCGCGTTCGACGTGTGGTTCACGCGGGCGACGGCCCGGCGGCCCGCCGATCGCTTCGCGTCGGCCGGAGCAGCGGTCCGAGCGCTCGCCGCGACGCTGGGAGTCGCCTTGCCGAGGCCGTCCATGGTGTTGCATCCAGGCCAGTTGGGCGAGCCCGAGCCCGCGACGGAGAGGGCCGAGACGACGGAGACGGCCCTCGCGACGGACGCCTCTGCGCCGCGCAGGCCCGCGCGGCGGCGAACCTGGGTGGTCGCGGCGTGCGCGGCGCTCGGCGCGATCGGGCTCGGGGGCGCAGCCCTCGTGTCGCAGGGGCCCGGTGAGCCGCGCGCCGTCGAGGCGAGCGCCCGTCCACTCCAGGGGACGAGCGTGCCTGTCCCGGAGTCCAGCGCTCCCGGCGCGGCGGACAGGCCCGGGCCTCGCGGGGGCGAGCCGGCGAGCTCACCGGCCCCGGGATCGAGGGCCCGGGACGCGGAGCAGGTGGCCAATCCGGCGATCGTGAATGGCACGCTCCGGAACGGGATCTCCGCGCCCGCCACGCAGGTGCCGGCCCCCAAGGCGACGACTGGCACCGTCCTGCGGCCCGAGAGACGTTCCCCCAACAAAATGCCTGTCGATTCCAGAGCGGTCGTCGGAGCTCCGTCGCTCGAAGAGCCGCCGCAGCCGACGCCGCCGGTCGTCGAGGGCATCTACTGATGGGCTGCGTGCGACAGGCTCGACGGCGGGAGTGGATGGGGCTCGCAGCCGGGCTCGTCTCCACGCTCGCGCTGGAGGCTCGCGGGCTCGCGCAGGCTCCGGCGAACCCGGAGCGGATCGCCGCCGCGCAGGCGCTCTACGACGCCGCCGTGGAGCAGCTGTCGAGAGGCGATGTCGCGGCGGCGTGCCCCAAGCTGGAGGAGGTGACGGCGATCGAGCCGGCCGGCCTCGGCGCGCGCATGACGCTCGCGCTGTGCTACGAGCGCGGCGGGCGGCTCGCGAGCGCGTGGGTCACCTACAAGCTGGTCGAGGCCGAGGCGGCGCGACAGGGCCAGTCCGGGCGGAGAGAGCGCGCGGCGGCCGCTGCGCAGTCGCTCGCTCCCCGCCTGGGGCGCCTCACCATCGATGTTCCGGACGGCGCGCGGGCCGTCGCCGGTCTATCGGTGTCGCGCGACGGCGCGAAGGTGGGCGCCGCGCAGTGGGGTGAGGCTCTGCCCGTCGATGCCGGCGCCCACGTCGTGGAGGCGACCGCGCCCGGGGGCGCGAAGTGGTCGGGGACCGTGCGGGTCGAGGACGGAGCGACTGCCACTCTGCGCGTGGAGATGCCGGCGCCCTCCCCCGCTGTCGCGCCTTCGGCGGAGCGCGTCGCGGCGCCGTCCGTCGCGCCGTCTGCGCTTCCGGTTGGCGGGACGGCCGTCGGCGCGGGTTTCTGGGACACGCCGCGCGTCGTCGGGGTCGCGGCCGGCGCGTTCGGGGCGCTCGCTCTCGCCTCGGGGGCCGCGAGCTTCGGCGTGGCCGCCGACAAGAAGAGCGCGAGCGATCCTCATTGTGCGCGAGACGTCTGTGAGCCCGCGTGGTTCGGCACGCGCACGGAGGCTGTCACCGCCGGCCATTTCGCGACGGCTTTCGCTGTCATCGGCGCCGTCGGCCTGGCCGGCAGCGCCCTTCTCCTGTTCGCGTGGCCCAGGGTCGTGAAGGTGCCTGTTTCGCCGCTCAAGATGGCTGTCTCGCCCGCCGGCGCGCGTCTGGAGGTGCAATTTTGAGGACCACGAAGCCTCGACGGGGCTCGCCCGCTGTCTCGGCCGCGCTCGTGCTGGCCGCCTGCGCGGCGCTCGGCTGCAATGACATGCTCGGTCTGGAGTCGCCGTCTCTCGGGGAGGGACCGCCCGCGGCATCGACGACACCACCCGCCGCGACCTCGACCGACCCGGCGACGTCGCTCGGAGCATGGCAGTCCGTGTCGCTCCCGAAGCTGTCGATCGGGCGCGCTCTTCACACAGCCACGCTCGCCCCGAACGGCGACGTCGTCTTCTGGGGCGGCTGCTCCGGTTCGAGCGGCTCCAAGGCGAACGAGCCTTCGATTGACGTGCTCCACATGCCGGTCTGTCACGACCCGGGCGACTCGGACTGCTGGACGATGCTTCCGGAGCAGGGAGAGCAAGAGTGTCGTCATGCGCACGCCGCCGTCGCCGCGCGAGGGCGCGTCGTCGTCGCGGGGGGATTCGTCGCGGGGAGCGAGGGCGCGCTGACGACGGCCGCGCGGTACGACCCGTCGGACGGCACCATGGCGTCGATGGACTTCGGGGCCGGCGCAGGGCACTGGACTGCCACGCTCCTCGAAGACGGCCGGACGCTCCTCAATGGAGGCTCGCTGGAGGAGCACGTGCCGCCCACCTCCGGCGCGAAGATGGCATTGTTCTGGGGCGAGTTCGACGACGACGACAACTACGTGCCTCCTCCCGGCGCGATCGAGGACGTCTGTGACCAGGGGAAGGGCTGCCCGAGCGCAAGGACGTTCCACACAGCCACGCTGCTCGGGGACGGCAGCGTGCTCATCGCGGGCGGCGCGGACACGACGATGGCCGGCAACAAGGAGAGCTCGCCCAGCCTCGACACGGCGGAACGCTTCTTTCCGGACCTGGGAGCGAGCATCCCCAACTTGCCCGCCATGCGGACGGCGCGCTGGGGGCACGCGGCGGTGCGCCTGGCCGACGGGCGCGTGCTCCTCTGCGGCGGCAAGGCCGGCGCGGAGACGGTCCGCAGCGTCGAGATCTTCGATCCGATCCAGGCGGCGTTCGAGGACGCGGCCCCGATGAACGCCGCGCGATGGGGCCACACGGCGACCCTCCTCGGCGACGGCCGCGTGCTCGTCGTGGGCGGCTCGGACGAGCCGAACGCCGAGGTCTACGACGCTCTGGAGGACACCTGGACGCGAACTGAGCCCATGGCCGAGACGCGCTTCTTCCACACGGCCACGCGGCTCCCCGACGGCAATGTCCTCGTCGCTGGAGGTCGGAGTGTCGGGATCCCGCTCCCGGCGGCCAACGCGTTCGACTCGCTCGAGCTCTACGTGGTTCCTTCACCATGACCGACACCACCGAACCCACCGCGGGCGCTGCCCCTTCGCGGGGCGGCGGGGCGTCCCCCGCTGTCCTGCTCGCCTTCACGGCCCGCAGCGCGCGCGCTCCGGCGCGGCGGCTCGTCCCGCCGGACGGCCTCGTCCTGGGGCGCGATCTTGTGGTGTTCGACGGCGGCCCTCTCGACGACGCCCGCATGTCGCGCCGCCACGCCGAAGCGCGCCCCGTCGCCGGAGGAGACGCGCTGCGGCTCCGCGATCTCGGCAGCAGGAATGGCACCTGGGTCCGCGGCAAGCGCGTGGACGAGGCGGTGCTCGCGCCGGGCGACGCCTTTCGCCTCGGAGACACGTTGTTCGTGGCGGCGCTCGGGGCTCCCGGCGAGCCCGATCCGGACCTCGTGGGGGACAGTCCGGCGATGGTCGCTGTGCGGCGCTCGGTGGGCCTCGTGGCGCCGCACGCGCACGCGGTGCTCCTTCAGGGCGAGACAGGCACCGGCAAGGAGGTCGCCGCGCGCGCGATCCACCGCCAGAGCGGACGCAAAGGCCGCGTCGTGGTGGTCAATTGCGCTGCGTTGTCGGAAGGCGTGCTGGAGAGCGAGCTCTTCGGTCACGTCCGCGGCGCGTTCACCGGAGCGCACGAGGGGCGAGAGGGCCTGTTTCGGGCGGCCGCCGGGGGCACGTTGATGCTCGACGAGATCGGCGAGATGCCGCTGTCACTCCAGGCCAAGCTGCTCCGCGCGGCCGACACGCGGCGCGTCCGGGCGGTCGGCGGGGCCAGCGAAGAAGAGGTCGACGTGAGGCTCGTCGCCGCGACCAACGCCGATCTCGCGGCGCGCGTGCAACAGGGCTCCTTCCGGGCCGATCTCTATGCGCGGCTCGCACAGTGGATGATCCGGATGCCCGGTCTCCGCGACAGGCGGGAGGACGTGCCGCTCCTCGCGCGGCACCTGCTCGCCACGCTCGGGGCAGGCGGGCGCGCGCTGGAGGTGGACCTGGGCGAAGCGCTGCTGGATCAACCGTGGCCGCTCAACGTCCGGGGCCTGCGCAACGTGCTCGCGGCGGCGCTCGTCGCGACGCCGCCGGGGCGCGCGCTCGCGCTGGCTCCGGAGGTCCGAGCGGCGCTGTCGGTCCAGGCGGCGCTGTCGGTCCAGGCGCCGCCCTCGCCGGACTCCGCCGGGAAGCCGCAAGTGCCTGACGCGGAGACGCTGGAGGCGGCGCTCGCAGCCGCAGGAGGCAGCGTGGCAGAGGCCGCCCGCGCGCTCGGCGCCTCGCGACAGCAGGTGTACCGGTGGGCGAAGCTCCTGGGGGTGGACATCGAAGACGCGCGCAAGCCGGCGCCGAAGCGGCCCTGAAGCGCCCTGTCCGCGGACGTCCGCGGATGTTCGCGGACAGCGGGACGCCGGGGATCACCGGGGCGCGACGCCCAGAGAAGGGCGCTCATGCGGGTTGATCGGAGACGGGGACTTTGGCCTGCCGATTGCCAACGATGGGCGACATGGATTTTCGTACGAAGAACGCGCCCCGGCGGCCGGAGCGCGGCGTATGCTCGAAGCGTCACCGCGCGGAAGGGCTCGCGATGCGCTCGAGAATGACGTGGGCGTGCGGGTTCTGTCTGGTCCTCTCCGCTTGCTCCGGTTCGCCGGGCGGCAGCGCGCAAGGAGGCCAGAGCAGCGGCGGAGCTGGCGGGACCGGCGGAGTCGCGGGCACGAGCACGGGTGGCACTGGCGCGGGGGCGACGGGCTGCGGAAAAGCCGCAGACGACGACGCGGACGGCGACGGCTGGACCGAGGCGGCGGGCGATTGCGACGACTGCGCTGCGGCCGTGCACCCCGGCGGCGTGGAGGTCTGTGACGGTCGCGACAACGACTGCAATGGTGTCATCGACGACGGGGCCGTGATTACGCCCGCGGGCGGCGCGCCGGTGCGCGTCTCCACTTCGAGCTTCCCCGATGCGGCCCCGTCCGGACTGGCCTCGAACGGTGACGCCTACCTCGCGGCCTACACGTCGGGCCAGGGGGAGCACATCTTCACGACAGGCCTCTTGGCCGACGGCAGCGCAATCCCGCCCGGGGACGTGGAGCTCTCCGTCGGCGAGAGCGACTCCTTCGGCGGGCCGGCCGTGTGGCTCGGCGATCGGTACGGCGTCGTCTGGCAGGATCGGCGCCACGGGAACTACGAGGTCTTCTTCACGCTCCTGAATGCGCAGGGCGACAAGAGGATCCCCGACGTGCGGATCTCGGCGGCGGACGGCTTCTCCATCTATCCGTCGCTGGGGTGGAATGGCAGCGAGCTCGTCGTCGTGTGGCAGGACGAGCGCGACAACCCCGGTCTCTACAACGTGTATGGCCAGGTCATGGACATCGATGGGAACCCCATCGGCGGCACCCTTGCGCTCACGAGCGATCAGGTGGGATTCGGCAACGAGGCGCCGTGGGTGGCGGTGGGGACCGACAGCGTCGGTGTCGTGTGGAGCAGCGGGAGCACCGACTCCAGGGTGGTCCGGTTCCAGACGTTCGCGCCGGATCTGACGCCGCTCCTGGCCGCGCCGATCGCGCTCACCGACGGCACCACGAACGCCCGCGGCTACACCGTCGCCTGGAACAAGGACAACTACGTGGTCGCCTGGCACGACGAGAGCGCCAGTCCGCGGGCCATCTACGCGGCCGTCGTCGAGCAGGACGGCACGATCACCGTCCCCGTGACGGCCCTCTCCAACCCGGGCAGCGCCAGGTCGCGCAACCCCACCGTCAAGGCCTTCGGCGACCGCGTGCTCGTGGTCTATCAGGACAACCGCGACGGCAACCAGGGAGACGAGCTCTATGCCCGCATGGTCGACGACAAGCTCTCTCCCCTCACGGCCGAGGAGCGAATCACCTTCTGGCCGAAGGACTCGACCTATCCGATCGCGTCCTTCGGACCGGGCGGCAACGTGGGCGTGCTGTACCGAGACTACGATCAAGTGTCCTTCGAGCAGCAGGTACACTTCCTGAGCTTGAGTTGCGCCATGGCCCCTTGAGACCGCTCGCGAGCTCCGCGGGGCTCGCCTGCTGCAACCAGTGAAGCCGTCCCCGCGCGCCCGTCCCAGAGGGCTCGCGGCCCTCGATCGGCCGTACCTTGACGGGATGAAGGGGAGCCCACGGGCCCCGGTGGACAGCGCCGACCTCGGACGACTCGAAGTCAGGGTGGGGGCGGCGCGGAGACGCGGTGAAGAGGCCGGCGGGTGGATGGAGGAGGCCTGCCGCGCCCCCTGAAGATCTGGATTGTGGGGAGTCCCGGGAGGCGGGCTATCAGGCCGGGGTGCGCTCGGGAGGGGGCGTTTCTTGGGCTTTTTCGAGGGCTCCCAGCCTGTCGAGGAAGTGACGGCCCTTGTCGGGATCCGCCATGTAGACGAAGGCTGCCAGGCCCTTGAGCTGGGCGATGGTCTCCTTGGGGCCTTTGCCCTCGCGGCCGAGCTCGCGGTTCTTGATGGCGGCGCGGAGCTTGCGGACGACGTCGCGGGGGACGCGGGCCGGCGGGGCTCCGGGGGCCTGATTGACCACGAGGCCCGTCACCGCCTGGCGCATGCCGGCGCGCATGATGCGGGTCTTCTGGGCGTGGACGCGGAAGCCCTCGGCCTTGAGGATGGCCGCCCCGCCGCGGAGGAGGACGCCAATCGGGGCGCGCGGCGGGCTCCCGGACGTCGGGCGGGCGGCGCCGCCGGACTTTGCCTCGGCAGACTTGGCGTCTCCAGACTTCGTGTCTCCAGACTTGGGGGCGGCCGCCGCCGGGGCGTGCCAGGAGAAGGTGAGATCGTCCGCGTAGCGGGTGTAACGCATGCCGAGCATGCGGGCGAGGCCGGAGAGGCGGCGATCCATGCGGCGGCAGAGGGTGTTCGTGATCTGCGGGGAGGTCGGGGCGCCCTGGGGGAGGGCGCGCGCGCCGGAGGCGACGTAGAGAGTCTTGCCGCGGTGAGACACCGTGTCTCGGGGGGGCTCCGTGGAGAGGAGGCCGAGGAGGGTGGCGACGCCCTCGGGGAGGCCCGCCTTGCGGAGGAGGCCTTTGACGCGGCGGAAGGTGATTGTCGGGAAGAAGTCCTTGATGTCGATCTTGACGATGACGTCGGCGCCGGCGTGGGCGCGGGCGTTCGTGACGATGGACCGGGCCGTGAGGAAGCCGTGGGCCGCGCCGTGGACAGGCAGCTTGTCCCAGACGTTGCGGAGGGCCCAGCGCTGGGCCGCCTTCATGTGGCCCTTGGGCGCCGTGATGGTGCGCATCGAGCCGTCACGCTTGGGGATTTGCCAGCGGCGGTAGTGGGTGCCGGTGTCGACCTCGCGGTGGAACGTGAGCCAGCGGAGGCGGGAGATGGTCAGTCCAAGGGCCTTGGCGAGGGCCTCGGGGGTGGCGAGATCCGTGAGGCCGTTATCCTTGGCGCGCTCTTCGCGACCGTCGACATCGAGCTTGTCCGGGCTCTGATCGTCGTCCCAGTGGACGCCGCCCAGGTGCGTGATGTGCGTCTCTCGGTAGGCCGCCCACGCGAGGCGCTTCAGGGCCCTTCGGGCCTCGGCCTCGGCGCGCTTCTTCTCCTTGTAGGCGCCTTTTTGCTTGTCCGAGAGGGAGGCGGCGTCGACTCCTTCGGTCGAGACTCCCTTGTTCGCGAGCTCCTTGCGGACCCACGCGGCGATGCCGCCGGCGTCCTGGATGGTCTTCCACAGGGCCACGCGCTCGGCGCGCTTCTCGGCCAGGCGGGCGGCCTGCTCCGGAGTCCGCGCGAACGGGGACGGGCGTTCGGCAGCCGAACGGGCGGCGCCGGGCCGGGCGGGGGCCACGGGCGTGGGAGGAGCGGCTGGGAGGTGGGGATCGAAGGGAGCGGTCATCGGATTCTCTCAGCGCGAAAACCAGGTGCGAGAACGGCTGCGGAGGCTGGTTGGAAGAGTGCGCCGGAGAAGCGAGGATTTCAGGAGGACACGGGATTTGCGTTTGCGTCGCGCGCCGTTTGGGACCACTTGCGGCCCCATCGAGAGAAACCAGCGCGCAGCGCGGAGCATCGCGGAGCGCGGGGTTTGGGGTCGCTTGCGGCCCCATCGAGAGAAAACAGCGCGCAGCGCGGAGCATCGCGAAGCGCGGGGTTTGGGGCCGCTTGCGGCCCCATCGAGAGAAAACAGCGCGCAGCGCGCGGGTCGAACGGCCGAGAGAGGCGAAAAGCGCATCACCTTCTCCCATGGGGCACGGTAGCCTCACCGGTTCTCCACGCTCCCCACCCCTGGAGCGCGCGGAGAAACGGCGGTCTGCGTCGTTGGTTCAGCTCTCCGCGCGCTCCAGGGGTGGGGAGCGTGAAGAGAACCAAGAACAGGCTACCTTGCGGAGCAATGAACAGGCGGTGTGACCAGAGCGGCGCGACGCCGCTCCTGCGCTCGAGGCGCGGAGGCTGGTGCGAATCACGCCTCTCTCCGCCGTTCGACCCTGAATCCCGTGTTCCTCCTTTCGTCCTTGCCTCTCCGGCTTACCACGTGTGGCGGTCGCAGTTAAAGACCAATCATGCAGTCGCGGAGGAGGAGGAAGAGACTTCCCCCTCGGGGAGATCGCCCGCGTCGATGAAGCCTCTCTGGGCGAGGGCGGCGAGGCGGCCGAAGTATTCGTCGCGGGCGTCGGACTCCTGATCGAAGTCGAGCGCCTGGTGCCGCGGCGCGGGGGCGCTGCCCGTGACCTTGGCGGCGACGGTCCACGCGAGGCGGACGCGCTTGCCGTCGAGCGAGACGCGGAACGTCTCCTCGGCGCCGCGGGCGTCGCGGCGGACGAGGGTGCGCGTCTCGGCGCGGATCTTCGCGCGGCCCTCGGGCGTGTCGCGCATCGCCTCGGCGGCGGCCTTCTCGCGCGCGTGCACGGTGCGGAGCGCGAGCATGTGCTCGCACGGGCCCTCGCGGAGGCCGGAGCGCGCGAACGTGGGGCAGTTGCACCACGCGTCGGTGACGCGGCCCTCGAGATCGAGCGTGAAGCGCGGCGCGTACGTGCGGCGCGCCTCGGTGTCCTTCGCTTCGCCGCGCACCTCGAGACCCGTGCCGGCGATCGTGTGCTCCTTGGTGATCGCGACGGCGCCCTTCGCTTCGAGGAGGCGGAGCGCGCGGGCCTCGCGCGGGGAGGCGGCGCGCGTGACCTCGTCGTCGACGGGCGCGGCGAAGAGCGCGCGGCGGCGGAACGATCCCGTCGCGACGTCGAGGACGACCTCGCCGCGGAGGCACGCGCGCTGGAGGGCGGCGCGGGCGTTCTCGGGGGTCGTCGCGAGGGTCGTCGCGAGCGCGGAGAGCGGCTTGGGGCCCGACGTTTCGAGGGCGCGGACGGCCTTTTCGGCGAGGGCGGAGGCGCCCGCGGCCGGGACGAGGCGATCGAAGGCGGCGGCGCTCGACCAGCTCGAATCGGTCCACCCTGTGAGGCCGAGCGTGAGGGTCGCGAGAGGGGGAGGAGGTGCAGCAGAAGGTGTGTGCGATGCGGCGTCGTTCGCCGGCGCGCCCGTCGTGCTGGAGGCGCCCGCGCGCGCCGGCGCGCCGACGCCCAAGTCGAGGATCCAGAACATCGGCAAACCGGGGCCGAGGAGCGCGATGCGGGCGCGGCGAACGTGCGACAGGAGGCGGTGGAGCGCGAGGAGGCGCTGGCGGCCGTACGTGCGGATCACCGCGGGGGTGCGGCCTGTGTAGGGCGCGCCGTGCGCTTCGAGCACGACACCGAAGGGCTCGAGGACGATGCGCGGGCGCTGGCCCGGGAGCAGCTCGAAGCGGAGCGCGCGCGGGGCCTTCTTCGCGCGGCGAACGGTGAGCACGTAGAGGATGTTGTAGAGATCGACGGGCGCGATCTCGCAGATCGTGGCGGGGAGCGTCGCGGCGGACTGCACCTGGAGGAAGCTCTTGAGCCAGCCCTCGGTGACGGCGGCGGTGCGCTCCGACGCGCCCTCGCCGGCGGCGCCCGCGGCGGCGTCGAAGTGGACGGGGAGGTACGAGCGGAGGCGGCCGATGCCCTCGGCGAACGTCGCGGGGACCTGGAAAAAGGCCGTCCCGTGCGTCGCGCGGCGATCGTCGAAGAGGGGCGCTCCGAGGGAGAGGCGCGCGTAGGCGCTCTCGTCGCGGGAGAAGACCTCGAACGAGGCCTCGTCGGCGTCGACCGTGAGAAGCGGATCGAGGCCCGTCGCGGCGGCCGTTTCACCGGCGAGCTCGCGATCGATGAAGGCCTTCTGCGCTTCCCACACGCCGGCGCCCGCGCGCTTTCCCTTGGCGAGGAGGTACGCGAAGTACGCCGAGCGATCCTTGCCCTGGTAGCGGAGATCGCTGTCCTTCACGGCGAGCAGCGTGGCGAGGGCGTCGCGGAGGAGCGCGGGATCCTTCACGAGGCCCGAGAGCGCGGGGGGCGCTGTCCCGGCGGAGGTGGCGCGCGCGCCGTCGAGCGCGAGGCGGACGTCGGAGCGCGCGCCGTCGAAGGCGACGTCGCTGGAGCGTGCGTAGCGGAGGGCGACCGTGCGGGCCGCGGCGGTGGTCATGACGGCACCTCGGAACCTGTGGCCTTGGCGGCGGGATGCGACGCGCGGACGTCGGCGCGGCGCGCGCGGCGGAGGGAGCGGTAGGCAGCCTTGCGGAAGGCCTCGTCGAGCGCCTTGTCGAAGGCGAGCGTGGTGAGGGCCTTCTGCGCGGCGTCGCCGCCGGATCGGCCGAGCGTCGCTACG
>WBZX01000719.1_pt1 | contig 11970 bp, 14 predicted proteins | sample 5204211 | NCBI WGS metagenome assembly WBZX01 (sample SAMN12344362, study PRJNA552823) | activated sludge metagenome | biome: Activated sludge suspended growth; feature: Nitrification reactor; material: Wastewater; isolation source: activated sludge from nitrification reactor of wastewater...
GTCTACAAGAAGATCGTCGGCATGCAGATGCTGATCGAGGGCCTGGCGATGGGCTCGTTTGCGACGCTGAACGCCAAGACTAACGATCCCGTCCTGCGCCGCCTGGTGCAGCTCGTCATGAGCGATGAAGCCTTCCATCACCGTTTCGGCCGCCTGTGGGCTGCCAAGACGATCCGGCACCTGAATCCGGAAGAGCACAAGAAGGTCGAGGACTGGTCGGCGCAGATCTTCCAGACGCTGCTCTTCAACCTGATCAACGCCGAGCAGAAGCAGGTCATCTACGCCAAATATGGCCTCGACTGGCAGTGGGTGCGCGACGCTGTGAAGGAGACCTTCACCGACGACGACCGCCGCGACCAGCTCAAGGAGAGCACCAACATCTTCCGCGTTCTGATCAAGACGCTGCTGCATGCCGGTATCATCACCCAGCGCACCGCGCCGCTCTATGCGGTGTGGGTCGACATGAAAGAACTCGAAGCCGAGGGCGACGGAATTCCCGGAGACGTCGTTGCCGAGGAAATGCTGGTCGTCCTGCGAGAGATCAACGCCAGGCGCAAACGCATCACCAGTAAGGATATGGCTGCTGCCGCAGCTTCTTAAGGTTTCCGTGCGAGCACGAAGGCGGAGAGGCCGGCGAGGCGGTTGACCGGGAAGAGCGGTAGTTCGGCGGCGCAGATGGCGGTCAGCAGGCCGTTGGTAAAGGCGCCGTGCTTCTTGAGGCTGCTGCGGGGTTCGGTGGTGTTGCGGTCGGCGAGGCGTACCGCGGCCGCCAGCGGAAAAACCAGGCCGAAATAGTAAGTGCCTCGCACGATCTCCAGTCCGGCATCGCCCAAGGCCGCCTCGATTTCGGGCAGCCGATACCGCCGCTTGTGTTCCAGGAAAACGTCGTGGCCGCTCCACAGGAAGGAGAAGGCCGGCACCGTCACCAGGAAATGCGCCCCCGAAGGCACCTTGTTGGCATAGTGCCGGACGAGGCCGCGATCGTCGTCGACATGCTCCAGCACGTCCATCATCAGTACGAGGTCGCAGTCTGTCGGGCCGGTATCGCGGCGATAGCGCACCGGCTTGCCGGCGGCACTGTCGTCGCGGTCCGCCGGATAGCCGATGTCGACGCAGAGCGCGCTTTCGGCCGCGGTTTCCGCGAGCAAATGCCGGGAAAAGAAGCCCGAGCCTGCGCCGACATCGAGCAGGTGTCGGGGCTGGAGACCGGCCGCGGCACGGCAGAGCGCCGCCGCCTTGGAGCGATAGTACCAATGCCGGGCAATGTCTCTGCCGAGGATATCCTCTTCTTTGAGGTCCATGAGGTTAGGTCTCGACGATCACGCTTGCGGCGGTTCGGAGGTGCTGTCCTCGTAGACGCCTTCCACGACGTAGATCGGTCGGCCCTTCACCTCGAGGAAAAGGCGGCCGAGATATTCGCCAATGATGCCGAGCGAAAGAAGCTGAATGGCGCCCATGAGCAGGACCGCGATCAACAACGAAGCATAGCCGGGTGTATCGATGCCGAAGATGAGCACGCGCGTCACGATGAACAGCGCATAGAGGACGGCAATGGCCGCGATCACGACGCCGACATAGAACCAGGCGCGCAGCGGCGCGGTCGAGAAACTCACCACGCCGTCGAGGGCGAAGTTCCAGAGCCGCCAGAAGTTGAACTTGGTCGTGCCGGCGGCGCGCTGCGGCCGCTCGTAGGGGACGCCGATGGAGTTGAAGCCCACCCAGGCGAACAGGCCCTTCATGAAACGATTGCGTTCGGGAAGCTGGCGCAGCACTTCGACGGCACGCCGGTCGACCAGTCGGAAGTCGCCGACATTGGGCGGGATGCGCACCGGCGACATCGAGTTGAACACGCGATAGAACCAGTCGGCCGACATGCGTTTGGCAGGCGTATCCGTGAGCCGCGCGGTGCGCACGCCGTAGACGATATCGTAGCCCTCCCGCCAGCGTGCGATGAACGGCTGGATCAGGTCGGGGGGGTCCTGCAGGTCGATGTCCATCGGGATCAGGATGTCGCCCCTGGCATGGTCGATGCCTGCGGTGAGGGCGGCTTCCTTGCCGAAGTTGCGCGATAGATTGACGATGCGGATGCGCCGGTCGCGGCGGCCCCTGTCGAACAGGCGCGCGAACGTATCGTCCTGCGAACCGTCGTTGACGAAGACCAGCTCGAAGCGCAACGACGCTTTCTCGAGCAAGGGGATCACCGTGTCGAGGAAGAGATCGATCGACTCTTCCTCGTCGAACACGGGCACGACCAGCGAGAGCAGCGGATCGGCAGGCCGGTGCCTCCGTCGCGCGGCAAGCTGATGCTCCAGCGCGGCATCTTTTGCCGCGGTGAAGGGGAAGGACTGTTCGGGCACCAACGCCCTCAGGTCACGGGCTCGACGGCACCGCCGAGGTCCATGATGCCCAACTCGACGATGAGTTGCGGCTGCCGCTTCTTCGCCTGGTCGCGGAAGGCCCGCAGCGCTTGGGTATGCATCTGGGTCTCGTAGGTCCGATCGGTCTTAATGCGCTCGCCATAGGCGACGACGGCAGCCCCGCAATCGCGATGGGTCATGCCGATCAGACGCTTCACGTTGTGAAGCTGCACTGAGATGTCGAGATTAGCTTCCCAGGCGGCGCGCCATTCCTGGAAGACCGGCGCCACGGCGGCAATCGGGCCTCCGGCGATGTTGAACTGGCTGTAGGCGTTCTGCCAGCCGCGTGCCGCCATATAGGCCCAGGTGTTGGTGGTGAAGCGCGGGTCGATGCACTTCATCAGCATCGCTTCGTAGCCCGTATCCTCGACAGCATGGGCGGCGGGCACAGCGGTCGTTGCCGAGACGGCGGCGCCGAGTCCCAAGCCCAGCAAGCCGCGGCGGGAGAGGGCCTGCAGGCAACCGCAATCGCGGTGATGGATGTGCGTGTTCATTGGAAAGTGGCGCCCCCTTGCTGTGCCAGGCCGCCATTCTGGTCGGCGACCCACGTCGTTACCGAGCCCTCTTGTTCACGACGAGCCTGCACGCTGAACGCGCCGCCGGCGAACACCGGCGAGAGCGCGCGGAACTCAAAGCTCCGGGCGATCCTAGCCGGGTTGGAGCGGCGTGCCACTTCCATCTGGAGCAGGCCCATCAGGGGACCGTGAACGATCAAGCCGGGGTAGCCTTCCGTGCCGGTAACGTAGGGTTGGTCGTAATGGATGCGGTGGCCGTTGAAGGTAAGGGCGGAAAAGCGGAAGAGCAGCACCGGATCGGCCTGGATTTTCTTGCGCCAGGTCGGATCGGTCGGGGCTGGTTTCGGCGGCTTCGGCTTTTCGCCGGGTTTGGCGGCCTCGCGGTAGACGATGTCGTGTTCCTCGACCAATGACACGCCACGCGGTCCAGAGATCATGTGCTGCACGGTGACGAACACCATCGCGCCGGTCGAGCCTTTCTTGGGTTCGACGGATTTGATCGTGGAGCGCCGTTCGATCGTCTCGCCGATGCGTACTGGCTCGCCGTCGAAAGTGAAGCGGCTGCCCGCCCACATGCGGCGGGGCAGAGGCACTGGGGGCAGGAAGTCGCCACGCTCGGCGTGGCCATCCGGCCCGATCTTGGATTGCGGTGCGATCTCCAGGAAATAGAGCCAGTGCCAAAGGGGCGGCAGCGGATCGCCATTTCGGGGATCGGGATCGCCCTCGTCGAGTGTGGCAGCCAGTGCACGGACTGGGAAAGGAGCGGCTAGATCCTCTACGAACTGCGTCCTGCCGATCCATTCCTTGAGCTTTTCCAGGGACATAACGGTCGATCCTCCTCGCGAGGCGCGACTTTGCCACCGCCAGCACAGGGTGGAAAGACGGGCGCGTGGTCGCTATAAACCCGCGCGAAGAGTTAACTGGAGCGGCCGATGACCACGTTCGACGAACGCGAAAAATCCTTCGAAAAGAAGTTCGAGCTCGACCAGGAACTGCAATTCAAGGTCAAGGCCCGCCGCAACAAGCTGCTCGGCCTGTGGGCCGCCGGCCTGCTGGGCAAGACGGGCGCCGATGCCGAAGCCTATGCCAAGGAAGTGGTCCTGGCCGACTTCGAGAAGCCTGGCGACGCGGATGTCCTGCACAAGCTGATGAGAGACCTCGCGGCTGCCGGCAAGCCTTACGAGGACCACACGATCCTCAAGCAGGCGGAGCGGCTGCAGGTCGAGGCCAAGAAGCAAATCATGGCGGACAGCCACTGATCCCAAATCAGTGCTGGCGCGTCTTCAGCCGAAGACGCGCTTGAAGATCGTGTCGACGTGCTTGGTGTGATAGCTCATGTCGAATAGCGCCGTGAGTTCGTCATCGGCCAGGAACTCGCCGATCTCCTTGTCGGCGCGGCAGAGCGCCAGCAACGAGGCATTGCCTCTCCAGGCGTCCATCGCGTTGCGCTGCACGGCAGCGTAGGAAGCCTCGCGGCTCATGCCCTTCTGCGTCAGCGCCAGCAGGATGCGCTGCGAGAAGACCAGCCCGCCCAGCGAGTCGAGATTGGCCTGCATGCGGTCCTTGTAGACCACGAGCTGCTCGACGACGCCGGCGATGCGGTTCAGCGCGAAGTCGAGCGTGCCGGTGGCGTCGGGCGCGATATAGCGCTCGGCGGAGGAGTGCGAGATGTCGCGCTCGTGCCAGAGCGTGACGTTCTCCAGCGCCGGGATCACGGCGCTGCGGACGACGCGGGCGAGGCCCGTGACGTTCTCGGTCAGCACCGGATTGCGCTTGTGCGGCATCGACGAGGAACCTTTCTGTCCCTCGGAGAAGAACTCCTCGGCCTCGCGGACCTCGGTGCGCTGCAGGTGGCGGATCTCGGTGGCGAGGTTCTCGATCGAGGAGGCGACGACGGCCAGCGCCGCAAAGAAAGCGGCATGTCGGTCGCGAGGGATCACCTGGGTGGAGACCGGCTCGACCGCGAGGCCAAGCTTTTTGGCGACATGTTCCTCGATGCGGGGATCGACGTTGGCGAAGGTGCCGACCGGGCCGGAGATGGCGCAGGTCGCGATCTCGGCGCGGGCCGTCACCAGGCGCTCGCGGTTGCGCGCGAAGGCAGCATAGTGACCGGCGAGCTTGACGCCGAAGGTCGTGGGCTCCGCGTGGATGCCGTGGCTGCGGCCGATGGTGAGCGTGTCCTTGTGTTCGAGGGCGCGCTTCTTCAGGGCCGCCAGCAGCCGGTCGGTGTCGGCCAGCAGGATGTCGGCGGCCTGCGTGAGCTGCACGGCGAAGGACGTGTCGAGCACGTCCGACGAGGTCATGCCCTGGTGAACGAAGCGCGACTCGGGGCCAATGAACTCGCCCAGCCAGGTCAGGAAGGCGATGACATCGTGCTTGGTAACCCGCTCGATGGCGTCGATCTTTTCGACATTGCCGGCCGGGTCGGCCTGCAGCGCCGCCATGGCCTTCTTGCCGCCGTCCCAGATCGCCTTGGCCGAGGCCTTGGGGATGATTCCCAGTTCCGCCATTGCGTCGCAGGCATGCGCCTCGATTTCGAACCAGATGCGGAAGCGGTTTTCAGGGGCCCAGATGGCCGCCATCTGCGGCCGGGAATAACGTGGGATCATGGCCGGACTTTTAGCGCCGAAGGCCTGGCGACACCATGCTAGAAGTGGCGCACTTCAACCTGCCGACGATAATCTGCGAAGACATGGAACTGCTCCAGAACTGCCCCCGCGACACCCTCGCCGCCATCAAGGGCGTGCTCACCGACATCGACGAAACCCTCTCCACCGACGGCAAGCTGACCGCCGAGGCCTACGGCGCCCTGGAGGCGCTGAAGAAGGCAGGCCTGCTGGTTATTCCCGTCACCGGCCGGCCTGCCGGTTGGTGCGATCTTATCGCCCGCTTCTGGCCGGTCGACGCCGTGGTGGGCGAGAACGGCGCCTTCTGGATGTGGCATGATCTTGCAGCGGGCAAGATGCGGACCCGCTTCATCCAGTCCGATGCGGAGCGTGCCGAGGGCCGCCGTCGCCTGGAAGCGGTGCGTGCAGAGGTGCTGCGTGATGTGTCCGGGACGGGGATCGCCTCGGACCAGCCCTATCGTGCGGCCGACCTTGCCGTCGATTTCTGCGAGGACGTGCCGCCGCTGCCGGCCGGCGACATCGAGCGCATCGTCGCCGTCTTCGAGAAGCACGGCGCCCACGCCAAGGTGAGCTCGATCCATGTCAACGGATGGTTCGGCGACTACGACAAGTTGACGACCAGCCGCACCATGATGTCCGAGCTTTTCGGGGTCGATATCGCCACCGAGCGTGCACGTTACGTTTTCGCGGGTGATTCGCCCAACGATGCGCCGATGTTCGGCTATTTTCCCAATGCCGTAGGCGTGGCCAATGTCCGCGACTTCGCCGACCGTCTCGAACACAAGCCACGCTGGATCGCGTCTGCGCGGTCCGGCGCGGGCTTCGTAGAGCTGGCGAACGCGCTGATCTCCGCCCGGCGCTAACGCGTGGGCGGCGTCGGCGGGGCGACCAGCAGCGAGCCGTAATGGGTAATGCTGTCGGCCTGACTCCAGACGCCCATGGCGCCGCTCTGGACAGGGCCGCGATCGGTCGCAGTGAAGAGCGGCTTGCCGTCCAGCGCCACTTCGAAGCGGTCGTTGACGGCAATTACGCGCAGCGAGTGCCATTCGCCCAGGGCGATCGGCACCTCCTTGCCGGCGATCTGACTGCGCTTGCCCCGCTCCATGCGATAGAGGCGCACGGAGCTGTCGCGTGCATCGGCGCGGACGAGCAGATAATCGTTGGCGCTCTGCGCCCGGAAAACGAAGCCTCCCACCTGCGCACGCGTGCCTGAAACCGGCTTGAAGCGTAGCGTGGCGTCGAAATCGCGGGCGACGGTTTGTTCCGAAATGCAGATGGGGAAGCGCAGGTCCGTCGCGTCGGCGGCCGTTTCGGTAAGGGCCCAGCCGTCTGGCCCGCCTTTGTCCTGGATGGCCTGCCAGACCGGAGGACGACCGATTCCCGTCATGCCCTGGGTGCAGCCGACACGACCGTCCGGCGTCGTGAGTGGTACCACGAGCTGAGCGGCGGCCGGCGTGGCGAGGAGTAGCGGCAGGAGAAAGAGAACGATACGCATCCGGGCAGCCTAGCAAAAAATGCGTCGTGCTTGACCGACCGTTCGGGAGGGAGGAGTTTACGCCGCGGCCGTATTTCGGACGAATTCATCAGGGGGAACAGCATGCGTTTGTGCACCATCCAGAACGGCGGCAAGGCCGTCGTGGGCGTGAAGACAGGCAACGGCAAGATCATCGATCTCAGCAAGCAGATGCCGCGCGGGCCGAAGTCGGTCGTCGAGATCCTGGCCGGTGGCAAGAAGCTGCAGCAGGCCGTGCTCAAAGCATGCGCCAAGCCCAAGGCCGGCGCGACGGTCCCGGAGAAGTCGGCCAAGTACCTGCCGCCGGTTCCCAATCCCGGCAAGATCCTCTGCATCGGCCTGAATTACCGCAAGCACGCCGAGGAGACCGGCAGCAAGATTCCGGACTATCCGCTGGTGTTCACCCGCTTCAACAATACGCTGGTACCGCATAACGGCAAGCTGCTGCGTCCCAGCCATTCCAAGCAGTTCGACTGGGAAGCCGAACTGGCAGTCATCATCGGCAAGAAGGCCAGCTACGTCTCCGAAGCCGATGCCATGAATCACGTCGCCGGCTACGCCCTCCACAACGACTACTCCGAGCGCGAATTCCAGCTCGAGCGCGGCGGCCAATGGGTCAAAGGCAAGAAGTGCCGCAACGTACCGAAGGCGAAGGCTCTCAGTGTGATCGCCGGCTACGCCTGCTTCAACGACGGCTCGCTGCGCGACTGGCAGCGCAAGTCGGGCGGCCAGTTCACCCTGGGCAAGGGCTTCGACGGCACCGGCGGTTTCGGTCCCGACATCGTCACCTCCGACGAGCTGCCGCCGGGCGGTTCGCCGCTGCGCATCATGACCCGCGTCAACGGCAAGACGATGCAGGACAGCAGCACCGACGATCTGATCTTCGACGTGCCGACCCTGGTGCATGAACTCAGCAAGGTCATGACCCTCGATCCGGGCGATGTCATCATCACCGGCACGCCGTCGGGCGTCGCAATGGCGCGCAAGCCGCCGAACTGGCTGAAGCCGGGCGATGTCTGTGAGATCGAAATCGAGAAGATCGGCGTGCTGCGCAACCCGGTCGTCCAGGGTGCCTGATCAGATTGGCCCGGAGCGCGCCATGTCGATGGCGCACTCCGGGTGCAACTGATCTACCGTCGCGGCAGCCTGTGTAGACCGCCCAGCATCAGGCGGGTGGCAAAGTCGGTTGCGGTCTCAGGGTCGACGGGGTCGCGAGTGACCATCACCATCGAGATTTCAAAGGCCACGCCTGCCATCGATGCGCCGAGATAGGAAACATCGACATTGGGCAGGACGCCCGAGGCGATAGCAGTGCGGATGTCGTCGTTCAGGGCCGTGGCGAGGGCGCGCACATCTGGCTTGTCGAGCAGCGTGCGCACGGCGGTGAAGCTCGAACGGGCCAGCGCCAGCAGCTCGGGATCTTCGGCGAGGAAGTTGAAGTAAGCCGAATAGTGCTGATGCAGGAACTCCTCGGTCGTTGCGGCCCGGCCGCGGCCCTGGCGATGACGCTGCAGCAGGATGCTGGTGAGCTCGCCCACCACGGCCTCGAAAATCTCGTCCTTGTCCTTGAAGTAATTGTAGAAGGTGCCGGACGCGAGATCGGTGCGCCGCACGATGTCGCGCACGCTCGCCGCGCCGAAGCCCATCTCCGCGAAGACTGCGCGCGCAGCCTTCAGGAGGGCGGTGCGGTTCTCCGCCTTGTTCTGTTCGCGCCGGCCGGATCGTTCGGTCCGCGAGTCCGCGGTTGCAGTCTCTTCAACCATTCTGGCGTCCTGTCATCGTCCCAACTGCGCGAGTTCGTGGCGCAGACCCGCCACCATATCGTCCATTGCCCGAGCCGCCGCCTGCAGCGCTCCCCGCATGCCGACAAAGCCGTGGATCAGCGTATCGAATTCACGATGGATGGTCTTCACGCCGGCTTCGGAGAGCCGCCTGACATAGGCCTGGCCCTCGTCGCGCAACGGGTCGAAGCCCGCTGTAAAGACCAGCGTCGGCGCCACGCCCGCGAGATCGATGGCCCTGAGCGGCGAGGCGCGCGGATCGTCGATCTCGGCTGGCACGCTGAGGTACTGGCCGCGAAACCAATCCATATCGGCTTGGGTCAGCAGAAAGCCTTCGCCGCAGCTCTTGTGCGACGGCGTATCGCCACCGAGGTCGGTGGCCGGGTAGATCAGCCATTGCAGGCAGGGTGGACGAGGCTCGCCGCGGAGTTCCTGCGCTGCCACGGCAGCGATGGTGCCACCGGCCGAATCGCCCGCCAGCACGATGCGGTCGGGATCGAGGCCAAGACCGGCGGCTTCGGTCGCCAGCCAGCGAAAGGCCGCGATTCCATCGTCGATGGCGGCCGGAAACTTGTGTTCCGGCGCCAGCCGGTAGTCGACCGACACGACGGCACAGCCTGACCGGGCGCAGAAGTAGCGGCAGGCGAGGTCATAGCCTTCGAGGCTGCCGATCACCCACCCACCACCATGGAAGTAGAGGATCGTCGGTAATAGGCGAGCGACCGAATGCGCCGGTCGGTAGATGCGAATCCGCAGAAGGCCTGCTGGGCCGGCCATCGTACGATCGACGATTTCGCCGACAGGTGCCGGCCGGCCGCCCAGCAGCAGCATGAAAGCGTCGAATTGCTTGCGGGCTTCGACGACGCCGAGCTTGTGCAGCGGCGGCTGACCACTGCGGGCGAGGAGCTGCAGGAACCACTGCGTCCGGCCGTCGAGCGTGCGGCCATCGACGGCCGCCGGCGGCCCGGTGATGATATTCACCCAGGAGATCGGCATGCGCAGGGCCAAATTGGCAGCCTTGCCCTGCAGTTCTCGAGCGATCTCCTTCAGAACCATGAGATCGTTCCTAGCACCGCGTCCCGCCGTTGTGGAGCCCGTCCGGTCTGGGTAGCGTGAGAAATGGCCGATACGGAGGCGGACGACACCTATTCCGGCGCGCTTCGCCGCGAAATCATGCGCAGCGAACAGCAACGGATGCGGGTGCTCGTGATCATCCTGGCTGCGGTACTGGCCGCAGCCATGTTCGTGCTGAATTTGATCCCGGAGATCGACGAGCGCCTGTTCGACAACAAAGTGCCGGGCTGGGTGCCGCTCGCCGGCATCGGGCCCTATCTTCTCTACGAACTGGTGGCGCTCAGCCTTCTCCGGCGGCGATCCGCCAAGGGCAAGGACTTTCCCCGCATCGCGCGTTTCGGCAATGCTCTGATCGAGACGTCGTTGCCGGCGTCCATCACCTACATGCTGAGCGGCTACATGTCGCCGCAACTCGTGTTCGCCTTCTGGCCGCCGCTCCTGTTCTTCGTTTTCATCCTGCTGTCGACCCTGCGGCTCGATTTCTGGCTTTCGGTGTGGACGGGCGCCGTCGCTGCGGTGCTGCAGATGGTGCTGGTGCTCATGCTGCTGCCCATGGATCCGACGACCGCCGCCGACAACATGCCGCTGTTCTATGTCGGTCGCAGCATTGTGCTGTTCGGCAGCGGCGTCGTTGCCGGCCTGGTCGCCGTGAGCCTGCGCAGCCAGTTCGAGAATTCCATTCGGGCCGGCGCGGCGCGCGACCGCGTGACCAACCTGTTCGGTCAACATGTCTCGCCCTCCGTCGTCGAGCGTTTGCTGGCGACGCAAGCCGAGCCGCCGAGCGAGCTGCGCACCGTCTGCGTGCTCTTCCTCGATATTCGCGGCTTCACGGCGATGACGCGGCAGCGGCCTGCGGCCGAGACCGTTGAGTTGCTCAATGCCTTCTTCGCCGAGATGGTCGACGTCGTCGACCGCCACCATGGCATCGTCAACAAGTTCCTGGGCGACGGCTTTCTGGCACTGTTCGGCGCGCCGCTGGCCGATCCGTCGGCGGCGCAGAATGCGCTGGGGGCGGCGCGGGCGATGATCGAGGCGGTCGGGGTCTGGAACAAGGAGCGGCCAGCGCAGGTGCTGCGTGTCGGTATCGGGATCCATATGGGCGAGGCGGTGACAGGCGTCGTCGGTTCGCCGCGGTGCAAGGAATATACGGTGATCGGCGATACGGTGAATCTCGCCGCCCGGCTCGAACAGCTCACCAAGGAGACGGGATCGCAGGTGCTGGTGTCCAATTCCGTGCATGCAGCCGTTGCAGCCGATGGCGCGGTCGACCTGGGACCGCTGGCGATCCGCGGTTATGACGAGAAGGTGCAGGTATGGCGGGTGATGTGAGGTGGTACTTCGCCTATGGCTCCAACATGGACGCCGACCGGCTTTTCGAAAAGCGCTTGCGATCTGAAGGAGTGATGCCGGGCGAACGCGTTGCCGGCCGGCTCGACGGCTGGCAGCTCGTCTTCAACAAGGTCGCCCGTGCTCCCGTGGGCGCCGGCGCCGGCAATATCATCCTGCAGGCCGGCAGCTCGGTGCATGGTACGTTGAATGCGCTGCCGGCAAAGGGCTTCGATGTCCTGGATCATTTCGAGGGTGTTGCCGGCGGTCACTACGAACGCCGTACGGTCCGCGTCGCGCGGCCGGATATCGGTGCCGATGTCGAGGCCATCACTTATGTTGCGCTGAAGGTGGCGGATGGCTTGCGCCCGACGCGCGAGTATCTTGGCTTCCTGCTGGCCGGTCGCGACCTGTTGCCGGCCGACTACTGGGAATGGCTGCGTACGACGTCGACGATCGATTGACGTCAGCCGCCCAGCAGGTGGCGGCGCACGAAGCCCTTGAGATCATCCATCGACTGCCGGGCTGCAGCATCGCTCGGGCCGCCGCTGACGCCCAGCGTACGGCAGGCAGAAAGAGCTAGGGCCAGCGCGCCGGGGATCGGCGCGCCATCGGTGCCGATCGTCACGACGCCGCTTTTCCGTTCGACCCACGAACGATTTGCCTGCTGCTGCAGGACGCACTGGGAGTAGTTCTCGCCAGTGGCAACGAAATAGG
>WBZX01002672.1_pt1:0-7500 | contig 11968 bp, 15 predicted proteins | sample 5204211 | NCBI WGS metagenome assembly WBZX01 (sample SAMN12344362, study PRJNA552823) | activated sludge metagenome | biome: Activated sludge suspended growth; feature: Nitrification reactor; material: Wastewater; isolation source: activated sludge from nitrification reactor of wastewater...
CCCTGGCTTCTCCTGCGGTGCCGTCTGCATTGAGGCCTTCAGGCCTTGGATAGCTCGCGCCACATCTTCCTCTGTCGACCCGAAACGATCCCCCATCACCTTGATGGCTTGATTGATCGCCTTTGTCATATTTGCGATTCGTTCTTCCGGCGTCATACTCATCCGTGCTTCTCTCCCACCTTCACTGAGGTTATTGCCGTCCCGTCAAGCCACCTGCGCTAGTGAATCCTCAGCCTGCTGCGCGGAACCGCTGCCACAGCGCCACTTGCGGGCAACCGATTGCCGCCTGCTTCTCACTGCTCACCTGAGGCACTTTGGCGTCACCGAACCGGTCTCGGTATTCCTTCCCGTCGATCACGTCACGGATCACCCGTTCAAAGCCGGAACTCATCAAATCCTTGCGAGCGCTGGCCAACGACGCACTATCCACATGCCGGCCTAACAACGCACAGTATAGGCTATCGATAGCCTTTTCCGGTTCCGCCACGGGCGGTAGTCCCGGGGCGGATCCGGTCTGCGCGGTTCCCACATAAGGCGTTATCTCCTTGGCGTAAAATTCCGATGATGATAGGGCGATCGCCTCGACAATCTGCTTCACACTTTTCTGCCCTTTTGCCAACTGCTACGCATAGCCGGACTGCACCATATACCGTTGTTGGTCCGCCTCGTTCGGCTGAAGCGAACTGGGCTGCGTCCCCAGTGGTCGCATGAGCACCTGCGCATACGATTGCGCCAGAATTGCCGTAACCTCTTGCGGCGCCCACGCCTTCGCGGCTTCGACCTCACTGGAGCACAGCGCACCAATTCCCAGCACGGCGCTTCTGATGCATGCATCGCGGCCTCGCATAGTGATGCCTCTCCTTACCACACGCGGACCGGTCGCCTTGTCGCAACGTGGATCAGCAGCAACAGCATTCCCCCCACGGTAAAAACCCAATACACCTGAGTCGGCATCTCAGCGAGCCCGGTCCAATTGAGCCCCCAAACCACGAGTCCAAGCACGAGAGCAATCAACGAGGCATGCAACATGACACACTCCTAACTCTTCCTGCTATCTGCCGTGAATTCCGCTCATCAGGCGCCCCAGCCGGTCGTGCGAACCTATGACGATAGGGGAAACGCTTCCGTGACCTAGCAGGCAGCGACAGCCAAATGCGCCCAGGTCGCGCGCGGCTCCAGGTGCCACTGGCGGTGAATATCGATCAATGAATCGATGACGGCGCCACATTGCCGGCAGCCCCACCCATAGGCCAACGTCCCGCTCAGGATATCCTTCATGTTGATCATCCTCATGGGGCCATAACAACGCGGACATCTCATTGCGCTCTCTCCCGGGGACATGACCGCTCGTGACCGTGCCATTCCTCCCCTCGCCTCACGACCCGCTCTTCTCAAACAATTTCACGACCAGTGTCTTCTCTTTGATTCGCTCCATTAACTGCGCACAGGAGGCATCGCGAATGATGCTCGCGAACTGCGCATGGTAGCTCGCGACCAAGCTCCCCCCGTCCATCACGGCATCGTAGACCAGCCAGCGTCCGTCCTGACTGACCAAACGAAAGTCGATGAAGGTGTCGACCTTGTTCCCGACCAGCCGCGTTTTGACCTGCGCGAACGTGCGCTCCCGTTGTTCCGAGAGATAGCTGATCCGTTCACCGGAATACTCCACCATCCGGTTCGCAAGTGCATCGCGAAGCAGCTGGACAAAAAGCCCGACATACTCCCGGCGGGCCACATTGCTCAGTTGCCCCCAGGATGCTCCCAGAGACCGCTTGGCCATGTCTTCGTAATGCACATGATGCCGAATGATCTGTTCGATTTCCCAACGCCGCGTCTCGGATCGAGTCGGGTCTTTGAGCTCCTTGAGGATAGAGAGCAGCTCGGAGACGGTCCCCTTCACGGCCTCGGTCGGACCCTGTTCGGACCAAGCGGCCGTAGCTGGCACGATGCCCATCAGCAGACTGATGGCTGCTACGAGGGCCATGCCCCGCCAAGATGCCTGACGTAGCCAGAACCTTCTCGCCGCCCCTGCTGTCCTGCGGTCGTCCGTCATGCAGTCGTTCCTTCCTGTCATTCGAGCCACCCGTCCTATTCCTGAGAGAAAACACCTCGGTTATTCCATACCGGAGGGTCAACACACGCGAGGCACCGGATCCCAGGCACCTCACCCCATCCCTCACATCCTAAGACTGGTTTGCCACCAGTCGATCCATGATTCTGCCGTAGATGTATTCCGGCAGAATCTCTTTGGTCAGCAACTCTTCTCCATGGTGGTAAGGCCGCCCTTCCACGATCTTCCTCGCATAATGTTCGCCGATTCCGGTCAGCGACTTGAGTCGGGAAATCTCAGCCCTATTGATATCGAGAAGCATATTTCGACCGACTCCCGCAGGCGTCTCACCCGCCCCTGCCACCATTCGCTCCTCGACGGCACCAGGCCGGCCGGCTGATCTTCAACGAACTCGATGTTCCATACGCATACCGTCACCCTTCCTGCATTGCTCACCCTTCAACTTAGCCCCGAGCCACAAAAAAATGGCTGCTACATCTGCCTCGTGTACAGCCGGGCGCACCACACCCGGTCAAATCCATGCGCAGGCAGCCATGTGGGACGATCGGGCTACCGTCCAGGAACAGCCCGCATGGATGCACGATCGGATTCGTCTCGCTGGCAACTCTGTTCAGCAATCAACCCCTGCCCTGGTGTCGCCCCCTGATGAATTCTCGTCAGGCACATAGGCAAAGTATCCTCGACGGCACCGGAAGCCACCGCAACGGACTTGACCGGCGCGACGGTCACAATGGGTTTTTGTTCCGCGGCATGGACGGTCAGTGAGACGGCAAGCAACCAAGCGGTTGCCAGAAAAATATTCAATACTCTCGTGGTGATTGTTCGATGAATACGCATCGGATGCAACCTTCCAAGGAGACAACCGTGTAACTTACAGAAGCTGGCTAGCGCCCGCTCGCTACCAGCACTTAATCATCCAGGTAGGTGTACAGCATAACGCTCAGCATGGCACCACCGAAGCAGACCGTCGCGACCGTAACAGATTGCGTGAGGCCAGAACAGTACCGTCTCCGCCATCATGGTTTCCCCCATTTGGCATCAGATGCCTGCCGGTTGGCAGGAGACCTCAAGAGCACTCGTAACTTGAATCGTCTGTCTACGCAGTGCCGTCCGAGGAACTAGCCCACATCGCAACAACCCACGTCAAAACCATGATTCCGATGAGTGTCCCAATTTGATACATGACAATCTCCTAGGTGCGCGAATCTCGCCGTAAGCAAAAGACTCCATCCTTAGTAGATCGACTGATCGGCCAATGACCGATCACTGCGGGCCTATCATCGCTGGACTCTTGTTCTATGGCGGCGAAGCGGCGAAGACTTGGGACTCGCACGCGCAGAAAGTGAGGGAGAGCAAGAAAGTGCGCGCGAAAGGAGAAAGCCGGCGTGGCTCAGTACGTCATGGGTTCACCCTATAGGGCTGCGAGAGTGGTGTCAACGTGCCGGAGCGCTGATCTCAATGCAAGAGCATGATTCTATGCGGCAATAATTATTATCAGCGATCGATTTGCACCATATTCGTGTGCCGAATCCGCCAAATCAACAGCATCGCACGTGACCATACCTGCACATGGGTAGTAAGGAATGTCGACCATGACCGCGCACCTCCATCGTAAGGTATGACCGATGCGGCATGAACAAATGTGATGCGCTCTCGATGGACCGCTGACTCCTCAGCCGGTTAACTTTGCTTCCTATCGACTCTGTGTCCGTAGATTAGCAAGATCGATTCAATCGCCCTTCCGTCTGCGATACTCCGCTCGTTTCATTCTGAAATTCGCAGTCGTCAGCCCAGCCGTGTACCGCGATGCAATTGTGCGCTCGCGGAATCACGAGAACCCAGGCTGTTACGTACGGGTACGATAACAAGGGGACGCACGCGCTACGAGCAACGGGCAAAACAATCGGACATCGCCGGTGGGACGATGGGTGCGCATTCCAAACGGCACCAAGGTCAGGCACCGGCATAAGGGGGATGACGGCCATATCGACGGACTGACTGAGATTGTGGTCGGACCGAATCGAAATCCCGATGGAAAAACACAGTACCGATTAAACATCGGTGGCTCGTCCCGGGAACTGATTGCTGAAAACGACCTCAGCATCCTTGTGGATGGGGACAATCTCGTAATCATGATCCCGCAGAAAGAACCGTACCGTCGCTCGCTCACGGCACAACTACAAGGCGTGCTCGCCGAAGATCGATTCATCAAAGCCGGCAGATCGAGCGCCGTGCCGGCAACGACGCCCCCTCAAGTGCCATCCGCCTGATATACGTCGCTCCCCTGCGACCCACGGAGGTGACCATGAGCCACACGCCTTCTAAGAAACGCCACCTGGAACAGATACAACGTGATCGCCCTACGCAGAAAGAGGCTCACCGCCTAAAACGAAAAACAGAAGGGCCGAAATTGGAAGGGCAAGATGACCCCGACCTGGCAGATATGGTCACAGGACCTCAGCCCCCACGGGAAGATGGCACCCACTAAGTGGTTGAGGCTGGTCGGCACAGATTCACGTAACCGCGAACAAACACTCGAAAGACATTAGAAGTAGAGGTGGGACTGGTGGTCGTGAAAAACACCCGAATCAATGGTGGGGGCTTGGAAAATCCGATCGTTGTCTGAACAAAGAAGATTATTCTTCGTCGATCTCACGCTCATTCAACGATTGAACCGGTCGAGCATTGTGGCCAATCAGCGACACGAACCGTTCGATATGGGCAGAGGTAATGGAGATGGGTTCCTTGAGCACAATCCAATGCACCCCTTCCGTGCAAGGAGGGGTGGTCAGTGAGCCATCATAGGCGTAATGGTGCAAGTCTTTCGGCAGCAGATCCTGTGGGTCAATCAACAAGTCCCGCACCACATCCTGCTTCTCGCTCGGAATCCGATCCCACACGGCGGACAGAGAGGCTGATTCATTACCCAAATCCATCAGCACCGCCAGAACCACCAGATGCCCCGTCTCGTCTCGATGCACGAGATGCGCTTCCATAGGATAGGTGCGGCCGTTCAGCTGATGTTCGCTAGGCTCATGGAAATGAAACTCTTTGAGCGTATACGTTCGTCCAAGGACTTCAAGCGACTCGCCTGATTGAAAATCTACTTCAATGGTGTGGTGGGAAGTGACAACGTGACCGGGAGCGGCAGTGTAATGCACCAAGAGCCCGTCATGGCTCTGGTGATGGGGAGCGGTGCGAATATTAATGGGCGACTGGTGAGTGCCTTTCTCACAGGACGCAGTAGTCGGAGCGATTTCCCCCCAATGCGAGGGCCCCTGATCGCCATCATACTGCCACACAATGGGCGCTGATCCAATAGACATTGGCGCCCGCAGTCCCGCTAGGTCGCCCTCGGCCGCCCACAACGTACCTGCAACACCTAGAGCACTCAACCCGAGACTTAGCCCCAGACGAATCCTCATTCCCCGCGGTCACTCTCCTGCGCACATGACTGAGTAAGAACTTAAAAGCGTGGCTGTAGTATAAAAAACGACGTGCCGCAAGTCAAACCATTTAGGTGTGAGCACCAATCACAGCTATCGCGCCACCCGACTTCGACTCAGAGATCAGGAATTTGCCAATCGATCGGTTTAAGATTCGCCTCAGTGAGGGCTCGATTCACCTGCGAGAAACACCGTGATCCGAAGAACTTTCTCGCGGACAAGGGGGAGGGGTGGGCGCAGGAAATCACCGCATGTTGCGCAGCTGTGATCAATGCCTGCTTTTTCTTCGCCTCCACGCCCCAGAGCACGAATACCACACGACTCGGCTTTGCATTTAGGACGGCAATAATACGATCAGTGACCGCTTCCCAGCCACGCCCCCGGTGTGAATTGGCTGCATGCGCCCGAACCGTCAGAACGGAATTCAGCATCAGCACTCCCTGCCTGGCCCAGGGCGCCAGGCAGCCGTTGTTTGGCACAGAGCAACCGACATCGTCCCGAAGTTCACGATAGATATTTCTCAGCGAGCGGGGTAGCGGCGCGACGTAAGGCCGTACCGAAAAACACAGTCCGTGCGCCATTCCCGGGGTATGGTAGGGATCCTGGCCAAGTAGTAGAACCTTGACCTGTTCGTAGGGCGTCGTTTCCAGGGCAGCATAAATCTCCTGGGACGGGGGCAAGATTGCTTGGCCTGCCGCCGCTTCCTGTTCGAGAAACACCTCGAGCGATCGATAGCGCTGGCTATTCACCTGCTTCGTGAGCAAGTGCTTCCAGCCTGTTGGAAATGGTGGCAACATAATAAACGGGACAGGACCTATATGTGCCCGTGTAAAGACATCCCGACCTTCCAGTCGCGAAAGAACAGGAATCGCTCAGAAAGATAATATTGACGGCACGCTATATAAATCTATTGAGAAGAGGTTCTGGGTTGAAAATCAGTCGACAGCAAGGATGGCTCCCTATTCGGCGACGTCTCTACCGTCGATATCGACGGATAAAAGCAAACAGTATGACATTCAGCACAAAATAAAAAAGCCTGCCCGATTTCTCGAGCAGGCTCTTTTTGTAACCCGGCAGCGTCCTACTGTCCCACTGCCTCACGGCAGCAGTATCATCGGCCTTGGAGGGCTTAACTTCCGTGTTCGGTATGGGAACGGGTGTGACCCCTCCGGCAAGGCCACCGGGAACTTCTGAAGAATCAAACTCCCGATTTACTATTCTAGGCGATCATATGGGACTCATCCCCGATCGGCGAAGACATAGATAGTCATTCGTTTGTTCTTGTTAAGACCACGTCTATCAGGAGCAAAGGATGTTAAGCCGCACGGACGATTAGTACTGGTTAGCTACAGCCCTTACGAGCCTTCCACACCCAGCCTATCAAACTCGTAGTCTACAAGTGTCCTTTAGGGGGCTTGCGCCCCGGGAGAGCTTATCTTGAGGCAGGCTTCCCGCTTAGATGCTTTCAGCGGTTATCCCAACTGAACATAGCTACCCGGCACTGCCGTTGGCACGACAACCGGCACACCAGAGGTTCATCCTTCACAGTCCTCTCGTACTAGTGAACGCCCCTCTCAACTCTCCTCCGCCCACAACAGATAGGGACCGAACTGTCTCACGACGTTCTGAACCCAACTCTCGTACCGCTTTAATAGGCGAACAGCCTAACCCTTGGGACCAGCTTCAGCCCCAGGATGCGATGAGTCGACATCGAGGTGCCAAACCTCCCCGTCGATGTGAACTCTTGGGGGAGATCAGCCTGTTATCCCCGGCGTACCTTTTATCCGTTGAGCGATGGCCCTTCCACGCAGAACCACCGGATCACTAAGCCCGACTTTCGTCTCTGCTCGAACTGTCGCTCTCGCAGTCAAGCTCCCTTCTGCCTTTACACTCGACGGCTGATTACCGACCAGCCTGAGGGAACCTTTGGGCGCCTCCGTTACTTTTTGGGAGGCGACCGCCCCAGTCAAACTACCCGCCAGA
>WBZX01002674.1_pt1 | contig 11960 bp, 3 predicted proteins | sample 5204211 | NCBI WGS metagenome assembly WBZX01 (sample SAMN12344362, study PRJNA552823) | activated sludge metagenome | biome: Activated sludge suspended growth; feature: Nitrification reactor; material: Wastewater; isolation source: activated sludge from nitrification reactor of wastewater treatment...
GCGCCTGCGTCGACGCCGCTCCCGAGCTTGTAGTCCGAGGAGAGCAGGCCCCACTTCTTCTGCGGCTTGGGCGGGTTCAGCGTCGTCTGCTGGCAGAGGTCCATCGCGTTGGCGACGTCGATCGCCGTCACGCCGGTGAGCTTGGGCGCGAGCGAGCCGCAGGCCCCGGGCTCCGTCGCGTCGGGCGTGGCCGGATCGCAGTCGTCGTCCACGTTGTTGCCGCCGGGCACCTTGACGGGCGGGGTGTTGGGGTTGTTGTCGTTGTCGACGAGGGTGTACGTGACCTCGAGGGCGCCCGGGTTGATGAGGACGTCGCCGTCGTTGCAGTCGCCCTCGCAGGCCGTCCAGCCGTCGCCGTCCATGTCGGCCGCGTTGTCCTTGATGCCGTCGCAGTTCTCGTCGACGTTGTTCGCGCAGATCTCCGGCACCGGCAGGACTTGGCCCATGCACCCGCCCCAGCCGAGTCCGTCGGCCTTGCAGGTGCGCGTGCCGGCCTTGCAAGGCCCGACACCCTGCGTCCCGGGCGCGCCCAGGTAGCAGGACTGCGTCTCGCCCGGGGCGCAAACGCAAGGTCCGTCCGCGATGATGTTGATCTCGCAGCCGTCCATCTGGCTGCCGTTGCAGTCGTCGTAGCCCGGGTCGCAGACGCCCTGGAGGCACTGGCCGTTCTGGCAGATGACCTGCGAGTGCGGGAGCAGCTGGCAGGCGATGTTGCAGGCGCCGCAGTTGTTCTCGTCGTTCGAGAGATCGATGCACTGCTGGCCGCAGCACGACTGGCCGGCCTGGCACGCGTGCGTGGGGCTGCACCCGGGGATGCACGCCTGGCCGATGCAGATGGTGCCCGCCGGGCAGGCGTCGTCGTTGACGCACCCGACGCAGGTGTGGGTGTCGAGATCGCAGACGAGCGGCGTGCCGCTCTGCGGGCAATCGACGTCGCCTGTGCAGCCGCCCTGGCACTGCCCCACGTTGGGGACGCACCAGGACCCGATGCCGCAGTCCACCGCGGGATCCGCGACGGGGATGCACCCGACGCACTCGCCTGTGTCGCCGTTGCAGATGGGTCCGGCCGGATCGTTCGCGCAGTCCGCGTTCGTCTGGCAGCCCGTCGGCGTGGGGGTGGTCGTGGTGGTGGTCGTGTCGCCGCCGGTGCTCGTGGAGCCGCCGGTGGCGGTGGCGCCTCCCGCGCCGGATCCGGCGGTGCCGGTCGATCCTCCACCTCCGACGCTCGTGCCTCCTCCGTCGCTGCACGCGGTGAGGAAGCTGGAAACAGCCAATGTGGCGGCCAAAAACGCGAGACGTGATCGCAGGACCATGGTGCTCACCTCGGGGGGACAGGGGCCCGTGCACGACGGCGTGCCGCAAGAAAACAAGGCGCCCAGCACATCAAGGCCCGGGAGTATCTCAGGTTCCCGCGGCGACCTCAACCGTCCCCTTCGGGCGAGGGTCCAGGTTTTTCTCGGTCTGCGGGCTGGCAGGCGTCACGGGTGCATGTCCCGCCAGGGCGCCTCGCGCCTCCGCCCGTCCCTCCGTGGGCCCCCCGCCGGATGACGCGGGCCGGCGCGGCGCGCGCAGCGCGGCAATCGGGGTGACGCAAGGCGGCTGTCCAGGAACTGACGTTCTCGTCACGGGACTGTCACGGCCGCAAACAGCGGGTGGCGACGAACGCGGGTGTTCTCGGCCAGGTGCGAAGGGCGCTTCCGGCGGAGCCGACGAATCGTCGACAGACAGGGGGCCCGGGCGGTGAAACGCAGGGAGATCCGTGGAATGGCCGGTGCAACGTCGCGGCGCCATGCGCGCAATCATCCTGCCTGTTTCTGCGGTGTTGCTCCTCGTCTCCTCGGCCGCCTCGGCGAGCCCCTGCCACGACGGCGACGACACGACCGACGACTGCAAGGAGTACGAGGCGTTCGTGTCGCCGGGCGGAACCGCCCAGTTTTTCGCCCCGCACGGCGCCAAACAACCCTATTTCGGAGGCGGCTTCCAGATCGCCGCGGTGCAGTGGGCCCATGACAACAATGACTATGGCCCCGCGCGAGGGGCCGTGTTCTTCCAGGCGTCGCTCCTCCAGTCGCCCGTCTCGGAGCACGTGATGGGCATCTACGAGGGCGGGATGACGCTCGCCTTCGAGCGGAACGCGAATCGAAGGTTCGCCATCCCGTACTTCGGCTTCACGATGGGCGGCATCACACAGACGGGCGCCAAGGACGCCGGCTTCTTCCAGCCCGTCGCCGGCATGCACGTGTTCTGGAACCCGAACGTCGTCGTCGACGTGTCCGGCGGGTACGTGTTCCCCTTCGTCAACGTCGACGATCTCCGCGGCTTCCGCGCCCAGGCGAGCCTGCGAATCCACCTCTGGTGAGCCCGGCGCCGCGCGCCCCCGCTCGGCCCGCGGCGGTCGTGACGGGGCGTGACGGGCTCCACGACTGGCTGCTCGGCGACGCCCGGCTCCACCCCCCTTCTCTCTCTGTCTCTCCCCCTCCTCTCTCCGACGCTCAGCCGTTCAGCTCGAGGAGCAGCGTGTTGGCGTCCTCCAGGTTCGGATCCTCCGTCTGCGCCTTGCGCGCGAGGAGGACCGCCTTGCGGAGGTCGCCCTGGTGCTGCGCGATGAGCGCCTGCCGGACGTAGGCCATCGCCCGCGTGATCGGCTTCGGCGACTTCATCATCGCGATGGCCTTGAGGGCCTTGATCGCGACGTCCCACTGCGCCATCTCCGTCGCCACGTCGGCGAGGCGCGCGGCCGCCTCCGAGTTCTGCGCGTCGCTGTCGAGCGCGGCGTTGAGCCAGCCCGCCTCGTTCGCGCGATCGCCGACGGCGCCCGCGATCGCCGCCATCCGCTGCTGCATCATCGACACCTCGCGGGAGCGGCGGCCCTTCTGCGCGGCGAGCGCCACGTCGAGGAAGTTCGCCGCCTCCTGGAGCCTGTTGGCGCCGATGAGCGCGTCCGCCAGCATCACCGCCACGTCGCCGTCGCGCGGCCGCAGCTCGTGCGCGGCCTGCAGCGGCACCACGGCGGCCTCGGGATCGCCCGCGGCCTCCATGAACAGCGACGCCGCCCGCCGCAGCGCCGCGAAGCGATCGCCCTGATCCGACGCGTGCTCCGCCTCGGCGAGCGCCAGCTCCGCGAGCTCGCGGTGCGCGCCGGTCTCCTCGTAGATGCGACGGAGGTGATCGCGGAGCACCGGATCCGCCGGGTTGTCGCGGGCCACCGCCTCCAGGACGGGGCGCGCGTCCGCCGGGTAGCCGGCCTGCACGCACGCGGCGGCCACGAGGAGCGCGGCCGCGATGCGGGCCTGGCCCTCTTCGAGGCCGACGATGCGATCGCACATCTCGACGACCTGATCCCACCGGCCCGCGAGCGCGTCCATGAACGCGGCCTTGCGGAGGAAGCCGATGTCGCCCGGCTCCTGCGAGAGCCACTCGCCGAGCAGATCGCGCGCGCCGTCGTACCTCGCCATGGTGAGCCACAGATCGAAGAGGCGCAGCCAGAGGGCGCGATCGCCGGAGCCGGCGGGCGTCGCCTTGCGGCGCTCCAGGTACTCCGCGAGATCCGGCGCGACGGTCGCGTCGAGCGCGTACGCCGCCTCCAGATCGTCGATGGCGTCGCCGAGCTGATCCGGCTCGGAGGAGAGCTCGGCGCGCAGGCGGAGGAGCGACACGCGATCGGCCCGCGTGCCCGCGCCGCGCGCGATCGCCGCGCCCACGCGCTCGCGCGCCTCGGCGTCGCGACCCGCGCGCGAGAGGCAGCGCGCCAGCTCCACGAGGAGGCCGAGATCGTCGGGCGCGCGCGACGCCGCGAGGAGCAGCGCGTCGGCCGCCTCGGAGGGGCGCTCCAGCTTCTCCAGGTAGAGGTGCGCCGCCTCGCGGAGGCGCGGCAGCGAGGCCGGGCCGCCGTCGGCGCTGCCTTCCTTCGCGAGCATCTCGGCGAGATCCGCCCACAGCTCGCGGCTCTTGTAGAAGTCGGCGAGGCGGTCGCGCAGCTCCACGTGCCCGGGCGACGCCGCGAGGCCGAGGCGCAGCGCGCGCGCGACGCCCTCGTCGTCGCCGAGCTTGTCCCGCGTGGCCGCGAGCGCGAGCGCCCGCTCCACCGCCTCCGCGCCCGTCGAGAGCGCGAGGAGGCGCTCCAGCACCTCGGCGCGGTCCTCCGCGCGCTCGTCGGACGTGTACAGCGCGAGGAGGCGCGTGAGGAGCGGCGCGCTCTCCGGCGAGCTGTCCAGCGCCGCGCGGTACACGTCGATGGCCTGCTCCGGGTGCGTGCCCGCGACGAGCGCGCCGAGCTGGAGCGAGAGCGCCAGCACCGCGGCGACGTCGCCCCGCATGCGCGCCCCCGAGAGGCGTCGCTCGAGGAGCGCCGCGAGGTCGTCCGGCCTGTCGTAGCGCTCGTAGAGCTGCGTGAGCTGGAGCGCCGCGGAGGTGTCGTCCTCGTCCTCGTTGAGCAGCTCCGAGAGCTCGCCCGCGGCCTCCTCCCAGCGCGACTCGAGGAGCAGCGCCGCGCGCTCGCGCCGGAGCTGGATGCGCCACGTCACGTCGAAGGCGCACTCGATCGCCTCCTTGAGCTTCTGCTCGAGGACGTCGAGAGCGCCCCCGCGCCGCCGCAGATCCAGGAGCGGGACCCACACGTCGCGATCGTGGCGATCGCGCTCCAGCAGGCGCTCGTACACCGACGCCGCGAGATCCAGATCGGCGAGGTCCTTCGTCGCGAGCTGCGCGGCGCGCGCCCCGAGCTTGAGGCCCTCGTCGCGGCCCTCCGCGAGCGCGGCCCGCGTGAGGTGCTGCACCGCCGCCGCGAGATCTCCTGCGGCTTCGCGGAGATCCGCGAGGCCGAGCAGCGCCCACACGGCCTCGCTCATGCCGCCCGTCCCCGCCTCGGCGAGCTCGACGGCCCGCCCGAGGAGCGACTCGACGCGCGCGCCGTCCTTCGCGGCCGTCGCCAGCTCGACGGCCTCGCGGAGGATGTCCATCGTCGCGCTCGGCCCCGCGGAGAGCCGGCTCAGCGCGTCGAGCAGCATCGCCGGGCTGTCGGCGGCGCGCGCGACGCGCTCGTACGCCGCGAGCACCGCCGTGTCCGACGGGGCGAGCTCGGCCGCCGCGCGGAGCATCGCGCCCGCGCGCTCGTGCCGGATCTCGCGGCTCATCGCCCAGTCGAGCGTGCCGAGGCCCGCCGCCATGTCGGAGGGGGACGACAGCTCGAGCGAGGCGAGCCTGTAGATGTCCTCGGTGAGCGCCGCCGCGTCGCCCGCCGCGTCGCCCGCGAAGACGAGCTGCCGCAGCGCGCGGATCTGCGCCGTGGGGTCGCCCGCCGCGGCCGCCGTGCGATCGATCGCGCGCCACGTCGGGATCGGGTCCGCGCCGAGCGCCTCCGCGCGCACGAAGGCGGCCTGCGCGCGGGCGGGCTCGCCGAGATCGCGCTCGCACAGGTCGCCGAGCGCGAAGTGGAGCGCCGCCGCCGTGGGGCCGCGGCCGGCCTCCTCCGTGCGCGCCGCGAGGCCCTCGATCGTCGCGGCGCACCGCGCGACCGCGTCCTTGCCGGCCGCCCGCGCCGCCGCGATCGCCCGCGCGAGGAGCGGCGCCGAGGCCGGATCGTGATCGAGCGCGCCGAGGAGCGCCGAGAGCGCCTCGTCGTGGCGGCCGAGCGGCCCGCCGAGCACCTCCGCCATCTCGCCGAGCACCTCGGCCCGCGCCGGCCCGTCGCCCTCGATGCGCGCGAGCCGCATCTCCAGCGCGCGCAGCAGGAGCGCGGGATCGTCCGCGCCGCGCAGCGCCTCTTCGAGCCGCCGCGCCTCGTGGTCGCTGCCCTTCGCCGCCTCGAAGGCGGACGCGAGCATCTCCGCGGCGCGCGCGGCCTGCCCGAGCCGGCCCAGCACGCCGTGCAGGTGGATCATCGCCTCGCTGCGGGCGGGGCCGTCCGGCGAGGCGTCCGAGCCCGACTGCGGGTTGCGCATCGCGATGAGGAGCAGCGCGCCGAACATCCGCTCCGCGCGCTCCAGCTCGCCCGCGTCGCGGTACACGGCGCCGAGGAGGCGCAGCGCCCCGGGGTGCTCCGGGTTCATCGCCGTCGCCGTCTCGAGCTGCTTGCGCGCCTCGGCCACGTCGCCCGCGGCCGTCGCGATCCGCGCGAGCTGCGTGTGCACCTCGGCGCGCTCCGGCGGCTTGCGGCGCCCGTATTCGTCGAGCAGCTTGCCGAGCAGCGCGCGCGCCGGCTCCAGCGCGCCCGTCGCCCGCAGCGCGTCCGCGAGCGCGAGGCGCGCGGCCTTGTCCGACGGAGCCTGCGCGGTGAGGGCCTCCAGGATCGGGATCGCCCGCTCGCGGGAGCCGAGCTTCTTCAGGCAGATGTCCGCCGCCTCGCGCAGGTGCTCCACCTTCGGGGGCTCGCCGCCCGAGCGCGTCAGCAAGTCGACGAGCTTGTCCCACGCCGCCGCCGCCCTGTAGAGCACGCGCAGCGGCTCGCGGAGCGTCTCGGCTCCGGGGTGCTCGCTGAGGCCGCGCTCCAGGGCCGCGCGCGCCGCGCCCTCGCGCCCCGCCGCGCGGTGCGCGTTCGCGAGGCGCGCCACCGTCGCGATGCGATCGTCCACCGCGTCGGCCGGCAGCGCGTCGAGGCGCCGCTCGATCCACCCGACGGCCGCCGCGTGATCGCCGAGCGCCGACGACAGCCGCGCCAGCGCGTCGAAGCCCTCCGCCGTGGGCGCGAGCTCGGCCGCGCGCCGCCGCGCCGCGAGGGCCCGCGCCGCGTCGCCGAGGCGCTGCTCCGCGAGCTCCGACGCCCGCGTGAACAGCGACGCGGCGCGCGCGACGTCGCCGCGGGACGAGAGCTCCTCGGCCTCGTGCTCCAGCACCGTCGCGAGCTCCGCGTGCTCGCCCTGCTCCGTCAGCAGCGCCGCGATCTCCTCGAGCGATCGCTCGTGCGCCGGCTCCTCCGCGAGGTTCTCGCGCAGGGCCTGGAGCCTGCCTGTCGTGTCGCCGAGCCGCCCCAGGAGCGCCGCGATGTCGAGGCGCAGCCGGATGTGATCCGCCGCCTGGAGCGCGAGCCCGAGCTCGTGCTTGCGCAGCGCGAGCAGGTCCGCGACCCGATCGTTCCGCGCGAAGAGCGCCGACAGCCGCTCGATCGCCGGCCCGTTCGCGGGCGCCTGCTTCAGGATCGTCCGGAGCAGCGAGATCGCCCGCTCCGGATCGCCCATGTGATCCTCCGCGATCGTCGCCGCCTGGTGCAGCCGCGTGATCGCCGGCCCCTCGCCGAGCGGCAGCCGCGCCGCCCGATCCAGGATCTGCACCGCCCCCGCGTGGTCGCCGCGCGCGAGCGCCAGCTCCACGAGCTTGTCGACGGCGAGCTCCGCCTGCTTCGCGAGGTCCTCCTCCTCGGGCCCCGTGACCACCGACTCCGCGAAGAGGTCGAGCGACGACGCCTCGCGCTCCAGCTGCATCGCGATCTCGCGCAGCAGCCTGTCGAAGATCGTCGCCGCCTGCGCGTCGTCGTGGAGCACCTCGAGCGCCGTCATCGCGGCCTCGCGCAGCGCCGCGAGCGGCTCGTGCCCGGCGTCCGCGAGGCGGAGCAGCGTCGCCACGAGGGACGCCCCCGGCGATCGCCGCTGCACGTCGGCGAGGAGGAAGAGCGTCGCCACCTCGTCCCCGGAGCGCAGGAGCGCCCGCGTGAGCGCCTGCTCCGCGGCGGCCGCGTCGCTCCGCTGGTCGCGGTGCCAGACGGCGATCCGTCGCTCGAATTCGCCCGCGATCGCCGCCGGCAGATCCGCGTCGGCCTCCACGGCCTCTGCGAGCTCCCGCGCCGCCGCGTCCCACGCGCCCGCCTGCGCCGCCGCGCCCTCGAACGCGCCGAGCAGCGACGCGCTGAACGTCTTCCGCGCGCGCGCCGACGTCACCACGGCCTGCGCCGCGACGTCCCACCGCTCTTCGCGCGTCGCCACGCGCACCACCGCCGCGGCCGTCGCGGGCCGCTCCGGGGCCAGGGCGAAGGCGGCGAGGTACGCCTCCAGCGCGCCCGCCGGATCGTGCAGGTGCGCCTCCACGATCGCGCCGCGCCGCTCGTGCAGGTCCGCCGCGCGCGACGCCTGCGGCCCGGCGAGGACGGCCTCGCCGAGCGCGCGCGCCGCCACCGCGTGCGCGCCTGTCGCGTCCGCGAGCGAGAGCATCCGCTGCTCGATCGCCGTGTCCTCCGGCGCGAGCGGGAGCGCCCGCGCGAGGGCCGCGAGCGCCGCCGCCGGATCGCCCTTCTTCTGCTCGAACAGATCCGCCGCTTCCCGGAGCAGATCCGTGCGCGAAGTCGGCCCCTTCGCGAGCTCCAGCCGGTGCTCCAGCAGGGACAGCCGCCCCGCCCAGTCCCCCGTCGTCTCGAAGGCGTCGAGCAGCAGCTTCACCGCCGCCGGCCGGCACTGCGCGTTCTCCAGCAGCGCCGTCATGCCCGCGCGCCCGCCCGCGTGGCCCGGCACCTCCGCGAGCACGGCGCGGTAGCAGGCGAGCGCCCGCTCCGCAGACCCCGCGTGCACGCGGTACACGTCGCCGAGCCGCTCCAGGAACTCGATGCGCCGCGTCGGGTCGAGCGTCTGCTCCAGCCCGCGCTCCAGCACGCTCACGAGATCCAGCCACCGCGACGCGCCCGTGAGCAGCGCCGCGAGCGCGTCGATCGTCTCCTCGTCCGCGCCGAAGTACTCCTCGATCTCGATCCACTCGTCGATCGCCGCGTCCGGGTTCGCGAGCTCGCCCTCCAGCACGCGCGCCGCGCGCACCCGCAGCGCCCTGCCGCGATCGCCCTTCGCGTCCGCCGCGCGCCGCAGCGCCGTCACCATCTCCGCCCAGCGCCGGCTCCGCTCCAGGATCGCGATCGCCGCGTCGTGCGCGGTGTGGTCCGACGGGTTCTCCGCGAGCACCAGATCGTACGCCTTGAGCGCCCGATCCGCGTCGCCCAGCTCGTCCGCGATGCGCGCCGCCTCGACGCGAAGATCGCGCCGCACGGCCGCCTCCGGCTCCAGCTCGGCGCGCCGCTCCAGCACGCTCAGCCGATCCGCCCGCTCCCCCGACGCCTGGAACAGCGCGTCGAGCCGCCTGCACACGTCGAGGAGGATCGACGCGTCCGCGCCCTTCGCCTCGAAGATCCGCCTGTACAGCGCGGCCGCCCCCGCCGCGTCCCCGAGCACGTCGCTCCGCACCGTCCCCGCCTCGAAGAGCAGCGTGATCGCGCGCGCCGGCAGCTTGCCCTCGCCGGCGAGCAGCGCGTCCGCCGCCTCCGCGAGCGCGCCCGCGTAGCGATCGAGCCTCCCCGTCCGCTCCGCGAGCGTGTGGAGCTGCGCCATCGCGTCGGCGGAGCCCGGATCGAGCACGAGCAGCGCCGCGTAGTGCTCGACCGCCTCGGCCTCGCGCCCCTGGCCCACGAGCAGCTCCGCCACGTCCTTGTGCAGCACCGCGCGATCGAGCGCCGTCCCCGCCGTCGCCGTCCCTGCCGCGTGCGCCTCGTCGGCCACCGCGAGCGCCGCGATGAGCACGCGCACGATCTCCCCCGTCGCGCCCTGCGCCGCGTAGTGACGCCGCAGCTCCGACAGGGCGCGCCCGCGCACCTCCGCCGGCGAGCTCTTCGCCGCGAACGCGCGCTCCAGGAGCTGGAGCGTCCCCGGCGCCGTCGCCGCGTCCTCCAGGAGCCCCTCGCTCGCGTCGAGCGCCTCCGCCGGGCTGTCCAGCTTGTCGAGCAGGCACACGGCGATCTGCGCGCGCAGCGCCCGCGCGGCCTCGGGGCTCAGGTCGCCGAGCCGCGCGCGCTGGAGCGCCACGAGCTCGCGGAACCGCCCCTCGCGCTCCAGGAGCCGCTCCAGCGACGACACGATCTGCATGTCGCCGGGCCGCAGCTTCGCGAGCGCGTCCAGGTACGTGATCGCCCTGTCCGCGCGCCCGGCAAGGTCCTTCGCGACCTGCGCGGCCTCCGTGTAGAGCTCGATCTTCCGCGCCGGATCCTCGGTCGCCGCGAGCACGCGATCGTACTGCTCCAGCAGCTCGTCCCACCGCCGCTCGATCGTGAGCAGCATCGTGAGCCGCCGGAAAGCCCAGGCTGCATTCGGGTCGATCTCCAGCGCGCGCAGGAGCACGCCCACGACGACGGCGCCGTCCTCCGACCACTCCGAGAAGAACGCCGCCGCGCGCTCGCACAGCTCCAGCGCCACGTCCGGCGGGAGCGGCTGCGCGAGCACGTGCAGGTAAGTCGCCGTGACGTCGTCGGGTCGCTGCTCGTCCGCGGCGACGCGCTCGGCCTCGTCCCAGAGCTCGAACCGTTCTGGAGAGGCCGCGATCGTGCGCGCGGTCTCGGTGTCCGGAAGCGGCGGAATCGTAGCGGTTTCGCGCGTCATGGAGGTCCCGTCCAGAGTTCGCGCGGCCGGGTGCAGCCCGACCGGGCTCGCAGGATAACAGCGCATGGCCGGCCTCTGAGAAGGGCCTTCCTCCACGACCCCGATTCGCCTCGCCCCGCCGGCACGCCGCAGTGCGCCAGACAGCGCAGAATCAGGGGGCGCGGCAGGCGTCCCGCGGCCCTCGCCGCCTCCTCACCGCGTCTCCGCCTCGCCTCCCTCCGCGCTCCGCCGGGACTCCACGCGACATCGAGGCGCCCCGCGATATGCTCCGCCGGTGCGCCCCCCTCCGTCTCCCGCCGCGCCGCCCGCGCACCTCCCGCGCCCCCTCCCGACTCCCGAGGATCTCGCGGCCCTGGACGTGCACGGGTTCCTCGATCGCCTCGATCGCAGCCTCGGGGCCATCTCCGCCGACAGCTCGCTGGACACGCTCCTCCCCGGCGTCTCGGGCGCGATCGCGGGCGATCCGCGCTTCGCCTCCGCCGACTCCCTCTTTCGCTCCACCCTGCGCGGCACCCTCGTCGCGACCTCGTTCGGCGATCTCCCGCCCGAGGGCCGCGTCCACCCCGCCGTGCAACACCGCATGTGGTCCGCCATGGACGAGATTGACGCGGCGGTGCGCGGCATCGGCGACACGCTCGGCTCCTTCACCCACGAGGAGCGCGCCCGCATCACCCGCGCCCTCCGCGAGCGCCCCGAGCTCGGCGACCGCGTCCTCGCGGCCCTCGAAGCCGAAGCGGAGCGCGCCGGCGTCTCCGCCGAGCGGCGCGCCCACCTCCGCGAGACAGGCCAGCACGCCTGTTTCCGTCTCCGCCAGTCCACCTCGGCCTTCATCGACGAGTACACGGCCAAGCTCCGCAAGGTGACGGATCGCCCCCTCCCCGAGGCCGAGCGCGTCCTCGCGGCCCAGCTCGGACAGGCCGCCTTCGCCCAGGAGCGAGACTGGCACCTGGCAGTCCAGGGAGAGTGGCAGAAGCTCCTCTCCGAAGACGCCCGTCGCCTCTCGGGACCGACTCTCCACCTCGCCCCGGACGGCGACGGCGCGGACAGCGGCATCTCCCCGGACGACGCCTACGCTCCGCCGGCCGGCATGGCCCCGCCGGCCACGCCGCCCGCGGGTTACAACCCCGATCGCGGCAAGACCGTCCTCAAGGTCGGAGCGTGGCTGTTCGGCCTCGGCGTGATGGCGGGCCTCGGCGGCGCCGTCCTCGTCAGCGCCCGCAGCGACGACATCCAGATCGCCGGCCTCTTCGCCTTCACCGCCGCCGCTGTCCTCGGGCTTGCGGGCCTCATTTGCCTCCTGATCGGCGGCATCCTGCGCCTCTACGCCCGCGGCGAGGCCGAAGCGATCCTCGCCGAGAACGGCCGCTGAATCGACACCGCCTGTCGCGCGCCGTACGAAGGGCGACACCACCTGTCGCGCGCCGCTGAGCGGACCACGTCCTCCCAGTGGCGGCCCGCCCCCACCCTCTCCGCGGAGGCGGCATGGGCCGTGCACCACGCTGCGGCCCCACGGAGGCTCGAATCCCTTGAAGACCTTTCTTTCCCGTCCCCGCGCTTCGCTCGTCCCCATTCTCTTTCTCCTCGCGACTGGCAACTCCGGTTGCAGCGGGGGCGCCGATACAG
>WBZX01002677.1_pt1 | contig 11947 bp, 8 predicted proteins | sample 5204211 | NCBI WGS metagenome assembly WBZX01 (sample SAMN12344362, study PRJNA552823) | activated sludge metagenome | biome: Activated sludge suspended growth; feature: Nitrification reactor; material: Wastewater; isolation source: activated sludge from nitrification reactor of wastewater treatment...
TCCGCGCCGTTGTCGTAGTTCATGCGGACCTGGTACTCGAGGTGCGAGTTCGCGGGGACGTTCGAGATCGTCGTGCTCCACGCCCCCGAGGTGCCGTCGAGCTGCACACCGCCGCCCCCGCCGGTGGTGACGTTGGTCCACTCGAGCGTGGGTGTCGCCGAGACCGGGCACTGCGGGAAGTTGGGCAACGCCGCCTGCACCGTGATGGTGAGGCTGTCGGCGCCCACTTCGGCGAAGACCTGCTCGCCGGCCTCGCCGATGCTGAACAGCCCGTGGGGCCCGTAGGCGTCGTTGATCTCGCAGACGTTGGGCGTGCCGTTGGCGAGGTTGCCGTCGTCGTCGTCGACCAACAACGCCTCGACGTACATCGACGGGATGTCGACCGCGCGGCGCGTCGATTCGTACCAGATGCGGTCGGTCGCGTAGACCCCCGCGCTCTGGCCGTACTTGGCGATCATCGCCTTGCGGAGGTCCCACAGCGCACCTGCGATGATGCGACCTTCGTCGTGGACCTCGCCGCGATCCTCGGGCCAGCGGAACTCGAAGCCCGGCGGATCGGCGTCACGCAGCGGCGAATCGTCGTAGAAGAAGCCACGGGCCATCGGCGACTCGCCCACGATCGTCATCGCGAGATAGTCCGAGATGCCCTCCGACAGCGCAGTGTCGAAGAATCCGACCCCGGGGATCAGCGACTGCTGGTGCACCGAGTGACCGAACTCGTGGTACATCACATCGGCGATGCGCCCGGTGTTCTCGCACGAGTCGCTCGCGAGATAGAAGTACACCGAGTCGCCGTCCGACATCGCGTTGCACTGGTCGTTGACGTTGACGTGGGCCTGCAGCTGGTTGTCCAGCCACGCCAGTCCCGGCGCGATCCCGCGAACGTAGGCCTTGACCAGCGACAGGTGCACGAACGCGGTGAGCTGGGCGTCGAGCTCGGAGTCGTCGCCGGCGGCCCACACCCAGCCGCTGCCGGGCGAGGCCTGGAACTGCTGGCTCGCGACCGCGCCGGCCTCGTTCACGATGCGCACGAACGGGCCGACCGGCGCGTTGGAGCCGGCGAAGCCGGCGGTCTGGTACTGGTACACCCCGACGGCATCCGTCTGCAGATCGACGCCGTCGAGCTGAAGATCGACGAACGCCGCGCCGTAGTCGGCCGGGGCGGTCTGCGGCGAGCGGACCGGCACGCGGTAGACCAAGCCCGCCGTCTCGAACACGAGGTCCTGCTTGCGCGCGACCGGCTCGCCGCTGGTCGCGTCGGTGAACACGGTCCAGCGACTGCGCGGCGACTCGACCTCGATCGTGACCGGCACGACCTCGCGGTAGTCGAATCCGCCGCCCGTGCGTGGGACCGGCAGGATCTCGATCGGTGCGGTCGAGGCCACGACATGCTTGCCGCCATCGACGTCGCCACGGACCCAGTCGCGGGCGCGCGTACCTGCGAGCGCGGCGGCGACGGTCGTCGAACGCGTCGTGACCGCGACGTCGGGCAACGCGTCGGAGCCGATCATCACCAATCGGTCGTGGGCGTAGCGGAACTGGATGGCGCCGCCGCGCACCGGCACGCCGCGATGGTGCTGGGCGAACGCGATCGATCGCTGGCCGCCGGAGAGGTCATCGGTGACGAGCACGAAGTCATCGGCGCTCGCGCCGGGGGCCAGCAGGGCCACGTGCCGACGCAGCAGCGCGCGGGCGTGGGCCTGCGCGATCGAGGGGTCGAGCATCGCGCCCGGCACGTCGATGCCTTCGAGCAGGATGCGGTGCGGCGTGCCGGCGTGCTGGTCCCAGGCGATCCACGCCGGTCCCAGCTCGCGTCGCAACGCGGCCACGCGGCGCGCGGGCGCAGCCGAGGCATCGGCGCGCCACTGCACGTTGCGATCGCGGGCCACCGTGCGGCCATCGGGCGCGCGCAGGATCTGTCCCGCGTGAAGGGTCGCGGTGCGATCGGCCGCCGCTGCAGCGGTCGGGACGACGAAGGGGACGAGCGCGAGCGCGGAGACCAGCCGGATCACAAAACGACGATAACCCACATCCATCGCCGCCGCACCGCGCCTGGGACGCGCGCCGCCGACGCCGGTGCGTGCGCGGCGGGGCCGTGCGATCCATGCCGTCGCCATGTTCGACCCGCTGCCCGCCGACGCCGACGATCTCGCCCGCGCCCGACGACATGCCGAGGTACGCGCGACGATCGAGGCCCTCTTGGACGGCGAGGACGACTGGGTGGCGGCGATGGCGACGGTCGTGTGCGAGCTGCACCACGCCTTCGCGCATCACCACTGGACCGGCTTCTACCGCGTGATCGCACCCGAGCTGCTCGCGGTGGGGCCGTATCAAGGCGGCCACGGCTGCCTGCGCATTCCGTTCTCCCGTGGGGTCTGCGGCGCCGCGGCGCGGACCCGCACCACACAGTTGGTCGCCGATGTCGAGGCCTTCGCCGGTCACATCGCGTGCTCGTCGACCACGCGATCGGAGCTCGTGGTGCCGGTGCTGGGCCGCGACGGTGCGTGCATCGCCGTGCTCGATCTCGACTCCGATCTCCCCGCGGCGTTCCGCGAGGTCGACGCCGCCGCGCTCGAGTCGCTGTGCGCGATGCTCGGGCGGCGGTTCGGCTGAGCGCTGCGCCTCAGCCGTCGAGCGGATCGCAGGCGAGACCGCTCGGCGAGGTGTCCTCGCAGGCGTTGGCGCCGTCGTCGAACGCGGGCTCGGGCATCGTCATCATTGCGATCGCACCCTCGAGCTCGAAGCCGGTCTCGGCGCACTGCGGGCCGCCGAAGCCATCGGGCACGTCGCACGCGGGCGCCTCTTGGGCCACCGACATCCCATGGGTCGCGGCCGAGGCGATGCCGCTGGGCTCACCGGCATCGAGGGCGATCCACCGCGACGGTAGGCCGAGCCCGAGCACCAGCGAAGCCGCCAGCGCGAGGCCGGCACTCGGTTGCGCCGGCTTGCGCCGCGGCTGCAGCCGCACCGGCTCGGGCGTGGTCGCGACCCCGCCGGCGGCCTCGGTCATGGCGACCTCGAGCCAGGCGTGCTGGCGCAGTCGCTCGGCACACAGCGCGCACGCCATCACGTGGGCCTCGAGCGGCAGCGCGTCGGCATCGGCCATCGCGCCTTGCACGTAGGCCACCAGGCTGGACTCGTCGGGGTGACGCTCAGTCATCGCTCGGCCCCCCGAGGACGCCGCGGATCCGCTTGCGCAGCTCGCAGGTGATCTGGCGGACGCGCTGCAGCGAGATGCCGATCTCCTCGGCGACCTCGCCGGCGCTCTTCTGCGGATCGCCGTAGGACAGCTCGAACACCCGGCGCGCCGTCGGTGACGCAGCCTCGACCACCTTCGCGACCTTGCGTAGCTGCGCCCGCGCGAGCAGCTGGTGCTCGACGTCGGGCGGCTCGCCATGCATGCCCCAGTCGCCGGCGATGCGGGTCTCGACGTTGGCGCGGCGCATCGCGATGCGCTGGGCGTCGCGGGCGAGGAAGAGCGCCTGCATGATCACGATGCCGGGGATCTTGAGCTCGGGCAGGCGACCGGCGCGGTGCTGCTGGATGATCCGCACCCACGCGTCGTCGGCGAGATCCTTGGCGCGCTCGAGCGGGAGCCCGCGGGCGAGCAGCGCGACCACCACGCGACGGCCGTGCTGCTCGATGAGCCGATCCCACGGCACGCTGGCGGGGCTCGACTCGGCGGCGGCGCGCTCGAGGGCGCCTTCGGCGAGGTCGGCGAGCCAGGGGAGGGCGTCGAGGGTCCGGGCAGTCATCGAGCGGCGTGCGACGGGGACAACGTCGCGTCGCGGCGAAGCATATCGTCGGGTACCCGGCCGTGGCCAACCCCCGAGTCGGCCATGCCCGCCACGGCAGCGCGCGAGGCCGCGCCGGGGCCTCGGTCGCCGGCCGGTGGTCGGTCGGCGCGGGGCGCGGCCGTCAGCCGTCGAGCATCGCGAGTCGCCGCTTCGCGAGCGCGTGGCCGAGTCGCTCGGCCTTCTCGTACTGCACCTTGGCGTCAGCGCGTCGACCCAGCTTGAAGTATGCGTCACCGAGCGCGATGCGATTGCGCCCGCTGCCAGGTGCGGCCGCCACTGCGCGCTTGCCCCATCGCACCGCCTGGGTGAAGTCGGCGCGATCGAAGGCGAGGCGCGTCAGCGCTTCGAGGGCCTGCAGGTTGTCGGGGTCGAGTTCCGCGACCTCCTTGAACGCGTGCGCCGCCTCGGCGCGTCGGCCAGCTCGTCGCGCCTCCCGTGCGCCGGCGAGCAGCTCGGCGACCCGCGTCGGAGTGCCGGGCTCGATCGCGGCGGCGACCGGCGCGTCGGCGTCGGCGAGCGCGTCCGCGTCGTCGAGGGCGTCGTCGATGGGAACGATCGGTGCGGCGCCGTCGATCGCTGCGCGATCGCCATCGTCGATCGTGCTCGATTCGCGCGCGGCCACCGGGCTCGCGCGGACCTCCGCGTCGTCGCGGGGCGCGGCCGCGACCGGCGGCTGCGTGCGCGCCGTCGGTGAGATCGATGCCGTGCCGCCGGCCGTGGCGGTGCGTGCGTCGGACACGGCCGCGAGCGCGGACGACTCACCGTGGGTCGCATCGTCGGGGGTCCGTGCGACCGACCAGGAGGTCGCGACCACGCCCAACAGCAGCAGCGCCGCGGCGCCGATGCGGACGTCGGTGCGCTGCCACCATGGCGATCGCGGCGCGAGTGCGCCGGGGGGTGCTGCGATGACGCGATCGGTGGCCGGAGCTGCGCGTGTCGGCGCCGCGGCCAGCCCCGGATCGGGCGGTGCGCCGAGCACCTCGTCGCCGCGCTCGCGCGGCGCGACGGTGGCCACCGGCAGGGTTGCGGGCTCGGGTGGAGCGGGCTGCGGTGGCGCGATCGCGGGCTCGGACGGCGCGGTCGCGGGCTCGGACGGCGCGATCGCGATCGCGGGCTCGGGCGGCGCGCTGGCGGTCGCGGCCTCGGGCGGTGCGATCGCGGGCTTTGGCGGCGCAGGCGTGGTCGCGAGCTTGGGCGGCGCGGGCGTGGTCGCGAGCTTTGGCGGCGCCGGCGTGGTCGCGGGCTTGGGCGGTGCCGGCGTGGTCGCGAGCTTTGGCGGCGCAGGCGTGGTCGCGAGCTTTGGCGGCGCGGGCGTGGTCGCGGGCTTTGGCGGCGCCGGCGTGGTCGCGAGCTTTGGCGGCGCGGGCGTGGTCGCGGGCTTTGGCGGCACGACGCGCGCCGACGTGGGCGATGCGACCGCTGTGGTCGTCGGCTTCGCCGGTGTGTCCGCGGGCTTGCCCGCGGCCGGCAACGGCGGCAACGCCTCGAGCACGGCCGCCATCGAGGCGGGACGATCCTCCGGATCCTTCGCGAGGCATCGATCGAGCAGCTTCGCAAAGGCGCGATCGATCGCGAGATCCGGACGTCGCGACAGCCGCGGTGGATCCTCGATCGCGTGGCGTCGTCGCAGGCGCACCGCGTCGTCGTCGACCAGCGGCGGTTCGCCGGTCGCGAGCAGGTAGCCCAGGCATCCGAAGGCGTAGATGTCGTCGGAGGCCGAGGGCGGCAGGCCGAGTACACGCTCCGGTGTGATCGGATCGAGCCGCAGCTCGGCCGCGGGCGAGTCCTGCCGCAGCAACATGCCGAGCCCGAAGTCGAGCACGCGCACCTCGTCGTCGCGCCCGACCAGCACCGCCGCCGGCGAGAGCGCGCGGTGCAGCACGCCGCCGGCGTGCGCGGCCGTCAACGCGCGCGCGATGCCGTGCAGGATTGCGAGCATGCGCGCGGCGCTCGGGCGCGCGCGCGCGACCAGGCAGTGCAGCGGCTCGCCCTCGAAGCCGTCGCAGCGCAGCACCAGGCGACCCTGCGCATCGATCGTGATCTCGCGCAGCGCCAACAGCCCCTCGCCAACGGTTGCGGCGAGTCGTCGCTGCAGGGCCGCGAGCTGCTCGAGCTCCTTCGCACCGGGCCGCAGCGATGGTGCGAGCACGGTCTCGATCGTGCCGGCCTTCGGGAACACGTCGCCAAATGGGTGCGCCCAGGCGCCCGCGATCGCTGCACCCGTAGCCGCGCTCCGCTGCACCGCGTCCGCGTCGTCCACCGTCGCTCGATGATGGCAGATCCGCGCCGAACGATCATGTCCGGTCACTCGCTTTCCACGGTCACGGGCCAGTCGAGCACACTCGCCGACATCGCTTACACGCGTCGTCCCCGCGGCATCGATCGCGGCGACGCCGATGCACCAGCTGTCGCGCCGCTCGACGAAGCGGGTGGGAGCCGTCGGCACCGCGACGCACGAAGGTGGCTCCCGGCCCACGCAGTGCGCCCATGCAGCGGCATTCACGAAGGTTTCGCTGGCGGCGCGCGGGATCGCGGCCTACGATCGAAGACAATGGCGTTGCTCGCCTGGGTGCTGACGCTGGTGCAGGCCGCGGGTCCGACCGACCCCGCCGCCGCGACCGGGGACGCGCTCGCGATCGAGCCAATCGGCGCCGATGCGGACGCCAGCGCGCGGCTGGTGACCCAGTTCGAGCAGGCGCTGCACGCTGCGCTCGCCCAGGAGCACGCGCTGCAGCCGTGCACGGACTCGCCCTGCGAGGCGGCCGCCGCCGACGTGCCACGGGTGCGCGTGACGCTGCACGAGCGCGAGCGCGACTACGTGGTGGAGATCGCCGTGCGCGATGCCGAGGGGAACACGCGGGCACAGGAGGAGGTCCGCTGCGAGGTGTGCACGCCCAAGGAGGCGGCGCAGCACGCCAGCGAGCGCGTCACCGCGATGCTGCGCGGTCCGGCCGTGGCCGAGCGCGCGAGTCTCATCGTGATGAGCAAGCCGAGCGGCGCAGAGGTCTTCCTCGACGGTCGCCGCGTCGGTGTGACGCCGATGGAGGTCGAGGCCGAGCCCGGCCCACACTCGGTGCAGCTGCGCAAGCAGGGCCACCGCACCCGTGGCCGCGAGATCGAGCTCGTGGCCGGCGAGCACGAGACGCTGCGGCTCGAGCTCGGTCACGATCGTCGCGCGGCCGGCATGCGCATCGCGGGTTGGTCGCTGCTCGGCGTGGGTGCGGGCGCCGTGATCGGTGGCATTGCGATGCTGGCGGTCGACGAGAACCCGGTGAAGCGCGATTGCTCGGGCGCCAATGTCGATCGCTTCGGCAACTGTGCCTTCCGCTGGAACACCGCGGCCGGTGGCGCGTCGCTGCTCGTCACGGGCCTCGCGGCGGTCGGCAGCGGCGTCGCATTGGTGGTGATCGGTACCCGTCGCAGCCGCATCGAGCTGCGCGGTAGTCCGACCCGCGCGAGCCTGACGGTGCGGTTCTAGCCGGGCACCAAGGAGCGCTTCACGCTCCTAGCCGTCGAAGCGGCGCACGGCCTCGCGCTTGTCCTCGACCGGCGCGGTGCCCTTGCGGATGCGCACCGTGGTACCGCGGTGGGTCTCGCCCTCGAACGCGTGCAGCCAGCCGGCGCGCGCATGCGGGGCGGTCATCTCGTAGACGTGCCGCGCGTCGCGGGGCGAGAGGTTCACGCAGCCGTGGCTGATGCGATGCCCGAAGCGGTAGTGCCAGAACGCGCCGTGCAGGGCGAAGTTGCCCGAGAAGTACTGCACGAAAGGCACCGCCTCGACGTTGTAGCTCTCGTCGGCGTCGGGGCGCGACTGCATCTGTCCGATCGCCTGCTTCATCCAGATGCGGAACAGGCCCTTGGGGGTCGGGCCCTTGAAGCCGGTCGACACCAGGGTCGCGAACAGCGGCGTCTCGCCACGCAGCACCGTCAGCACCTGCTCCTCGAGCTCGACGTCGATCCACAGCTCGTCATCGGCGATGTCGGCCGGGGCGGCGAGCAGCATCAAGCGGCCGACGTGCTTGTCGTGGACGAAGCCGCCGCCCTCGATTGCGAACCACTCGGGGTCGGGCGTCGGGGTCAGCAGGATCTCGGCCTGGTAGTCGAGCGAGGTGTGCAGCGGCGCCAGCTCCTCCGGGCGCTGCTGCGCCGGGGTCTCGGGCCAGGTGACCGTCCACGCCAACATGACGCCGTCGGGCACCGGCTCGGCGACGAGGTCGCGGCCCTGGAAGCGGCTCGGTCGGTAGCGGGTGACCTCGCGCTCGAGCACCACGCGATCGCGGTCGTCGATCAGCACCAGCTCGCCCTTGCTGCGGCGGCGCGACACGAAGGCATAGTCGTGCTCGGGCTCGAGGAGATCGGTGTGCGGCTCACCCTCCTGCCACGCGCGTAGGTTCGACCAGCGGTGCGCGACCTGGCCCTGCTTCACCTTGGCGTAGAAGAACGGCGCGAGATCGCCGTCGCGCAGCTCCGGCAGCATGCGCGGCGTCGCGTCGGTGGCACGGCGCGTGGGCTCGGTGCACACGTAGGCCTGCTCGCCGACGTCGGCCCAGCCCTTGCCGCCGCACTCCGGGCCCTCGACCCACGCGAAGATCTCGAATGCTTCGCTGATCGGGATGCGTCCGCGGATCGGTGCGTCGTGATCGGGCGCGTCGCGCAGGATCAGCATCTGTCGCGCGATGCGGGTCGCGATCGGCTCGCGCGGCGCGGGGGGAGTGCTCGCGGTCGGGCCGGGCGCGGGCGCCTCGTCGAGCGGTCGCACCGCGGCGACCGTGGGGCTGGTGCCGAGATCGTGGGGGTCGGCCTCGACCTGCTGCACGCGTTCGCTGGCCTCGTACTCCACCGCGCTGGCCTCGCGCGTGGCATCGGGGGGAGCATCGCAGGCAACGAACAACAACGCGGCGAGGGGACGGCGCACGGGATTTCCGATCTGGTAGCTCATCTTCGGGGGCGGTGGGCAAGAAACCAGCGCGAACGCACGCCATCGGCGGGCTGCTACGATGCCCCGCGGCCGCCGCATCGGGCGGGCCGCGTCCGCGAGCACCCCGCCATGTCCGATGAACGCCCCGCCGCCGAGCCTGCCCACGTCGTCGTCACCGGGGCCTCGAGCGGTATCGGAGCCGCCCTGGTCCGCGAGTATGCCGGCGCCGGCGCGCGCGTGACGATGGTCGCGCGCCGCGGTGCCCTGCTCGAGCAGCTCGCCGCCGAGCTCGGCGATCGCGTGGCGGTGGTGCTGGCCGATCTGTCGCGGCCCGAGCAGGCGACCGCGTGGCTCGACGGTGCGCAGGCCCGCTTCGGCCCGGTCGACACCCTGGTCAACAACGCGGGCGTGCAGATCGTCGCGCGCACCGTCGAGGTCGAGTGCGACGCGATGCGCAACCTCTTCGAGGTCGACCTGCTGTCACCGTTGGCGCTGATCCAGCAGGTGCTGCCGGGCATGCTGGCGCGCGATCGCGGCGCGATCGTCAACATCGCTTCGCTGGCGGCGCTGGCTCCGACCCCCGGCATGACCCACTACAGTGCAGCCAAGGCCGGCATCGCGGCTGCGTCGGAGTGCCTGCGCGGCGAGCTGCGCGGGACCGGCGTGCGGGTGCTGACGGTCTACCCGGGGCCGGTCGACACCCCGATGGCGCGCGCCGCCTACGACGTCGTGCCGCCGACCGCCGCCGTGAAGCTGCTGCCCGAGGGCGTACCGACGGTGCTGGCGCGGCGCATCCGCATGGCGGTCGAGCGTCGACGGGCGCGCATCGTCTACCCGCGGGTGTACGTGCTGGCACGGCACACGCCCGCGCTCACGCGCATGATGATGGACGCGATGACCCCGCTGCCGCCGTCGCGGGCGTAGGCAGTCACTCCTCGGTGCGACAGCGCGGCTCGTCGTCGCCGCAGCGGATGCGCACGTGGATGTGCGTGTCGTGGCCCTCGCTGTGCTTGACGATCACGTGGCCGCTCCAGTTGGCCCAGCGGATGATCTCTTGCAGGCGCTCGCGCGGGACCCCGAGGATGCGCGCGGCGGTGTAGAGCCGCTCGTGGCGTCCGAGCTCGAGGAACACCGCCTCGACCTCGCCGGTGCGCAGGAACGCGTCGACGATGGCCCAGGTGGCGTACCAGTCGATGTCGTCGACGCCGGGGTGCCGCACGTCATCGCCCAGGCCCGCCACCAGTGGCAGCCGGATGTCGATGTCGCGACCCGACTGGTGCGAGCGATGCGGCGCGAAGCGACCCCCGTGGGGCCGGCTGAGCGCGCCGATCGTGACCTCGCCGCGGTAGCCGATGTCGTTGCGCAGCGTCGTGAACGCGTCGCGCAGCACCGCCAGCGTGTGGCTGCTGCCGAACGCGCGCGATGGATGGGCCAGTGTCCACAGCGGCGAGGCGGGCAGGCTCGCACCGTGCTCGAGGCGACCGCGTTGCGGCAGTCCGACGCTGCGGGCGTCGGTCGGCAGCTCGAGCGCGACGTCGAGGGGCGCGGCGTCGGGCTCGAACGCGGGCCCCTCGAGCGGATCGATCCACGTCACCACGGTCGCACCCGCGGCCAGCGGACCCCTACGTCGCGCGCTCGCCTGCAGCGCGCGACGGGAGACCCGCAGCTTGGCGGCGACGTCGTCCCAGTCCTCGCCGGACTGCACGACGTATGCGATCTTCAGCGGCGCCGGGGGGATGCGCCGGGCCAGCACGCGCAGGGTCTTGCGTCGCTTGGCTGGGCTCTCGTTGGGATCGAGGTGATTCCACGCCCGCAGGTCGGCCAGCTCGACGCCGTAACGCGCCGCCACCCGCCCGAGCTTGTCGCGCGGTCGTAGCGTGTGCACGACCCAGCGCGGCTCGGCCAGCGGCTCGATCGACAGCGGCGATACGAAAAGCGCGCTGGGATCGTCGACGCGCAGCGGCACCTCGGCGGCTGCACCCTGGGTGGCCGCGACGAACGCGAAGCCTCGGAGCACGGCATCGAACAAGGGCGATCGCAGCATGGCAGAGGCCCGCCCGCGAGCGGCCCGCGATCGCCCAGCGATCTTTGCAATCCAGGGGACACTGCCGCGGGCGAACGTCACCTCACCGACGCTGCCGTCAGCTCCAGCGTGGCGCCGCAGGCGGGCACCGCGACCACCGGTTGCGCACTCTCGCACGCGCGCACGCAGTGGTAGCCGTGCTCCTCGAGCACGACGCCGACACTGCGCCGCAGCGCGGTCCCCTGCAGCAGGGTCCCCCGCGGCAGCTGCACCTGCGGCGGACGATCATCATCGACGCGCGTGGTGCCGAGCTGCATCGCGGGGGTCGGCGGGGGCGCCGGCGGGTTGCCCACGACGACCGCGGTGTGCAACACCCAGCCGACCACCAGCGCATCGCCGACATCGAAGCGCACGAAGCGGTGATCGTCGGCGACGAACGTGAGCGACGACGCGATCACCGGCGGGCCGTGGGCATCGACCTCGCCGAACGCAAGGCCGCCGGGGAACGCGAAGATCGAAGCACCGGGCTGCACGGTGGCCGCGCGCCCGCGCGACTCGACCACGTGGGGTGCGGGTCGGAACACACGGCCGACCCGATCACGCCGCACCCAGCCCCACACCGACAGCCCACCGCGATCGAGCCCGACGTGCACGAGCTCGCCGTCGAGGCTGCTACGGGTCTGCAGCAGCGCGCCGGGGTCGAGCGCGACGCCGGTCGCGGTCGGCAGGAGCGTGTCGGGCACCGACCCCTGCGCGACCATCACCGCGCCGTCGCGTGCGAGAACGCCGAGCTCCGTCTCGTCGACGAAGACCGCGACGCGCTCGCCCGCAGTCTCACACAGCACGCGCGGGCGTGGCGGATCACCATGGGCATCGTCGTCGAGCACGCGCAGCTCGAGCGTGATCGAGCGACCACCACCGTCGGCGACCGGCGTGCCTGCGCGCTCGAGGTACAGCGGGCCTGTGCGAACCATCTTGGCACGCAGCGGATACAGCGCGTCGAGCTCGGCGTCGAGGCGCAGGTACTCGGCGCCGTCGTGCATCGCCGATGCACCGTCGGGCACGCTCGGTCCCGGCGAGGCCGGCGTGGACGGGGCGGGCGCATGCACGCAGGCGCAGGCCCAGAGTGCAGCCAAGGGCAGGCGAGGGCAGGGCACGTCGACCACGAGCGTGGCATGCCCGCCACCGCCGCGCGCGGGTTCTCGGGGG
>WBZX01002678.1_pt1 | contig 11946 bp, 14 predicted proteins | sample 5204211 | NCBI WGS metagenome assembly WBZX01 (sample SAMN12344362, study PRJNA552823) | activated sludge metagenome | biome: Activated sludge suspended growth; feature: Nitrification reactor; material: Wastewater; isolation source: activated sludge from nitrification reactor of wastewater...
CGCGCGGGATAGCCAGCAGCGCTGCCTTAAGGTCAGGCAGCCCGCGCACCTTGGCGGTGATGCCGTCACCTTGCATCCCGCACCCCGCTCATGCACATCAGCTCAAGCTGCACGCCTTCCGCGCGTGTGTCGATCACGCTGACGATCTCGTATGGCTGCGAACGCCACAGCACGCGCATGGTCGGCTCGACGTCGGCGCGGTAGCGGATGGTGAAGCGCACGGTCACCTCGCTCTGGACCTGGCCGGCGGCGAAGTACTCGCGCCCGCGCAGGGGCTCGGCACGTGCCCAAACAGTCGGCAGCGTCGCCAGGTTCTCCCAGGACGTGGACTCCTGACCTCGGGCGTCCTTGCCGGAAACGCGCTGTTGCAGCGTGATCCGCTTGTCTAGCGATCCAGCGTTGACCGTCACGCTCACAGGTAGGTCCTCTCGCGGTCGAGCAGGCCGTCCACCCAGCGGTTGGGCAGCGCGGCCACCGTGAACCCGGACGCGAACGCTTCGGCCTGCTTCACGGCCGCGCCGATCTGGAGCAGCATCCACTGGCGTACGCTGGCCGGCACGTCCGTGGCCGCGGGGCCGTAGCCGGCGGTGAAGTCCACCCGCACCGCGTTGGCGATGGCCCGCGTCGCCGGCCAGTCGAAGTTCTCAGCAGGAAGCACCCAGCCTGGCAGCTGCGCGCTGTCCAGGGTGTAGTTCGCGCTGCTCACCACCTGATCGACGCCGTCCGCGTCCACGTAGCCCACAGAAGCGATGCTCAGCACCTTGGGCTTCGGAAGCTCGATCTCGGCACACGGGAACTCGTCCAGGGTCAGGCGCCATGTCTGCGTGATCAGCGCCCGGCCAAGCTCATGCTCCGCCGCTTCACGCGCCGACTTGATGAAGACGGTGATCAGGGTGTCGCGGTCGGAGTCGTCCACGCGAGCGTGCAGCTTGGCCTCGGCCAGGCTGATCGGCTCGACGGCCGGCGGGGTGATGAGTGCGAGCGGCATGGTGTTCAGCGGCGACGGGTGGACAAGGCTGCGGGTCGGGACGATGAGCGGGCGGAAGGTCGTGCAGACGCCGCGACCAGCTCGCGCGCCGTGACCTGCGATGCCTGCGGTCGGCCTCCCCCTTGAAGTTGTCGATCCAGCCGAACGCCCAGCGGGGGCCGGCCACCTGTGACCTCGATGACCTGCGACAGGTCGATTTCCAGCGCCAGCCCGAGCGAGTACGTCAGCCGCAGGGTCAACGCCTGCGCGCTGTCCTGCTCGCGGGCCTGCGCCAGGGCATAGGTCCGACGCGGGCTGACGGCCTGCGCCGTGTCGGCCTCAAGCACCCGACCGACCGCGATGGTCTTGTCGGCGATGACGGAGACCGGCTGCGCGAGGTCCTGCTCTGCCGCCTGCGTCAGCGTGCGATCCTTGCGCCGGGCCACCGCCTGGCCGGAGTCCTGCTCCGATGCCTGAGCCAGCGCCCGCGTCTTCCTGCGGGTGATCGCCTGCCCGGCGTCCTGCTCCAGGGCCTGCGCGACGCCGATGGTCTTGTTGCCCGAGAACTGGACCGGCTGGGCCGTGTCCTGTTCCTGCGCCTGGGCCAGCGCCCTCGTCTTGCGGCGACTGAACGCCTGGGCAAGATCCTGCTCAGACGTCTGCGACAGCGCCAGGCGCTTCGAGCGGGCCACCGCCTGCGCCTGATCCTGCTCGGACACTTGGGCGACGGCGCGCGTCTTCCGCTTGCCGACCGCTTGAGCGAGGTCCTGCTCGCTGACCTGGCCGACCGTCAGTGAGGCCGCGCGGGTGATCGCCTGCGACTGATCCTGCTCTTGAACCTGCCCGAGCGTGCGGGACTTGCGGCGAGTCAGGGCCTGCGCCGCGTCGGTCTCGCTGACCTGGGCCAGGGCCTTGGTCTTGCGCTTCCCGACAGTCTGGGCGGTGTCCTGTTCGAACGCCTGAGCGACCGCCCGCGTCTTGCGCTTGGCGACCGCCTGGGCCGCATCCTGCTCCGACGCCTGGCCGACCGCCACCACCAGCGACGTGCTGACGGTGATCGCCTGAGCCGTGTCCTGCTCTTGCGCCTGGGCAACCGGCCGGGCCTTGTTCCGGGTCAGGGCCTGAGCCGTGTCCGACTCCGAGGCTTGAGAGACCGCTCGAGCCTTGCGCTTGGTCAGCGCCTGAGCGGTGTCGGTCTCTGAAACCTGCCCGACTGCGCGGGCCTTGCGGCGGGTGAGCGCCTGAGCGAGGTCCGACTCGACGACCTGCGCTATCAGCCGTCGCTTCGGATTGAGCGAGACTGCCTGAGCCTGATCCTGCTCCTGAACCTGGCCGACCGCGACATTGAGGGCAGCCGAGACGCCGAACGCATACGGCCAGATGGCAACCGGCGACGCGAAGCCGCCCGCCGCCGCTGCCGCCGTGGCAGTGATCGGAATGGGGTACGGCAGCCCCGGAAGCAGTCGCTTCTTGTAGGGCCGCCCGCCGATCCGCTTTGCCACGGATCAGCTCCTTAGCCGCGTGAGGTACTCAAACGCCTTCTTGAGCCTCTCCGCGTCATCGCCGAACAGCCCAATGGCCCGATTGCAGTTTGCGCAAAGCACACCCCGCACCCGGCCAGTCGAGTGGCAGTGATCCACCGCAAGCCTCCGGCCCGTCTTGCAGGCTTCGCCGCAGATGTGACACCCATTTGCAGACATCGCATCGTGCTGCTCAGGCGTCAGGCCATATTGACTCAGCAGGTTGAACGCCCGGCCGCGATCCCGCTCTTTCTGCGGGTTTCGGTGATACAGATCCCTGCGCGCTTTTGCGTCACACTTTCTACAGACCGAGTTGACCCCGTAGCGATATGCCGGCCTTGGCTTGAACTCCGTCAGCGCCTTGGCTTCCTTGCAGACGGCGCACGCCTTCGTCTCTGCTGTTGGAGGACCGACGTAGCATGACCGGCACAGCTTCGCGGCTGCGTTCTTGACCGGCCCAGCACATTGCACGCATGGATGCGAGTGAACCGACATTTTTCATCCACGCAGCGTCGTAAAGTTTCCAGTGTAGGTCGTGGCCGTCGTCGCCGACTTGCAGATCTCCAGGAAGGCCAGGCAGGCGTCGTCGAAGATGCGTTCGAGCGAGATCGACGTGGTCAGCCCGTCCTTCTCACACACGAAGTTGGCGATGCCGCAGGGCATGAAGGCGATGGGGTGCCCGATGGTGAAGTCGATCGCGCCCGAGGCCACCGAGGCCGAGCATTGCATCTGGTCGAGCTGCTGGATCCCCGAGTCGCCCGAGGCCAGCGGACAGAACCACGTGCCGGCCGGCTGGTCAAGGCGGTTGATGATGTTGGAGCTGTTGCCCGTCACGCTGGGCAGGGTCGCCGCCGCGTTGCCGTCCTGGTCCGTGTAGGTGCAGGTGGTCCAGTTGTGGGCCGTTGCCGGCAGCGCGGTCCGGCACTCGATCATCAGGAAGTTGTTTTGCGCATAGTCTGCCGCGCCGGGCGTGGTGCTCTGGTACCGCGTCGGCACGCCAGTCACCGCCTCGGTCGCGGTGCTGTTCATGGTCTTCGTGACCGAGAAGATGCGGTCGTACAGCAGCAGCGTGTTGGCCGCGACCGACGCGATCGGGTTGCCGAACACGAAGTGCTGCGTGCCGGTGCTCGGGTTGTCGAACGCCCAGGAGCCGGTCGTCGCATCGGTGGGCACCGTGCCGCCTGGCGCGGCAGCAGCCGCAGCACCCGCCGCCGGCTGGGAGCCCACGAACCAGAGGGTGTTCGTGGAGTTCACCACCCCGGTCGTGCCCGACTTGAGGAAGGAAAACGTGCGATTGCCGCCGCCAAAGTAGGCAGACAGGGCCTCGTCCAGACTGGCGATGGCGTGGTGCTTGTCGCGGCGCAGCCGGTGGACATGCGCCACCTGGCGCGCGCGGGCCGCCCGCTGCTCGCGCTGATACCGCCGCATGATGTCGTCGGCGCGGTCAATAACCGACATCTCCTGGCCGGCGTCGATGGCGCCGACGAAGTCGCCGTCCTTGGTGGCATAGACGCGCCCAGGGACACCGTGCACGGCGATGGGCTTGCCGTACCATTTCGCCGCAGGGTTGCACATGGCCGCGCTGACCTGGGCCACCTTCTCGGTGCCCAGCCATCGCTCCAGCCGGTCGGAGTGGGTGTGTCGCATCTCAGTCCAGTCCTGTGAGCACATCCGCGCCGGCAGTGAACGTGCCGGTCTTGGTGTACTGCGTGGTCGTTCCGTCCTTGGCCTTCACGGTGATCGTGGCGCCGCTGATCGTCACGTCGTTGCGCAGCGTCGTGGCCTCCAGCCACTGCGTGTCGGCGATGATCGATTCGTACACGTTGGCCGGGACCACCATGAAGTGCTCCCACACCGGCAGCGCGCCAGCCATCACGATCTGCACCGTCAGCGGCCCCAGCGTGTTGGTATCGGTGGCCGTCAGCGGGCACTGATACCAGCCGTCCGCGTCGTGCGTCGTAGTCGGGCTCGCGCTGGTCTGCGCGAAGGCTCCGCCGTTCTTGCTGATCTGGATGTCGGCCTGCGCAATCGTCAGGGCGGTTTCAGCGGTCACGCCGTCCGTCGAGTCCACGAAGGGACCGATGCGAAACGTGAACGCGGTGGATTGCTTGAGCCAGCGGGCCATCAGTGAGTCCTTCGCCTGCGGTACTGGTTCATCGAGCGCGGCGCTTGCCCACCGGAAGCCGCCGCCTTGTAGGACACCGCGTAACCTGCGGCCAAGCTGGGCGTGGAACTGGTCGTGCAGCCCGCCGTTGTCGTGCCGGAGCCGGTGTTCAGGTTGTACTGGAGCAGGTACAGGCCGGTCGTCGAATCACCCGACTGCGTGAAGCCTGACCGCGTGCTCGTGATGTTCGCCAGCGTGATGCCGTTGAACACCCCGAAAGCAGCGTCACCCGCCGCATTGACCGACACCGTGGCGTCGATCTCGGTGGGCTGGAAGTCGTCCGGGAACGTGCCAGAGTCGGTGAACGGCGTGGAACTGGCCACCCCGGACAACTCCAGAATCCAGCCGGTAGCGTCGAAGTGGCTGGTGGCCGTGGTCAGTCGGAACCCGGTGGCCGACGAGTCCGCACTGGTGTAGCGGTAGACGCGCGCGGTGTTGACCGCCATGGCCTCGCTGTAGTCCAGCGTTGCAGAGGGCGGTCCGCTCATGCCGTTGATGGTCACGCCGGTCACGTCCAGGGTGTCGTACAGCAGGCACAGCAGCGTGTTGCCGTTGGACACCGCACCAGAAAACGGGAGGTCGTGGGTCGTCCCGTTGCCGTTGGTCGAGGTGACCAGCCGACTCTGAACTATCGCAACCGCCACGGCGCCGCCCTACCGATTCGTCAGGCGTTGCCGTCGGTCAGACCGGGCTGGCGCGGAAGAAGCCGGCAGCGGCGATCTGGGCCGTGATGTCCGAACCATCCGGCGTCACCGCGAAGTCGTGCAGCGTCAGCGGGATGATGTTGGAGTCGGTGCCCGCCGTCGTGTCGTTGTCGTAGCAGATCAGCAGGTCGGTCCAGGCCGTGCCCGCGCCGATGCCGGTCCAGGTCTGGTCTGGGATGTCCAGATCCACGCGGTCGTTCGTGTCGTCCGGCGCGAAGGCCAAGATGTCGGCATCCGTCAGCACCTTGCGGGCGTAGCCGGAGTTCGTGACCTCGTTCGAGGTGCCGGCCAGCAGCGTGGACAGGTCGTCGCGGTCGCGGATTGTCGCGTCGGTGTCGGCACCCGCGTCGATGGCGACGATGACCAGGGCCGAGTTCGTCGGGTCGTTCGTGTCGACGCGGTTGTACAGCTCAGCCACGCGGCCCAGGCCGATGTTCAGGACGAGGTTCGCCATGTCAGGCCTCCTGCTTCATGCTGGGCGCCAGGGCGCCGGGCACGGCCTTGAACCGCGCGTGTTGGTCGGCGTCGAGTTCGCACTCGTACTGGTGCAGGCGCATGTACCCGGACGGGTTCATCGGGTCCGGCGAGGCGCCGTCGAAGCCGTTGGCCTTCAGGTACTGCTGGGCCTCCACCGCCGCAATGGACGGGTCGCCGTAGGCTTCCGCGCTCAGTTCCATGCGCGCGCCGTTGTGGCAGCAGTAGTAGCCGGGCCGGCGCTTGATGGTGTAGCGCAGGTCTTCGGGCTTGGCGTGCAGCGTGAGCAGGTCTTCCTGCAGGCTGACGAAGCCGGCGCGCAGACCTTCGGCCACCAGCGCGGTGCTGAAGTTCTGCGGGGCGTTGGCGCCCGTGTGCTTGACCTCCAGATGCGTCACCACGGGAGAGCCCGCGGCGACCGATTCGGGGTCGTAGTGACGCTTGAGAAGCATGGTGTGAGGCTCCGGTGAGTGGCTTATGCGCCCTTGCGGCTGCGCTTGGCAGCCGCGTCCTTGTTCTCGGGCGCCGCGGCATCCGCCCGGCGGCCATAGCCGTTCTCGGCCACCCAGACGGCGACCTCTTCGGTCGTCTCGCGTGGTTCGTCGGACGGTTCGAACTGCTCCACTTCGATCCCGCGGTGAGCGAAGGCGAAGGGCTTGGTGACGATGACGGGGACCATAGAACGGCTCCAGAAAACAGAGGGGCCCCAGCGCGAACCGGGGCCCCCGAAGCGGGATCGCTCCCGCGCCCTTGATGGAAACCGATCAGGTCGTCGAGATCTTCAGCAGCTTGATCGCCTGGGTGTTGCGCAGCTTGCCGCCCACGCGCTTGCGCACGTAGAACTTGACGAAGCCCGGCGTGGTGATCTCGTCACGCGTCATGCGCATGCCCACGCGGTCGGCGATCAGGTAGCCTTCCTTGAAGTCACCGAACGCCACCGGGAACGCGTTGGCGGCCACCGCCGGCATGTCTTCGGCCTCGGTGATCGGGTAGCCCATGAACGTGGCCGGCTGGTCGGTGACCAGGGACGGCTGCCACAGGTACTGGTTCTGCGAGTCCTTGTACTTGCGCATCGCGGCCAGCACCAGCTTCGACGTGACCCAGCGAGCGTTGGCGCGGTAGCGCGCACGCAGCGAGTAGATGATGTCGTAGAAGATGTCTGCGCTGGTGGGCATCGCGGCAGCCTGGCCTCCGGCGATGTACTGCAGCGTGCCGAAGGCGCGCGAGGCGTCGACGGTGGACAACGGAGCCGGGCCGGACAGGAAGCCGGTCGGGCGGTTGGTGCCGTTGCCGGCCACGAACGCCGCGCCCTCGCCTTGCGCGATGGCTTCGGCAGCCGAGGACACCAGCCAGCTCTCCACGTCGAAGAACAGGTCGTCCAGCGACTCTTCCGACGCCTGGGGCTTGGCCGAGGCCATGCCGAAGGTCGGGGCCACTTCCGCCAGGTCCGGGGTGTTGGTCTGGTTGCGCGTCGCCGCTTCACCCAGCCACTCGAACGCGGCGCCGTTGATGTCGAACAGTTCCTTGTAGTCCGGGCTGCCGACCATGCGCACGGTGGCGATCTGGCGGATCGGGCTGATGTCCACCGACAGGCGGGCGATGGCGCGCTCGATCACCTCGGGCAGTGCGAAGCCGCCGGCAGAGCCGGTCGAGGTCACGGTCTGCGCCGCGCGGGTCTCGAAACCGTCTTCGTCTGACTTGGACTCGACCTTGCGCAGTTCCTTGGCGCGCTGCTGTAGGTCCTGCTGACGGCGCACGTCGCTCGGGTTGCGCACCCAGCCCAGGAAGGCAGTCTTGTAGGCTTCCGCTTCCGGGGTCACGCGGTCGTTGCCGCCGCCGGTCGCGCCGGGTCGGCTCAGACGCTTCTCCAGCGTCTCCAGACGGCTCTTCTGCTCGTCCAGGCCGCTGATCGCCTCGTCCATGCGCGCCAGCTTGGCGTCGAAGTCGGCGGTCGACTTGCCTTCCTTGATGGCGGTCAGACGCTGGTCGTTGACCTTCTTGTACTCGTCGAACGCCGTGGCAATCTTGTCCAGCGCGTCGGACACCGACTTGATGCTCGGCTCTTCGCGCTTCTCGTAGACGCCTGCGCCGGCCTTGGCCTGGAACGCGGCGAAGTGCAGGGCCATGACGGCCAGCAGGGAGTTCTTCATGATGGGGACCTTTCAGGTGTTGAGTGAGGCAAGCAGCCGCTGGGCTGCCTTCATGGCTTGCACAGTGGACTTCGCGGACTCGCTCCGCTCTTCACCCATGCGCATGACGCGTGCGACAAGCGCCGTCGCGTCGGCCTTGCTGATGCCTGCCTCACGCAGGAACCGCTCGGCATCTTTCGGGGCGTTGATGTCGTCCGGGGACGACTTCACGCCGGTGACTCGGGCCTTCCCGTTGGCCGGGAAAGTGACAAGCGAGACCTCCCAGAGGTCCAGCTCGGTCAGTGTTCGGATCTCGGTCTCGCGGTCGTAGGACCACTGCTTCGACATGAACCCGATGGACAGGCCGTTCAGCGCGCCCAGCTTGAGCAGCGCGTGCGCTTCCTTGCCGCGCACCGTCTCCAGGGCCAGCTTGCCGATGACGCGCAGGCCCTTCTCGTCCTCGACCATGTCGGTCCAGACGCCGATGGGCTCGCCAGCATCGTGCTGCCACAGCATCGCCGGCATGGTGCCGGCCTTGCGATGGGCATCCAGGCTGCCATTGAACGCGCCCGCGGCGATGATGTCGTCGTAGCTGTCCTTGACGCCGAAGACGGAGCCGTAGCCCTCGACGGAGCCGTCGTCGCCGGTCGCTTTGATCGACAGCGCGAAGGATCGCGTCTGTCGCTGCTCGAGCGCGTCCTTACGCTGCAGGGTCGGTCGGGTCTGCATTGGCAGGGTCCTTTGTGCTTGAAGCCTGCCCGCCCATGTTCATGGGGGTCAGGGGTTCGTCCAGGCCGGGGAGAGGGTCCTTGCCCTCTTCGTCGCGGATCTCGTTGCGGGTGTAGATGCCCATCTCGGCCATCGTCCGGGCCCAGACAGCGCGGTCCTTCATCGATCCGGCCATCAGGTAGCGCGTGTCGAACTCAGCGAACAGCGGGCCCGACCCGTCCAGCAGCATCTCGTCGATGCGCTGCGTCCAGGCCCGGTGCCACGGAGCGAGGGTGTGCTTGACGTGCGCAGCGAAGAACGCCTCAGAACTGGCGAAGGTCGCGGCCTTGTCGCTGTGGCCGACGATGATCGGGAACACCCCGAACGCGCGGCAGATCTCTTCGACCTGCAGCCGGCGCGTCTCGTTGGTCTGAGCGTCCGCGCTGCTTTGCGACAGTGACTGCCACTTGGCACTGCGGTCCAGGACCAGCGGCGCCGACTTCTCCAGCGCGGCCATGCGCTTGAGCATCGAAGTCAGCCGCGTGTGCTGCTCGGCAGAAAGCGTGCCTTCCACGCTGTAGACGCCGCTCGGCCGCACGCCGTTCTCGTGCAGCTTCTCCATGCTCTCTTCGGTGGCGATTGCCAGCCCGATGGCCTGGCGCGCGAGCCAGACCGAACTCATGCCGCCGATCCAGTCCCACTGCAGGGCCGGAAGATGGAACACCTGGTCCGGGGTGAACTCGCCAATCAGGCCGAACTCGTCCCAGCAGCGGTAACGCACGTCGTAGCGGGAGACGCGCCGCACGTCCCAATTCCCCGGCATGACCGGCAGAAGTTCGGAGACGCGCCCGTTCCCCAGCTTGCTCTTGATCGACAGCCCGCCGCCGGTCAGCGCGGCATGCACCGTCATCTGCCGGCGCCATTCGAACGATGTCTGCCACTCGTTCGGCCGCCGAGAAAGCAGCCGATACTCTGGGATGTTCGTCGCGCGCTCGCGCGTGCCGTCTGGCTTCTCTCGATAGACGTGAAGCGGAGGCGTCCCGACGCCATCGGCGATGGCCTTCACGCACGCCAGGACCGTCGAGACCTGCAGCGCCGTCTTGTCGTTGATGTAGCGTCCAGCCACCCGGCCACCCGACGCACCGTCGATCAGGTCCGCGACCTGGTCGTAGGTGAGCTGGGCAGCCTTGCGCCCGAACAGACGGTCCAGGAGTTTCACGCCGTGGCCGCCTCGTCAGATTCCCACCAGGAGCGGGTGCCCAGCGGGTTGCGAGCCATGACCTCGACCGCGTCGAACATAGCCGACAGCGGGTCGATCTTGGCCGTGCCGCTGGCTTGTTTCGTGATCAGCACCGCGTTGCCTTTCTGTTCGACCTTCGCGTTTCCTACGCACCAGGCCATGAGCGGCTGCGCCGCGTGCCACAGGGAGCCGCTGGACAGGTACAGCTCGGTCGATTTGATGGATGAACTGAGGCGCCAGCCTTGCGAGACCGGCACGATCTGCTCGTCCGGGTAGCCCGCCGCGTTCAGCGCGTCCAGCGTCTGCTTGATGCCGGCCGGGTCCACACCGATGGCCCGGCGCTTGCCGTCCTCCAGCGACCCGAGAAGCCCCGCCTCGTCGATCCGCTGGATCAGCGCCACCGCCGCGTCGCAGGCGTCCTCGATCTTGTCCACGATCTGCAGGTCGCCGTCCTTCTTGAAGTCCAGCAGCCGGGGAGCGATGTCCTTCCGGCGCTCAAGCACGATGGGCAGCGCCCACGCCCGAGACCACGACAGCAGCAGCCCGGTCGAAGCCTCTCGACCGACCGCGTGGAACCCGTACAGGTCGTCGTTCCCGCCGCCGTCCAGGCCCACCGCGATGACCTCGCACCGCTTCAGCAGTGCCTCGAAGGTGATCGTCGGGTCGCCCTGCGGCTGCCAGAAGTCCGCGCCGGTCCAGCGGTCCGACCGCAGGTTCACGCCGACCTCGACGTTCAGGTGCTTGGCCATGAAGCCGCGCAGCGACTCCGGGCCGTCGTTCTCGGCCTTGCGCAGCTCGCGCTCCAGATACTCCGGGTCCACGGAAAACCCGATGTTCGGGTTGACCATGCCGAAGTTGGCCGGGTCCTTGTGCTCCCCGGCCTGGATCATCTCGTCCGGGAACTCGTAGATCACCGGCACGAAGCGCGGGTCGTGGATCTTCCCGTCCCGAACATCGCGGGCGTACTGCAGCTTCTGCCGGAACACCCCGGCAGGAGGTTCGTCCGACTGCGTGGTCAGGTAGATCACGAAGCCCTCGGGCCGGCTGGCCAGGCCGCCGGTCGCCTCTCGGAGCATGTTCTCGGCGTCGGCACGCTTGCCGAACAGCCACAGCTCGTCGACGAGGTTGCCGACACCCTTCTTCCCGCCCACCGTCGCCGCATCCGCCGCGACGACCTTCAGGGCCGCCCCGCTGATCCGGTGCGTGATGGTCTTGACGTGCGTCTGGACGTGCATCAGCGCGGCCAGTTCCTCGTCTGACCGCTCCAGGCACATGTCCCGGGACGGCGCGAAGCTGTTGTTGGCGATCTCGACTGTCGGCGCCAGGATCGAGAACTCGGCCGACTGGCGCCAGTTCAGGACCAGCGCCGTCATCATGATCCCGGCCGCGATGGTGGACTTCGCGTTCTTCTTGGGGATCAGGACGAACCACTCGGTGATGAGCCGCTTCCCAGTGTCCTCTTCGTAGGCGCCGAAGATCGACGCCACCAGGTCGAACACCCAGGGAGCGCAGGACTCCCCGAACGTCGGCGACCCTGGAGCGTCCACGATCCGAAGGGCCTTGAACACTTCCAGCGCCCGCTCGGCCTGGGCCGGGAACAGCGGGGGCGGGATGATCGAGCGGCCTTCCCTCAGTCTGGCCGCCCAATCCGGGCAGGCCGTCGACTGAGGTTCAGCCACGGTTGTTCACGACCAGCTTCGGCGGGGCAGCCGGCGAGAACTTGCTGGCCGCCTTCTTGGCCGCTTCCGCCTGGCCGTCTTTCTTGCCGCCGTCGCCGGTCTTCGTGTGGGTGTACTGCACCGCCGCGACCGCGGCCCGCACTTGGATGGGCGTGGCTTCGATCCGACCCAGGGCGACCCCTTGCAGGAACTCAAGCATGTCGACGTTGGCCGGCGCCACCACGGGCGGGGCCTTCGGCTTGGGCTTTCGTCCGGCTCCCGGGCGCGCTCCGCCCGAGTTCGGACGCGGCCCGCCGCTCCTGCCCTTGACGCCTGCCATTTGCTGAACCCGGTTGATAGGGGAGAAAAATCTCCAAATGGG
>WBZX01002680.1_pt1 | contig 11936 bp, 9 predicted proteins | sample 5204211 | NCBI WGS metagenome assembly WBZX01 (sample SAMN12344362, study PRJNA552823) | activated sludge metagenome | biome: Activated sludge suspended growth; feature: Nitrification reactor; material: Wastewater; isolation source: activated sludge from nitrification reactor of wastewater treatment...
GGCGATTACCTGGCGATTAGTCTTCTCCAGAGCAAGGAGTTATTAGGCGTCTATTTTTTCGGGTATCAGCTGAGTCTTGCACTGGTGGCGCTGGTCACGAGCAGCCTCGATACCGTTATGATGCCGACGTTCTCCGCATTAGGCGGTGAACCCTCACGACAAACGGAACTGTTTATGAGAGGCATTCGTCTGCTCGCCGTGGCGTCGACTTTTGCCTGTTTTGGTTTAGCATTGGCCGCTCCGGCTCTCATTCATGGTCTCTGGGCAGGAAAATGGGATGAGGCGATCCCCGTGGTGCAGATCCTATCGCTGGCGATGCCGGTGCGGCTCATGATTCCGCTGTGCCGAGCCATGCTGGAGGCCCGCGGGCAGTGGAGACTCGTGTCGACGCTGTCTATTTGCGACGGGGCGGGGATCATTCTCGCTGGAGCCGTTGGAGCCTGGGCGGGCGGACTCATACTCATCACGGCAGTAGTCAGCAGCTACAATCTCTTTGCCGGTCTACTCTATTGCGCTGTCGTCGCTCGGATGCTGCCGACTCCATTCACAGCGTTATGTGCCCCAGCTCTCTTAACGCTATGCGCCGGTCTTCTGGCCGTCGCTTTTGGCGTTGGCATTTTGATGCCCGCGAAACTTGCTCCGTTCAATCCTGCAGGTTTGCTGATAAGCATCGCCATTTATGCGGCGATCTATTTCCTTTCGATAAGAATGTTGATGGGAAACGTAGCAACCGAGTTAAAAAACTTAGTCATGCGAGCAACGTCTGTTCGACCAACATAGCCGCATTTACTTATATGCTGGGAATCATCACGTATTCTGCGATTGTCGCAACGCTCCTTCTCTTCATCTGGAAGCGACCATCTATTGCCCTCGCCGGGGTGTTGTGCATGTTTGGCCTGGAACAATGGGGACAAGCTACCCACCCATTCTTTTCTCAACACCAAACGTTCACCAACGTGTTAATCGGAGGCACCCTCCTGCTGGCGATTCTTATCAAGCTGCTCAAGGGCGAAAATGCCATCATGGAATATTCTCCGGTAGGGTGGCTGGTCCTGGGGTTATTCGGCTATGCCCTTGCGTCAACCGTATGGGCGCCTCGTTCAGACCTGTCCCAAGACATCTGGGCCAGTCGAGGACCTTATGTCGTGACGTTTCTCCTACTCACACCCCTAGTCATCACGCACACCGCGGATGTTCAAGCGGCATTCAGGGCACTGATCCTAATGGGCACGGCTTTGACGGTGCTTCTATTACTTTTTGTTTCCTGGGACTCCCGCACAATTATATTGGAGGGAGGCTCTGGTAACCCGCTAGCCGTATCACAGATGGCGGGAATGGTGGCGTTAGTCGCTATTCTTGGCGATCCATGGCGAACATCAAAACTGTGGCAAATTCTGCGCTGGGCAGTGGTGACGATCTGCCTTCTTTTGGTGATCAGATCTGGTGCACGTGGGCAATTGGTGGGACTTGTTCTTGTTTCCGTGGCGTGTTGGCCTTTGAGCCATCGCGTCAAGAGTATTGGTCAACTAATCCTTTTGATCGGACTGATGGGGTTTCTTGGAGGCGTAACAAGCCTGGGGCTTCAAGAGTTTTGGGGGACAAAGAGCTCCTATTACGCCGGAGGAAGCCGGTGGAGTACAAGTGCTATGGAAGGAGCCATGTCTGAAAGACTGGGACAAGCGCTGTATTTGCTACAGATCTGGTTTCGCTCAGTTGAAACGATTATTTTCGGACTGGGAAATTCCGCCGCCTTCGATCCGAAAATCCTGGGTATTTATCCTCATTTTGTTCCACTAGAGATATTAGCCGAGGAGGGCCTCGTCGGTTCTGGTATTTACCTGCTCATATTGGTCTTGCTGTTTCGTAGTTCGCATAAAAGTCTGAGAATGCTCAGTGAGGACCCAGAAGAACGCCTTATTTTTGGAACACTCGTGAGTCTGGCACTATTCACACTCATTCTTTCATTTAAGCAAGGAAGTTTACTCGGCAACCTTGAATTCTTCATGTTTGCAATCATATTGGATCGGCGGTCGAAGTCTCTCATGCGTCAAAGGAAACAAATCAGAGGAATGGCCAAGGTCGATTCTCCTGACACTTATAAACCCTTCGATGTTTCAACTATTGCCCGCAAGCCGTTCATGGAAAGTCTACCCCTTACTGGAAAAGAAAAATGAACGTCCAAATCGTCCAACCACTCATACCAGAATATCGCGTACCTTTTTTTCAACAACTTATCCAGAGTCGCGCGCATCAGGTTCGTGTTTTCGCAAGCAGACAATTACCAAACGATCAAAGTATTAAAACTGCTGCCGGCATCGACTCCGCCATCCAGTTGGACCACCCTTGCACCGGTTTTATGAACAATAGACTGCTCTGGCAGAGAGGAATCTGCCTTGAAGAGCGATTAAAACGTGGCGATGTTTTAGTTGTATGCGGGAATGCACGATTCCTCAGTAATTATCCACTTATCTGGCAGGCCAAACAAAGAAATGTCGGAACAGTCTGGTGGGGAATTGGCTCAATGCCAGGCCAGAATCGCCTCCGTTACTTCCTTCGTACAAGAATTATGCGCTGGGTAGATATCGTTCTGCTTTATACCGAGCGGGAAAAACAGGAATTCCTTCGCATGGGTTTTCCAGCAGAACGGCTGTTTGCCATCAACAATGCCATTGATCAAGGAGCGGTGCAGGCAGCAACGGCCGCCTGGCCTCCGTCACGCGTAGCTGCATTCAAACAGGAACATGGTCTTTCAGATAAGCAGATCTTTCTCTTTTGTGGTCGCCTCTCATCCAAAGCTAGGGTTGATCTTGCTATTGAAGCGCTCGCACTACTTCGCACCCACAACAAGGACTGTCTTTTGGTGATCATCGGGGATGGTGAGCAGCGAAGGAATTTGGAAGAGTTAGCTGAACGGTTGGAGGTGACACAGTCTATTCGATGGCTTGGGGCACTTTTTGATCAAAACACTATGGCTCCGTGGTTTCTTTCGGCCAAAGTATTCGTTTACCCCGGATATATCGGCCTGAGCATTATGCATGCAATGGGATATGCGCTTCCAGTCATTACGCACCAGAACATGGCAAATCAGTCTCCCGAGGTTGCTGCCTTAGTAGATGGTCAAAACGGAATTCTGTATGAGGAGAACAATAGCTCCGATCTGTGTAACAAGATGCTTCGCCTTATTTCCGACGAGGATCTCCGCCTGACGATGTCAAAACGAGCACTCTTCACAGCGAGCGAGGAGTTCACACTATCAGAAATGGTCCGCCGCTTCTGGGATGCAGCACAAGCCGCGTCTTCAATTAAAGGACGATTCAATGGATAGCGAGGCTACGGATGTCCAACAAACGCTTTGCTTCCCCAACCGGGGGAATTCAGGTGCCGCAAATGGGTGAAGCAATTCTACGAAAGTTTCGAACGAAATGGGACGAGTATCGGCTGCAGTTCAACCGCGATAAGTCTCACCACCTACATGAAAAGCTCGGTACTCGATATGGCGGCTGGTATGTTCCATCCGACCTTCTGAATGCCCAGTCAATATGCTACTGCATCGGTGCGGGCGAGGATATCAGCTTTGATATTGAATTGATCAACAGATTCGACTGCCATGTGTACACCTTTGATCCTACACCAAGGGCGCAACGTCATGTCGAGGGGCTTCGCCAGAGCTCCCAGGAGCGCAATTCGAAAACCGTGACGTACAGCCCATCAGACTCTTATCGGTGCGATTCGATCACACTTGCGAATCTCCACTTTTTCCCATACGGCATTTGGAGCGAAGAGGGAGTGATGCGGTTCTATGCTCCCAAGGATTCAGCACATGTATCCCATTCTCTAGTCAATTTGCAGCGTACAGAGACCTATTTCGAAGCAGAGTGCCGGACGCTTAGGACTGTCATGCAGGAACTGAATCATGATGCGATTACCCTCCTCAAGCTTGACGTCGAGGGCGCGGAGTATGGCATTCTCGACTCAATGCTGAGCGATAACATATTCCCTCGGATCATATGTGTGGAATTTGACGAGGGTCGGAATGCAAAGGACAACTGTTATTTTTCTCGAATTCAAGAAGTAATCAACAAATTGAAACGGGTGGGGTATCTCGCCACATTTTTTGACGGCTGGAACGTGACCTTTATCGCAAGGCTGGGCTCAAACAATCCTCATGTCGATCCCGCAACAATAGTGGCAGGGCAGTAGGAAAACACCGAATGAAGCTCGGAGTATTGCTCCATTCAGCGTCAAATAAAGCCGGCGGTATGTTTGGCGCAACTCTCGGCCAGAACAAGACTCTTTCCCAATATTTTGAGGTAAAACCCCAGATATTCACACTTCATGATGAGCTGATCGAGCAGGAGCAAAACCAGTGGGCACCATTACCAGTGAAAGTATGTCGCGTCACAGGCCCGCGCAGCTTTGGATACGCTCCCGAATTGATTACAGCCATGCAAGGCGCAGGACTGGATTTACTGCATGTGCATGGGTTGTGGACCTATCCGGCCATGGCGAGTCTGATATGGGCTCACGCAGAGTCAAAACCATACCTGACTTCGATTCATGGCATGCTGGATTCATGGGCGATTAACAATTCCCGTTGGAAGAAACTGCTAGCAGGATGGTTCTACCAAAAAAGGCACTTGCACAATGCATCGTGCCTCCAAGCCCTGACGCACGCAGAGGCAGATTCAATCCGGGCACTGGGATATAGGAATCCAATATGTTTGATACCCCTCGGGATTCATATCCCGGAAGCGAAAAACTCCACTCATGAACAGGCACGAAGCCAGAACGTTTTGCTGTATCTGGGCCGACTTCATCCGAAAAAAGGGCTGGACAATCTGATTCATGCCTGGCAGGTGGTGCGTAGCAAAAAGCAGTTCGGCGCAGAAACATGGGTACTACGAATTGCTGGCTGGGGTGAGGGTGCCTACGAAATGGCGCTCAGGTCGTTAAGTAGGCAACTGAACGTCGAAGACTCTGTTGAGTTTGTAGGCTCTAAATTCGGCGCAGAAAAGGAATCTACGTATCGGCAGGCTAAGGGTTTTATTCTGCCGTCCTTCAGTGAAGGACTTCCTATGGTAGTTTTAGAAGCCTGGGCCCACCGGCTTCCCGTTCTCATGACACCCCAATGCAATTTGTCCGCTGGCTTTCAACGTGGCGCAGCGATTGAGATCAGCTCTGATGTGGAAGGGATAGTTGCCGGTCTCAAGAGTTTCATGTCAAGAAGCGATGTCGAAAGAGATCGTATGGGGGAGGCGGGGGTGCAACTGGTACAGGCATCATTTGCCTGGCCTTCTGTGGCTGAAAAGATGTACTCGGTTTATCGTTGGATACTGAAGAAAGATCGGATTCCCGACTGTGTCTACCAAGACTGATTCTGATTCACGCGTACAGGTGGACGTATCACACTGCCCAAGCCCGCATCCATTCTCCAATAAAATGGGGAGAGTGTTATGGCGAACTGTGTGGCTCCTCTTCTTTCGGCCAAGCCCGAGGGTACTGCATGGATGGAGGCGAATGCTGCTGAGACTGTTCGGCGCCCGGCTAGGAGACAAAGCTCGGGTCTATCCCTCGGCAATCATCTGGGCACCGTGGAATTTGGAAATGGGAGAGCACAGTTGCCTTGGCGACTATGTCGACTGCTATTCGGTCGACAAAATCTCTTTGGGGCCCCACGCAACTGTCAGTCAGTACAGCTACCTCTGCTCTGCCGGCCACGACTACACTGCTCCCACCATGCCTCTCACCACTGCTCCCATCGCGATTGCCGAAGGAGCGTGGGTTGCAGCCGACGTCTTTATAGGCCCCGGTGTCACAGTTGGTGAAGGCGCCGTTGTCGGTGCACGGTCGAGCGTGTTTAAGAACGTAGCACCCTGGACGGTAGTAGCCGGGAATCCGGTTCGAGTAATCAAACAGCGGACACTAGAGGCACGAACCGTTTCGCCCCAGAAACACTCGGCACGATGAAGTCCCTAGAAGCTAGAGAATCTGCACGAGCACAAGGATCTGATTCGAGAGTGGAGGATGCCTTTCGCCCTCCCCATCGACTCCCGATCTCAGTGATTGTCCTGACTTGCAACGAGGAGTATGACCACCATGCTCTGATGGCGCCTGGTTCCGATACTACATGGACGCCCGTTGCTATGAGCTGCGGAAAAGAGAAGAACCTAGATTCACGCAGGGGTTCGTGGCCAAGCCGGCCCAACAGCAGAAATAGCCCATCCATCGATCCATACATGCGGAATAAATGAAAGTCGTCTTCCTTAATCGCTTCTTCTATCCGGACCATTCCGCCACAAGCCAGCTGTTGACCGATTTGGGCTTTTATCTAGCCAAATCTGGGAGAACGGTGTTCGTCATCACGGGAAGACAAGTCTACGACGATCCGGCGGTGGCGCTCCCTGCGAGAGCAACTGTCCATGGGGTTCAGATTTTTCGTGTCTGGACCAGTCGTTTCGGGCGTGGTCGCCTTTTGGGACGCGCGATGGACTATGGCACCTTTTACCTGAGTGCGCTTTGGTGTCTATTGAAACTTGTCCGCGTGGGCGATGTCGTCGTCGCCAAAACCGACCCACCTCTGATCTCGGTCTTCGCCGCTATTGCCAGCAAAGTCAGAGGCGCAGTCTTGATTAACTGGATTCAAGATTTATTTCCCGAAGTCGCCTCCGCCCTAGCGGTGCAGGGAGCCGGCTGGTTGGACCAGCCACTTCGCAACTTGAGAAATCGTTCTCTGCTGGCGGCTCGGTGCAATGTTGTGATCGGCGAAGGTATGGCGAGAAGGCTACGTGACGAAGGAATTCCGCCGGACACCATGCGGGTCATTCACAATTGGGCCGATGGCCTGGCGATTCAACCAGTCGACCGAAAGAAGAATACCCTGAGGCGTGAGTGGGGCCTGCAAGAGAAGTTTGTAGTCGGATACTCCGGCAACTTCGGAAGGGCCCATGAGTTCGAAACGATTCTCTCGTCGGCTGAGTTACTTCGTGAGGAACAGCACATCGCATTTCTTTTCATAGGTGCTGGAGCCCAATTGGAGTGGATGAAACGGGAAGTGGACAGGCGACAACTGCACAATGTCTTGTTCAAACCCTATCAGCCGCGAGACCAGCTTGCCCTAAGTCTCAGCACTCCGGACATCCATGTGATTTCGTTGCAGCCAGCCTTGGAGGGCCTTATTGTTCCAAGCAAGTTCTATGGCATTGCTGCAGCGGGTAGACCAATGCTCTTTATAGGCGATAGCAAAGGAGAGATCCCGGGTTTGCTGAGAAGCGCCCAATGCGGTTTTGCGGTGGAGATTAAACAGGCAGAGCAAAGCGCCTCGATTATCCGTGAGGTGGCTCGGGAAGAGCATGCTTGCAACTCACTAGGCCATCGTGCACGCACGCTCTTCGACCAACGATTCGAGAGGCGCTTTGCGGAAAACGCATGGGAACGCGTCATTGCGGAATCCATAACGGATATGAAATCGCAATGATCGAGTTCTAGGCGCCACCTGGAGGAACACAATGATAGGAAGCAATCGCGCAATACAGGCATTCATCTCTGTTGGCCTGTATTGCATGTCTGTAGGATCTTTTTTTGAACTTACCCTCAATTGGTCCACTGCACAGGCGCAGACGGTGTCGGCTCCTAAGCCCTTTGTAGTATTGGACGGCACACTGTATGCCGAGAAACCAGACTTGTCAGCCTTTGGCATTCAGCCCATCACGATAGTCTACGCAGGAAAATTCGGCCCTACTTGGCACAAACAGTCTGATGATCTGCCTGATAAGGAGGCTGTACAACGAGTTGCCCGCGAGATGCGAGGGAAATCAGGTCGCGTGGTCATCGATATAGAACATTGGCCGCTGAAGGGAGACTCCAGTCAGGTCCAGAATAGTTTGAAAAAATATATGACTGTTCTTCAGTGGTTCAAAGAGGCGGCTCCAGAACTGGAAGTGGGCTACTACGGAGCCCCTCCCTTGCGCGACTACTGGAGGGCTATCAGGCCGCCAGCAAGCAAGGAGTGGCAATCGTATTCGGGAGATAATGATCGACTCCGCCCTCTGGCCGAAGCAGTGGATGCTTTATTCCCTTCCCTGTATACCTTCTACCCAGACCAAGGTGGGTGGGTGCGATTTGCCTATGGTCAAATCGCCGAAGCTCGACGCTATGGAAATAGCAAACCGGTCTTTGCATTTTTGTGGCCGCAATACCATGACTCCAATCGAGCGCTCGTAGGAACATACCTACCTGCCGACTACTGGCGGCTGGAGTTGGAAACTGCGAAACAGTATGCCGACGGTATTATCTTGTGGGGTGGGTGGGGGAGCAACAATCGCCCAGAGAAATGGGATGATGGTGCAAGCTGGTGGAAGGTCACGAAGGAATTCATGAAGACCCTCGGCCCGCCCCCTCAGACCAAGGAGATTGAGATCAAGTAACGTCGCAGCCCGTGACTGAACCAAGTTCACGTAGAAGAGCTGCGGGCAATGATCTCAATAAGACTCTGGGACCGCACGGCCACTGTTCAATTGTGTCACAGTTGTCAGAAGCCTCTGACGCGTATTCCCGCACCATAGAGAATAGGGGTCCAACAATTGCTTTTTTTGACCGCAGTGTCTGTAGATGATTTATTTCTTCCAGCGCCCCCTATCTAGCCCTGCACGTGTAAATCCTCGGCCATCCCACATTTTCTCTTTCTTCCTAATCTCTATTTACACCATTTGCGAACCATCGTGAGTCATGATCTGTTGCAGTCTCATGTCGCAAAGTGATGCACACTTTGCGTCGGGATTGAGTTCAGATCGACAAGTAGAGAAAAGTGGAATGGCATTCACTTATTTCTGTCAAGTTGTCGTTGCCTGCAACCGAAGAACATTGTAGGTAATGACCACTGCTTTGCACATCGAACATCTGATTGCCTGAATACGTAAAGCGCAGGCACCGGTGATCGTAACGAGTCCGACTCGCTGAGCAAACATTAATTAAAAGATGCTAGGGAGTACAGATGATGAAAATGACACATGGAAAAATTTTTGCTTTTGCCTCCGTCATAGCAGCCGGGCTTATGACTTTTTCATGGCTCTATTTGAGCGGCTGGGTAGGGGATCAAGTCGTGCACGCGCAGGGGCTGCCGGATAAGAAGCCTTTTATGGTATTTGACGGGACATTGTATGCTGGCAAACCAGACTTATCTGCACATGGGCTCCGGCCCGTTTCGATAGCATATGCCGGCCAATTCGGGACTCGTTGGCACAAAAATTCCGATACCTTGCCTGACAAACTCGTTGTTCAGCAGGTGGCGAAGGAGGCCCTGGAAAAGAATGTCCCTGTGGTCATTGACATCGAACATTGGCCCTTGGTTGGGGATGCCAACCAGGTGCGTGGTAGCGTATCTAAGTATATGACCGTCCTTCAATGGTTCAAGGAAGCAGCTCCTGGGCTACCGGTTGGTTATTATGGAGCGCCGCCAATACGCGACTATTGGAAGTCGCTCAAGTCTCCCACGAGCAAGGAATGGGCATCTTTTGCCAAGGAGAATGATCAGCTCCGACCCTTGGCGGAATCGGTCGACATCCTCTTCCCCTCGCTCTACACCTACTATACCGACCGGGGTGGATGGGTCCGGTATGCATATGCCCAAATTGCCGAGGCTCGACGCAATGCCAATGGGAAGCCAGTGTATGTATTTTTGTGGCCACAGTACCATGACTCGAATCCCTCACTTGCGTGGGCGCATATACCGGCTGAATTCTGGAGGCTTCAATTGCAGATGGCGAAACAATACGCCGACGGAATCGTCATTTGGGGTGGGTGGGGACGAAACGGGCGGGTGAACTGGGACGAGAATGCTGCCTGGTGGAAAGTGACGAAGGAGTTCATGAAAAAATTGCCACCAGCGCAACCTAAGTAGTGCCGCCCTGGTGACTGGCGGTTTCCTTATCCAGATCCACTCAGCTAGGTCCACTTGGCCCCATCCATAGGCGCAAGTGTTCCATCATGAGACACTTTGCAGAATTTTGACCCGTATCAGATCGACTTACTTGTAGGGCAATCCATACATCCCTGTCGAATTACGTATAAATATTTTGCATTTATCAAAAAAAACCTTGCGCTGGTTTTCAGTTTTGAGTACTGTCCATACAGCGAATATCAGTTCGATGAGAGCGGCGCTTAAGTAGTGGCCACATATGGTGTGTTAGGTGGTTTTTATCCTGTCCAGGAGGAGAGAGAGAATGACAAAGAGCAATCGAAGGACTGTACGAACGATGATGGGGCTTGGAGCGGGGCTACTGTGTGCGGTGCTCATGGCACCAGATCGCGGGCAGGCGGCCTCCATCTCCTTCAATTTTACCGGATCCGTGGGAGATGTATTTGGCGGAGTGTTCACTCCCCATGGCTTCGGGGCAGACGGCTTTAGCACTGCTCTTCCAGTATCGGGAGGCGCCACTATCAACTCGCTGGCAACAGATTCCAATGCCACGTCCAATATTGGGCGATATAATGCGGTTCAAGATTTCTCGGTGAGTGTCGGGACGTATTTCGCTACCTATGCACCTGGTAATAGCTTCATCAGGGTCACGAACAATGCTCCTGGTGCCGGCAGCGACATTTACGAACTGCGTATCAACGGCTTGTTTGGGAATCCTGTGAATGGATTTAGTCCGAGCAGCTTCTTGCTCGAACTGACCGACCCAACGGGGACGGCCTTCTCAAGCGATGCGCTTCCGGCAGGCGCACCCAGTCTTTCCTCCTTCGCCCGCTCGGAGTTCCGTCTGCTGTTTGGCTCGGCCACCACGAGAGTGCAGGGAGCTTTGACGTCCCTGGTGCCGTTACCCGCGGCGGTGTGGTTGTTCGGCGCAGGGTTAGTCGCCCTAGTCGGATTGGGCTCGCGCGGTCTGGTTACGAGAAAAGAGTCGTAGGTTTGACTGAACACACGCCGGCCTGCTGTTCAATCACCCGCATCGCTTGGCCACTCATGGTGTCTAGCGACTACCTCCGTGTTCATTCCTCTCCCCCGGCTGGGGGAGAGGACTAGCATCACTTCCAGGTGTTTCTTGGCTGTCATCGGATTACTGACTGTAGCCGCCTTGGGCTACATCTACGCCGACAGCTTAGTGTTTCTCTTCGGCCAGTGGGGATGGGACGACTATAGCCATGGGCCCTTCATCCCATTCATCAGTGCATTTCTTATATGGCAACGGCGCACTCAACTGCTGGCAGTGGGAATGTCCCCGTCCTGGGCCGGGACCGCGTTTGTTGCCATCGGATTGATGCTCTTCATACTTGGAGATTATGCCACGCTCTATGTCCTGCTCCATCTCTCACTATGGGTGGTGGTCGTTGGCATCACCCTCTCCTTCATTGGCTGGCCTGCATTGCGAGTCTTGGCCTTCCCGTTGAGCTACCTGTTAACGGCAATTCCTCTGCCGATTTTTCTCTACAATACGCTGTCAAGCCAGTTGCAGCTGTGGTCTTCGGCTCTGGGAGTCGGGTTCCTACAGGCCATCGGAGTCACCGCCTTCAGAGAGGGTAATGTGATCGACCTTGGCCCGGTTCAATTGCAGGTCGCCGAGGCGTGCAGTGGGATCCGATACCTTTTCCCCCTGGCTTCGCTCGCACTCCTCTGTGCCTATCTCTACCGCGACCGCTTGTGGAAGCGCATTGTGCTCGTGGTATCAGCGCTGCCTGTATCGATCTTCGTCAATGGCCTTCGCATCGGTATCGTCGGTGTGCTCGTGGAATGGTATGGACCGCAGGCGGCCGAGGGATTCCTGCATCTCTTTGAAGGCTGGGTCTTGTTCCTTGCCACCCTGGGCCTTCTCCTGCTCGAGATGTGGGTCTTATCGAACGTTCATCCGCTGCCCGGGTCAACGAGCCTGTCAGAACGGTTCTCCTGGGACATCGTTCGGGACTCTACGGAATCGGCCGCGGTCACGTCGGGTATGTCAGCC
>WBZX01002681.1_pt1 | contig 11934 bp, 10 predicted proteins | sample 5204211 | NCBI WGS metagenome assembly WBZX01 (sample SAMN12344362, study PRJNA552823) | activated sludge metagenome | biome: Activated sludge suspended growth; feature: Nitrification reactor; material: Wastewater; isolation source: activated sludge from nitrification reactor of wastewater...
GCCGACGTCCCGCGCCAAAGCGCCCTCGGCGATGAGGTGGGAGATGCGACCGCGATGGGCGAACGGCTCGCGCGTGACGGTCGGATAGTAGATCAGCTTCTCGCGGATGGTTTCGCCCAGAATCTCGTCGGCCGGCAGGGTCTCGGCGATCCACGAGCGATAGGCGAGGTCGCGCACGAAGCGGCAGCCATGGACCAGGATCACCCTCTCGAAGCGCTCGTAGACTTCCGGATCCTGGACGACGCTCAGGAAGGGCGCGAGGCCGGTGCCGGTGCCCAGCAGGTAGAGGTTCCTGCCGGGCAGGAGGCTGTCGAGCAGCAGGGTTCCGGTCGCCTTGTTGCCGACCAGGATGGGATCGCCCGGGGTGACATGCTTCAGGCGGGAGGTCAGCCGGCCGTCGGCGACCTTGATGGATAAGAATTCGAGTTCGTCGTGGTAGTTGGGGCTGGCGATCGAGTAGGCCCGCACCAGCGGCCTGCCCTCGACCTGCAGGCCGATCATGGCGAACTGGCCGCAGGCGAAGCGGAAGCCCTTGTCGCGAGTCGTCCGGAAGCTGAACAACTCGTCGGTCCAATGATGGACCGACAGGACCGTCTCGTTTCTGAACGCACCCACTGAAGCCAGCCTCCGACGTGACGCGGGCGGCCCTATGTCCCGCAGGCTACTGACTTACGGATATGCGAATAATTCGCAATAGCAATTATGTCGCAGACACTATACCGGCGCCGGGATGTTCGCCGCCTTGATGACCTTGCGCCACCGCACCGTCTCGTCGGCCAGGCGCTTCGTATAGGCCTCCGGCGTGCCGCCGGTCGGGATATAACCCATCGACGCCAGGCGCTCCTGGACTGCCGGGACCTTCAGCGCCGCGTTGATGGCGGCGTTGTAGTAGGCGATGACATCGGGGGCGGTACCGGCGGTGGTGGCGACGCCGAAGTACACGGCGGCTTCGAGGTCGGGCATGCCGAGCTCGCTGGCAGTCGGCACGCTCGACACGTTCGCCACCCGCTTCTGCGCGCCGCAGATCAGGCCGCGCATCGTGCCGGCATTGATCTGGGCGTCGACCGGCATGGTCACGTCGACGAACACCTGGGTATGGCCGGCGACGGTATCGCGCAGCGCCTCGGCCGCGGCCTTGTAGGGAATGTGCTGGAGCTTGCCGCCTGCCTTCGTGCTGATCAGCTCGCCCCAGAGATGGGGCAGGCCGCCGGAGCTCGACGTCGCGTAATGCACGGGGCCCGGCTGCGCCTTCACCCATTCGAGGAACTCGGGGAAGGTCTTGGCCGGGTGCTTGGCGTTGACGGCCAGCACGCAGGGAATGTCGGCGAGCTGCGAGACCATCGCGAGCTCCTTCTGCGGATCGATCTGCAGCGGAATGTCGAACGCAGGCAGCAGGGCAGCCGTCGTCGTCAGCAGCAGCAGGCTCGTGCCGTCGGGCTTGCTCTTGGCGACGTTCGCCATGCCGATCATGGTGCCGCCGCCCGGCCGGTTCTCGACGATGATGGACTTGCCGGTATCGGCCGCCATGCGCTCCGCCAGCACGCGTGCCGACGTATCGGTCGAGCCGCCGGGGCCATAGGGGACGACGAGGCGGATCTGGCTGGCCGAGACCTGGGCGGACGCGATGGTCGGCAGGGCCGTGGCCGCGAGGGCGCCGGTCACGAGGGTACGACGGGTAAACATGAAGCTTCCTCCCTTTCTTTGGGCTGATTTACGAGCCCCTTAGTCAGCCACGGGAATGGCGGCAAGATGGCTTTGTGTGCCTCGTATCGCCTGCCGATAATGTTGCCTTCTCCGGGGGGCCGCCCTATCTCCTTTCCATGAGGGATCCTCTTTCCCCTTCACGGCTCGAAGATATCGTCGATCAGGCGCGCGGCAAGGTTCCGGCGGACTTGGTCGTCAAGTCGGTCGGTATTCTCGACCTGACGTCCGGCGAGGTGACGGTGGGCGATATTGCGATCGCGGGCGATCGCATCGTGGGCATCCACGAGACCTATGGCGGCGCTACCGAGATCGACGGGCGCGGGCTGGTCGCCGTGCCGGGTTTCATCGACAGCCATGTCCATTGCGAGTCGACGCTGGTGCCGCCGTTGGAGTTCGACCGCTGCGTGACGCCGCGCGGCACCACGACGGCGATCTGCGATCCTCACGAAATCTGCAACGTGCTCGGTCTTGCGGGCCTGAAATACTTTCTTGAATGCGCCACCGTCACGGTGATGGACCTGCGTGTCCAGCTCTCGTCGTGCGTGCCTGCGACCCACCTGGAGACGTCGGGCGCACGGCTGGAGGCGGAAGACCTGCTGCCCTTCAAGCATCATCCCAAGGTGCTGGGGCTGGCCGAGTTCATGAACGTGCCCGGCGTGCTGAACAAGGATCCGGCGGTACTTGCGAAGCTCGCGGCCTTCTCCGACGTGCAGATCGACGGCCATTCACCGTTGCTCTCCTCCTACGATCTCAATGCCTATATCGCAGCGGGGGTACGCAACTGCCACGAGACGACCTCGGCTGCGGAGGCGCGCGAGAAGCTCGCCAAGGGCATGCAGGTGCTGGTCCGCGAAGGCACGGTCTCCAAGGATCTCGCCGCGCTTTCCGAGCTGATCACCACGGAACGTGCGCCCTTCCTCGCGCTCTGCACCGACGATCGCAACCCGCTCGACATCGCCGAGGAAGGCCATGTCGACTACCTGATTCGCGCCGCCATCGGCCGTGGTGTCCGGCCGCTCGACGCCTATCGTGCGGCGACCTGGTCGGCGGCGCGGCACTTCGGCCTGTTCGATCGCGGACTGGTGGCGCCGGGACAGCGCGCCGACATCGTGCTTCTGGAAGACCTCGCGACCTGCAAGGTCCATTCCGTGATCTGCCGCGGAGCGCCGGTGACGCCGGATCGCTTCAGGACACGGCCTGACGTACCGCCGGTCGGGCTCGACTCGGTGAAGCTCAGGCCGGTGACGGCGGCAACCTTTCACGTTCCGGCCGGCCATGGTCCGGTAGGTGCGGGCGCCTCGCCGCCAGTGATCGGCATTCGGCCGGGACAGATCCTGACGGACCGGCTGGATGTCGAGGTGGCTCGAAGCGGCGACGCTCTCGTGGCGGACATTTCCCGCGACGTGCTCAAGATTGCCGTGCTGGGCCGTCACAACGACAGCGGCAATGTCGGTCGCGGCTTCGTGAAGGGCTTCGGGTTGAAGCGCGGCGCGATCGCGTCATCGGTCGGCCATGACAGTCACAATATCTGCGTCATCGGCTGCAACGACCGAGATATGGAAACGGCGGTGAACCGGCTGATCGAACTGCGGGGGGGATTCGCGGCCGCGGCCGACGGCGAGATCGTGGCCGAACTGGCATTGCCCATTGCCGGCCTGATGAGCGAGCGGCCGTTCGAGGAGGTCGAGCAGGGGTTGCGCCGGTTGCGCGCCGCGGTTCGCGCGCTGGGTACCGAACTGCATGAACCGTTTCTGCAGATGGCCTTCCTGCCGCTTCCGGTGATCCCGCATCTCAGGATCACCGACAAGGGCCTGGTCGACGTGGACCGCTTCGAACTGGTCGGTTGATCTGTTCGGGAGGCACGACCAGGCCTCGATCAATACGGTTGTCGGCAGCCATGATGCCGGGTGGCATCACGACTGCCGCTGACCCGACCTACTTGTCGAGCCAGACCTCCTCGAAGCGCGACCCGTTGTAGAGGCTGTTCACCATCGGTGCGTAGCCCTTCAGATAGGGATGCCAGCAGGTGCCCGACGCATTCCACATGATGACCGGGCGTGCGCCGTCTTCGAGCAGCTTGCGGTCGATTTCCCAGACCGTCTTCTTGCGCTTCTCGACATCGCTCTCGGCGGATTGCGCGACGAACAGCTTCTCGATCTCGGGACTGCAGTAGCCGGTGTAGTTGCGCTCCGACTTGCAGGCATAGTTCTCGAAGTAGTTCTGGTCGGGATCGTCCACGCCGTTGCCGGTGGTGTTGAGGCCGATCGCGTAATCCTTGCGGGCCACTTTGGCGTACCAGAGGGCGGTGTCGACCAGGTCGAGCTCGCCCTCGAAATACACTTCCTTGAGCTGGTCGATCAGGATGACCGCCGGATCGCGATAGAGCAGATGGTTACGGGTCGAGACCTTGAGCTTCAGCTTGTTGTCGGGTCCATAGCCCAGCTTCTCCATGATCTTACGGCCCTCGGCGCGGTTCTTTTCGACATCCGGCCCGTAGCCCGAGATCTGGTCGTACATCTCCTTGGGCAGGCCCCAGACGCCGTTGGGAGCGGGCTCCATGACGCCGCCGACATCGGCCTGGCCCTGATTGATGATCTCGATGAACGCCTTGCGATCGAGGCTGAGCAGCATGGCGCGGCGAACCTCGGGATTGTCGAACGGCGGTGCGTCGCGATTCAGGATCAGGTTGGTGTTGTTGTTCATCGCCGCGACCTTGCAGACCGCGTCCGCCGCCTGCGCCTTGACGTCTTTGAGCAGCGGAATGGTGACGCCGTATGGCGAGGTTATGTCGTAACGGCCCGACACGAAGCCCAGGATCGCCGTACCGCGGGCGGGCACGAGCGAGAACTCGATGCCATCGAGATAGGGTTTGCCTTTCTTGAAGTAGTCCTTGTTGCGCGTGAGCTTGATGCCCTCCTTCTGTCTGAATTCGGCAAGCTTGAAGGGACCCGTGCCGACCGGCTTGGTGCGCATCTGCGCCGTCGGCACGTGGCAGGAATAGACAGGACTGTAGCCCGAGGCGAGCAGCACCAGGAATGAGGGCTGCGGCTGGCCGAGATGGAAGGTGACTTCGCGGTCGCCGTTGGTCGTGACCTTGTCGAGGTTCCAGTACCACGAGGCGCGTGGGTTCTTGCGCAGCTTCTGGGTCTCGCTCTTGCCGGTCAACATGTCCCAGGTGCACTTGACGTCGGCCGCCGTGAACGGCTTGCCGTCGTGCCACTTTGCATTGCCGACCAGCTTGAAGGTGAGGTTCTTGCCGTCGGCGCTCCAGCTCCAGCTTTCGGCAAGATCGGGGCGAATGGTCTCGAGGCTGTTCTGCGGAATCTGCTGATCGAACAGCACCAGGTTGTTGTAGAGGCCCATGAAGGGCACGACGGTCGAGGTCGTCGCCTCTTCGTGGATCGACGCGCTGGGCGGATTGTCGTGAACGTACATCTTCATCACGCCGCCGCTCTTCTGTGCGAGCGCCGGCGTCGCTAGCAAGCTGAGTGCTGCGACGGCACCGAGCACACCACAAATACGCATGTTGTTCCTCCCTGGTTACGTCGTCGACGAAGGTGACGCGAGAGGGAGGAAGCGTCGAGAGCCGGCTTCCGGCTAGCGGATCATTGCGCGCAGTTTTGAGGATAGCAGATCCGCTGCAAGCACAAGGATCAGGATCACGATCACGCAGGCGGCGGTGTCTTCGTAGGCAAAGAGCTTCATCGAGCTGATGAGCTCGAAACCGATACCGCCCGCGCCCACCATGCCCAGCACCGTGGAGACGCGGATGTTGGTTTCGAAACGATAGAGCACGACGCCGATCCATGCCGGCAAGACCTGCGGCAACACGCCGAACACGATGCGTTGCAAGGTTCCGGCGCCAGCGGCACGCAGTGCATCGAGCGGGCCTTCGTCGATCTCCTCGATGGCTTCGGCGAAGAACTTGCCCAGCATGCCGGCACCGTGGATGGCGATGGCCAGCACGCCTGCGAAGGGGCCGAGGCCGACTGCGGCGACGAAGATCAGCGCGAGGATGATTTCGTTGATGCCACGCATCACGTTCAGCACCTGACGCAAGCCGTGGAACACCCAGGCATAGGGCGAGAGGTTTCGCGCGGCGAAGAAGCAAACCGGCAAGGCCAGCACGATGCCAAGCAGTGTGCCCCAAAGCGCGATCTGCACGGTTTCGACAGCCGGACGCACCAGTTTCTGCATGAAGGCAAAGTTGGGCGGCAGCATGCGGCTGATGAAATCGCCGATCCACGGCAAGCCGCCGATCAGGCCCGACACGCTGAGCTGCGTGCCGACCGCCGCCCACCACAGCACGGCAAGCGACAGTCCAATGATAGGCACGAGGATCCACCAGCCGAGCGGTCCGCGCGGCTTGTTGACGACGAATTGCAGGGTGCCGATCGACATGGTCAGGCCCTCCCGTCGTTAGAGGATTGGGCACTGGCAGCCTGGGCGATGACGGCGTCGGCGGCGGCGCGCCGGCGTTCGGTGAGGCGTTGCGCGGCATCGAGGACGTTGGGGTCGTCGAGGCCGGGATAGATGCTGCGGATCACGTCGCCGCTCACACCTGCCGGTGCGCCGTCGTACACGACCTCGCCGCTGGAGAGGCCGACGACACGCTCCGCGAATTCGAGCGCATAGTCGATCTGGTGCAGGTTGCAGAGCACGGCGATGTTGGAGTCCTTACAGCTCTTCTTGAGATAGTTGAGCACCGTGCGCGAGGTCTTGGGGTCGAGGCTCGCGACCGGCTCGTCCGCCAGCATGAACTTGGGTTGCTGCGCCAGGGCGCGGGCAATGCCGACCCGTTGCTGCTCCCCACCTGACAGCGCATCGGCCCGGCTTCGCGCCTTGTGTGCCATCGCCACTTGCTCAAGGCAGTGCATGGCGATCTTCACGTCGGCCTCGGGAAAGAGCTGCAGGCTGCTCAATACCGGGGAAAGATCCGCCATGCGGCCGACCAGCACGTTCTTTAGCACGGAGAGACGTTTCACCAGATTGTGCTGCTGGAAGATCATGGCGACGTTGCGCCGAAGCAGGCGCAGGTCGCGGCGGTTGGATGAAAGGGAGGTGCCGTCGACCAGTATGTCGCCGGCGGTCGGTTCGATCAGGCGGTTGATGCATCGTAGCAACGTCGACTTGCCTGCCCCCGACGGGCCGAGCACGACGACGAACTCGCCGGGCCGGATCGAGAGGCTGACGTCGCGCAACGCCTGATGATCGCCGTAGGACTTGGCCAGCCCGCGGATCTCGATCATGTCGCGATCTCCCGGGCTTACTTCTGTTTCTTGAGGTCGATGTTGGCGAGTTTGGCGGTCTCGCGAACCACGTCGTAGGCCTGATCGTTGGTTTCCTTGAAGCCGTTCAGCTTGCCCTGGTCGGACCAGTTGAGGTCCTTGATGCCAAGGAAGGCAGCTTTCACCTTGGCCTTCATCTCGGGGGAGAGGTCCTTGCGCCACACCATGGGCGACTCGGGAATCGGCGGGGAGCGCCAGACGACTTCGATCTGGTCGGCCTTGATGTGGCCCTTGGCGATGGCGGCATCGAGGATGCGGTCGGCGATAGTTGCCGCATCTACCTTGCCGTTGGCGACGGCCAGTGCATTGGCATCGTGTGCGCCGGTGAAGATCACCGTCTTGAAATCGCGCTTGGGGTCGATGCCGGCCTTGATCAGTCCGGCCAGAGGAAAGGCGTAGCCCGAAGTCGACGCGGGATCGACGAAGGCGAAGTTCTTGCCTTTGAGGTCGTCGAGCTTTTTGATGCCGCTCGATTTCAGGGCGATGATCTGGCTGTGATAGTAGGTGCGGCCCGCCTTGGCCGTCTCGGCGATGGCGAAGGCCTCGACCGGCGTCACCGTGGTGGCCAGCACATAGGAGAAGGGGCCGAGATAGGCGATGTCGAGATGCTTGGCACGCAGCGCCTCGATGACGCCGTTATAGTCGGTAGCGACGAAGCCCTGGACCTTGAGGCCGGAGTTCTTCTCGACCGCGTCGAGGATGTCCTTGCTCTGCGCCAGCATGGCACGCGAATCCTCGGAAGGGATCAGCCCCACTTTGAGGACCTGTTGGGCGTGGGCGCCGCCGCTGCCGGCCAGAGAGCCGGCGAGGAGTGAACTGGCGGAAAGGAACCCGAATTCGCGACGCGTGATCCTGATCATGGCTTGTTTCCTCCTTGTGCTTTTTCTTTGCTTGTTTACGCGGCCATTGCGGCCAACAGTGCCTCCCGGCGTCCGATGAAGTTGCGTCCGCGCTCGCCGGCGAGCGCATGGTCGACGAGGGCTTCCCAGTCCCTGGCGGCGATTCCGTGGTCGGTGGCGCGTGTCGACACGCCGAGCTTCTCCAATGTCGCTTCGAGGCGCGCGGCGCCGGCCTGCAGGTTGGGACCGAAGATGTTTTTCAGCGCCGCATCGCAGGCCGGATCGCAGCCGGCGACGGCGCGCATCACCATGGGCAGGCTGAAAGAGCAGGCGATGCCGTGCGGCACGCCGTGGTGCAGCGTCAGATGATAGGAGAGCGAATGGGCGAGCGAGGTCTTGGTGTTGGAGAAAGCGAGCCCGGCGAACAGGCTGGCGCGCGCGAGCCTCGACCGCAGATCGGTGTCGCGCAGATTGTCGGCCAGGGCAGGGAGGGCTTCCAGCACCTCGCGCGCAGCCCGCTCGGCGAGGGCCGTCGAAACCGGGTTGGCATTGACGTTCCAGATGCTTTCCAGCGCGTGGCTGAGCGCGTCGAGCCCGGTGCTGATGGTGATGGAGCGGGGCAGGCCGACCGTCAGCAGGGGATCGACCAGCGCCACCTCGGGATAGAGGCTGGGGCGGGCGAGCGAGTATTTCTTCTTCGCCTCGGTATCCCACACCGTGGCCCAGCTCGTGACTTCGCTGCCGGTTCCCGATGTCGTCGGGATGGCAACGATCGGCGTGGTGCCCAGCGCGTCGTCGCCCGTGCCCGTTTCGAGGAAGGTGCGGACACGCGAGAAATCGCCCGATGCGGCGGCCAGCACCTTGGCGGCGTCGATGACCGAGCCGCCGCCCAGGGCGACTATCGCCTCGATGGGCTTCTCAGCGGCCGCATAGAGCCGGCAGGATTCGGTGAGGCCGATGAAGTCGGGATTGGGGCCGATATTGCGCACGAGTGCGGCTGGCTCGCCGGCAAGTGTTGCAAGGCGCCGCGTCAGCTCGGCGAAGACGCGGCCGCCATTGGCATCGTCGTAGGTGACGAGGCAATAGGAGCGTCCGGCCAGGACCTGGCCGATGCCGTCGAACGCACCTGCGCCGAACTTCACGTCGACCGGATTGCGGTAGCGCCACACCTGCGCTTCTCCCGAGAATTCTTGTTCCTTGGTGGACAATCCTCGGACTCGACCTCACATTTATCCAATTCAAATGAAATCACTCCGGCATTGAGAAAATCAATATGAGGCACACTCAGCTCCGGTCCTTCCATGCCGTCGCCCAGCGCATGAGCTTCACCATCGCGGCCCGCGAGCTGGGGGTCAGCCAGCCCACCATCACCACGCAGGTGAAGTCGCTGGAGCAGGAGTTCGGCGTCGAGCTGTTCGTGCGCCGTGGCCGCCGCATCGAACTCACGGAAACAGGCGACGGGTTGCTCGATATCACACGACGGCTGTTCGCCGACGAGAAGGAGGCCGCCGACTATCTGAACGAGACACGCGGTCTCAAGACGGGGCATCTCAGGGTCGGCGCGGTGGGTCCCTACCACGTCACCGACATGCTGGCGGCCTTCAACGCCCGCTATCCGGGGATCTACGTCTCCGTGACCGTCGGCAATTCACGCGACACGTTGCGCGACCTGCTGGACTACCGCACCGATGTCGCGGTGCTGGCGCATGTCGATCCCGACGCGCGGCTCGTCGCGATCCCGTACCGACAGCACCGCGTCGTGGTGATGTGTCCGACCGACCACGAATTCTCCAGCCGGCGCTCGATCCGCGCGCGCGACATGGAAGGACAGAGATTGATCGTGCGCGAGGCCGGCTCGACCACCCGCCGCGCCTTCGACCAGGCGATGCGCGAAAAGGGCGTGCGGCCCAAGGTGGTGATGGAAATCGGCAGCCGCGAATCGATTCGCGAGGCGGTGGCCAAGGGCATCGGCCTCGGCGTCGTCTCCGAGAAGGAATTCATTCCCGATCCGCGCATCCGGGCGCTGCAGGTATCGGATGCCGAGATCTACACCTATGCCCATGTCGTGCATCTGCGCGAACGGCAGAATGCACGCCTGGTCCGGGCCTTTCTCGCGGAGCTGAGCGGCCTCCTGGCGACTACCCCCGGCGCACGCTTGCGCCGCCGTCCACCGGCAACGTCACGCCGGTAATGAAGTTGGCCTCGTCGGAGGCCAGGAACAGCGCAGCGTTGGCGACGTCCCAGCCGGTGCCCATCTTCCTGCGCAGCGGCACCTTGGAATCGCGCTCGGCCTCGACTTCGGCGCGGGGCTTCTTGAATTCGCGAGCCCGCGTGTCGACGGCCATCGGTGTGTTCATCAGCCCGGGCAGGATGACGTTGGCGCGGATGCCGTACTGGGCGTTCTGATAGGCAAGCTGTTCGGTGAAGGCGACCATCGCGGCCTTGGTCGCCTTGTAGGCGACATAGGGATAGGTCGTGATTACGGCCATCGACGAGATGTTGATGATGGCGCCGCTCTGCTGCTTGCGCATGATCGGCAACACGTGCTTGGCGGCGAAGATGCAGCTCTTGAGGTTGATCGCGGTGCAGCGGTCGAACGCCTCCTCGGTGATGTCGTCCAGCTCGGCATCGCCGCCGGACAGCGAGACGCCGACATTGTTGTGCAGGATGTCGATGCGGCCCCAGCGCCCATGGGCATCGGCGATCATGTTCTTGATGTCGCCTTCCTTAGTGACGTCCGCCTTGAACGCCTCGGCAACGCCCTGGCTCTGACGGATCAGGTCGACGGTTTCCTGTGCCGATGCGAGATTGTGGTCGACGCACAGCACCTTGGCGCCTTCGCGTGCGAAGGTGAGGGCGGTGGCGCGGCCATTGCCCATGCCTTCGCCCGGGCTCTGTCCGGCGCCGACGACGATGGCGACGCGATCCTTGAGGCGCATGTCACTTCACTCCGGGGATTGGATACTGCTTCAGCACTTCCTTGTACTGAGGCTCGTTGTCGATCTGCATGGTGGCGAGCACCCGCACGACCGCGCAGTAGAAGGCGATGGTGAGCACCAGGTCGGTCATATGCTCGTTCGAGAGATCCTTCTTGATCTCGGCGAAGGTGGCGTCGGACATGGCGAGATCTTTCACCATCTCGCGGGCCCCCTTCAGGACCGCCTTTGTCAGCGGTTCGAGCTTGCTGGGCTTGCCTTCGGTCTCGGCCATCAGCCCCTGGATGTCCTCGTCGGTGACGCCGAATTCCTTGCCGATCTTCACGTGATGCGTGAATTCGTACTCCGACTTCTCCATCCAGCCGACCTGCAGGATGGCCAGTTCGCGCAGCCGCGGATCGAGCTTGCTCTTGAAGCGGATGAAACCGCCCATACCGTTGAAGGCGCGCGCCATTTCGGGCGAGTTCACCAGCAGCTTGTGCAGGTTGGTGTTGCGCTTCAGCATGTCGCGGTATTCGGGCGCGACTTGATCGGCCTCGAGATAGGGCAGGCGAGCCATCGGTGCTTTCCTTGATGTCAGTGGTCTTGTGAATCGCGCTCCGGACCCTGCAGGGTCACGCCGCCGTCGACGGTCAACACCTGGCCGGTGATGTAGCGGGCATGCGCCGACAGCAGAAAGCGCACGGCGTGGCCGACGTCCCAGCCGGTCCCTTCGGTCTTCAGCACCGAGGCCCTGGCGCGCTGGCTTCGCGCCGCATCGCTCATGCCGCGGGCATAGACCATGGGCGTGTACATCGGGCCGGGGCAGATGCAGTTGACGCGGATATTGTCCTTGCCGTGGTCGACCGCCATCGCCTTGGTCAGTCCGATCACGGCTGCCTTCGATGTGGTGTAGGTCGTGAGGCCGCGCGGCCTGAGCGCCGAGATCGAGGAGATATTGACGATCGCGCCGCCCTTGGCCGTCTTGATCATCGCGGGAATCGCGTGCTTGGAGACCAGGAACATCGTTTCGACGTTGATCTGCATGACGCGGCGATACTCTTCGGGCTTTTCCTCCACGACCGAGCCGCGGCTGCCGATGCCGATATTGTTGTCGAGGAAGTCGAGGCGGCCCCAGTGATCGACCGCGGCATCGACCAGCCGCTTGCACTCCGCCTCGTTGGTCAT
>WBZX01002682.1_pt1 | contig 11933 bp, 9 predicted proteins | sample 5204211 | NCBI WGS metagenome assembly WBZX01 (sample SAMN12344362, study PRJNA552823) | activated sludge metagenome | biome: Activated sludge suspended growth; feature: Nitrification reactor; material: Wastewater; isolation source: activated sludge from nitrification reactor of wastewater treatment...
ATCGATAACCCGAGGTTGGCCGTATACAACAGGAAAAGATAAAGCAGCAGCCAGGCCAGGGTGAACAGGCGGAACGCGGCGTAGTCTTTCCCCAATTGAAAACTCAGGTATACCAGGCCGCAAACCGTGAGCGCCAGGAACGGTATCACCGAACGACGTTCGAAACAGGGGCGTATGAAGAATAACAAGACCTGGCTAAGCAGGAAATAACCCATCGCGATACAACAGAGTACAATAAAACCGGTAACACTGTATATGTTGAGGGTGAAGAAATTGATCACATCAAAAGATATCTGCGAATCGGCCACGAGGCTGCGGATGATATCGCCACCGATATAGGCCGCTACCAGCATGACAGCCAGGGAAACACCCAGGTACAGCCATCTCCGGGCGCCGGACGGTTTACCCGTGTCGATTTTGATATCCTGCAGGTGATAATGGATGAAAAGAATGACCCAGGCAAAGAGCATGGAATTGATCAGCAGGTCGCCCAGCGAACGGAATACAACATTGGATCCATAGATCGTGGGATCGAACAATTCGAATTGCCGGAAATTGAGCGGGAAGGGAAAGAAATAACTGATGGCACGCAGTACAATGATACTTCCCGCCAGTACCAGTACGCCCCACCCAAGACCCTTCACCGACCGGGTTGTATTGGCAAGCAGGTGCAGGAACAGCAGCACCGCGATGGCGGCCAGTATCCGGAGCCACACCGCGGCCATATTATTCTTGGGAATAACACTGTTGGCCTTTTCGATGATGTGGAACAGGGATTTTCCATGAAGCGATTTTACCTGCGAGCCAATGGCGTGCAGGGAGATGTCGTAGTTGCGTTCAATATCCCTGCCCATGGCAAAACCGTTGCGCAGGTAGGTATTCGTGATGAAGAAATCCCATTTAACCGGTATCAGCGCAATGGATACTCCGCCCCGATCCTGCTGCTTACGCCAGGCGTAAAAGCCGTTCGCCAGTTTGGCAAAGCCGGTGGTTTCGGGAGATGCGAGTATGTCCCCGGATGGCAATACGGTCTGTGAGTTCCAGAAGACGAGTTTCCGGGTTCCGATGTCGTTGATGAAATACCGGTAAAAGAAATATTTTTTGGCAACGAGTTCCTGCAGTAATGGTTCGCTGATGGTATTATCGCTGATACGGCTGATGCGGTTTGTATCGGCCACCAGTTTTTCAAAATCCTTTTCCTGCCGGTGAATATAACGCTGGATGTTCTCCCGCACGGCCCCGGCGGAGGAGTTACCCGACCAGTAATTGTCGATGATGAAGGAAATGGTGACCAGCCAGGCCGCTATGATAAGCAGGTAGCTGTTCTTTATGATGAAACGTCTAAAGGGGCTTTGGGTCTGCAATCGGTTCTACATTGTTTGCTGCTTCTTGATGCTGTTCCAGATGCTGTCCATCTCTTCGAGGGTCATATCCTGCAGGGGTTTGCCGGTTTTCAGGGCCTCCGCCTCCATCTGGGTAAAGCGCCGGATGAATTTCTTATTGGTTCGTTCCAGCGCATTTTCGGCGTCTATCCGCAAAAACCTTGCAAAGTTTACGAGTGAAAAGAAAACATCGCCCAGTTCATCCTCCATCCGTCCGGTATCACCCGATTCAATGGCTTCGAACAATTCTTTCTTTTCCTCTTCCACCTTATCCCATACCTGTTCTTTATTATCCCATTCAAACCCTACCTGCTTTGCCTTTTCCTGCAGGCGCATGGCCTTTACCATCGAGGGCAGCGATTGCGGCACCCCGCCCAGTACCGACTTCTTGCCTTCCTTGAGTTTGAGTTTTTCCCAATTACGCTTCACATCATCTTCATTGCTCACCCGGGTATCGCCATAGATATGCGGGTGCCGGGCGATGAGTTTTTCGCAAACCCCGTTGATCACTTCGTCGAGGGTAAACTGCTGCTGCTCGGCGCCGATCCGGGCGTAAAAAACCAGGTGAAGCATCAGGTCGCCCAATTCTTCTTTGATCGATTTCCAGTCGCTTTCGGTGATCGCGTCGGCCAGCTCGTAGGTTTCCTCGATGGTAAGCTGCCGCAGTGTATGAATGGTTTGCTTTTTATCCCAGGGGCATTGTTCACGGAGTTCATCCATGATGGTAACAAGGCGTAGGAAAGCATCTGAACTGGTCTGAGACATAGTATATCAGAGTTTAAAGAAGCTGAAGAAAACAAAGAATGTAAAAAGAACGCCTAATGCCACCATGAATAAAATATTAACCACCAAGAATTTGATGATGGTTTTGAATCTTCGTTGCCGGTAAAAATTACGCATGGACTTATACTGATAGTAGAACATGCTCAGGTATACAAAAAATATGACCCAGCTGATAATCCGAGTGTGCAACATCCCATTCAGGCTGTCGAGGCAGAAAATAAACAGCAAGGCAATGAAGATAAAAATGTACAGGTGCAGGCTAAATATGCCATGATTGACGTAATAGAATTCTTTCCTCCGGATATATACCAGCTTTAAAATGAGCGCCAGCAAGGGAAGTGAAATAAAAAGCAATTGCGGCAGGCTGTGCATCAGCAGGTACTTGAAATCCCGGAACGCATCGAGTTTTCTTCCCTTGTAACGTTCATTCAAGTCGATCATCCTGTACATAAATTTCCGTTCAAACCAATTATCGTGCTTGCCCGCTTTCAGGGCGGAATCGTATGCTGCGCGGCTCTTGAAAGGCGCCTGCATAAGGTTGTTATTGGCCGCAGTTTCGAATGTATCGGAATAGGCCTTGAACTGGGCTCTGGTCATCGGCAGCGCCGGGCGGCCATCTTCCTTGTTGATTCCGGCGGTAAACGACGCAAAAGAAGCTGAGTCCAGCCCTGCGATTTCAGTAAGGCTCTTGCCATTGATGGTCATGTCGGATTTCACATCAATCCGATCGGATTTGAAAAAAGTGAAAAACAACAAAAAGAAAAACGCCGACGTGAAGATGTACATGCGGATCGGGTTCACATAGCTGGCCCGGCGCCCGATCATGTATTCGGTGGAAAGAAATCCCGGGCGAAAGACCAGGTATTTGAGCGTGCTGAAGAATTTCCCATCGAAATGGGTGATGTCCTGGAAAAAATGTGTGACCAGGTGCCAGACCGACTCTTTGGGCTCAATGTTCTCCTGCCCGCACACATGGCAAAACCGCCCCTGTACTTCTGTCTGGCAATTCAGGCAATTTGTTTCCTTCCGTTCCTTCAACCGGCTCATGGAGGTTAATTTTGTTAAAAATAGGAAAGTTTGTGGGTTTAATACAGCAAGAACCGGTTTTGGGTTCTGCAACTTCCATTACTTTTGCGGGGAAAATTATCCAGATGAAAAGATCGCTCCTTTGCCTGGCTGTATTGTTTGTTGCTCCTGCCATACATGCCCAGTACTATTACACCGATATCCTCAACAACAGGCAGGCAATGGCCGACCTCGCCAACCTGAAAGAGAAAAAGGTAAAAGGCGTAAAAGTGATTTCCCTGGAAGCAGATGGTACAGAAACCGAAGGCTTTACCTGCCAGAAAAAGATCAGCCGCGATTACTCCGAAGTAGAGATCTATACCGCCACCAATGAATCGTACCCGAATACCTTTACGTCGTATTACAACGCCGCGGGTGTATTGCAGCGCACGGTGGATTCTTCCGAAGCCGGGGCTACCACCATCGACTACCTGTACGACGCAGCGGGGCGGGTTGTTTCGGTGAACTCCGTGAAGAACTTTGCCACCGACGACGATGCGGGTACAGTTTCAGAACAACACATTTACTCCTACAACGCAGCGGGTATTCCGGTACAGATGATGCAGGTGCGCAACCGGCGGGATACCACCCTGTTTGTTTTTGAGGCCGATGAAAGCGGGAACGTGATCATTGAGAAGAATGAGAAGACAGCCGAAGTGTATTATTATTATTACGACGAACGCAACCGCATCACCGACATCGTGCATAAGTACAGTTATCAAAAACAACTCTTCACCGAAAACTCTTTTGAATATGACGAGGCAGGGCAACTGGTGAAAATGGTCAGTTCCGAAAAAGAAGGAGCCTATTATTTCACCTGGCGTTACAATTACGAAGGCGGACTGCGTACCACCGAACGCTGCTACTCCAAGGAAGGAAGGCTGATGGGATCGGTGGAGTATTTGTATAAAAGATAACCGGAATCGCCGCTGAATGAACCTTCAATAAGCCATCTTCACCATTGGGTTTCCTCGGAAGGCATTGTTTCCATTTCCCAACAAAAAAGCCGCTGTAAAGCGGCCTGTACTCGGGATGGGAGTTGAACCCACACTCGCATTGCTGCGAACAGGATTTTAAGTCCTGCGTGTCTACCAGTTCCACCACCCGAGTAGTTGACTGGTACCGAAAAAAAATCCCGGAAGACCGGGACTTGTGTTTTGGAGCGGAAGACCGGGCTCGAACCGGCCACCCCGACCTTGGCAAGGTCGTGCTCTACCAAATGAGCTACTTCCGCTTGTGAATATGTATAAAGAACTTACTTATTCTGTGCCCCGTTGCTGTTGGGGGTGCAAAAATAAGCCTTAAGCTGTTACAACAAAAATTTTATTTGTAAACCGGGTTGTACTGGGTGCTGCTGGGCACTTCTACTTTCGGATGTCCTTTGTACCGGTGTGTATACAGGTTATAACAACCACCCAAAACAAAAGCCACTACCAGGAATACCTGGCAGAACCAGAGGAAACGGGATGTGGATACCCAGTTGTGTGTAAAATCCTTATGCCTTGTGTCGATGATTTCCTGACTCATTGTAATAAAAATTTGCTGTGCAAAAATAAGGGCTGTCCTTTAAAAAAACTTATTTGCCGCCCACAATTTCTGAAAAGGTCTTTTTCTTCTGTACAAAATGCGCCCAGACAACCGAGCCGGCATACCAGCCTCCGGGCTTTCCTCCTCTCCGCGCCGGAAAAACCGATTGACCCTGCCTGCCCAGCAGCCAACCGGCAAACTGCAGATGCGCTTTCAGGATCGCGATAAAATACCCGCTGTCTCCGCTCACTAACCCACGCCAGGCCGCCACCGCATCCAGCAGGATGCGGAAGGGCAGTTTCCATACGAGTTCTGTAAAGGACGAATTCTTCACCAGCATAACAAGATTGTTCCGGAAATTGAGCAGGGTTTTCCGGCTGTTGCCTCTTGGCAGGGTTCCACCACCCACATGATATACCACCGACGCCGGTTCAACATATACCTTATAGCCGGCCAGTTGCATGCGCCAGCAGAGATCGATCTCTTCCTGGTGGGCGAAGAAATATTCATCAAAGCCTTTCATTTCATGAAAAACATCACTGCGGACAAAAAAAGCGGCGCCACTGGCCCAGAAGCAGGGGGCGGCATCATTGTACTGTCCGTTATCCTTTTCGCATTCATCAAATACCCGGCCCCGTGAAAACGGATAACCAAGCTGATCGAGCCAGCCCCCGCAGGCGCCGGCAAACTCGAACTTGTTTTTATCGGCGAAGGCCAGCAATTTGGGCTGGCAGGCGGCGATACTTTTATTCTGCTCCATGCGGGCTATCACCGGTTCGATCCATCCCGGTGTTACTTCCACATCGCTGTTCAGCAACACATAGTAATCGGATCGTACCTGATTCAAAGCCGTGTTGTATCCTTTCGCAAAACCTTCGTTGGAAGGATTCCGGATGATTCCGATCGACGGATACCGCTGCTGCAGAAAAGAAATGCTGTCGTCGGTGGATGCATTATCCGCCACGATGACCTGTTTGTTGGCATAGGTGGATGCCACTACCGAAGGAAGGAACCGCTCCAGGAAACCCTTCCCGTTCCAGTTCAAAATAACGATGGCTACTGATGGTTGTGTCATGCTCAATTCGCTCCGGCTATGCACAAACATACTTATAACTTATAACTTCCTACTCCTGACTTATTGCTTATTTTTACTCAATGTTTACGCAACTGTTCAACTGGCGCACCGGACTGGCACTGCTTGCCATTGGCATCGTTACGGGTACCATATTCTATTCGCAGTATATCGCCCGGAAAATTGCGGCCGATGAACGAAAAAAAGTGAACGTATGGGTGCAATCGCTCAAAACCCGGGCAACCACCACGGATGCATCGGCGCTCACCCTCACCAACATGATCACTTCCGAGAATACCGATATCCCCATCATAGAAACCGACGAAAAAGACAATCCCTCCAACGCTGCGCTGAACCTGGATACCACGCTCATCAAATCCGATTCAACCTATCTCCGTAAAAAGGTGGAGGAATTCAAAAAAGAGAATGATCCGCTGCTCGTGGAGATCAGTAAAGATCCGCTCATTATCAATAAATATTATTACGGGGATTCCAACCTGCTCAAGGAAGTGCGTTACTACCCCATCATCCAGCTGGTGATCGTAGCGCTCTTCATCATCATCACCCTCGTGACCATATCCACCCGCAATAAATCCACGCAGAACCAGGTTTGGGCCGGCATGGCCAAGGAAACAGCTCACCAGCTCGGCACGCCGCTTACCTCCCTCCAGGGCTGGGTGGAGATGCTGAAGGAAATGCCGGGTATGGAAAAGATCGTTCCCGAAATGACCAAGGACGTTGACCGGCTGAAACTGGTGAGCGACCGTTTCGGCAAGATCGGCAGCACACCCCAGCTGGAAGAGATGAATGTGGTGATACAGGTGGAAAATATGATGAACTACATCAAACGACGGGCTACCGACAAGGTGAGTTTCAGCCTGGATACCGGCGGCGAAACCGAGATCAAAGCGCTCATGAACGGGCCGCTGTTCGACTGGGTGGTGGAAAACCTGCTTAAGAACGCCCTCGACGCCATGGAAGGAAAAGGAAGTCTGCAGATACGTATCTGCAATGAAACCACCAAGGTGATCGTGGATGTTACCGACAGCGGGAAGGGCATCAGCAAACAAAATATTTCCAACGTGTTCAAGCCGGGATTTACCACCAAAAAACGCGGCTGGGGGCTTGGATTAACGCTCAGTAAACGCATCATGGAGCAATACCACAAGGGCGAGCTTTTCGTCAAACATTCCGAACCCGGAAAAGGAACCACATTCAGAGTTGTGTTGAATAAATAATCGCCGTACATTTGCACCCTCAAGCCCGGGTGGCGAAATTGGTAGACGCACCACCTTGAGGTGGTGGCGCTGGAAACGGCGTGCTGGTTCGAATCCAGTCTCGGGCACAAAGCCTCTCACTATGTGAGGGGCATTTTTATTTGGAAGCGTTGGGAACCTGTTCCCAAAAGCGGACAAATGAAAATGGCCGCCCCGATGTATCGGGGCTATGGCTTTGGGTAAGTCCAACTCAGGAGATCACCGGAGGTAATCCAGTCTCGGGCACGGGGCCTCTCTCACGAGAGGCTTTTTTATTTTGCCTATCTTGTAAAAAAATTGAGAATGGGTCCCGAGATCAAATGTCCGAACTGCGGCCACCAGTTTGAGCTGAATGAAAGCCTCAAAGGCGAGGTGGAGAAAGAACTGCGTGGCAAAATGCTCGACTGGCAAAAAAAGAAGGAAGAAGAATTCGAAAAACAAAAGAAATCGATAGAAGCCGATGCGCAGAAAAGAGCCGGCGAAGAACTCAGCGCCAAACTGAAGGTATTGGAGGAGGATGCACGGGTGAAATCGCAGCAACTGCAGGACATGCAGAAAAAAGAACTCGAACTGCTGCGGGATAAATCGGCCCTGGAGGAAAAACAAAAGAACTTTGAACTGGAACTCGAAAAACGCTTTTTGGAAAAGCGGAAAGAAATCGAAGACAGCACCATCAAGCGGGAGCAGGAATTGTTCGACCTCAAAACAAAGGAATTCAAACTCCAGATGGAGCAGCAACAGAAGCTGATCGAAGAACTCAAACGCAAAAGCGAACAGGGCAGCATGCAGCTCCAGGGCGAAAGCCAGGAAATACTTCTTGAAGAAATACTGAAAGAAAATTTCCCCTTCGACCTCATCGAAGAAGTGGGCAAGGGCGTGGAAGGCGCCGATTGCATCCAGACCATCCGCAACAACAGCGGTACGGCCTGCGGCAAGATCATCTACGAAAGCAAACGCACCAAGGCCTGGAGCAATAACTGGATCGACAAACTGAAATCCGACAAGCGCAACACCGGCGCCGATATGGCCATCCTCGTTACCCAGGCATTTCCCAAAGACATGGACCGCTTCGGCGAGAAGGACGGCATCTGGGTTTGTGGTTTCAACGAAGTGAGCGGACTGGCGCATGCCCTGCGCAGCGGCATCATCAAGATCTACGAAGCGCAGAGGGCCCAGGAAGGCAAGGGCGACAAGATGCAGATGCTTTACGATTACCTTACCGGCAACGAATTCCGCGGGCAGGTGGAAGCCATCGTGGAAGGTTTCATGGCCATGAAGAACAGCATCAGCCGGGAACGCATCCAGATGGAAAAAATGTGGAAGGAACGGGAGAAACAACTCGAAAAAGTATTGCTCAGCACCAGCGGCATGTATGGTTCGGTGAAAGGCATCGCCGGCGCTTCGGTGGCGGATATCCCCTTACTCGACGGCGGCGATGAGGAAACGAACGGTCAGTGACCGGTAAGCACCCAGCTCAGGAAATTATCGTTGAACGAAAGATAGTGGATGTGCAGGAGGGTTTCGTTTTTGAAACGTATGGCAACACGCCCCTCTGTGGCGTCGCCGGTGATCGATTGCAATACCATCCCCCGCTTGAAATCGACCGAACCCCTTCCCCACCATTTAAAAACAGATTCCTTCACACTCCAGCAAAGGGTGAGACCATGAACCGTATCCATGGGGCATTGTTCGTGCAATAACTTCATCTCGGCCTCGCTCAGGAATTTTTTACGCAACACGTCGATCTTCGGGTTCACCCGTTCCACATCCACCCCTACCCGGTAATGCCGGCTCACGATCGCCGCGGCATAATCGCCGCAATGCGAGATAGAAAAATGATACGGCTCATTCTCGAGATAGGGTTTCTTGGTATCCGCGATGCGGATCAGCTCTACCGGGAAACCGGGCACCAGTTCTTTCAGCAGCAGTCGCCCCGCCAGGTGCTGCAGGCGCTTGTGCGGATGACTGATCTGTTTTTGCAGGGGAACCTGTTCCAGGAAAAAGGACTCCGGTTCGGCGATATGCCAGACCGCCATCCAGGTATTCTCGTTGATATTTTGTTGATAAACCAGCGGCAACGGCTGAATTAAAAAATTAAGAATTAAAAATTGAAAATTTAGTTTTACAAAGTACGGATAAAGCAGGTATTAAATAATGCTTCTTTCATCATCAAATCGCCAAATTGTCAAATCACCGAATCAACCATGATCTTAAGTGACAAACGCATCCTCGAAGAAATCGCAAAGGGAACCATCAAGATCGAACCGTACGACCGCGAATGCCTGGGCAGCAACAGCTACGATGTACATCTCGGTAAACACCTGGCCCGTTACGTGAATAAGGAACTCGACGCCAAAAAGCACAACACGATCGAACATTTCGATATTCCTGAAGAAGGGATCGTGCTTTACCCGCACGAATTTTACCTCGGCGTTACGGAAGAATACACCGAAACCCATGCCCACGTGCCCTTTCTCGAAGGCAAATCGAGCACGGGCCGCCTGGGTATCGACATACATGCCACCGCCGGTAAAGGCGATGTGGGTTTCTGCGGCAACTGGACCCTCGAGATATCGGTAAAGCAACCCGTTCGTGTATATGCCGGCATGCCCATCGGCCAGCTGATCTACTTCCCGGTAGAAGGCGAGATCGAAGTGCGCTACGATCAGAAGAAGAACGCCAAGTACAGCCGCCAGATCAGCAAACCGGTGGAGAGTATGATGTGGAAGAACAAGTTCTGATCAAAACAACTACGCCTATGCGCTTGCAAATGCCGCTGGCCAAAGCAGGAATCGCACTGCTGATCTTTCTATGCACCGATCTGCCTGTTTGCGGTCAATTAAAACCTGCCCTCGCCGATTCGATGCTGAATTTCATCCAGGCTAACAGGAACAAAGCGGCGCTGTATATCACCCGCAACGATACCGCCATCGTCTCGCTCAATGAGAACAGGCGCATGCCGCTTGCCAGCACGGTAAAGATCATCGTGGCGATCGAATTCGCCCGGCAATCCGCCCGGGAAACGATCAACGAGAACGCTTACATCGCTTTGCCGGAACTCGACAAATTCTACGTTCCCGGCACCGACGGCGGAGCGCACAGCGCCTGGATCGATTATGCCCGGAAAAACAACGAGATACGGGGAGATAGTGTAAAACTGGTGGACGTGGCCCGGGGCATGATCATCTTCAGCAGCAACGCCAATACCGAATACCTGATGGACCTGCTCGGCTTCGACAATGTGAACAATGTACTTTCCCAGTTCGATGTTAAGGAGCACAGCGTCATCTTCCCGCTCGTGGGATCACTGTTCCTGTACCAGGTTCCGAAAAAAACAAGCGAGAGCAAACTCGCGAAAACGATCAGCGGTTATTCCGATAAAAAATACGGATTGGAAGCCTACGGGCATCACCTGGGGATGAAAGAAGACAGCGGATACCGGAACAGGTTCCGCCCCGAAGAATTTTCACTGGCGCTGCAGAAGATATGGAGCGACCGGTTGCCGGCTTCCACCGCCAAAGAATATGCGCTGCTCGTTCAATCGCTGAACAAACGGGAAGTGCTGGAAGAACCCGCTTATTTCACCATCGCCGAAGTACTTGAGTTCCCGATGGAGAACAAAATTTTCCAATCGGTTTTCAAACATTATGGTGTCAAAGGGGGCAGTACCGGTTTCGTACTTACGCATGTACTCTATTTCACCATGAAGAACGGCACCCGCATGGAACTGGCCATCTTCTTCAATGATCTTACACCCGAAGAAGAACAGAAGCTCGAAGGCTGGCTCGATCCCTTTGAAGCGCAGGTGATCTTTGATCCGAAATTCAGGGAGAAAGTAAAATTTTAGAAGGCGCATAGCCAATGGTTCATGGATCATCGCAGATAAGGCCCGCCTACCTGCCATGAACAATTAACTATGAACTATTAACTATCATATCCTCCCCGTCTTCTTGTAAAACGCGATGAGGAAACCGGTCACTTCATCGTAACTCAGCACACCCTGGGGTTGCTGATTTCTTCGCAGGTAAACGCCATAAACCCAGCGCCAAACGGGTTCAATCGGGTTCCGGTGACGCAGGTAAAAGTTCCTCCATTCTTTTAAGTCGGATTGCACCGCGGGAATCAGTTGTTTCCGGAATTGTTTCGCCGCCGCCGAATCGGTATCGAATAAATTCCGGTTGCTGTACATGAACAGGTCGAGGTACACCGAATAATGCAGTAAGGTATCGGTGGATGCGGAGGCGGCGAGGTAACCTACAAAATTCGCTTCACGCTCCTTGGCATAACCCAACTGGTGGGCTACCTCATGACTGGTGGTGTAGGGTTGCAGGAATTTTGGCACCAGGGTATTTACCTGCGCTTCGGCCGTGAAGGGATTGTAGTAACCGGTAAAACCCATGTAATTGCCGAGCCAGCTCCAGATAGATGGTTTCAGCGACATGGGTTGGTATGCAAGAAACGGATAGTGTTCCTGTACCTGCGCATAGGCCTTGTTCACCCGCCCAAACAATTCCGCCTTTGACGGGTATCCATCATTTTTAGCAAGAAGTACCTGCTTCGACCTGTTCACTTTGTCCACCAATAAAGCGTTCAGTTCTTTTAAATCCGCCGCGGAATATTTCTCCATCCGCAGGTTGAGTTTGCCGGCAATGCCCGGCTGGTTATAATTCAACCCCCACAATAGGTTGAAACTGATGTAGACGATCAGTAAGAAATGGAGCACATACCGAAGGCCGTTGAAAAATCCGGCCCGGTTAAGTTCCCTCCTCCAGGCCATGCGTACGATCTTCGCCAGTTTGCTGAGCAACCAGAGAACAAGTCCGGCATAGATAATATCCCCGACGCTGA
>WBZX01002683.1_pt1 | contig 11924 bp, 10 predicted proteins | sample 5204211 | NCBI WGS metagenome assembly WBZX01 (sample SAMN12344362, study PRJNA552823) | activated sludge metagenome | biome: Activated sludge suspended growth; feature: Nitrification reactor; material: Wastewater; isolation source: activated sludge from nitrification reactor of wastewater...
CCTGCCGCACCGCCATCAAGGATGCGGGCGTGAACGCCAGCCAGATCGACGACGTGATCCTCGTCGGCGGCATGACGCGCATGCCCAAGGTGCAGGAGAAGGTCAAGGAGTTCTTCGGCAAGGAGCCGCGCAAGGACGTCAACCCGGATGAAGCCGTCGCCGTGGGCGCGGCCATCCAGGGCCAGGTGCTGTCGGGCGATCGCAAGGACGTGCTGCTGCTGGACGTCACCCCGCTCTCCCTGGGCATCGAGACCCTGGGCGGCGTGATGACCAAGATGATCCAGAAGAACACCACCATCCCGACCAAGTTCGCGCAGACCTTCTCGACCGCCGACGACAACCAGCCGGCGGTGACGATCAAGGTCTACCAGGGCGAGCGCGAGATGGCCTCGGGCAACAAGAGCCTGGGCGAGTTCAACCTGGAAGGCATCCCGCCGGCGCCGCGCGGCACGCCGCAGATCGAGGTGACCTTCGACATCGACGCCAACGGCATCCTGCACGTGGGCGCGAAGGACAAGGCCACCGGCAAGGAGAACAAGATCACCATCAAGGCGAACTCGGGCCTCAACGAGGAAGAGATCCAGAAGATGGTGAAGGACGCCGAGCTCAACGCCGCCGAGGACCACAGGAAGCTCGAACTGGTGCAGGCCCGCAACCAGGCCGACGCGATGCTGCACTCGGTGAAGAAGAGCCTGGCCGAGCATGGCGACAAGCTCGACGGCGGCGAGAAGGAGAAGATCGAGGCCGCGCTCAAGGAGGTCGAGGAGGCCGTCAAGGGCGAGGACAAGGCGGCGATCGACGCCAAGACCGAAGCGCTGATGACGGCCAGCCAGAAGCTCGGCGAGAAGGTCTACGCCGACGCGCAGGCGGCCCAGGCAGCGGCCGGCGCGGCGGGCTCGCCGGAAGGCGCGGCGCAGGCCGAGGCCAAGCCGGCGGACGACAACGTGGTCGATGCCGACTTCAAGGAAGTCAAGAAAGGATAAGGCGGTCAGGCCATGCGGCCTGCCACCCTATCTCGCCGCGTTCGACGTGACAGGCCCTGCCTGCACGCCGGCGCGGCGCTTCCGCTTCTGATTTGCTGAGACCATTCATGGCAAAGCGCGATTACTACGAAGTCCTCGGCGTGGCGAAGAACGCCTCCGAGGAAGACATCAAGAAGGCCTACCGCAAGCTGGCCATGAAGCACCACCCTGACCGCAACCAGGGTGACGACGCCAAGAAGGCCGAGGAGAAGTTCAAGGAGGCCAAGGAGGCCTACGAGATGCTCTCCGATGCGAGCAAGCGCCAGGCCTACGACCAGTTCGGCCATGCCGGCGTCGACCCCAACATGGGCGGCGGCGGCTTCCGCCCGGGCGGCCAGGGGGCCGACGGCTTCGGTGGCTTCGCCGAGGCCTTCGGCGACATCTTCGGCGACATCTTCGGCGGCGGCGCGGGCGGTGGCGGCCGGCGCGGCGGCGGCCAGCAGGTCTTCCGCGGCTCGGATCTCAGCTATGCGATGGAGATCACGCTCGAGGAAGCCGCCCACGGCAAGGAGACGCAGATCCGCATCCCCGCCTGGGAAAGCTGCGAGACCTGCCACGGCACGGGCGCCAAGCCCGGCACCAGCCCCAAGCCCTGCACCACCTGCAACGGCTCCGGCACGGTGCACCTGCGCCAGGGCTTCTTCAGCATCCAGCAGACCTGCCCGCACTGCCACGGCACCGGCAAGATCATCCCCGAGCCCTGCACCACCTGCAGCGGCCAGGGACGCATCAAGAAGACCAAGACGCTGGAGGTGAAGATCCCGGCCGGCATCGGCGAGGGCATGCGCATCCGCTCCAGCGGCAACGGCGAGCCGGGCACCAACGGCGGCCCGCCGGGCGACCTCTACATCGAGATCCGCGTCAAGCAGCACGACATCTTCGAGCGCGACGGCGACGACCTGCACTGCACCGTGCCGGTCAGCCTGACCACGGCCGCGCTGGGCGGCGCCATCGAGGTGCCGACGCTGGGCGGCAAGGCCGAGATCGAGCTGCCCGAGGGCACCCAGCACGGCAAGACCTTCCGGCTGCGCGGCAAGGGCATCAAGGGCGTGCGCTCGAGCTACCCCGGCGACCTCTACTGCCACGTGCAGGTGGAGACGCCGATCAAGCTCACCGAGCACCAGCGCAAGCTGCTCAAGGAACTCGACGAATCGTTCCGCAAGGCCGGCGACAAGCACTCGCCGAATGCGAAAAGCTGGACGGATCGGGTCAAGGACCTGTTCAAGTAGCCCCTTCAGACGGGCGCCGGGCGGCCGATAAGGAGGGGTCAACGACTCCCCGCACGGTCGCCCAGCGCATGGCACGTCTGCTGTACCCCGATATCGGCGAGTGCCGGGCCCTCGTCATCGACGGCAACATGACTTCCCGCAGCATCCTCGCCGGGATGCTGCGCGCCATGGGCGTGGGCCACGTCGCCTACGCCAGCCGCGCCACCGACGCACGCCGCCTGCTCGAGAACCGCAGCTTCGACGTGGTGCTGTGCGACTACCACTTCGACCACTCGGCGATGTCCGGCCAGGACCTGCTCGACGACCTGCGCCGCTCCAACCTGCTGCCCTACGCGACGGTATTCGTGATGGTCACCGGCGAGGCCTCCTACGGCCGCGTGGCCGAGGCCGCCGAGGCGGCGCTCGACAGCTACCTGCTCAAGCCGCACACCGCCAGCGCGCTGGAGCAGCGCGTGCTGCAGGCGCGCCACCGCAAGAAGGTGCTGGGGCCGATCTTCGAGGCGATTGCCGAGGAGGATTTCGCCCGCGCCGCGCAGCTCTGCCAGGCGCGCTTCGAGCAGCGCGGCGAATACTGGCTGTACGCCGCCCGCGTGGGCGCCGAGCTGTGGGTGCGGCTGAACGAACTCGAGAATGCCCGCGCCCTGTACGAAGCCGTGCGCGAGGCGCGCGCCGCGCCCTGGGCCAAGCTGGGCATCGCACGCGTCGAGCTCGAATCGGGGCAGCTGCAGCAGGCCACGCGCACGCTGGAAAGCCTGATCGGCGAACAACCCACCTACGCCGACGCCTACGACGTGATGGGCCGCGTGCAGGTCGAGCAAGGCGACATGGCCGCGGCGCTCGAGACCTACCGCAGCGCGACCGAACTGACGCCGGCCAGCGTCTCGCGCCTGCAGAAGCAGGGCATGCTGGCCTTCTACATGGGCGAGCGCGACGAGGCCACCGAGGCGCTCGAACGCACCGTGCGCATCGGCATCAGCTCGAAGATGTTCGACTGCCAGAGCCTGGTGCTGCTGACCTTCCTGCACACCGACAAGCGCGACAGCAAGGCCTTCGCGCGCGCCATCGGCCACCTCGAGCGCGCCGTCGAGAAGCGGCCCGAGAGCACACGCCTGCGCCGCCTGCTCGAGACCGCGCGCATCCTGCAGGCGCTGATCGAGCGCCAGACCGCCGCGGCGGTGCAGGCCGCACGCCATCTGGCGCGCCAGGCCCGCGACGAGGACTTCGACTTCGAGGCCGCCGCCAACCTGATCGCGGCGCTGGCGCGGCTGGCCGGCACCGAGATCCAGCTGCCCGACGGCGAGACCTGGGTGGGCGAGGTGGCGGCGCGCTTCTGCGCCTCCAAGGCCTCGACCGACATGCTGGCGCTGGCCGCCGCACCGCATGCGCCCTACGAGGAGGCGGTGCGCGCCGCCCACCAGACCATCACCGCCGCCGCCGAGAAGGCGATGACGCACAGCCTGAACGGCGAGCCGGCTGCGACCGTGCGCGCGCTGCTCGATCTCGGCGGCCAGACGCTCAACGCCAAGCTGCTCGACATGGCCGGCCTGGTGCTGAACCGCCACGGCGCCAAGATTCCCGACGGCGCCAGCATGGGCGAGCAGATCACCGGGCTGCGCCAGCGCTACTGCACGCGCGGCACCCAGGTGGCATTGGGCACCTCGGCCGGGCGCTCGGCCGGCGGCCTGACGCTGCGCCACTGAAGCCTGTGCCCACCGCCCGGGCTTGACCGCGGGCGGAATCACGGGAGGGGCCGCTGCGCCGACAATCGCGGCCATGTCGTCGAAACTCTTCGGTCCGTCGTCGCGCGAGTGGAATCCGCTGACGCTGGCCCTGCTCACCGCCTTGTGGATCGCCACGGCCGCCAACTGGCCGCTGTGGCGCGCCCTGTTCGCGCTGCCCGAGAACGCCTCCGGCCGCGGCGCCCTGTTCGTGCTCGGCTTCGCCGGGCTGATCGCCGCCCTCACGCTGCTGCTGCTCGCCCTTGCGGCCTGGCGCCGCACGATCAAGCCCGTGGCGGCCTTGCTGCTCGTCCCGGCCGCCGCCGGCGCGCACTTCATGGGCACCTACGGCGTGGTCATCGACCCGACGATGATGACCAACGTGCTGCAGACCAACCCGACCGAGACGCGCGACCTGCTCAGCCTGCGCCTGCTGGCGAGCCTGCTCGTGCTGGCGGCCTTGCCGATCGCGTGGATGTGGCGCCTGCCGGTGCGGCGCCTGGGCCCGCTCGCGCAAGGCGGACGCAACCTCGCCGCCATGATCGGCGCGCTGGCCATCGGCGCCGCGCTGCTGTTCGCCATCTTCGCCGACCTGTCGGCGACCATGCGCAACCACAAGTCGCTGCGCTACCTGATCAATCCGCACAACTCGTTCTATGCGCTGGGCGTGCTGGCGCACCAGGCCAACGCCAAGCCGGCCGGACCGCCCCTGCCGATCGGGCAGGATGCGACGCTCGCGGCGCGCCCCGCCGGCGCCAAGCCGCCGCTGTTCCTGCTCGTGATCGGCGAGACCGCGCGCGCCGACCACTTCTCGCTCAACGGCTACGAACGCGCGACCAACCCGCAGCTGGCCAAGCTCGACGTGGTGAGCTTCCGCGACGTCAGCTCCTGCGGCACCAACACGGCGGCCTCGGTGCCCTGCATGGTCTCGCACCTCGGCCGCGAGGCCTACGGTGCGCGTGAACGCGATCAGGAGAACCTGCTCGACCTGGCCTGGCGCGCCGGGCTGGCCGTGCTGTGGCTGGACAACCAGGCCGGCTGCAAGGGCGTGTGCGCGCGCGTGCCCAACGCGATGGCGACCGAAGGCGCGCCGGCGGCGCTGTGCAGCGACGGCGAGTGCCTCGACGAGGCGCTGCTGCACGGCCTGAACGCGCGCATCGCCGCCCTGCCCGCCGAGCGCCGTGCGCGCGGCGTGCTGCTGGTGATGCACCAGATGGGCAGCCACGGCCCGGCCTACTGGCGCCGCTCGCCGCCCGACGGCAAGCCCTTCCAGCCCGAGTGCGAGACCAACGTGCTGCAACAGTGCGATCGCCAGGCGCTCATCAATGCCTACGACAACTCGATCGCCTACACCGACCGCGTGCTGGCCGGCGCGATCGGCTGGCTGCAGCAGCAGCGCGCCACGTTCGAGCCGCTGATGCTGTACGTCTCCGACCACGGCGAGTCGCTGGGCGAGAACGGGCTGTACCTGCACGGCCTGCCCTACGCGGTGGCGCCACGCGAGCAGACGCACGTGGCCATGGTGGCCTGGACGCCCTCGGCCGAGCGGCGCCAGTGCCTCGCCGCGCAGCGCGACGCGCCGCTCAGCCACGACCACATGTTCCATACCGTGGCCGGCGCACTCGGCATCCGCGCCAGCGAGTACCGCGCCGCGCTCGACCTGTTCGCGGCCTGCCGCGCGCCCTGAGCAGATCGGTTCAGAACAGCTCGGCCTGCCCGGGCGCGCCGGGGCGGCGGAACAGCGTGAGGTCGAGCTCATGGCGCTCGCGGTTCAGACCGAGGCGCGCGCAGGCCTTGTGGAAACGCTGGCGCAGCAGCCGCGCCCAGACGCCCTCGCCCGTCATGCGCGTGCCGAAATTCGCGTCGTTGTCGCGCCCGCCGCGCATCTCGCGCAGGCGCGCCATCACGCGTTCGGCGCGCAACGGGTAGTGGCGCGCCAGCCAGTCCTGGAAGATCGGGTTCACCTCCCAGGGCAGGCGCAGCACGATGGAGAAGGCGCTCTTCGCACCGGCCTCCGCCGCCGCCTCGAGCACACGCTCCAGCTCGGGCTCGTTGACGAAGGGAATCACCGGCGAGACGCTCACGCCCACCGGCACGCCGGCCTCGGCCAGCGTGCGGATGGTGCGCAGGCGGCGCTGCGGCGAGGCCGCGCGCGGCTCGAGGATGCGCGCCAGCGCCGCATCCAGCGTGGTGATCGACACGTAGACCGCGACCAGCTTCTGCGCGGCCATCGGTGCGATCAGATCGAGATCACGCTCCACGCCGGCCGACTTGGTGACCAGCGAGAACGCATGCCGGCACTCGGCCAGCACCTCGACCACCGCGCGCGTGATGCGCAGCCGGCGCTCGACCGGCTGGTAGGCATCGGTGGCCGAGCCGAGGTTGAGCATCAGCGGCTGGTAGGCGCGCTGCGCCAGCGCCTCGCGCAGCCGCTGCGCGGCATTCACCTTGGCGACGATGCGCGTCTCGAAGTCGAGGCCGGGCGAGAGGTTGAGGTAGCTGTGCGTCGGCCGCGCAAAGCAATAGATGCAGCCGTGCTCGCAGCCGCGATAGGGGTTGATGGAGAGGTCGAAGCCGATGTCCGGCGAGTCGTTGCCGGTGAGGATGGACTTGGCGCGCTCCTCGATGATCTGCGTGCGCGGCGCGAGCACCTCTTCGCCGGCCTGCTGGTCCAGCGTGCCCCAGCCGTCGTCCCACGGCTCGCCGTGCTGCGCGCTGAAGCGATGCTCGAGCGCCCAGGTGGTGCCGCGCCCCTTGGGCGAGACTGCTTCGGCGGGAACGATGGCGATGCGGCGGGCGTGGCGCATACTGTAAATATATCCAGTATGCAGACCCTCCGCATCAACGGGTCAAAGCCTAGTAGTCGTCGCCTCCGCCCATGCCCGGGGCGAGGTTGTCGAACTTGGTCAGCGGCTTCAGGAAGGTGAGCTTGCAGGTGCCGGTCGGGCCGTTGCGCTGCTTGCCGATGATGATCTCGGCCACACCCGGCTCCTTGCAGGCTTCCTTGGTGTAGTACTCGTCGCGGTAGATGAACATGATCACGTCGGCGTCCTGCTCGATGGCGCCCGACTCGCGCAGATCGCTCATCATCGGCCGCTTGTCGGTGCGCGTCTCCACCGAGCGGTTGAGCTGCGAGAGCGCGATCACCGGGCACTTCAGCTCCTTGGCCAGCGACTTCAGGCCGCGCGAGATCTCGCCGATCTCGGTGGCGCGGTTCTCGTCGCCGCCGCCGCCGCTGCCGCTCATCAGCTGCAGGTAGTCGACGATGATCAGCCCGAGCTGGCCGCACTGGCGCGCCTGGCGCCGCGCCCGCGCGCGCACTTCGCTGGGCTTGAGGCCGGGGCTCTCGTCGATGAACATGCTGACCTTGCCGAGCTTCTCGACGGCCTCCGAGAGGCGCCCCCACTCGTCGTCGCGCAGCCGGCCGGTGCGCAGGTTGCTCTGGTCGATGCGGCCCATCGAGCCGACCATGCGCAGCGCCAGCTGCGCGGCGCCCATTTCCATCGAGAACACCACCACCGGCAGGCCCTCGTTGACGGCGACGTTCTCGCCGATGTTCAGCGCGAAGGCGGTCTTGCCCATCGAGGGGCGCGCGGCGAGCACGATCAGGTCGCCCGGCTGCAGGCCGGCGGTCATCTTGTCGAGGTCGTAGAAGCCGGTGCGCACGCCGGTCACGTCCTCGGCGCCGTTCTCGTGCAGCTCGTTGACGCGGTCGATCAGCTGCACAACCAGCTGGTCCATGCTCTGGAAGCCCTGCTTGGAGCGCGAGCCTTCCTCGCCGATGCGGAAGATCTTGCCTTCGGCCTCGTCGAGGATCTCCGAGACCTGCCGGCCCTGCGGGTTGAAAGCCGCGGTGGCGATCTCGTCGGAGGTGGCGACCAGCTTGCGCAGGACCGCGCGCTCGCGCACGATCTCCGCGTAGCGGCGCAGGTTGGCCGCGCTCGGCACGCTCTGCGCGAGCGCGTTCAGGTACACCAGGCCGCCGCACTCCTCGGCCTTGCCGTGGCTCTGCAGTTGCTCGAACACCGTGATCACGTCGGCCGGCCGCGTGGCGCTCACCAGCGCGCCGATGGCCGCATAGATGTGGCGGTGCTCCCAGCGGTAGAAGTCGCTGTCGGTGAGCAGGTCGCCGGCGCGGTCCCAGGCGCTGTTGTCGAGCAGCAGGCCGCCGAGCACGCTCTGCTCGGCCTCGATCGAGTGGGGTGGCACGCGCAGCCGCGCGACCTCGTCGTCGCGCACCGCCGGGGTCGGCTCGGAAGCTTCGAAGACCTTGGACATGCTTGTGGACAAACCTGTGGGCAGCCGGTGGGATGCGTGGTGAAACGTCGGGACAACCGGTGGATTTCGAATCCACCATGAAGAAGGGCCGGCAAGTGCCGGCCCTTGTGCGGTCGCGGGGGCTACCTTAGTCGGTTTCGCCGATCACCACAACCTTGATTTCCGCGACGACGTCGGTGTGCGGCACCACGGTCACGCTGTGCTCGCCGACGGTCTTGAGCGGACCGCTCGGCATGCGCACCTGCGCCTTGACGACCTTGAAGTCGATGCGGTTCAGCGCGTCGGCGATATCGGCGTTGGTCACCGAGCCGAACAGGCGGCCGTCCACACCCGCCTTCTGCGTGATGTGCACGGTGCGGCCGTTCATCTTCTCGGCCAGCGCCTGGGCGCCGGCGAGCTTCTCGGCGGCCGCCTTCTCGAGCTCGGCGCGGCGCGCCTCGAACTCCTTGATGGCGGCTTCGGTGGCGCGGCGCGCAGCCTTGGTCGGGATCAGGAAGTTGCGGGCGTAGCCGTCCTTCACCTTGACCACGTCACCCAGGTTGCCCAGGTTGACGACCTTTTCGAGCAGGATCACTTGCATGGCGATGCTCCTTTAGACCTTGTGCTGGTCGCTGTACGGCAGCAGGGCCAGGAAGCGAGCGCGCTTGATGCAGGTGGTCAGCTGGCGCTGGAAGAAGGCGCGCGTGCCGGTCAGGCGCGCGGGCACGATCTTGCCGTTCTCGCCGACGAAATCGCGCAGGGTGTCGACATCCTTGTAGTCGATTTCCTTGACGCCGGTGACGGTGAAGCGGCAGAAGCGCTTGCGGCGGAACAGCAGCGATTGTTGGTTGCGCTTGGGCTTGCGGTCCTTGGAGAACCGGCCTTTACCACGGGGCGGGGGCATGGTGTACCTCTTTCTGATCTATCCGGATTTGAACGTGTGCGTCAGTCGAGCTCGGTCACGTGAAAGACGACGCCGCGGCCGTTGCGCTGGGAGGCGAGGAATCCGGCAAAGCCGTGTTCGCTGCCCAGTTCGAGCGCGCTGACCGTTCGCGTGATCTCCCCGATCGCCCGGGCCCGGATTTCCACCGAGACCTTCCTGGGCTGGCCGTCCTGCGTGACCTGGGATTCGTGCTTGAGCACCATGTCCAGGGCCGGCAGTCCGGCGGGGGTGTAGCGAAGCGCGGCGCGTTCGACCAGCGTGGCCGTCAGCATCAGCCTGTTCAGGCGGCCGACTCCTGCGCGGCCTTGCGGGACTCTTCCTTCTCGACCATCTTCATCATCACCGACGGGGTGGTCTCGGCCTGGGCCTTCACCACGGTCAGGTGACGCAGCACGGCGTCGTTGAAGCGGAAGCCCGTCTCGAGCTCGGTCAGCGTTTCCTTGCTGCACTCGATGTTCAGGCACAGGTAGTGCGCCTTGGCGAGCTTCTGGATCATGTAGGCCAGCTGGCGGCGGCCCCAATCCTCGACCCGGTGCACCTTGCCGCCGGCGGCGGTGACGAGGCCCTTGTAGCGTTCCAGCATGGCCGGAACCTGTTCGCTTTGATCCGGATGGATCAGCAGAACGATCTCATAGTGACGCATTGATGCTCCTTCAGGTTTCCAGTGAATGGAAGCCACCCCGAAGCGTCGTTCCCGGGTGTGGCAAGGGGAAAAGCCCGCGAGTATACCCCGATTGGCGAGGTTTACCCGCTGAGGCCGTAGACCTTGGGCTTGGCGCCGCTGCGGGCGCGGCGCACCAGCACGGTCGGGAAGCTGACCGGCAGGGTGTTCGGGAAATCGCGGCTGTAGTGCAGGCCGCGGCTCTCGTGGCGCATCAGCGCCGAGCGCACGATCAGCTCGGCGCAATCGACCAGGTTGCGCAGCTCGAGCAGGTCGCGGTTGACGCGGAAATTGGCGTAGTAGTCGTCGATCTCGCTCTTGAGCAGCTTGATGCGGTGCAGCGCCCGCTCCAGCCGCCGCGTCGTGCGCACGATGCCGACGTAGTTCCACATCAGCAGGCGCAGTTCGTCCCAGTTGTGGGCGATGACGACCTGCTCGTCGGCATTCTCGACCTGGCTCTCGTCCCAGGCCGGCAGCGGCATGCGCCCGTGCAGCGGCTGCTCGAGGATGTTGTCGGCGCAGCTGCGGCCGAGCACCACGCATTCCAGCAGCGAGTTGCTGGCCAGCCGGTTGGCACCGTGCAGGCCGGTGTAGGTGGTCTCGCCGACGGCATAGAGGCCGGGCACGTCGGTGCGGCCGTGCAGGTCGGTCACCACGCCGCCGCAGGTGTAGTGCGCCGCCGGCACCACGGGAATCGGCTGCTTGGCGATGTCGATGCCCAGCGACAGGCAGCGCGCGTAGATGGTCGGGAAATGTTCCTTGAGGAAGGCTTCGCCCAGGTGCGTGGCGTCGAGCAGCACGTTGTCCAGGCCGTGCTTCTTCATCTCGAAGTCGATCGCGCGGGCGACGATGTCGCGCGGCGCCAGCTCGGCGCGCTCGTCGTGCGCCGGCATGAAGCGCGTTCCGTCGGGCAGCTTGAGCTGACCGCCCTCCCCGCGCAGCGCCTCGGTGATGAGGAAGCTGCGCTCCTGCGGGTGGTACAGGCAGGTCGGGTGGAACTGGATGAACTCCATGTTGCCGACGCGGCAGCCGGCACGCCAGGCCATCGCGATGCCGTCGCCGGTGGAGGTGTCCGGGTTCGTCGTGTAGCGGTAGACCTTGCCGGCGCCGCCGGTGGCCAGCACCACCGCTCGCGCCGGCAGCGTCTCGACGCGCTGGCGGTCGATGTCCAGCGCATAGATGCCGTAGCAGCGCGGCTGCTCCTCGCGCCGGAGGTGGCGGCTGGTGATCAGGTCCAGCGCCATCCAGCGCTCGCGCAGCGTGATGTTGGGGTGGGCGCGCGCCTCGTCGAGCAGCACGTCGTGGATGGCCTTGCCGGTGGCGTCCGCCGCATGGGCGATGCGGCGCACCGCATGGCCGCCCTCGCGCGTCAGGTGCAGGCCCAGCGGGCCCTCCGGGTCGGGCGAGAACGGCACGCCGCGCTCGACCAGCCACTCCACCGCCTCGGCGCTGTTCTGCGCGATGTAGCGCGCGGTGTGTTCCTCGACCAGCCCGGCGCCGGCGTCCAGGGTGTCGCGCACGTGCGAGTCGATGCTGTCGTCGCTGCCCAGCACGCCGACGATGCCGCCCTGCGCCCAGGCGGTGGCGCCCTCGTTGAGCTCGCGCTTGGCCAGCACCACCACCGGCTGCGTCTTGGCCAGGTGCAGGGCCACCGTCAGCCCGGCGAGGCCTGCGCCCACGATGACCACGGGATCGGCGGCAGTACGGTCGGCTGGGCTCATGGCGGGCAAGGTGAAGGATCGTGCATTCTATCGACGCCCCCTGCGGCCCCCGCGAGGGGGCTGGCCGCGACGCCACTGTGAAGACATCCACGTGCCGCCCCCACGATGGAACAGCGGGGGCTACATTCCGAACACCGACGCTTACACTGCGTCGCAGTACGTCGAACAGGCCCGAGAACCATGAGCTCCAACTCCCCGCCCTTCGGCGGCGCGCCCGACACGCCGGAGCCCTGGCAGGCCACCCGGGCGCAGACGGCGCTCGCGACCCAGGTCATGCGTCGCGCCGAGGACGACGCCGACCCCGAGCAGAAGGAGATCGGCCGGCCGGTCGGCGCCAACGAGCGCGAGCTGTTCGTCTCCTGCGCGCCCGCCG
>WBZX01002684.1_pt1 | contig 11924 bp, 8 predicted proteins | sample 5204211 | NCBI WGS metagenome assembly WBZX01 (sample SAMN12344362, study PRJNA552823) | activated sludge metagenome | biome: Activated sludge suspended growth; feature: Nitrification reactor; material: Wastewater; isolation source: activated sludge from nitrification reactor of wastewater treatment...
CGCCAGCGCTCGCGCTTCAGGCGGGCGCCGCCGTCGAGCTGCGACCAGTCGGGGGAGGACGGCCAGCAAGGGAGGCCGCGGACGTCGACGAGGGGCCTGTATTCTGCGCCGTCCGTGGTGCGGGCCTGCACGTCGAGGTGGAGCTCCGCGACGTGCGGTGGCTGGCCGGGGGCGGCCTCGCCGAGCTTCACGTCGCGGAGGCGGTGGAAGAACTCGAAGCGCACGCCGCGGCGGTGGAGGACCTCGTAGAGGGGGGCGAAGACGATGTCGCCCATGCCCGCGCTCATGCGCCAGAAGAGGGCGCCGCGGTAGGTGAAGAACATCCGCATCGCGCCGCGGAGGGCGACGGCCGCGGAGAGCGAGGGGCGCGCGGGATCGCCGCCTTCGTAGGCGAACGCGAGATCGTAGATGCCGCGCATGAAGCCGGAGTCGAGCGACGACGGCGAGGCGCCGTGGAGGCGGAGCCAGGCGCGCCAGTCGTGGTCGTCGATCGCGTCGAAGCCGCGCGGATCGAGGGCAAGGCCGTGCACGATGGCGCCGCGGAGGATCGCGAGGATGAGGTCGATCACCTGCCAGACGCGGCGGAGCGCGCCGTCTCCGCCCACGAGGAGCTGGAGGTTTCGCTGCGCGGCGCGGGCGATCGCGTCGACGAGCTGGAGGAGGACGCCGCCGCCGCCGCCGTGATCCCGGGGCGACATCGCGTGGAGCGCGGCGCGGAGGAGATCGGCCGCCTCGAAGAGCGCCGTCGCCGTGGCGAGCTGGCCGTAGCGGAGGATCGTCTCGATGGTGCCGATGAGAGAGTCGACGGCGGGCTTCGGCGCGCTCGCCGGCGCGGAGGGAGGCGACGGCGAGGGGCCCGCCGCCGGCGCGCGCGCGTGCGCCGACCGGAGGAGCTCCACGACGAGCGAGCTGGCCTGGAGGAGGTAGCCCTGCACCGAGAGCGGGCCGCGATCGACGATGGGGTCGCCCGGGAGGCCGCGGCCCGGCGGGAAGTGGGCGACCCACGCCTCCCACGCGGCGTCCCCCGCGCGATCGACGACGCCCACGTCCGGCGCCGGCTTGAAGGCGTCGTCCCACGTCGCGATGTGGCACGTGCGCCGGTCGCGGCCGAGCTCCGCGTACGTCTCGCGCATCACGCGGAAGGCGTTCTCGTAGAAGCCCATCCACAGGTGGAGGCCGTGCTCCTCGATGCGATCGGCCTCGCCGCGACCGGAGGCGCCCTTTCCGCCGAGGCGCCACCCGAGCTGGTAGACGGTGATCTCGTAGCGGCCGCGGTGCTCGGGGCGGCTCAGCTCGAAGGCGGCCGTCATCGCCGCGCAGCCGCCGCCGACGATCGCTACGCGGACGGGGGACGCGGGGGACGCGGCGCCGCCGCGGGTGCGAGGCGCCTTCTTCTTCCCCGCGACGGAGGTCGCCGCGCTCATGACAGCGTGGCCAGGACTTTCTGCGCCGCGAGGTGATCGGAGTGCCGGCGGCCCTCCGGGGCGCGCTCGATCGCGGCCTCGAGGAGCGCCCGCGCCTCGGCCGCGCGGGCCGTCGCGGCGAGCAGCTTCGCGAGATCCGTCGCGGCCTGCACCGCCGAGAGGCGCGCCTCCGCGGCGTCCGCGGCGGTGAACGCGCGGCGCAACAGGCTCTCGGCCTCCGTCACGTCACCGCGGCGGAGGAGGATGGCGCCCTTCACGCGCAGGACGTCCGGCGGCGTGCGCTCGCCGGCGAGGCTCGCGGCGCTGAACGCGAGCGCGTCGTCGACGATCGAGAGGGCCTCGTCGATCTCGCCGTTCGCGAGGAGCGCCTCGGCGAGCCAGCTGCCCCACATCGGAACGACGACGGTGCAGCCGATCGCCCGCATGAGGCCGTACCCGCCGCGCAGAGAGCCGAGGGCCGCCGCCGTGTCGCCGGACCAGAGCTGGGCGATCCCCGTCGTCGTCATGGCCGCCGCGGTCCAGAACGGGAGGCCGTTCTCGACCGACATCGAGAGCGCGCGACCGGCCAGCTCCAGAGCGCCGGCCCTGTCGCCGGTGAACGCGAGCACGGTGGCGGTGAAGGAGAGCGCCATCGTGAGCATGTAGGCGTTGTCCAGCTTCTCGGCGATCGCGAGCGCCTCCCGCGCCAGCTCGGAGGCGCGCTCCGGAGAGCCGAGCGCGCACTCGGCGAGGGCGCCGTAGAAGTGCCCGTAGAGCATCGCCTCGGAGTTGTAGCCGAGCAGCATGCGCAGCAGATCGCGCGGGTCGTGGCGCGCGACGACGTCGATGGCCCGCTGGCCGTGGTCGCGCGCCGCGCGGTACCTGCCCGCGTAGTAGTCGTAGGACGAGAGCGAGCTCCACGTCGCGATCTGCACGGCGGGATCCTGGCTGGTCTCCGCGAGGCGCCGCACGCGATCGACGATGCGATCCACGCCTTCGCGGTCGCCGCGCACGAGGACGACGGCCCAGATGCCGTAGAGGATCGGGTACGGGATCTCGTCGGCCTGCGCGCAGAGCTCGGCGGCCCGCGCGTACGTGACCTCGACCTCCTTGGAGGCGAAGCCCTGCGTGGAGATGAGCGCGAGCCCGAGCCCGCTGCGGAGCACGATCTCGCGGCGATCGCGCTCGCGCGACGGGGGCAGCGAAGCCTCCGCCTCGAGGGCCTTCGTAAAGTGGGACGCGGCCTCGCGGAACGCCGCCGCCGCCGTCGCGCCCTACCCGGCGCGCTGCCAGTGCTCGATGGCCTCGCCGGCGAGCCCGGCGCCCGCGTAGTGCTGCGCGAGCAGCTCCGGCTGGCGCGCCTCGATGTCGGGGGAGCGGTCCACGAGGACGCGCAGGATCTGGCTGTGGTAGCGCTGGCGCGTGCTCCGCGCGAGCGACTGGTACGCGGCCTCGCGGATGAGCGCGTGCTTGAACTCGAAGCGCCTCCCCTCCTCGCCCTTCGACTGGACGATCCCGGACTCCAGGAGCCGGTCCAGCTCGCGCCGAACGCCGCCCTCGTCGAGCAGGCCGAGATCGCAGAGCATGTCGAAATCGAACTCGCGCCCCACGGCCGACGCGAGCTGCGCCAGCGCGCGGCCGGGCCCCAGGCGATCGAGGCGCGCCATCAGCGAGTCCTGCACCGTCGGCGGGATGAGGTCGCGCGCGAGGCCGCCGCGGACCTCGATCCGGTCCGCGCCGAGGACCACGCGATCCGACTCGAGGACGTTCCGGGTGATCTCTTCGAGGTAGAGCGGGACGCCGTCGGCGCGCTGGAGGATCTGCTCCAGCAGATCGGCCGGCATCGCGCGACCGCCGGCGATGCGCGCCACGATCTGCGCGGCGTCCTCGCGCGGCAGCTGCGAGACGATCACCTTCGAGGCGCGCGGCGAGTCGGGCCAGGGCGCGGTGAACGCTGGACGAGCCGTGAAGAGCGCGAGCAGCCCCGGGATCGCGGGGCGCGAGAGGAGCAGGGTGAGCAGCTCCACCGTCGAGGGATCGGCCCAGTGCAGATCCTCGATGACGAGCAACGTGGGCGCGCGTGACGCCATGTCCTCGATCCACGCGAGGATCGCCTCGAAGGTCGCCTGGCGCAGGCGCTGGGGCGGGAGCGCGGGCAGGTCGTAGAGCGAGCCGGCCGGGATCCCGAGGAGCGAGGCGAGCAGGGGCGCCGCGTCGCGCCCGCACTTCGCGCACGCGGCGAGGGCCTCCGTGAGGCGCGCCCAGCGCTCGGCAGGCGCCGCGCCGGAGCCTGGATCCAGCCGTCGTCGGAGCATGTCGACGATCGGCGTGAGCGGCGTGCCCTCCGCGCCTTCGACGCAGGCGCCGAGCAGCATCGCGGGCTGCTCCGCGGCCAGGCTCTCCACGAGGGCCTGCACCTGACGGGACTTTCCGATGCCCGCCTCGCCCGAGAGGAGCACGAAAGGCCCCTCGCCCTGCTGCGCCGATCTCCACGCGGCGTGGAGCCTCTCGACGACGTCGTGACGCCCCGCGAGGGGCGTGAGATCCGAGCCGACGCGCGCGTCGAGCCGGCTGCGCGCGCCGCTCCGTCCCGTCACCTCGAACGCCGGCACCGGGTTCGCGATCCCCTTGAGCGCCTGGGGACCGAGCTCGCGAAAGCGGAAGAACTCGCGCGCGAGGCGGTGCGTCGCCTCGCTGATCACGATCGTGTTGGGCGCCGCGAGGCCCTGGAGGCGCGCGGCGAGGTTCGGCGTCTCGCCGACGGCGAGCCGCTCGCGGCGGAGGTCTCCGCCCACGTCGCTGACGACCACGGGCCCCGTGTGGATGCCGATGCGGACGCGGAGCGAGATGTCCTTCGTCCGCTGGAGGCGCGGGTTGACCTGCTCGATCGCCTCGAGGATGCCGAGCGCCGCGTGGACCGCGCGCGCGGCGTTGTCCTCGCGCGCGACGGGGTAGCCGAAATAGACGAGCAGGCCGTCGCCGAGGTACTGCGCGATGTGGCCGTCGGCGGCGCGGATCGCGGCCGCGGAGACGTCGTGGTACGTCCTCAGGAGGCCGCGCAGGTCCTCCGGATCGAGCCTCCCGGACAGCTCCGTCGAGCCGACCAGATCGCAGAACATCACGGTGAGCTGGCGTCGCTCCGCCTCCGAGTCCACGGGCCCGTGCTGCGGCCCGGAGGCCGGCGTCGGGCTCGACGGGGCGGCCAGGTCGGGTCCGAGGGCGCCCCCGCAATCGCGGCAGGCCGGCGCTCCGGCAGGGTTCGATGCTCCGCACGAGGGGCAAGGGATCGACTGACGCGCGCCGCACTGGTTGCAGAACCTGGCGCCCCCCGGGTTCTCCGCCTGACAGCTACTGCAGATCATCACATTCCTCGGAACGATCGTGCATGACCTGGGAGGGGTCGCTCCCGGCTTAACGCGCACCGATCCGGAGAAGGCTAGAGGGTTCGCTGGGCGCTCACAACCGGCGAATGGGACCACGCGCGGCGCGCGAGCCGAGGACGCACGCGGAGGAGAATCGAAGCGCGCTTCGTAACCTTTCGACAGGCGGCGGCGTGGGAGGGACGAAAGGTGCCCGAGCGCTGCCTCGGGCGTGGGACGAGCCATGGAGAAGAGGCTGGATGTGGTCGTCGTCGGTGGTGGACTCTCGGGGCTCGCGACGGCGGCGTACCTCGGGCGCGCGGGGCTCCGCGCGGCGGTGGTCGAGAAGGCGAGCGAGCTCGGCGGACGCGCGCGAACGACCGTCGAGGGCGGCTTCTCGCTGAACCTGGGGGCGCACGCGGTCTACCGGGGCGGGGCGGCGTGGGGCGTGCTCGAAGAGCTGAGCGTGCCTTTGCCGGGCGGCGTGCCCCGCGCCTCCGGGGCCGTCGCCCTCACCGACAACGGTGTTCATGCCTTGCCGACTGGCCTCCTCTCGCTCCTCACGACGGGCCTCCTCGGCCTCGGGGGAAAGGTCGAGCTGTCCCGGGTCCTGGCGAGGCTGGGCGGGATCGACACGGCCCCTCTCGTGCGCGTGCCCGCGATCGAGTGGATCGAGGGCGCGGCGACGTCGAAGGAGGCGCGCGCGTTCCTGAAGGGGTTCTTTCGGCTGTCGACGTATACAGGCGATCTGGAGAGGCTCTCTGCGGGGGCCGCGCTCGCCCAGATCCAGCACGTGATCAAGCACAACGTGCTGTACGTCGACGGAGGGTGGCAGAGGCTCGTGGACGCTCTCCGGGAGCGGGCCGAGGCCGGCGGGGCCACCTTCGTGACGGGCGACGGGGCGGCGCGCGTGGAGCCGGCGCGCGCCTCCGAGCCGAGCGGCGCGGCGTGGCGGGTGAAGCTCCACGGCGGGGGCGAGCTGGTCGCGCGCGCCGTCGTGCTGGCGACGGGGCCTCGGGCCGCGGCGTCGCTGGTGCCGTCGGCGCCCGCGCTGGAGCGCTTCGCGCGCGAGGCGGTGCCGATCAAGGTCGCGGCGCTCGACGTGGCGCTCGCGCGGCTCCCGCGGCCGGGGACGTCGTTCGGCCTCGGGACCGATCGGCCGACGTACGTCTCGGTGCACTCGGCGGTGGCGCGCCTCGCTCCGGAGGGCGGCGCCGTCGTGCACGCGCTGCTGTACGAGCCGAGCGGCGACGCGGCGGCGGACGAGCGCGAGCTCGCCGGCGCGATCGAGAGCGTGCAGCCGGGCTACCGCGCGCACGTGGCCCACCAGCGCTTCCTGCCCGCGATGGTGGTGTCGAACGACGTGGTGGCCGCGGCGCGCGGCGGTCTCGAAGGGAGGCCGGACGGCGTCGTCCCGGAGACGGCGGGGCTGTTCCTCGCCGGTGACTGGGTCGGCCCCACGGGGATGCTGCTCGACGCGGCGCTCGCGAGCGCGAAGCGCAGCGCCGCCGCTGCCGCTGCGGGGCTCGCCGGCTCGATCGCGCGCCCGCGCCGCGCCGAGCATTCGGGCCCGGGTGATCGCCCGACGACGAGGACCGCGCCCGAGGTCACGGTGGCGTAACGTGCGATCGATGGCAGTCGCTCCGAGGACGACGGGCGATCGCGCCGCGGCGGTCGGCGGCCGGCTCGCGGAGCACGCGCGGATGCTGTGGGGCGTCTGCTACCGGATGACGGGGTGCGCCGCGGACGCGGACGATCTCGTGCAGGAGACGTTCGTGCGCGCGATGGAGAGGCCGCCCGCGCGCACCGAGGAGCCGCTCGCGCCGTGGCTCCTGCGCGTGGCGGTGAACCTCGGCCGCGACGCGCTCCGCAAGCGGAGGCGCCGCGGCTACGTGGGCCCGTGGCTGCCGGCGCCGATCGAGGCGGACGAGGTCGCGTCGTTCGAGCTCGAAGGCGAAGGCGGGACCGAGGGGCGCTACGACCTCGTCGAGAGCGTGTCGTTCGCGTTCCTGCTCGCGCTGGAGGTGCTCACGCCGAACCAGCGCGCGGTGCTGCTCCTCCGCGACGTGCTCGATCGCTCGGTGCGCGAGACGGCGGAGGCGCTCGGGATGTCGGAGGCGAACGTGAAGGTGATCCACCACCGCGCGCGCCTGGCCCTCGCGCCGTACGAGGCGAGCCGCGCGAGCACGCGGCCCACGGCGGACGTGGCGAAGAGCAACGCCGCGGCGCTGGAGCGGTTCATGATCGCGCTCGGCGCCGGCGACGAGGCGGCGCTCACGAGCGTCTTCGCGGACGGCGCGCAGGCCTGGAACGACGGCGGCGGCGAGGTGATGGCCGCGCGCAAGATCGTGGGCGGCGCCGAGCGCGTCGCGCGGCTCTACCTGGGGCTCATGCGGAAGACGAGCCCCGTGGAGCGGCTCGCGATCCGCGCGATGAACGGCGTGCCGATGCTCGTGGCGGAGCGCACCGCGCGCGGCGGCGAAGCGGCGCGCTTCGTGATCGGGTGCGACGTGGACGCGGGCGGCCGCATCACGCGCCTCTACACGGTGCTGGCGACGCGCAAGCTCGCGCACGTCGCCTCGATCACGGGGGGAGGCCGCGCGGCCTCGATCCGCGGAGGTCCCTCGTCAGGCGCCTGAAGGACGGCCGGAGGACGGCGGATGGGGGGGCGGGCCGGGAGGATACGCGGCGGTGCGGGGCTCACGCGAACGTGTCGCCGAAGCGGGTGGCTCCACCCAAATTCTGCGAGATCAGGCGCTCGCGACCTTGGGCGTCTTCTCCTGTTTTTCGGAGGCGACGTCGAGCTCTTCTTCGAGCTGGCGCAGGAGGTCCTTCGCGCGGGAGCTGAGCGCCGTCGGGACCGCGACCTGCACCTCGATGTGGAGCGTGCCGCGGCCGCGGCCGTCGATGCGCGGGACGCCCTTGCCCTTCATCGCGATCACCTCGCCGGGCTGCGTCCCGGCCGGGATCTCGAGCGTGACGGTCGTCTCGTCGGGGAGCTCGACGGTGGCCTCGCCGCCGAGCGCCGCCTCCGCGAAGGAGACCTTGGCGCGCGTCAGCAGATCGTGACCCTCGCGCTGGAAGCGCTCGTCGGGGAGCAGCTCGACGTCGACGTAGAGATCACCGGGGGGGCCGCCCTGCGTGCCGGGCATGCCCTGACCGGGGACGCGCAGGCGCTGGCCGCCGTCGATGCCGGCGGGGAACGAGACGAGGACCTTGCGGTTCTTCTGCACGGAGCCGGCGCCGCGGCATGTCTCGCACGGCGTCTTGACGACGGAGCCGGCGCCGCTGCACTCGGGGCACGTCTGCGTGAACATCACGAAGCCGCGGTGGCTGGAGACCTGGCCCGAGCCGTTGCAGACGGTGCACTGCTTTCGCTTGGTGCCGGGCTTCGCGCCCTCGCCGCTGCACGTCTCGCACGTCGCGGGGGTGTGGAGCACCACCTCGCGCTTCACGCCGACGAAGGCCTCGCGGAGCGTGAGGCGCTGCTGCACGCGGACGTCCTGGCCGCGCGCGGGGCCGCGGCGCTTTTGCCGGCCGCCCGCGCCGCCGCCGTTCATCCCGAAGAACTCGGAGAAGACGTCCTGGAAGTGGGAGAAGATGTCGCCGCCGCTGAAGTCCGGCATGCTCGCGCCGTCGATGCCGGCGAAGCCGAACTGGTCGTAGCGGGCGCGTTTCTCCTCGTCGGAGAGGATCTGGTACGCCTCGTTGACTTCCTTGAAGCGCGCCTCCGCGTCGGCGTTGCCAGGGTTGCGATCAGGGTGGTTCTTGAGCGCGGACTGCCGGTATGCCTTACGAAGATCGTCGGCCGTGGCTTCGCGCGGGACACCCAGGACTTCGTAGAAGCAGCGTTTCTCGCTCATATGCGCAAGCGTCGTGCCAGCCTGCGGACCATAAGTCGCGGTTTTTTGCTGTCAACGCAAGGCCCGCGTGGCGGGCCTCTTCGATCTCAGGCTCCGCAAGAAACGACGGCGGGTGCGGATCTCACTGGCCGCGGCGCTGGAAAGCGGGGGTGTCCCAGTCGGCGTCGAGCGGGGGGACGAAGCTGGACCGCTCGCGACCGGCGCCGCCGGGGGAGGCGATCGCGGCCTGCGCGGCGGCGGGCACGGCGGGGCGGCGCGCGGAGTACGCGAGCTCCTCGCTGCGCGCGCTGCGCTGCGTGGTGGCGGGCGCGAGCTTCTCGCGGGGCTGCGCGGCGGCCGGCATCTGCGAGACGAGCGGCTGCGGGCGGCTCGCCTGCGCGGGGGCCGACGCGATGTCGACGGCGCGATCGAAGCCCGTCGCGATGACGGTGACCTTGATCATCTCGCCCATGTTCTCGTCGATGGTCGCGCCGAAGATGATGTTGGCGTCCTCGTGCGCCTGCTCCTGCACGAGCGACGCGGCCTCCTCGATCTCCTTCATGCGCATGTCGGGCCCGCCGACGATGTTGATGAGGACGCCGGTGGCGCCGTCGACCGAGATGTCGTCGAGGAGCGGCGACGAGATCGCCTGCTCGGCGGCGAGGCGCGCGCGGCCCTGGCCCTTGGCGCAGCCGGTGCCCATGAGCGCGCGGCCCATGTTGCTCATCACGGTCTTCACGTCGGCGAAGTCGACGTTGACGATGCCGCTCTGCGTGATGAGGTCGCTGATGCCCTTGATCGCCTGGTAGAGCACCTCGTCCGCCTTGCGGAACGCCTCGACGAACGAGAGGTCCTCGTCGCCGAGCGTGAGGAGCTTCTGGTTCGGGATCGTGATCAGCGTGTCGACGTGCTCCGAGAGCATCGCCAGGCCGATGTCGGCGCGGCGCGAGCGCTGCTTGCCCTCGAAGAAGAACGGCTTGGTGACGACGCCGACCGTGAGGCACCCCTCTTCGCGCGCGAGCTGCGCGATGACGGGGGCCGCGCCGGTGCCGGTGCCGCCGCCCATGCCGGCGGTGACGAAGACCATGTCGGCGCCCGCGATCATCTCCTTGATGCGCGTGACGTCCTCGAGCGCCGCCTTGCGGCCCTTCTCGGGGTCGGCGCCCGCACCAAGACCGCGCGTGACGTTGGCCCCGATGTGGAGCTTGGCCGGCGCCTGGTTCACACCGAGGGCCTGCGCGTCGGTGTTGACGACGATGAACTCGACCCCTTCCAGGCCGAAGTTGATCATCGTGTTCACGGCATTGCCGCCGGAGCCACCGCATCCGATGACTTTGATCCGCGCGTCGTAACCCGTGTGCTCCTCGGCGAACTCAATAGAGAAACTCATCGATAGCCTCCCGGGTGCTACGAGGGCGGGTAAGTCCGCCGCGCCGTGTCCCGTTGGCCCAAAAGGGCCCTTGCCCCAGAGCTCCTCGCGTTCGTGCCAGCCTGGTCGATCAGGGCCGACGGCCGCATGACACCTGACGACGACGGGCGCCTCTTCCCATCGTTGTCGCGCGGAGAACTCTAGCTGCCAATAACTGCCAGTCTCGTCAATCGCAAATTACAAAGCCAATTCTCAGTCGCGAAACACAAAGGCGAATTTCAGCTAGAAAGCCGCCCGAAGCCAGTTCCAGAAGCCGCCGTTCTTGGGCGGCGAAATCACCTCGATCGCGGGCTCGCGCGACGGCGCGCGGGAGGCCCGGCGGATCTCGGAGCGCGGCTCGGACGCAGCCGAGCGTTCGCGGGCCTGCGCGAGCGCGTTGGCGCCGTACAGGACGAGGCCCACGCCGGTCGCGTACTGCGGGCCGGCGACGAGCTGCGTGATGCCCTTCACGCCGATGGGAACGCCGAGGCGCACCGGCATCCCGAGGATCTCCTCGGCGAACTCCGTCATGCCTTCCATGAGCACGGCGCCGCCCGTGAGCACGACGCCCGCGGAGAGCTGCTCCAGCATGCCGGTGTCCTCGATGCGCTTGCGGAGCACGGCGAAGATCTCCTCGACGCGCGGCTCGATGATGTCCGAGAGCACGCGGCGCGCGGTCTTTCGCGGGAGGTGGCCGCCGACGCCGGGGACCTCGATCTCCTCGTCGTCGCTCACCATGCGGCCGAGCGCGCAGCCGCTGTTGCGCTTGAGGCGCTCGGCCTCGGCCATCGGCGTGCGGAGGCCGGCCGCGATGTCCGCGGTGACGTTGTTGCCGCCGACGGGGATGACGCTCGCGTGCGCGATGCCGCCGTCGACGTAGAGGAGCATGTCGGTCGTGCCGCCGCCGATGTCGATGACGGCGACGCCGATCTCCTTCTCGTCCTCGCTGAGGACGGCCTCGGAGCTCGCGAGCGGCTCGAGGACGACGTCGGCGACGGTGAGGCCGCAGCGCTCGGCGCAGCGGACGACGTTCTGCACGCAGCTCGTGGCCGCGGTGATCAAATTCACCTTGGTTCCGAGGCGAACGCCGCTCATCCCGACGGGGTCGCGGATGCCGTCCTGGTTGTCGACGACGTACTCGCGCGGCAGGACGTGGAGGATCTGGCGGTCGGCGTCGACGGGGATCGCGCGGGCTCCTTCGAGGACGCGATCGACGTCGGCGCGCTGCACCTCGCCGCCCGCGATGGCGGCGACGCCGTCGGACGACATGCAGCGGATGTGGCTGCCGGCGACGCCCGCGTACACGGTGCGGATCTCGACGCCGGCCATCGTCTGCGCCGCCTCGATGGCCTCCGAGATGGAGCGCATCGTCCAGTCGATGTTGGAGACGACGCCCTTGCGGAGGCCGCGGCACGGGACGTTGCCGACCCCGAGGATGGTGATCCCGTCGGAGTCGACCTCGCCCACCACGGCGAGAACCTTGGTGGTGCCGATGTCCAACCCGACGACGATCTCGGTCTGATCCGTGCGGCTCTTCATGGTCGTTTCTTGGGCTCGTCCCCGAGGGCCGGAGGGCGCTGCGAGGACGGGCCGGAAGCTGTCATAGGCCGGGGACAATGGACAAATTTGCGGCGCACGATCTCGGAGGAGGGCCGCGCGGAGGCGCGAAACGAGCGCAAGACGAGGGGGAGCGCGCCTTCTTCGTACGGCGCGCCCCGCGCCTTCTTCGTACGGCGCGGGATCATTTCATCCTCACGACGACGCGCTCGGGGTGGGCGTTGTTGTCGAGGAAGACGACCGAAGCGCTGGCCTTGCGGCGAGCGACCTCGTTGAGCACGCGGGCGGCCTGCTCGATCTTCTCGCGGTACGGCGGCTGGCCGAAGTGCAGGAGGATGGCCTCCTTGCCGATCGT
>WBZX01002685.1_pt1 | contig 11921 bp, 10 predicted proteins | sample 5204211 | NCBI WGS metagenome assembly WBZX01 (sample SAMN12344362, study PRJNA552823) | activated sludge metagenome | biome: Activated sludge suspended growth; feature: Nitrification reactor; material: Wastewater; isolation source: activated sludge from nitrification reactor of wastewater...
AAGATCGTCGGCTACTTCGAGCGCATCCACCAGAGCGGCAGCCGCCTCGCCGCCCTCGTCAACGACCTCCTCGACCTCGCCAAGCTCGAAGCCCGGCGGGTCGCGTTCACACTGCGTCAGGCCGATCTGGCCGTCGTCGTCGGCCGCGTGCAGGCCGACCTCGCCGCACTGATCGCGCAGCAAAGCCTGCACCTCGCCATCGACACCCACACCGCCAGCACCGTCGCGCAGATCGACACCCAGCAATTCCAGCATGTCGTCCAGAACCTGCTGTCCAACGCGATCAAGTTTTCCCCCACCGGAAGCACGATCACCGTCTGTCTGCGCGACGCCATGATCGGCCGCCGCGAAGCGCTGGCCCTCGTCGTACGTGACCAGGGCGTCGGCATCCCGCCCGGCGAGGAAGCACGCATTTTCGACAAGTTCATCCAAAGCAGCGCCACCAAGACCGGCGCCGGCGGCACCGGCCTCGGCCTCGCCATCACGCAGGAAATCGTCCGTGGCCACAACGGCGCGATCTCTGCTCGCAACCACCCGGACGGCGGCGCCGAATTCGAGATCCGCATCCCGCGCCGGGCCACCGACGACTGAAGCAGCCCGGCGCGCGGTTCAGCGCCGCGGCCGGCGCAGCACGCCGCCCACCCCCAGCGCCCCCAGCAGCAGCGCCAGACCGGACGGCTCGGGCACCGCCAGCACCGAGAACGACGCGGCATCGGGGCTACCGAAATTCAGCGCAAACGGCGTGCCGTTGTAGAGGGTGACCCCGGCCAGATGGAAGGACGCCTTATCGTCGGCCAGGCACAGCCACCCGTTGTCGCGATTCGTCCCCGGATCCCCACAGCGGAACCCCAGCGTAAACTGGATGAAGGGATCGATCCCGAGCAGAAAGTCGTTGTCAAAAGTGTTGATCAGCTTGAGGTCGGTGAAATCGAAGCTCCAGTTCCCCCGGTCCGGCAACTCCATTAACACCTTGACCGGCGAACCGTCGATGTCGAAATAGACGTTCTGGGTCAGCACCGTCCCGCTGTTCTTGTTGGTTGCCTTCAGCACCGACGATACCGCCAGCGGCGTGAAGCTCAGGTTCTCCTTGATGTTCAGATCGACACCGGCGGACACACTGGCGGCACGCAGGTTCACCCCGACCGACGGCGACGCGGCAGTCAGCGTATCGCTGGCATGCGTCGTCCGATCGAGTTCCGGGCCAGTCGCCAGCGTGGCGCTGAGGGAATAATTCGTGCACAGGATGCAGGCGATGTCCGGGCCCGCCGTCACCCCGCCTATCGTCACCGACGCGCCGATCAGCGACGTCAAGGCCGACCCGGCCGTGCCGTTGAACGAGAACATGCCACCCCATGTGTCGCCCGAGCGGATCGAATCGACATAGAGGCCGCTGATCAAGCCGCTGTAGGCGCCCGAAACGGTGCCGGTGCTGGCGCTGATGTCGTAACTGATCCCGAGGTTTTGGCTGCCCATCAGGCCCTTGGCGCTGAAGCTCGCGGCCGAGCCGCCCGGCCCCCAGAAACTCTGGTTGGCGGCGTTGAAAACGAGGCTCTGGTTGTAGCTCGCGATGGCCGCCCCGGCCGTCGGAGCGGCCATCGCCCCCACCACCAGCAGCGCCACAGACCACGCAGACTTCGACATAGTTTTCTCCCTTGCCATCTGTTATCTGAGGCTATCTGAGAAGATCATCGCCCGGCGCGGCAACTGCATCGCATGGCCGGACCCGGGCATCCTAACATCGGGCTGGTTACAATTGCTTACATCCATCGTTTTCGCGGAACCAAGCCCCGGCGCGCCGGTCCGATCACAGTGGACCGCGCCGCGGCTCCGCGTCTCCGACTTCCCCCCGACCCCATGCCGACCCTCGAAACCCTGCCCTTCGACAATGCCTTCGCCCGGCTGCCGGATGCGTTCTACACGCGCCTGCCGCCGGCGCCGCTGCCCGATCCCTACCTCGTCGCCGCCAGCCCCGCCGCGGCCGCGCTGATCGGCCTCGACGCAGCCGAAATCGCCCGCCCCGAATTCGCCCAGGCCTTTGCCGGCAACCGCCTGCTGCCCGGCAGCGAACCGCTGGCGGCGGTGTATTCCGGCCACCAGTTCGGCGTGTGGGCCGGACAGCTCGGCGACGGACGGGCGCACCTGCTCGGCGAGGTTGCCGCCGCCGGCTCGGGATGGGAGATTCAACTCAAGGGCGCCGGCCAGACGCCGTATTCGCGCTTTGCCGACGGCCGCGCGGTACTGCGTTCGAGCATCCGCGAATTCCTCTGCTCGGAGGCGATGGCCGCCCTCGGCATCCCCACCACCCGCGCGCTGTGCGTGGTCGGCTCGAACGCCCCGGTGCGCCGCGAGATGATGGAAACCGCGGCCGTCGTCACCCGGCTGGCGCCGAGCTTCATCCGCTTCGGCTCTTTCGAACACTGGGCGTCGCGCAACCGGCCGGACGAACTGCGCCAGCTCGCCGACTACGTCATCGACCGCTTCCGCCCCGCCTGCCACGACGCCGCCAACCCCTACGCCGCGCTGCTCGCCGACGTCGCCCGGCGCACCGCCGCGCTCATCGCCCGCTGGCAGGCGGTCGGCTTCATGCACGGCGTGATGAACACCGACAACATGTCGATCCTCGGCCTGACCCTCGATTACGGCCCCTTCGGCTTCATGGACGCCTTCGACGCCGGCCACATCTGCAACCACTCGGACGACCACGGCCGCTACAGCTACCGCTCGCAACCGCAGATCGGCCACTGGAACCTCTACGCCCTCGGTCACGCGCTGGCCGCGCTGATCGGCGAGCCGGACGACATCCAGGCCATTCTCGAGGAAAGCTACGCGCCAACCTTCGAGGCCGACTTCATGGACCTGCTCCGCGCCAAGCTCGGCCTCGCCCGCGCACTGCCCGGCGACGAGGATTTCGTCGCCGACACCTTCGAGCTGCTGCAACGCCAGCACCTCGATTTCACCCAGTTCTTCCGCCGCCTCGGCAGCCTGCCGGCGGCCGTCGACGACGCGCTGCGGCCGGCCGTCGACGCCCCGCTGCGCGACATCGCCATCGACCGCGACGCGCTCGACGCCTGGCTCGCCCTATGGCGTGCGCGCCTCGGCGCCGAAGGCCGGCCCGACGCCGAACGGCAGGCCGCGATGCAGTCGGTCAATCCCAAATACGTGCTGCGCAACTGGATCGCCGAAGCGGCGATCCGCGCCGCCCGTGGCGGAGATTTCAGCGAGGTCGAGGCCGTGCTCGCCTGCCTGTCGAAGCCCTTCGACGAACAGCCCGCCTGCGAACGCTTCGCCGCTCCGCCCCCCGACTGGGCGGCCGGGCTGGCGGTGAGCTGCTCGAGCTGAGGCGCGGCGCTATCCGCCGCCGCGCAGCAGCCAGATCGCCGCGCTGATGGTCGGAAACGAAATCACCGTCCCGACCACCAGCGTCGCCGCGCAGAAACCCTGCATGCCGTGCTTCTGGCCGAAGATCGGGTAGACGCTGGGCATCGGCGCCGAGGCCAGCAGCACCGCGCCGGTGGCCAGCAGCGGATCGACCGGCCCGAGCAGCCACAGTGCCCCGAAGACCATCAGCGGATGCACCGCCAGCTTGCCGAAAGTCACCGCCCCCATGTCGGCAAACATGCCGCGCAGCGGCAGGCCGACCAGGATTCCGCCGATATAGAACAGCGCCACCGGCGCCGAGGCCGCCGCCACCATGTCCACCGCCCGCAGCAGCGGCGCCGGCAGGACCAGGCCGGAAATCGAGCAGGCCAGACCGGCCACCATCGCAAGGATGATCGGATTGTGGCGCAACCGGGCCAGCGCGCGGCCGAAGCTGCGGTGGAAGGGTTCGTGGCCCGCCCCGCCGCTGTCGGCCAGCGCCAGGCACAGCGGAATCATCAACAGGTTCTCGACGACCATCGCCAGCGCCAGCGCGACGGTGGCCACCGGGCCGATCACCTGCAGCGCGATCGGGTAGCCCACGTAACCGCTGTTGGCGCAGGCCATGCCCAGCGCCATCAGCGCCGACTTCTCCAGCGGCTGACGGCGCAACAGGCGCGCCCACAGCAGGCCCAGCGCCAGCGTCGCCAGCGCGCCCAGCGCATAAGCACCCAGATAGCGCAGGTTCATCACTTCCGCCAGCGAGCGCTGCGACAACGACTTGAACAGCAGCACCGGCAGCGCCAGACGGACCACGAAGCCGCCCAGTGCGGTCAGCCAGTCGGCCGGTATGAGGCCGCTGCGCACCGCCCCGAAACCCACCGCAATGATCACGAAAACCGGCGCCGCGACGCCGAAGATTTCCAACATCGTCAGCCCCTCCGGCACCCTGCGGCGATCGCCCGCCGACCGCCGGCCGGCACGCTTGACCCGATCATGTTCCGCTCGCTGATGACCACTCGAAGCGTCGCATGTTATCCAGCCGGCGCCGCCCCCAGCGCCACGCGCCGCCGCAATGGCGCGATCAGCGCACAGTCCGGATCGAACATCGCGCACTCTTGATGCGTTCCGGACGCTGTGCCGGCCTCCTCGCCGCGCACGAAAATCTGTGATTTTCGTCAAACTTTTGCCGGGCCTCGCCGTAATTGATCCCATCGATTCGGCAGCCATGCCTGTTGCAGCAGACCGGAGCCTTCCGTCCATGCGCCCCGCGCCGTCGTCCTACCTCAAGTCGGCCCTGTTCGTTCACAGTCCGCAACCACTTCTGTGCTGCCGGCCGGACGGCCGTATCGTCGCCGCCAACGATGCCGCCTGCGCACTGCTGGGCTACACGCCGGCCGAACTCGGGCGGCTGGGCCACGACGCGGTGTGCGACCCGCTGCCGGCGGACAGCGTCGGCGGCACGCACGAAGCGCGCTGCCGGCGCCGCGACGGCAGCGGGTTCGTCGCCGAATGCCAGGTCACCGCCTTCGACGACGAGAACGGCGGGCAGTGGGTCTGCGTCGGCCTGCGCGACCTGACCCGGCAGCGCGAAGCGGAACGCCAGCTCCGCGACAGCGAGGCGCGCTACGCCCGCGTGCTCGACGGCAGCGACCAGGGCTTCTGGGACTGGAACCTGAAAACCGGCCGCTTCAACGTCAGCGCGCGCTTCGAATCGATGCTCGGCTACGCAATCGGCGAACGCAGCCTGTCTGTCGACGAATGGCCCGAGCACGTCCACCCCGACGACCTGCGGCTGGCCATGGCGTCCATCGAGCGTCACCTGCAGGGCCTCGCGCCCTTCCACGAGGCCGAGATCCGCTGCCGTACCAAGGACGGCGACTGGAAGTGGATCCAGACCCGCGGCCGGGTCGTCGAATGGGAAGCCGACGGCACCCCGCTGACGATGTCCGGCACCCACACCGACATCTCCGGGCGCAAGCAGGCCGAAACCGAACTGCACGCCAACCGCCACCACCTCGAGGAACTCGTGGCCCGGCGCAGCGCCGAGATCGAGACCCTCTACAACCGGGCGCCCTGCGGCTACCACTCGCTCGACCCCAACGGCCTGGTCATCGCGATCAACGACACCGAACTGCACATGCTCGGCTACACGCGGGACGAAGTGGTCGGCAAGCTCAACATCCGCGACATCCTTGCCCCCCACGAACTACCCCGCTTTACCGCGCGCTTCGAGCACTTCAAGCGCGTCGGACGGGTCAGCGACCTCGACTACGACGTGCGCCGCAAGGACGGCACGCTGTTGCCGGTGCTGGTCAGCGCCGAGATGATCCGCGACGCCGACGGCCGCTTCCTGTACAACAGTTCGACGATGACCGACAACCGCGAGCGCAAGGCCAAGGACGCCGAGATTGCGGCGCTGAATACCCAACTGGAACATCGCGCCGTCGAGGCCGAGGCCGCCAGCCAGGCCAAGAGCGTCTTCCTGGCCAACATGAGCCACGAGATCCGCACCCCGCTCAACGCCATCATCGGCATGGCCCACCTGCTGCGCCGCAGCGGCCTGACCGAGCGCCAGGGCGAGCAGCTCGCCCGGATCGACGCCGCCGGCCGCCATCTGCTGCAGGTCATCAGCGACATCCTCGACATCTCGAAGATCGAGGCCGGCAAGCTCCACCTCGACGACGTCGCGCTGTGCCCCGGCGAGCTGCTCGCCGAGGTCGCCAGCCTGATCGAGGCGCGCGCCGCCGAGAAGGGCCTGCAGATCGTCATCGACGCGCCGCCCGACGCCGGGCACCTCGTCGGCGACCCGACCTGCCTGCGCCAGGCGCTGCTCAACTTCGCCAGCAACGCGCTCAAGTTCACCGACCACGGCCGCATCACGCTGCGCCTGCGCATCGTCGAGGCCGCCGAGGCCGACTCGCTGCTGCGCTTCGAGGTCGAAGATACCGGCGTCGGCATTGCGCCGGACGTGCTGCCCAAGCTGTTCACCGCCTTCGCGCAAGGCGACAGCTCGACCACGCGCAAGCACGGCGGCACCGGTCTGGGCCTGGTAATCACCCGCCGGCTGGCGGAGATGATGGGCGGCACCGCCGGCGCCACATCGCAGCCGGGCGCCGGCAGCCTGTTCTGGTTCACCGCCCGCCTGCGCACGGCGCCGCCCGCCGCCGAAACCGGGCACGAACACCAACACGAAGCCGACAATCTGGAAGCACTGCTGGTCGGCGGCCTGCATGGCGCCCGCGTGCTGCTGGCCGAGGACGAACCGGTGAACCAGGAAATCGCCCGCGGCCTGCTCGAGGATCTCGGTCTGGTCGTCGACGTTGCCAACACCGGCGCCGAAGCCGTGGCGATCGCCTCGCGCGGCGAGCACGCGCTGATCCTGATGGACATGCAGATGCCCGAGATGGACGGGCTGGAAGCCACCCGCCGCATCCGCGCGCTGCCGGATGCCGGCCGCGGCGTGCCCATCGTCGCGATGACCGCCAATGCCTTCGCCGAGGATCGCCAGCGCTGCGTCGCCGCCGGGATGAACGACTTCCTCAGCAAGCCGGTGGACCCCGACCTGCTCTACGCCACCGTGATCCGCTGGTTGCGCGGCGGTTGAAGCACCGGCGCGTCAGCCGAAGTGCCAGCCCCCGTGGCTGCCGGCCACCGCGCCGGCCACCACCGCCAGACTCGCCGTCAGCAGCACCGCATGCACCCGCTGGATGCGCGCCATCGTGCCGACCGGATCGCGACGCGCGTGCTGCGCGAAGAGGCGGTGCAGCACGAAAGGTTCGAGGACGAAGAGCATCAGCGCGAAGATCGTCCACACCGCCACCATGCCGTGCATCCACCACCAGCCGGCCGGGTCGGCGAAACGCGCCCACACCCCGAGCCGCCACACCAGCCACAGGCCCGACAGCCCGGCGAGCAGCACGCTCCAGCGGGCGATGGCGGCAAAGCGCTGCTCCAGCCGCTCGAACAGCTCGAGCTGCGCCTGCGCCTCGGCCATGCCGCGGCAGGCCGGGATCAGCACCAGCGTGACGAAGGCCACCCCGCCGATCCAGATCAGCACCGCCAACACATGCAGCGCACGGGCGATGGCGAAATCGTTGAAGCCGCTCACTGGCCTTTCCTTTCAGGTTTGGGGGCCGCGAAGGCCGCCTCGTTGTCGCGTGCCGCCGCGCCGGCAACCCACCGCAGCAGCGGGCCGCCGGGATTGCCGGCCTGGGTCGTTTCGCAGGCGCTGACGCACTGGGCGCACTGGGTGCAGGTGAACATCGCGCGCTTGATGTTGCGCGGCTTCAGGCGCATCGGGCAGACGTGGTCGCAGGCGCTGTAGCAGCTCGCGCAGTCGGCCGCCCGCTCGCGCTCGAAGCCGACCACCAGCGCCGACTTGTTGCCCATCCAGGCCAGGCTCTGGAACAGGCCGACGGCGCAGGCATAGCGGCAGAACAGATGCCGCGCGAAGAGGAACTCGGCCGACAGCACCACGGTGCCAGCGGTGATGAAGATGAACTCGCTCTGCGTCGGCGCCCCGGCCAGCAGGTGGCCATACACCTGGAACGGCGGCAGCAGATAGGTCAGCAGCACCACCGCCCACACGAAGGCGAAGCCCACCGCCAGCGGCACGGTGACGAACCACCAGCGGCGGTCGTAACGCACCAGGCGGCCATCCGGCTCGCGCGGCGGCAGCGGGCGCGACTCCCACACGCTGGGGCGGCCGGTGGCACGGCGCATCAGCGTGTTGATCGTCTCGACCACCGAAAAATGCGGGCACAGCCAGCCGCAGTAGAGCCGCCCCCAGCGCCACGCCACGCCGATCAGCACGGCGCCGACCGCCAGGATCGGCAGCAGCACGCGGCCGATGACCCGCCCGACGGCGCCCACCGCGTCGATGCGTCCGGCCGAGAAATCCTCCAGCCCCGCATGCCACTCGAAGCCGAGCAGCCAGGCATGGCCGGCGACCAGGTCGTAGCGCAGCAGGTCGAACACCGGCGCCAGCACGAACAGCACGAAGAACGCCGCCTGCGCCCGGCGCCGCCAGTGCTGGCGGCCGCCATCGGGCGCCGCGGCGACCGCCGCACGGATCGGGATCACCCGCTGCCCGGCCATCACTGCGGTCCGATCAGCGGAAAGCGGAACGGCTTGCCGGCCAACGCCTTGGCCAGCCCGATGGCGCCGCAAAAAATCAGCGTCGAGTGGCAGGTCGTGAAATAGAGGATCACGATGACCCAGGTGTGGGCCGACTGGTAGCCGCCGGCGAGGATGATCGCCACATTGGCGACGACCAGCAGCGCCCCGGCCCACAGGCTGGCGGCCAGCGTCTGGCGCAGGTGGCCGCGGGCCAGTTCAGGCGCCCGCTCGCGCTCGCGCAACCACAGCACCAGCAGCGCGACGAAGGCCACGCCGGGCACGATCATCAGGTTGGCGAGGTACAGCGCCTCGGCGGCGACAGCGATCTCGCGGCCGGGGATGTTGAAGTCGAGTTCCGAATCGGTCATGGCGGCCACAGCTTAGCGGGCGCCGTGCCGTCGCGTCTTTGACGCGCGGCAAGCGGCAAGGCGGCCGGCGGGCCGGCCCTCAGATCACTTCGAGCAGCTTGCCGCGCAGATGTTCCGCCTCGCGCCGGCCATCGCGCGAGGCGACGATGGCGTGATACCACTCGTCGAACAGCGCACGCAGTTCGGCCTGGTTGCTGGCCGCCTCGATGCGCTGCTGCAACGAGCTGGTGCCCAGCGCACCGACGAAGGCGTTGAGGGTGTTGAGCATGAAATTGCGCGCTTGCTGCAGCCGCAGCGGATCGTCGCCGGGCGGATGCAGGCGGAAAGCGGCCACCGGCGGCAGGGTCTCGTCCAGCGCCAGCGTCCGGGCTGCCGGGCCGGTCACGCCGACCGCCTCGATGTAGCCTTCTTCCTCGAGCAGTCCGAGGGTGTGCTGCAGGTCGTCGGACTGCAGCATGCCGCGCAGCTCGGCCACCGGCCGCTTGCCGTCCACGAAGATCAGCACCCGGCGCACCCGCGGGCTCAGGCCGCCGGCGCGGGTGCCGATCTCGGCGTGGCCCTTCGGGGTTTTGGCAAAAATGACGGCCATGCTCTCTCCTCGTGCCGCCGGGGTCGCGGGTCCGGCGTCGCCGGCATTGTAACGACAGCGCGATCCGCTGCGCAGGCGTCCGTTCAAGCTGTCGTCACCGAACGGGCCGCGGCGCGCGGGTTATAGTCGGGACAGTCGTTCAACCACGAGGTTCGTCATGCGTCATGCCCTGCTTCTCCCCCTGGCCCTGCTGGCCACCCTCGCCGCCACGCCGGCGGCGGCGGTCGATCTCGATCTGTCGGTCCGCGTGCCCGGCATGTCGCTCTACATCGGCGACCGCGACCGCGACGGCCGTTACTGGGACGGCGACCGCTGGCGCGACGAAGGCTGGTGGCGCGACAACTGCCACCGCTACGAAGGCCGCAAGAACTTCCGCGGCCGCTGCGAACCCCAGCCCGGCCGCGGCAACGACGGCCACTGCCCGCCGGGACAGGCCAAGAAGGGCCGCTGCTGAGCCGGGCTACACGCCCGGAAACAGCAACAATTACGCCACCATTGTTGCTTTTTTTGTATCAATCCGGCCTTACCTTACCGCCTGCGCCAGCCGCCCGGCGAGCCCGGTCAGTTCGTCGGCCCGCGCCAACCCGTCGATGAAGCGCCGCGGGATGCCCGACAGCCCGACCTGGGCGCCCACCAGCGCGCCGGTCAGCATGGCCCGGGCAAGGTTCTGGCCGCCGCCGTTCACCGCGTGCAGCACGCCCGCTTCGAAATCGTCGGCGAAGCGGGCGGCCAGATAGTAAGCCGCCGGAAACTGGTGGTAGACCGCGCACGGCATGCCATACACCAGCGCCACCTTCCACGCCGGCTCGATGCGGACGCACGGATCGTGGGCCGCGCGGGCCATGTTCGACGGGCCGAGCAGCGCATCCGGCGACGGGAAGCGGCCCGTCGTCGGCGCCTCGGCGTGGCCGGGTTGCGGCGCCTGCAGCTTGCCGACGGTCACCGAATGGAAGGGCAGCGCGCCGGCCTTGACCCGCGCCATCAGCTTGCCCGACAGCGCGCCGTCGAGCGCATGGCCTTCGACCAGCATGCCCAGCACCGCGGCGAAGGCGACGGTCATCGCCAGCACGGTGCCGTCGGTCTGGGTCAAGGCCGCATTGCGGGTCACCGCCGACGCCAGCGCGGACGGATCGAGCGCGTAGCGCACCGCGATCGCCAGCACGCGCTCGGCGGCCTCGGTGGTGTCGGCATTGCCGCCGCACTGGCCCCACGGCAGCCCTTCGCCGACCCGTTTGCGCCACGCTTCGCGGATCGACTGGCTGGTGTAGCCGCCCGGCCCGGCCATCGGCGTGCCGTCGATCAGCGGAAAGAAATCCGCGTCGATGCGCCGGCAGAAATCGGCCTCGTCGTAGCCGCCCCGCTCCACCAGCGAGCGCAGCGTCAGCTCCAGCAGCACGCCGGCCTGCGACGGGTCGCCGGCCTTCAGCCCGGCGTGGTAGCGGCCGGGCTGCGGATCGGTGTAGCCGGCGATCCACTCGCCGTACGCGGCGTGCAGCTCATCGAGGTTGTAATACCAGTGCGGTCCGAGGGCCAGGGCGTCGCCGATGAAAGCGCCCATCACCGCACCGGCGGCACGGTCGCGGAGGCGGTCGACGGTGGAAGGATCGGACATGACGGTGTCTCCGTGGGCAGGAATCGAAGGGGGATGGCCGGCGGCCGTTTTCGCCATTGTGCCCGATCGGGGCCAGCCCACACCTGGCCGGCCGCAGCGCGTCAGCGCCGGCCCTTGGCCAGCACCGCGGCGAAGAACTGCCACGCCAGCCGCAGGCCGTCCGGGCCGGCGGGATCGGAGAAGGCCTGGCCGGACACACCGCCGCTCCACGCGTGGGCCAGGCCATGCACGCGCAGCAGGCGCACATAAGGCTGGCCGGCGACGGTCCACTCGCTGCGCGTCAGCGGCCGGCGGGCACCGCGCCGGACTTCGCTGTCGCGCCCCCTGGCGGCGACGCCGTCGGGCAGCAGGTCGAGCCACAGGTCGGCGGACGCGCGGGCGTTCTCGAACGACACCACGCCGTCCAGGTCGCCATGGATCAGCACCAGCGGCGGCAGGTGCCGGCCGGCCAGCCGCAGGGCGATCGCGTCGGCGTCCGGCGTGCGCCGCCCGCGCATCGCCTGCCCGGCCTGCAGCGGAGTGCGCGCGCTGTGGGGCGCGGCGCCGGAATGGCTGCCGACCGCGGCGAAGCGCTCCGGATGGCCGAGCGCCAGCGTCAGCGCCATCGCCCCGCCGGCCGACAGGCCGAGCGCGAACAGCGGTCCGCCGACGCGGGGGTGGTCGGCCACCGCGCGCCCGACGATGGCCATCAGGATCTGCATCTCGATGCCGACCCGCGCGTCGCTGCCGAACCAGTTCCAGCAGCGCTGCGGATTGGCCTCCTGGGCCTGCTCGGGCAGCAGCACCGCAAAGCCGCGCGACCTGGCGACCGCGACGGCGCGGGTCACCGCCGCGAAGGCGGCCGTGTCCTGGGCGCAGCCGTGGAGCAGCAACA
>WBZX01002686.1_pt1 | contig 11921 bp, 8 predicted proteins | sample 5204211 | NCBI WGS metagenome assembly WBZX01 (sample SAMN12344362, study PRJNA552823) | activated sludge metagenome | biome: Activated sludge suspended growth; feature: Nitrification reactor; material: Wastewater; isolation source: activated sludge from nitrification reactor of wastewater treatment...
AGTGGAGCGCGCGCCGCGGGCGCCGCCGCCGCCCGCGGGACCCCTCCACGCGGAGATTCCCATGCCCCTCCTGCCCCGAATCGCACTCGCTGTATTCTCACTGGCCGCCCTCGCCCTCGCGTCCCCCGCCGCGGCGGACGAGCCAAAGGGCGACGACGACGACGCCTACGCGAGCGTCGAGGCCGACACCCTGTTCAAGCAGGGGGTCGAGCGCATGCTGAAAGGCGCGTTCGAGGAGGGGTGTCCCGCGATCGAGCGGAGCTACGCGCTGGATCCGCGGCCGGGGACGCTGTTCACGCTGGGCGAGTGCGAGGCCCAGCGGGGGCGCCTCGCGACGGCGATGCTCCACCTGGGCCAGTTCGTGGAGATCGTGGGGGCCTTGCCGCCGGCCCGCCAGGCGAGGTACGCGCCCCGCAAGGCGAGCGCCGAGAAGCGGGTCGTCGAGCTTGCGCCGCTCGTCCCGAAGCTCGTGCTCCGGCTGCCGCCGGACGCGCCGTGGACGACGGAGATCAAGCTCGACGGGGAGCTCCTCGATCTCCGCAAGCTGGGGGTGCCGCACGCGGTGGACCCCGGGACGCACACGCTCACGGTGCAGGTGCCGGGCACCCAGGCCCGCGAGGTCCAGGCGACCGTGGCAAAGGGAGAGACCAAGTCGGTCGCGCTCCCCGTGGAGGTGCCCGCGAAGCCCTGCGCGCCGGCCGGCGCGACGGCGAGCCCGTCCGGCGGCGCGTGCGCGGCCTGCTCGGTGGGCTCGGAGAGGCCCGCCGCCGAGGGCCTGACTGCGGCGCTCCTCGGCGCCGCCGCCCTGCTGCTCCGGCGCCGCCGCCGGTAATCACCGCGCCCCATTGCGCATTCAATGCGCGTCAGAATCCTGCTTTTCTGACCCGGACGTTCCTTGTCCAACCACGCGCAAGTCCGCCCTTCTGGCGGCGATTGACTTCGTGTAAGGCTTTCCGTTCGCCCGCAGCTCGGATCCCGCCGCCGCATGGAAGAGCATCCCCATGGGCCTGATCCAGGGCAGCCGCCGCCGAAGTCCACGCCACGTGAAAGGTCCATTCATGCGCAAGCAGATTCTCCGCTCCTTTCCCCTCGTGTTGCTGCTTCTCTCGGGTTGTGCTGCCGAGCCCGCCGATCTGGGCGCTCCGCAGAAGGTCACCGCCGACGGAACCAAGATCTTCCGCTCGGACACGGGCCGGTTGACCCCGCCCTCCACCGAGGCCCCCACCGTCATCGCCTCCGACTTCCTCCTGGGGCGCGGCCTCGTCGTCACGGACGGCGAGCTGTCGGCGACGACGCACGTCTCCGGCAACGTCACCCACGTCAAGATGACCCAGACCATCGACGGCCTCCGCGTCCACGGCGCCTACGCCAAGGTGGCAGTCGCCGACACGGGGGAGGTCCTCCAGGTCATCGAGCGACTGGCCCTCAGCGACGGCGCCGTCGCGCCCGCCGAGATCACCGAGCGCGCGGCCCTCACGACAGCCATGCTGAGCCTCGGCTTCACGGAGGCCCCCGGCGAGGCCACGCCCCGCGACAGGGTGACGACCGCCTTCGCGCCCACGAGCGAGCTCTACCGCGCCCCCACCGTCGAGCGCGTCGCCTACATCGAGGCGGACGGCAGCGTGTCGGCGGGCTTCGTCGTGGAGACGTGGTCGGGCGACAACAACCAGCTCGACTACACCCTCGTCGGCGGCGACGGGGCCATCGTCTCCGTCGAGCACCGCACCGCGAACGACAGCTACAAGGTCTTCGTCGAGGATCCGGGCAAGGGCGCGCAGACCGTGGTGAACGGCCCCGGCGCCGGCAACGCCCAGTCCCCCGCGGGCTGGCTCTCCGGCGCGCAGACCACCATCAAGATCACGGGCAACAACGCCAAGGCGTACCTCGACACGGACGCGAACAACGCGGCGGACACGGGCGGAACCACGGTGTCGGACGGCAACTTCCTCTCGACGGAGGACTTCGCGCAGTCGCCGTCCGTGACGGTGAACAAGGCTGTCGCGGTGCAGAACCTGTTCTACCTGAACAACGTCATTCACGACATCCTGTATTCTCACGGCTTCACCGAGACGACCGGCAATTTCCAGACGAACAACTTCGGCAAGGGCGGGCTCGGCAGCGACCCTGTCAACGCCGAGGCGCAGGACGGCAGCGGCACGGACAACGCCAACTTCTCGACCCCGAACGACGGCAGCGCCCCGCGCATGCAGATGTACCTGTGGAGCGGCACGATGCCGAGCGGCGCCACCACGGTGAACGGCGTCGACTACGGCACGTACGCCTCCACGTTCGGCGCGGCGCTCACCGTGGCCGGCGTCGTCGGCCCGCTCGCCGTCTACAACGACGGGACCGGCGTCGCCTCCGACGGCTGCGAGGCCTCGGTCGGGTCGCTCACGGGCAAGATCGCCATCGTCGATCGCGGCACGTGCACCTTCGTCGTCAAGGTCTACAACGCGCAGCAGGCCGGCGCGAAGGGCGTCGTCATCGTCAACAACGCCGCGGGCGCGGCCTTCTCGCCGTCCGGCACGGACAAGCGCATCAAGGTCCCGTCCGGCATGGTCACGCTGGACACCGGCACCACGCTGAAGGGCCTCGCGGGCGCGTCGGCGACCCTCCGCAAGAACCCTGTCACCCCCATCAAGCTCGACGGAGACCTCGACTCCGACATCGTGTTCCACGAGTACGGACACGGCCTCACGTGGCGCTCCATCGGCGGCATGAGCGGCAAGCTCGCCGGCGCGATCGGCGAGGGCGCGAGCGACGTCGTGGCCTTCCTCGTCAACGGCGACGACATCATGGGCGAGTACGCCTGGGGCTCCCCGGAGGGCATTCGCCGCTACCCGTACAACGGCTATCCCCTCACTTACAGCGCCGTCACGGGCGCCGAGGTGCACAACGACGGCGAGATCTACGCCGGCGCGATGTGGCGAGTCCTCCAGAACTACCTCGCTGCCGGCTTCACGGCGGATCAGGTGATGGATGACTTCGTCAAGGGCATGGACTTCACGCCTGCGACGCCCGCCTTCGAGGACATGCGCGACGGCATGCTCGCGGCCACGGCCGGGACCAACCGCCAGTGCCTCATCTGGAAGGGCTTCGCGGCGAGCGGCATCGGCGTCGGCGCGGACGGCACCATCGCGGCGAACGGCTCGGTGACGATCACCCAGTCGTTCACGGTCCCCGCCTCCTGCCCGTGACCCGGGCCGGAGGGCTGTCGGAGAGGCAGTCGCCCTGACTCTCCGGCTCCCCCCTCCGTACTCCCCTCCTCCGTACTCCCCTCCTCCGTACTCCCTTCCTCCGCGCTCCCTCACGGGGCGCGCGACCCTTCTCTGGACCCCCTACGCGCGCTTCGGGTGAACGCTCTTGGCGTTCCGGCGGCGCCGCACAAAGAGCGCGAAGACCACTCCCCACCCGGCGACGACGGCCCCGGACGGGAGCCCGCCGTTCGATGAATCCGCTACCCGGCAACCGCAGCCCGAGGGCGCGCCCGCGCCGGACGGGGAGCTCGCGGACGACGCCGGTTGACCGGTGCTCGACGAGGCGCCCGCGGCCGCAGGCAACAGGACAGGCACCTTGGCCACGACGCCGATCTCGGGGACGTCGCGCCTCACCAGACTGGCCAGATCGACGCCGCCGCGGGGCGCGAAGGCGACGTCCCGCGCGGCCTTCGGGCCGCCGTCCGAGCCGCCGGGCGGGCCGCCCCAGACTCCCCTCCTCGGCTCCGCGCACGCGATGGGGCCCGTCCACGGGTGCCGGATCGCATAGCGACCCTGGAAGTTGTTGCTCGACGAGGGGACAGCCCCCTTCTCGAGCGCCCCGTTCGCGCCCCACTCCCGCCCCCCGCTGATGGGCGCCGCCGCCTTGAACACGAGGTCTTCGGCGAGCTGATCCGCCGTGTAGCGCGCGTGGAGGCGCGTGAGCACCCAGCCCGGATACGAGGCCGCAGAGCCCCCCCGACCGCCGGGCGAAGCGGATCTCCCCGGGGACGCACCCGGGCCGGAGGCGCCGCCGTTGCATTTCATGAAGCACATCAGGTCGCCGGAGGCACAGTTGCACCTGTTGCCGGGGCCGCCGCCCTTCCCAGGACCGGGCGCGGGGGTCGGCGCGGGCTGGGGGGCGGCCGGCTCGGGCGCGTCGAGCGTGTCGGCGCCGAGCGTCGCCATGTCGTTCGCGTCGAGCACCGGCCCGGGGCAAGGATCGCAGTTGGACGCCTGCCATGAATACTCCGTGACCACAGGAGGGCGCTTGTCCGCGTCGAGGTTCGACGCCAGCGTCTTGTCGAAGAGCGCCGCGTAGAAGGCGGGGAACTGGTCCTTGGCCTTCTCGTCGAGATCGATGTTGGTCGGGATGGTGACGTTCCTGTAATTGGCCAGCTCGAAGCGCCTGTCCTTCGCGAGGATGTGGACGAGGAGGTCCTGCGTGCCGGCCGAGTTGGCGAGCCCGAGGCGGACGGGCAGGTTGAAATTGGGGGTGTCGTAGTGGAAGCGGAGCGGCGACAGCATGGTGCGGCCCTCCACGACGGTCACCTTCGAGACATCCACCTTGGCGACGAAGAACTTGCTCCCATCGCGCACGTAAGGCCGGAGATAGGGCTCGGCGCCCTCGGGGATCTTGTAGTGGTTCTGGGTGAGCCACTTGTCGAGGCCGCTCGAGTCGGTGGCGCTGAGGACGACGATGTCGTACTCGCCGACGGTGAACTGCGCCTCGATCTTGACCCCGAGATCGCCCCCCGACCTCCCGGGGGCGGCCCCCTTCGCCGCCATCGGCGACGCCGCCATGGCCGTCGCCACGGGGAGGGGCGCACAAGGGTCCTCCTCCCAGTACTCGACGAGCCGGGGGGCAGCGAGCTGATCGACGCGATCGAACACCTCGCGCGGGAGGGTCTTCACGTTCTCTTTTTGCAGCACGACGGGCACGGGGACGACCATCGCGAAGTTCTCGGGCGGTCCCTGGTAGTTGTTCTGCATCGAGAGGACGGTGCGCGTCCCGTCGCGGAGCAGCACCACGAGCGTCGCGTTGTTGAAGAGCTTCTTGTCGGCGCCCCCGACGTAGAAGCCGCAGAACGCGCTCGCCGCGCGCGGAGCGAGGAGCCCCACGAGCAGGGAGACGATCGCCGCGAACGAGGCCAGGCCGTGCGAGACCCGGTGTCGTGACCCATGCTCTTCGAGCCCACGCATGGGGGCAGTATCGGCTCCTGGCGCGCCCGCTGGAAGATCTTTCGAACGCGGCGGCGCCGCGCACCCGGCCCGTCACGCGGGGATCGACGCGCGGAGCGCCTCGCTGTGGAGGTCGCGCGCGCACGGCCCGCACGGTGCCGCTCGCGTTGCGCCAGTCACGACACGCACAGGGCTACGCCGCCCGTCAATCCTGGTGGCACAGGGGTTGCCCGGTGGGCGCGTATGCGTCTGACGACACGCACACTGCCTTTCTTCCTCCTCATCGTCTCGGCCCTGATGACCATGGCGTGCTCTCCCATCAAGAGCCTTGTCAACCAGCGGTGGCCGCCCATCAGCGTAGCGGATCAGCAGAGGGTGGCGATTGACACGGCGAATCGCCAGTTGCGAGCCCTCGATCGTCCGGATGTCTTCGTGCGGCTGGCGCGAGAGGACATCACGTCACTTGCGCAGGACGAGATCAAGAAGCGGCTTCCAGAAGCGGGGATCGATCTCGGCGTCGCACACGGCGCCCGGTTCTCGAACATCGGCGTGGAGCTGGTAGAGCAGGGGATCCGCGTCCAGCTCGACTACGACTTGACCCTCACCAAGGTGAAGGCGGTGGAGACCGTTCACCTCGCGGGCAGCCTGGAAGGGACCATCGCGGTCAATACCACGGATGCCAGGCTGCAGCTCCGCCCCGCGTTCAGCCGCGCCGAGGTCCGCGAGATTGGCTTTGGTAAGGGGTGGGGTGGGGACTTCCTCGTCCCCATCGTCGACCTCGCGCTCCACAACTTCCTCGACAACGTCAACGCTCGCTTTCGCGATCCGGTGGAGCTTGATCTGGCTCTGAAGAAGCACCTCGTCCCGGACTTCGACAAGCTGTTCGCCACAAACGACAGGCTCACCATCGGGGCTGCCAAGATTGGAGAGGTCAACGTCGCCTTGGGGCCCACGGCGATCCTCATTCGACCGGAGGGGATCGCCGTCCTCGCGGAGGTCGGCACCGAAGCGGTCGACACCGCAGACGCGGTCGAGGCCGGCGCCCCTGACGCGACCCCGGGATTGCCAGTCTCGTTCGCGCAGTACGCGGCGAGCTTCTCGGCCATGGCCGACGCATTTCCGGCTCCGAAGTCAGGGACGACGGTCCTCGTCCAGAAAGACCTGCTCGAACGGATCCTCAACCGAGCGCTTTCGCTTCTCCGCGTCGATTTCACATACCACCTCGCGGATCAGCGGATCCCGTTCGCGAAGGAGATCGACCGCGGGGTCAAGGAGGTGAAGGACTGCGGCGGTCTCCGTAAGGCCTGCCCCCCCTCGGAGTGCAACAAGGAGTGTTCCGGCGAGAGCTGCGACCGGGACTGCAACGTCCAAAGCTGCGGCACGTGCGCCAGCTATAGCTGCGATCACAACTGCGGGAAATGGAACGCCTGGTGCAAGGCGCAGCAGAAAGCCTGTGAGACCGAGCGGGGCGCCCGGGAAGCGCTGTGCCGTACGAAGGTGGAGAGTTGCAACGCTCTGCAGCTCGCCAAGCGCAAGGAGTGCCAGGGGGAGATCGCCGCCTGCAAGGTCCGGAGGGAGACCAAGCGCATCGCGTGCCAAGCGGAGGTGCAGAAGTGCAAGCTCGAGGAGGACGCCAAGTGTTTGGCGACGAAGGTTGCGAATGAGACGCGCGTCACCGAGTGCAAGAGCGCCCGCGAAGCGCTACGCATCGTCGATCAGGCGGTGAGGCTCGGGAGCGTCAGCGGCGCGGTGTCAGCTACGGGGATCACGATCGAGGGCGACATCGGTGCGGTCGCGTTCACGGGGGGGCTCCAGCGGGTGATGCTCGACTTTGGTGTCAAGGCCAGCAGCGGCGTCGATGTTCAGGTCCGCTTCGTCCCCAAGGGGCTCGGCGGTCTCGCCTGCGTCGCGGGGTTTGACAAGACGTTCTCCAACGTCGCCGTGGGCTCGGTCCAGCGGCGCGGCGTCGACGCCGCCATCACCACGGAGACCAGGACCGATGGCACCCTGGTGCTGAAGCTCACGACGGAGCCGATCGACGTCGAAGCGCAGCTCGTGATTCCGCCGCTCCTGATGATGGCCCCGGATCTGGAACTACAGATGAAGTGCATGCTCGGCGTGGCAGCGCTCGAGGCGGCCGCGGCGTACGTGCTCACCTTCGATAGCGACAAGGCGGAGATGGTTCTCGGACACTTCACTCATCGATTCCCGCCGCAGACCCTCGAGATCCCGGTGCGGGTGATGGACCTCCAATTTGGGAAGAGAAAGATTGCTCTCCTGCCCCTCTGGAACAGGTCGACCATCGGATTCTCCGGGACGGTCAAGTGAGGACCGATCACGCTTTGTCCGCATCAGCCGGAGCCTTCGACGCTTGCCATCGCCATCGCGCTCCCACTTCGTGGGTGAAGCTCGACATTTTGCCGTTGCCAATCTTTGCCAACTCGCTCATCGTTCCGCCATGGCCACGCGGAACATCAACCTCACCGACGCTCTCGACCACTTCGTCACCGAGCTGGTCGCTTCGGGGCAGTTCCAGAACGCTAGCGAGGTTGTGCGGGCGGGGTTGCGGCTTCTGAAATCCGAGGAAGAGCAGCGCGCGGCCAAGCTCGCCCGCCTGCGCGCCGCTGTCCAGGAAGGGCTCGACTCCGCGGCGCGCGGCGAGGGCCTCGCTGTCGTCGACGTCGAGGCGCATTTCGCTGAGATTCACGCCGAGATTGACGCCGAGCTCGAAGCGGAAGCGAAGGCGACCGCAGCCAGATGAGGGGTCTCGTCGTCCAGCCGCCCGCCTACGCGGATGTGCGGGCTCTCCTGAAGAAGTCGCGCCAAGACTTTGGCCGCGCAGCGCTTCGCCGCTACTCCGCGTTGATCCAGCGCGCCTACGCCCAGCTCCGGGCCGATCCGACGCGCGCCGGCGTCGTCACACGCGACGAGCTGCCGGACGGCGTGCGCTTCTTCCATCTTCGCCACGCGCGTTCACGCGGCGTCTCGCCCAGGCAGCCGCGCCACTTCCTCGTCTTCACCTTTGATGACGCCACCCTCACCATCCTGCGGGTGTTGCACGACTCGATGGACATCGCAGGGCACCTGGGCGGCGAAGAGTGACGATGATCGACGACCCTTGTGGCCGCAGGCGTCCCTCCGCCCGTGGCCGCAGACGTCGTCCCGCTCCTGGAGGAGAAGCAGCCCGCCTTGCGCCGGTAGCGCAAGGTGCCAGGGAGCCATCCCCCACCGACTGCCTGCCTGGCCGCGCCCCTGTCACGCCGACAGCCAGCCTTTGAGCACCTCGTACACCTCCGGCCGACAGAGGAGATCGAGGTGCTTGACCCCGCACGCGAGGAAGCGCCTCTCCCTCGGGAGATCCAGCGTCATCTCCGGCCTCGCGTGGCGGCCGAAGGCGCTGTCCACGGGGACCAGGCCGTCGCCCGGAGGCGTGCTGCCGGGGGCCGTGGCCGTGGTGCCGGCGACGGCGTAGCAGAGGACGCCCGCGGGGAGCGGCGTCGGGTGGCGGCGATCGTGCCCGTGCTCGAAGCGGTCGCGCCCGTCGAGATCCTCGTCCCGCACATGGCCGAACCGGAGGTCCGTGACACCGGCGCTCCTGAGTTTTCCGAGGCGCGCGAGAGGAGCCGAGTAGGGGCTGACGCCGAGGAGGAGGTCAATCCAGTTGCCGCCGCGCTCCAGGGGCGCGCCGTGGTGGGGTGTCCCGAGGAACACCATGCGACGCAGACTGGCAATCCACGCGAGCCCCGCGGCGGAGGCCGACTGGCACGCAGCCCGGCTGACGAGCCCGCCCATGCTGTGGCCGAGGAGCGTCACCTCCGTCACGGGGACGGGCCACTCGGAGACGAGCGTCTCCAGCAGCCCAGCGAGGGCGCGGCCGTTCTCGGCGACGTGGAGGCCGCTGTTGTAGTGGACGTAGACAGCCGTGTACCCGAGGTCCCGCTCCAGCGCGGCGCCGTGATCGTGGCCCTGCCGCGTCCACTGGAGATCGTTCATCGACGAGCCGTGGACGAGCACGAGGAGCTTGCCCGTCGCCTGCGGGATCGCCGCGCGGAGCGCCTCGCGGTGGAGGTCCAGCGCGTCCCCGTTTCGGCGGAACTGCATGGGGATCGCGAGGGGGTTGTCGGTCGCCGCGAGGTGATCGCCGAGGACCCCGTTGAGCGCCGCGACGAGGGCCTCCCGCTCGGGGAACGACCTCGTCTCTCCGAGGAGCGGCACGATGGGCGCGAGCGCCGCGTCGAGGCTCGCGCCGACGAGCCCCGTGACGCCGCGAATGGTCCTGTACACGAGCCCCGTGATGCCGCGCGTCCGCCCCTCGGGGCGCTTGCCGATGGGGAACGGCACGCGGGTGATGCTGTGGTGCATCGCCTCGACGACGCCTGTCACTCCCAGCGTCGCCTCCACGGCGAGCCGGCCGAGACCCCGAACGTCACTCGCATGGTTCCGCGCTCTCTTCGTCATGGCACAGCTCCGGTCGCAAGCTCTATCCTACGGCTTCGTAAGTTACGGCTCCGTAGGCACCGCGTCAAGCGCGGCGCGTCAAGAAAACCCGAGATGCCCGGGTTCCGCCAGGATTCAAGGGGATCTGGGTGCTGGCTCGGCGCGGTCCTCGGTGACGTGGCGGTTCCGCAACCTACGCTTTCGTAATAAGGTGCGCCCCGATGAAGAGGACCCCGAGGCTGCCTGCGTCGGCGAGGCGGGCGCAGCTGATCGACGTCGGCCGCGCCGTCTTCGCCAAGCACGGCTACGAGGCCACGTCGGTGGAGCAGATCGCGGACCGGGCGAAGGTGTCGAAGCCGGTGGTGTACGAGCACTTCGGGGGCAAGGAGGGGCTCTATGCGGTCGTCGTCGATCGGGAGATGGACTACGTGGTGCGGCGCATCGAGGAGGCGATCGCGACGGGGACGCCGCGCGAGCGGGTGGAGCACGCGGCGCTCGCGTTCCTGACGTACGTGAAGGATCACCCCGACGGCTTCGCGATCCTGACGCACGACGCCCCCGCGGCGGCGGGGCGCAGCGGCCTCGCGTCGCTGCTCAACGACGTGGCCGAGCGCGTGGGGGACGTCTTCGCGGCGTCCTTCAAGGGCGCCGGCTACGACGCGAAGGCGGCGCCCATCTACGCGCACGCGCTCATCGGGATGGTGACGTTCGTGGGCCAGTGGTGGACGGAGACGCGCAAGCCGCCTGTCGAGGAGGTCGCGACGCACATCGCGGCGCTCGCGTGGATGGGGCTCCGGCACTTGCCCAAACGTCCCACCCGGGTGAGACAAGGGCCCTCCATGCCCCCGAAGACATGAGATCGGCCGCGGCGACCCGGCGCTGCGCGGGAGCCCGCGCAAGTGTGAGCCGCTCCGCACGCCTGCCGGGCGAGGTGCCTGGCGCATCCCCGCAAAGGCCTTGGCCCATCTCTTGGATATCCTGTTCTCGAACAATCTCTTTGCGCATCCAGGCGGAACATGAATCGATCCTTCTTCTCTTCCTTCGCGTGGCTCTCGCTCCTGTGCCTCTTCCCTGCGTGTGACGGCAACGTCAGCTCGGGCGGCGGCGGCTCGGGGGACACAGGTGGCACGAGCACCGGCGGGAGCGCGGGCGACGGTGTGACCGTGCTCTTCGTGGACAGCTACGAGCTGGACGGCGTGACGGGCGAGCGGCCACAGGACCTCTCGCGGGTCGCGTCCATCACCGCGCTCGTCGAGAACGGCGACAAATACGACTCCTACCCTGGGCAGCTCTTCCAGGACGGCCACGCGGAGATCCCGGGTGTCCCGGAAGGGCCCTATGTCCTCGAGCGAAGGTTCGAGCCCTCCGCCGATATCCCGGAGTTTCCGACGGTCACGCGGTACCTCGCGACGAGCGAGCGGACTCTGGATCTGGGGCACAACCACGTCGGGCGCGCGGACGCCGCCCCGCTCGATCAGCAGGCCGATCTGCGCGTGAAAGGGGCCCTCTCCTCGCCGTGGGCCGACCCGGAAGGAGACCCCCTCTCCAGCGCGACCGACCGCCTCGAGATCTACTCACGAGAGGCGGGCGCGTACGGGCTCGCGCTGGACATGGGCAACGGAGAGGCGCCCTTCGGCGGCGACACCTCGGTCGACTGGGGATTCGACGCGCTCCTGGCGTTCGACTCGCTCGGCTGGTCGCCCGTCGCGATCGATCAGAGCAAGGGAGACAAGGCTGTCGTCGTGCGGGAGCGGAATGACGCCCTGTTCCCCGATCCGGCTCTGGCCCCCGACGTCGGCTGGGCGACCGCCACCTACGACCACGTCGTCGACGCACAGGCCGTCACCCAGCTCACCGTGAAGCCGGGGACCGAGGCGCTCGCCGAGGGGAGCTTCTCGCCGGCAGCGAGCAGCGTCTCTTTCGATTTCGTGTACGAGCAGGCGGCGACGCAGCCCCTCTCGGACGCGCTCGGCGCCCCGACGGACACCCTCTTGAGCTTCTCGCTGTACCTGGAGCCCAGCAAGACGGCGCCGAGCTACTCCGCGAGCCCTTACCTCAACAACCTCACTGTCTTCGGGGTGGGCGCTCCGGCGAACCCCACCTGCTACCCGGACGACATGGGCGTGTGCGACGCGGGCCTCTGCCCGAACGGGTGCGACGAGAGCCTCCTGCCGGCGAAGCTCTCGGATCTGAGCCGCACGTTCGACGATCAGAACCCGTTCAACCCGGAAGCGACGCACTATGCCTATTTCCAGATGTCCTTTGGCCGCCGCGTCCCCAACCCGGGAGACGGGGGCACGGCGCGGCTCATCACCCTGTACTCGCGCT
>WBZX01002687.1_pt1 | contig 11918 bp, 8 predicted proteins | sample 5204211 | NCBI WGS metagenome assembly WBZX01 (sample SAMN12344362, study PRJNA552823) | activated sludge metagenome | biome: Activated sludge suspended growth; feature: Nitrification reactor; material: Wastewater; isolation source: activated sludge from nitrification reactor of wastewater treatment...
GCACCGCCGAGGGCATCCATCGCATCAAGGGCGCGCAGGTCCGCATCAACTGACGGCGAGTCGTACGAGCGCGTCGATGCCGAGCCGTCCACGACCACCCTTGCGATGGGACCTGGTGACCGAGAGCTTCTCGGAGGCGACGTTCCTGTGGGCGCGTTGGCAGGACGCGCTCGAGTCCCCGCGGCACACGCTGACGAGCGTGCTGCACTGGGTCGAGGAGCGACTGCAGGGCGCGCTCGATGGCGTGCGGCTCGGCGAGCAGCGGGCGACCGACGAGATCCTCCTGCCGGCGCTGCTCGGCAAGCGCGATCGTCCCGCGGCCGTTGCGGCACACCTGCTGGTCGGCGGTGCCCGGCAGGGCATCGAGCAGGTCGCGGCGGCGCTGCTCGGGGCCCCGCCGCGGCGGCTCGCCGCGCTCGCGCAGGCAATCGCGTGCAGCACCGGCGCACAGTGGCCGAAGGTGCTCGTCGAGTACGTCCCGCGCATGCCGGCGCAGGTGCAGGCCGCGGTACTCGACGCGTTCGCGTTCCGTCGCTGGCCCTTGCCACCCGGCATCGACGCTCAGATCGAGCGCAACGCCAAGCCCGTGCAGCTGGCCTCGCTGCGGTTGGCGGCCTGCGTGGGCGACCGCTGGACCGTGCCGTACATCGAGTGGGGCCTGCGACGCTCGGATCCCGAGCTGCGCGTCGCGGCAGCTCGGGCGGCGCTGCTGCGTGGCCTCGAGGGTGCCGTCGCCAAGGCCGCCGACGCCGTGCGCGACGACATCCCCGGTAGCGATGCGCTGCTGCCGTTGCTGGTCGCGATGCGGGGCGAGCGACTGCTGCCGGTATTGCCGGTGCGACTGCAGCGTCCTGGGGTCGACGCGCGCGCGGTGTTCGACGCGCTGTGGTGCATGGGCACCGTCGGCGCCGCCGATCTCTGCGCCGCGCGGCTGGACGATCCCACGCACGCGCGACTGGCCGCCGACGCGCTGCGAGGCATCACCGGCATCGATCCCACACCGCCGCCCGGGCGCGAGGCGCCGCTCGACGTCCCACGCGACGAGCTCATGCTACCCGAGCCGGATCCCGCCGCGTTGCGCGAGCGCTGGCTCGAGCGGCGCCCGCTGATGCTCGAGCACCAGCGACACCTCGAGGGTGAGCCGTTCGATCCCGGCGACGTGCTGCCGCGACTGGCCCGCGCGCCGCTGCGTCGTCGCCACCGGCTCGCCGACGAGCTGGCCGCGCGCAGCGGCGGTGCGCAGCAGCTCGAGACCCGCGCGTGGTCGCGGGTGCAGTGGGCACAGCTCGCTGCGCTCTCGCACGCGGCGCAGCCGGGCTACCCCAATCGAGCCGCCGGCGCAGGTGGGGCGTAGGCCATGCTGCAGCTCGACAACGACACGCCGCTGGCGGCAGCGCTCGCCGCCTTGCCCGACGAGGACGGTGTCGACGCACTGTTCGTGTGCGTGAAGGCGACCTTCACGATGCGGCCGACCGTCGCGCTGGCGGCCCAGCAGCTCGCCATCGCGCGGGTCGATCTACACCTCGGAGAGCCGAATGCCTCGAGCCTGATCGAAGCTGGCGAGCATCACCTCGGCAAGGCCGGCACCGATGTGGTGTTGCACGGCTGTGCCCACGCCGAGGGCGGCCGCGCGGTCACGCAGGCGGCCGTTTCGGTCGCGGTCGCCGAGCGCAGCAAGAGCATCGCGGTGTTCGGTGATCGCGAGTTCCGCAGCCTCGATCGCGTGTCGTCGCCGGCGCCGTTCGTCGCGCTGCCGCTGGTGTACGAGCGTGCGCTCGGAGGTCGCGTCGACGGCGGCGACGCGTGGGTCCGCGAGCTCTCGGCCCACAACCCGGTCGGGGTCGGCATCGATCGTCGCGCCGGCGCACCGGTGCCCAACCTCGAGGATCCGAGGGCGCCCATCGAAGGTGGCGGCGAGCGCCCGCGTGCGGTCGGGTTCGGTCCGATCGCGCCGGGCTGGCGATCGCGCGCGCAGTTTGCCGGCACCTACGACGCGCAGTGGGTACGCAAGCGATCGCCGCTGCTGCCGGTTGACTTCGATCGTCGCTTCTTCAACGTCGCACCCGCCGAGCTGGTGTTCCCCCGCTTCCTGGCCGGTGGTGAGCCGGTGGTGGTCCTCGGCGCTTCGCGACAGGGGCCGCTGCGCTTCACGCTGCCGACCATCGAGCTCGCGATCGAGGCCGACGTCGGCGGTGGCTGGCGCAGCATGTCGGCCTGCCTCGAGACCGTTGCCCTGTGGCCCGACGACGATAGCTTCAGCATGAGCTGGCGCGCCAAGCTGTCGTGCGACCGCAAGCTGCTGGCGGTCGAGCGCGTGAGCATCGGCATCGCTCGCAGCTCGGTGGAGGTCGCGTGAGCGCGACTCGCATCGTCGCCTCGGGTGCACTCACGTCGATCGGCGTGGGCGCGGTACAGACCGACGCGTCGCTGCGTGCGGGCCTGTCGCGCTTCCACGACGGACCGTGGCCGCAGGGCGGCGAGCCCGTCACGATGGCACTGGTCGCCGATCAAGACCTCGCGTCGGCCCACGCCGCCGCGCGGGCGGCCACCGGTACGTCGCTGTCGCCGTGGGCGCAGCGCATCGCTGCGATGGCCGGGCTCGCGCTCGCCGACGCGCTGGGCGACGCGGTGCCGCCGTCGCCGGTCGCGTTGTTGCTCGGCATCGCCGACCCCCGCGAGGACGTCGCCGTGCCTTCGGCGGCGGCGCTGTGGCCTGCGATCGCTGCGGTCGCGGGCGTGGCCATCGACCCCGCGCGCTCGCAGCTGTTCCCGCGCGGGCGCGCGGCGATCTTCGAGGCGCTCGCGATCGCGGCCGCACGGCTCGATCCCCGCGACGACGGCGTCGTGGTCTGCGGTGGCGTCGACAGCTACGCCGATCCAGCCCGCGTGGCCGCCGAGCACGGCCGCCGTCGCACGCTCGGTGCGCCGTTCGCCAGCGATGGGCGCGTGCTCGGCGAGGGCGCGGGCATGCTGGTGCTGTCGGCGTCGCCGCATCGCCGTGGCGGCCTGGTGCTGCGCGCGATCGGTTGCCACGAAGATCCCGGCTGTCGCTTCGGCACCGCGCCAGCCCGCGGCGAGGGGCTCGCCGAGGCCATCGAGCGCGCGCGCGAGGGTCCATGGGGCGATCGCACGCCGCCGCTCGGCAGCGTGTGGGCGGGGCTCGTGGGCGAGAGCTTCGAGGCCAAGTCGTGGGGCGTGGCATGCCTACGCCACCGCGACGTACTGGTGCCCGACACGGTGATCGAGCACATCGCCGATCGCATCGGTGATGCGGGTGCGGCCCTCGCCGCGCTCTCGTTCGTCGATGCCCACCGACGCCTGCTCGCGGGGCACCGGTCGGGCCCGGCGATGGTGTGGACGATGTCCGATCACGGGCCGGTCGGCGTTGGTGTGGTCGAGCTCGACTGAACGAGGAGTGATGCGATGGGTCAGAACGTCTTCGCCAACGGCCGCGGCACCGTCCACCAGGGCAGCGGTGGCATGAGCACGGTGTTTCCCGACGTGTGCAACACGCCGAGCTCCGCCGGGCCAATCCCGATCCCGTACCCCAACATCGGTCAGGCCAGCGACACCGTCGGCGGCCCGACCACCGTCACCACCGACGGCAGCATGCCGATGACCAAGGGTGCCCAGTACGCCAAGAGCAGCGGCGACGAGGCCGGCAGCGCCGGCGGCCTGATGTCCGGCCGCAACATGGGCCCGTGCGAGTTCCTCATGTACTCGTTCGACGTCATGCTCGAGGGGCAGAACGTCTGCCGACTCGGCGACATGCTGCTGCACAACGGCCGCAACGCGGTCGGCTAGAGTGGCCTACTCTGCGACGATCGGCTCGGCCTCGTGCAGTCGGTCGTCGTCGTCGTCGGGGGCCTCGATCGGCTCGGCGATCTCGGGTCGCGGTAGCGAGGGGTCGGGGGCGCGGTCGAGCACCGACAGGCCGCGCTCCACGGTCTTGGTGCGAAAGCGCAGCAAGTCGGGCAGGCGCCGCACCTCGCTGTAGCGCAGCCACGCCGCGAACGCGGGCGCGCCCTGGACGTTGTAGTGATACTGCTCCCCGGGCGCGTAGCCGAACACCTTCCAGCCGAGCGTGCGCACCACCACCGCGTCGTCGAGCACATCGAGCGCGAGCATGTTGCGGCGAAAGGTCGGGGTGTACTCGAGGTACTGCTCGACGTTCGAGAGGTAGACCACGCCGAGCCGCAGGTCGGCGCCACGCAGCGCCTGGGCGAGCGCGGGCATGGTCGCGTCGCCCGCGAAGTCGCCGCGTACGACCACGAAGCGATCGCTGCATACCAGCTGGCGGATGTGATCGTACTGCTCGGCGTCGTCGACGAAGGACGCCATCTGGTAGCGCTTCTGCAGGCGACGCAGCTCGAGCAGTCGCTCCCACACCAGCGGCTGCGCCATGCGGAACGCACGGCCGATGCGGGCGCCGTCGGGCCGCTCGTGCTCGTCGGCCAGCAGCCCACTGGTGCGCTCGCGGGCCTCGTCCGACCAGCAGGCCACGAACTCGGCTGCGGTGGCGGCGTGTCGGAACAGCGAGTGGTAGCAGCGGTGCAGGTCGACCACGCCCTGGTCGAAGTCGACCACCGTCGCGAACTCGGAGCGGGCCCAGCCCGCCAACAGGTAGTTCTGGTCGCTGCCGACCCCGAGGTACGCGCCGCGGCGTCGTGCCACCGCCTGGTGGCAGAGGTACAGCGAGCGCTCGTTGCCCGCCCAGTAGTGGGAGCGCCGAATCAGGGTGGCCGGCGCCGGATCCGAGGGGATCTCGTCGAAGGCACGGGCTGCGGCAGCGGATAGCGGCGTGAGTTTCGAACGGCCCTCGCGGGACAGCCCACACAAGGGCCGTCGACATCGACAGGCTATCACGAAAGGTCACATCGACGCGAACGCGACTCTACCAGCCTCGCCGGGGGCCACGCATGCCGCCCGTGTAGAGTCACTCGCCTCGTCGCCCAGAGCCGTTGCCCGTGTCATCGCCGTCCGATGCCCATCCGCTGCCCACGACCCCCCACGGCGGTGTGCAAGCCCGTTTCGAGTGCGCCGACGCTGGCCTGAGCTGGCACGTGCGACGGGCGGTGGTGCGCGAGGGGCTCTCACGCGCCTACGCGATCACGCTGTCGCTGCTGACGCCCGAACTCGACGCCGATGTCGACGTCATGGTCGGCGCGAGCGCCGAGTTCGGCTTCGATCGCGGCAGCGTCTGGCGCACGTTCCACGGCGTGGTGTCGAGCGTTCGACACCGCGGTATCGAGTTGCTGCGCGGTGACCTCCGCATGTTGGCGATCGACCTCGAGCTCGGCCCCGCGCTGGCCACGAGCGCGCAGCGCATCGACTGCCGCATCTTCCAGGACATGACGGTGCCGCAGATCGTCCGTGATCTGCTGATGGGTCTGCACGCCCCGACGGGGGCGCCGGCCGAGGGCCTCGCGGCCCACCAGCGCACGCTCGACGACGGCGGGCTCGTCCACGACGGACAGCCGCCGCGCGACTACTGCGTGCAGTACCGCGAGTCGGACCTCGACTTCGTGCGACGGCTGCTCCACGAAGAAGGCATCGCCTTCGTGTTCGATCAGGACGGCCCCCACGAGGTCATGCGCCTGGTCGACAGCGAGGGTGGCCTGCCGCAGCACGCCGGCACCGACGGCCTGCGGCTACCGGTCGTGGTCGGCGGCGAGGATGCGCGCGAAGCCGTGCGCGCGTTGGTGGTCGAGCGCAGTGGCGTCGCGACCAAGGCCACGGTCGCGCACCACGACTGGCTGCTGCCGGCGGCGCCGCTTCGCGGCAGCCATGCCGAGTCGCCGCGCGGGCTGGTCGCCGAGAACCATCGCGAGGTCTACCTGCCGAGCGAGCGACGCAGTCGCGAGGTCTCGTCGGGCGGAAAGGTCGTGCTGCTCCACGACGACGACACCGCGCAGGCACAGCTGGTGCTCGAGCGCGCGCAGGCCGACGATTTCGTCGTGCGCGGCCGCAGCACCTCCAGCGCCCTGGGGGCCGGCGTCGTCTTCGAGATCGACGGGGTTGGTACCCACGAGCGCCTGGTCGCGCTCGAGGTCGTGCACGAGATCCTCGCCGACGGTGACACGCTCGATGTCGCAGCAACCTACGACAACGCGTTCGTCGCGGTGCCCAGCCCGCGCTATCGCATCTTCTCGCCCGAGCCGGTGCGACCGCGGGTGTATGGGCCGCAGACCGCGACCGTCACCGGCCCCGAGGGCGAAGACATCCACACCGACGCGTTCGGTCGCATCAAGATCCTCATGCACTGGGATCGCGAGGGGGAGGGGCGCGGCCGCAAGCGTCGCGCCGACGCGAGCTCGTCGGCGTGGGTGCCGGTGGTGCAGAGCTGGGCCGGGGCGGGCTGGGGCGCGCTGTTCCTGCCGCGCGTGGGGATGGAGGTCATCGTCGAGTTCCTCGATGGCAACCCCGACCGCCCGGTGGTCAGCGGCTGCCTGTACAACGGCCGCAATCCCCCGCCGTACCCGCTGCCCGACGAGCGCACGCGGAGCACCATCCGCTCGCAGAGCACGCCGTACAACGGCGGCTACAACGAGCTGCGCTTCGAGGACTCCGCCGGCCGCGAGGAGCTGTTCTTGCGCGCGCAGCTCGACATGAACGAGCTGGTGCTGCGCCACCACGGCACCGAGGTGAAGGTCGATCAGACCCACCGGGTCGGCAACGACCGCTCGCGCACGGTCGGCGGCGACGAGCGCATCTCCGTCCACGGTAGCCGCACGGTGGTGATCGACGGCGCCAGCAAGAGCGGCTTCGCCGGCGAGACCATCAAGGTCAGCGATCACTGGGTGCTCGACGTCGCCAAGACCATCCTCGTGCGCGCGCCCGAGGAGATCCGGCTCGAGTGCAAGGGCTCGAGCATCGTGATGACGCCCGAGCGCATCACCCTGCAGGCCGGCGGCGGCGCCAAGATCGTGCTCGATGCCAACGCGTTGGTCGAATCGAAGGACGGCAGCCGCGGCTTCCTCGATCAGAATCTCGAGATCCGTGCGGCCGCCGGCGCCATCGTGATGCTCGACGACAAGGCCCGCGCGACCGCCAAGGACAAGGCCGAGCTGCTGCTCGACGCCAACGCCCGGCTGTCGTCGGGCGACAAGGCCCACGCGCTCTTCGAGGCCGAGAAGATCACGGTCGACAGCGGCGAGGCCAGCATCGTCATCGACGGCAAGCGCATCCAGGCCGACGCCGACGAGCTCGACGCCAAGGCCGAGACCAAGCTGGCGCTCGAGGGTGGTGGCGGGCGCGTGAGCCTGGCGGGCGGCAAGGCCCAGGTCAACTAGCGGGTGCACCATGGTGGAGACCGGCGAGGGATCAGTCGGACGCGGGTCGCACCGCCCGCCGCGTCGGCCCGCACCGCCGGCGCCGCGCTTCGGCACGGTCGAGATCACCGTCAACCTCGAGGCGTTGTGCTGGGACACCTTCGCCGACGACGGCTCGGACACCGATCGACCGCTGCAAGAAGCGTCGGTGTCGCTGATGCCTGCGGCGGGCGGAATCAGCTTCGCCACCACCGACGCCAACGGCATCGCCCGCTTCGAGAACGTGCCGGTCGGTCACGTGCGCGTCAACGCCAGCAAGACCGATCACGTCCACGACGACACCCATCCCAGCGCGAACCTCGAGTTCGACCTGGCGGCGGGCGCCACCGTGCAGCAGACCACGACGCTGCGCAGCGCCGACCTCGTGTGTCGGCGCAAGCACGTGGCCAAGCCCGCCGGCGCGCCGGGGCCGGTCACGCTCGGTCCGATGTTCTGGGCCGACGAGCCGTGGATCCTGCTGATCCGCGACATCGTGTGGCTGGTGATGCTGCTGGCCTCGATCGCCCTGACCATCGTGGGTCTGGCGGTGCCCGGCGCCAGCGCATGTCTGCCCGCGGGCGTGCTGTGCCTGGGCGTGTTCGCCTACGCCAACCACGTCACGTTCGGCCTGGTGCCCGGCGTGATCGTGATGGCGCTGGCGTTCGCGGCGTTCCTGGCGCTGGTGGTGTTCACGATCCTCTCGATGCTTCCGACGCCACCGCTGCCGGTGATGGATGGCGCGACCGGGACCTTCGGCATGCCGCGGGCGGACATCTTCTTCTTCCCGAGCCTGTGCGGCATGTGGCTCGCGTTCGCCATCGGCATCGGTGCCGGACGGCAAGCCGAGTTCAGCAACAAGAACTGGACCATCACGATCATCGCGATGATCGCCTCGGTGGTGCTGACGATCGTGGTGTTCGTCATCATCTACTACTTCACGCAGACCGCGACCTTCGTCGCGAATCCCGACTACGTCGTCTGGGCCTGCCTCGCGCAGCTGGTCGCCGGTGCGGTCACGGGGCTCATCGGTGGCCTGCTCGGCCACGTGTTCGTGAACGACGGGCAACTCGATCCCGCGCAGGCCTACGGCGTGACCGACCTCGCGCTGCCGTTCGCCGGCGAGCGGTACTGCGTGCAGGGCCACCACGGCTTCATCAGCCACTTCTTCCGCCGCTGGCAGGAGCCCAACCGCGCCGGTGTGATGACGACCTGGACCACCGACGAGGAGTTCTCCTACGACTGGTCGCTGCCGCTGGGCCATCCGTTCCTGTGCGCGAAGGAGGGCCACATCGTGGCCTTCCGCGAGGACAAGGACGGCAACACCATGTCGAGCCCCTCGAACGACATCGCCAACTACGTCTACGTGAAGCATCGCGACGGCACGGTTGCGCACTACCTGCACCTGCAGCAGGGCGGCTTCACGGCGGTGAATCCCGCGATCGCGGCGCTCAAGGGTACGCTGAGCGGAGACGAGTACGTATTCGACGGCAACCCCGTGCACTGCTGGGAGGGCCAGCAGCTGGCCGCGACCGGCAACGTCGGCATCAGCATGTTCTCGCACTTGCACTTCCAGGTCCACCTCGCCGCCCGAGAGAACGGGCGCGCGACCAAGCCGGTGAAGTTCTCCGACGTGAGCGTGGCGATCCACGAGGGCCGCTGCTTCAGCATGCGGAAGTACCGCGCCGACAACGTCGATCGCGGACCCGTGCAAGTGCGGTAGCCTGGCCGCGGCGGTGACGGGCCTGGGGAGCGGGGGCGATCCAACCGAAGGTGACGGTGACGTCACGTCGTCGGCGTGGCGCGAGGACATCAGCGGCACGAGGATCGGTCGCTACCTGCTGCTCGATCGCATCGGCGCCGGCGGCATGGGCGTGGTGTGGCGCGCCTACGATCCGATGCTCGATCGCCGGGTCGCGCTCAAGCTGGTGGCGAGCCGCGGCGGCGACCCGCTGGCGTTGGTGTCCGAGGCGCAGGCGTTGGCGCGTCTGCAGCACCCCAACATCGTCGCGATCCACGACGTCGGTCCGCTCACCGATGGTCTGTTCCTCGCGATGGAGTACGTCGACGGTGTCACGCTCACGCGCCACCTCCAGCTGGCGCGGACGTGGCGCGAGGTGGTGGACGTGTTCCTCGCCGTCGCCCAAGGCGTGCGGGCGGCCCACGCCGCCGGGGTCGTACACGGCGACCTGAAGCCGGACAACGTCCTGGTCGCCGCGCCGCGGCCGGGGGGGCCGGCGATGGTGAAGGTCGTCGACTTCGGGCTGGCATCGATGGCGAACGCGACGTCGTCGTCGAGCGGGGCGCTCGCGTCCGAGGGGTCGAGCTGGGCGTCGCGCACGGACCTGACGATTCGCGGCACGCCGGCCTATCTCGCGCCCGAGCAGGTCGCCGGCGCGCCGGCCTCGGAGCGCACCGACCAGTACGCCTTCTGCGTGGCGATGTTCGAGGCCCTGACCGGCGCCCGCCCGCATGCGATCGATTCGCTGCACGCCGCCGCGCTGGTCTTCCGCGACGCACGCGCGGTGCGGTGGCCCGCTGGCCACGCCGTGCCACCGTGGCTGCGGCGCATCGTGCTGACCGGCCTCGCGCTCGACCCTGCGGCACGGCACGGTGACTTCGACGAGATCGTGCACGCACTGCAGCGCGGCCGCACACGCCTGCGCCGCCGCGCGGCCATGGCGGTGGTCTCGACGGCGGCGATCGCCAGCGCGGTCGCGTTGGTCCAGGGGGCGGTGCGATGCGCCGATGCCGACGCGCCGGTGACGGCGGTGTGGAGCGACGGCATCGCAGCCGAGATGCAGAGCGCGCGGGGGCCGCTCTCGGCCGGCGAGCTCGACCTCTGGCGTCGACGTCACGAAAGGTTGGACGCGACCGCAGCGGACTTGGCCGCCGCCAGCCGCCGCGCCTGCGAGGGGCGCGGTAGCGCCGAGAGTCGCCGTCGCCTGCGATGCGTCGACCACGGCCTCGCCACCTTGGAACTCGCCGTGGCGCAGGCGCTTGGCGGCGACGTGCACTCGCAGGCGTTCGTGCTCGCAGGCGCGGGGCTCGACGCGCTCGAGCCGTGTGACGACGAGGCGAACCTGCAGCAGTTCCCGCCGATCGCGGAGGACCTCGAGCTGCGGGCGGCGGTGCAAGCACTCGAGCGCGACATCGCGGTCGTCAACCTCGCGGAGATCACCTCGCCCGAGCTCGGCGACGCCACGCTCGCGGAGCTCGGACGGCGCGCGCAGGCGCTGGGCGAGGAGGGGCTCTACACCGACGTGTTGCTGCTGCGCGCCCGCGCAGCGACTGCCCGCGAGGAGGATCGCCTGAAGCTGGAGCTGCTCCGCGACGCGCTCGCGTCGGCGGAGGCGAGCCGCGACGATCGCCGCGTGGCGCTCGCATGGCATCGGATCGCGGCCGCTCAGATTGGCTCGCTCGGCGACGAGACCGCGGTACGCATCGCGTTGGAGCGCATGGATGCCGCGAGTGCGCGTCTCGGACGTCCCGCCGACCTCGAGGCCCACCGGCACCGCGTGCTCGCGCAGGTGGCGAACGCCCGCGGCGAGCGGATCGACGCCGTGCAGGAACTGGTGGCGATGCGGGATGCCGCGAGCGAGGCGCAGCGGCCCGATCTCGTCTTCGATGCGCTGCTGCTCTCGATCAGCGTCAACCTCAATGCCGGCCGCGTCCCCGAGGCAGTGGCGTCGGGCGACGCCGCGGTCGCGTTGGCGCGGAGTGCTTTCGGTGAGGACCACCCCGACTTCGCGATCGCGCTCGGTGCCCGCGCCGGCGCGATGCTGGCGGCGGCGCGCGGTGGTACCGATGCGGATTTCGATCGCGCGAACGCAGCGTTCGACGACGCGATCGAGCGCCTCGCGTCGTGGGATCAGACGCGCGCGGGCCTGCGGCGCTCACTCGATTGCAACCGCTGCGTCGGCTTGGCGGATGCCTGTCGGCCGCAGGCGACGCCGGCGTGCGTGCACTGTGCGGAGCTGTCCCTGGAGGCGACGCTGACGTCTGCGTCGCAGCGGACCCTCGCGATTTCGCTGTCCACCTTGGCGCTGTCCGATCCCGCGGCTGCGGTGCCGCTGGCCCGCGCCGCGTTCGCGCGTTGGCGCGAGGACGCCCGTTCGTGGCGGCAGAGCACGGTGCCGGCGTGGGCGGCACTCGTGTTGGCGTGGGCCGGCGATCGCGAGCCAGGCCTCGAGTTGTTCCGCGACGCCGGACACCCGCGTGACAGCATGGGGGCGTACATGCTCGACGCCTTGCTCGCCACGCACGACGAGGACCCCGAGCGCCGCGCGACCGTCCGCGCGGCGCTGGAGACGAATGTCTCACTGGAGGAACTCCGAGATGCCGAGCGGCTCGTCCGTGCGTGGTTGATCGCGCAGCTGAGCGGCGCGGCGGCCGATCGCGAGGCGCTGGCGCTCCTGCGAGGGCGCACGGCGATCGAGTGCCTGCCCGGGTGGGCACAGCGGATCGACGCCTGGCTCGCCGACGAGGCCGACGCACCCTCTGCGCTGGCGGGCGCGACCGCGACAATGGAGGCTGTCCACGATGCCGGGCGTCGTTGATGGGGTCGCACGCTCGATGCTCGCCATCGAGCTCGACGAGGGCGGCGAGTGG
>WBZX01000414.1_pt1 | contig 11917 bp, 13 predicted proteins | sample 5204211 | NCBI WGS metagenome assembly WBZX01 (sample SAMN12344362, study PRJNA552823) | activated sludge metagenome | biome: Activated sludge suspended growth; feature: Nitrification reactor; material: Wastewater; isolation source: activated sludge from nitrification reactor of wastewater...
CAGGTAGTCCAGCTTGAGCGGCTGGTTCATGTAGAACACTGCGAAGGGGACGAACACCGCCAGGGTGATCACTTCCTGGCCGATCTTGAGCTGGGCCAGCGAAAGGCCGCCCGCATAGCCGATGCGGTTGGCGGGCACCTGGAGCAGGTACTCGAACAGCGCGATGCCCCAGCTCACCAGCGCGGCGATCCACCAGGGGCGGGCCGACATGTCCTTCAGGTGTCCGTACCACGCAAAGGTCATGAACACGTTGGACAGCACGAGCAGGCCGAAGGTCTGCAGCGAGACGGGCAGGGTTGCGGTCATGGTTCGATCCTCTGGACGGACTGGCCGGGCGGCAACGACGGCACCAGCCCGGGCGCGATCTCCGCCAGCGGCACCAGCACGAAGGCGCGCTCATGCATGCGGGGATGGGGCAGCACCAGCCGCGGCGTGTTCAGGCGGCGATCGCCGTACATCAGCAGGTCCAGGTCGAGCGTGCGCGGCGCGTGGTGGAAGGGGCGCTCCCGGCCAAAACGGTCCTCGATGGCGAGCAGCGAATCCAGCAGCACCTCGGGTTGCATACGGGTCCGAAGCTCCGCCACGGCGTTGACGTAGTCGGGCCCGGAGGCGTCCACTGGCGCGCTGCGATAGAGACTCGATCGCGCCACGCGGACCGTGCCGGGCAGGCGCTCGAGGGCACTCAAGGCGGATTCCACCGTGGCGACCGCGTCGCCGAGGTTGGCCCCCAGACCGACGAACACGCGCTCGCCGGCCACGGGACTCAATCCCCGGCTCCTGCCGCCGGTGCCTCGCCCGCGCCCGAGGCGGGCTTGCGACGCCGCCGTCGGCGCTTGCGTGCCGGCGCAGCCGCCTCTTCGGTCGGCACGGCCGCGGGTTCGTCGGGGCTCGTGCGGGCCCCACTCCCGGCACGAGGCACGGCGTGGACGCGTCGCGGTGCACCGCGGGTGGATTCCCGGGCCGCCGTCAGCAGCGCTTCGCGCTCCTCGACGGTGCCGAGGGCGAAGTCCTCCCACCAGTCGGCCAGTTCGGCGTCGACCTCGCCGCAATCGGCGCGCAGGCGCAGGAAGTCGTAGGCCGCGCGGTACCGCGGCTGTTCGACGAAGGACTGCGCCGACCCTGCCGTGCGGCGCTCGAAGCGCGGCTGCATCAGCCAGATCTCGCGCATGTCCGCACCAAGCTTGCCGCGGCCGGAGATGTCGCCGATGCGCGCGTCGAACACGGCGTCGATGGCCCCCTGCAGTGCCGGCACGGTGTGCTCACCCTGCGCGCGCGCGGCGTCCCAGCGCTCGCGCACCTCGTGCCACATCAGGCAGGCCAGCATGAAGCTCGGCGCGACGCTGCGGCCGTCGGCCACGCGCGCATCGGTGTCGGCCAGCGCCGCCTCGACGAACTGCACCTGCTGGGTCTTGTGCTTGACGCCGTTGCCCATCAGAGGCGAAAGCAGCGGGAACAGCTGGGTCAGGCCCTGCTTGCGCAGTTCGGCGACGCTGTCGAGTGCGTGACCGGTCTGCAGTAGCTTGATCATCTCGTCGAACAGGCGCGACGCCGGCACGTTGGAAAGCAGCGCGGCCGCCTCGGGCATCGGCGCGCGCGTGGCCGGGTCGATGTCGAAGCCGAGCTTGGCCGCGAAGCGGACCACGCGGATCAGGCGCACCGGGTCCTCGCGATAGCGCGTGGCCGGGTCCCCGATCATGCGCAGCGTCTTCTTCTTCAGGTCGCGCATGCCGTGGTGATAGTCCACCACATCCTGCGTGACCGGGTCGTAGTACATCGCGTTGATGGTGAAGTCGCGCCGCGCGGCGTCCTCGAGCTGCGAGCCCCAGACGTTGTCGCGCAGCACGCGCCCGCTCGCGTCCACCACATGGCTCTTGCCGGCCAGCTCGCTCTTGGACGTTTTCTCGTTGCCGGCCACCTGGTCGGCCTGCTCGGCGTCGAGGTAGGCGCGGAACGTGGACACCTCGACCACCTCGTGGTCTCGCCCCCGGCCGTAGACGACATGCACGATCCGGAAGCGCCGGCCGATGATGAAGGCGCGGCGGAACAACGCCTTGACCTGTTCCGGCGTGGCGTCGGTGGCGACGTCGAAGTCCTTCGGCCGCCGCTTCACGAGCAGGTCGCGCACCGCGCCGCCGACGATGTAGGCCTTGTGTCCGGCGTCCTGCAGCGTGCGCACCACGCGCACCGCACGCTCGTCCACCATCTCCGGGTCGATGCCGTGCTCCGCGGCGGGCACGTCAACACGTTTGCCGCGCGGGATGCCACCAGCCTTGGCCGCCGGAGCGGGGCTCTTGCCGAGCAGCTTGTCGATGAACTTGCGGATCATTGGGGGGTCTCGAACAGGCGGAGTATCGGCCAGCCGCGCGATCGCGCCACGGCAAGCAGTCCCGCGCCGGGATTGGTGGCCACAGGATGCGTGGCCCACTCCAGCAGCGGCAGGTCGTTTTCGGAGTCACTGTAGACGGTGATCCGGTCGAAGGATGAGGCGGTCATGTCCGCGCCGGCCAACCACTGCAGCACGCGGGCGATCTTGCCTTCCCGAAACGACGGGATGCCCCGGATGCGCCCGGTGGCCCGACCGGCAGGGTCGCGTTCCAGGTCCAGTGCCAGCAATTGCGGCACGCCGAACAGGTCGGCGATCGGTCGGGTGATGAACTCGTTGGTGGCCGTCACGATGGCCACTCTGTCGCCGGCGTCCTGATGCCGCCGCACGAGGGCTCGTGCGCTGTCGTGCACCGCGGGCAGGATGCGTTCGCGGACGAAGTCCGCGCGCAGGGCGTCCGCGGCCGCGGCCGGGCGGTCGCGCCAGGGGGCGGTGGCGAAGTCGATGTAGGCGGCCTGGTCGAGCCTGCCGGCCAGGTAGTCGGCGTAGAAGGCGTCGTTGCGCCGGGTGAACTCGTCTCGGTCGGCCCAGCCGCGGTCGACGAGGTACTGCCCGAACGCGTGGTCGGAATCAGTGGCGATCAGAGTGCCGTCCAGGTCGAACAGCGTCAGGTTCATGCGATGACCTCGGGGCGGCACGTCACAGGCTCTCGCCCTCCTCTTCGAACATGCGTCGCAGCAACGGCACGGTGACCGGGCGATGCGCCGACAGCGCGAACTCGTCGAGCCGGTCCAGCAGCGCCATCAGGTGTTTCAGGTCGCGCGAGAAGCGGGTCAGCAGGTAGGTCAGCACGTCGTCCGTCAACTCGATGCCACGCCGGTCGGCCTCGCGGCGCAGAGCGGCTCGGATCTCGGCCTCGCCCAGCGGCTCGAGGGCGAACACGTGCCCCCAGGCGAGCCGGGTCCGAAGGTCGTCGCGCAGCGGCAGGTCCACCGGAGGCAGGTCGCCGGCCGCCGCCACCTGCGTCCCGTGGGTCATGGCCTCGACCAGCAACCCGAAGGCGGCATGCTGCCGCGCCGCGTCGAACCCGGCACAGTCGTCCAGCACGATCAGCGCCCACGCAGGGTCGAACTCCCACGGGGTCGGCGAGGCTGCACTGAACCAACCCGCGGAACGGCCCGTGGCCTGCACGGCCCCGGCCAGCGCCCGCAGCAGATGGGTCTTGCCGCTGCCCGCCGGTCCCCACAGGTAGACCGGAGCGCCGTTGTGCGCCGTCAGGGCCTGCAGGTGGGCCAATGCCGCGTTGTTGCCGGCGGCAGGGCCCGCAAGAAAGGAGTCGAAGGTCGCAACGGGTGCCGGACCGATGTCCAGGGGGATCTGACGCACGGAAGCCAATCACCCGGTGAACAGCCGGCTGCCCAGGTAGGCCGACTGGGCGCGGCGCAGAGCCACCAGCAGGACAGCGCTGACCGGCAGTGCAATGAGTACGCCGATGAATCCGAACAAGTGGCCGAAAGCCAGCAGGGCAAAGATCACCGCCAGCGGGTTCAGGCCGATGCGCTCGCCCACAAGGCGCGGCGTCAGCACGAGGCTTTCGCCCAACTGGCCCAGGCCATAGATCACGGCCACCGCGAGCACCCCGTACCAGGACGCGAACTGAAGCACCCCCGACAGCAGCGCCAGCGCCAGCCCGAGGCCGAAGCCCAGGTAAGGAATGAAGATCGCCAGACCCGTGAACACGCCCACCGGCAGCGCCAGGTCGAAACCTGCCAGCCCGAGCGCCACGCTGTAGTACAGCGCCAGCGCGCCCATCACCATCAACTGCCCGCGCAGGTACTGGCCCAGGACCACATCGCATTCGTCCAGGAAGCCCAGCGCCTGGCCGCGCAGGCGCGGCGGCACCAGCGCTTGCACGCGCGACACGAGCTGGGGCCAGTCCGCCAGCAGGTAGAACAGCACAACGGGCATCAGCACCGCATTGCCCACCAGGGCGAGCAGCATGCTGCCGCCGATGCGCGCGGAACTGAGTACGGTGCCGAGCCAGTCTTCGATGTTGGCGTCGAGCGTCTTCAACACGAAGGCCTTGATGCTGGCACTGTCCAGCGAGACGTGGATTCCGAACTGCGCCAGCCAGGGTGTGAGCGAGCGGTTCACGCGGTCTGCCAGTAGGGGAATCTGTTCGCGCAGCAGCGGCAGTTCCTTGGCGATCACGGGCACCAGCAGCAGCACAAGAGCCAGCAAAGCGACGATGGCCAGGGCCTCGACCAGCACGACGGCCAGCAGTCGAGGCACCCGGCGCCCTGCCAGGGCTTCCACGGCCGGGTGAAGCGCATAGGCGAGCACCGCGGCCACGACGAAGGGCGTGAGCACAGGCCCCAGCAGCCAGAGCAGGAATACGGCGCACAGGGCGACCGCGCCCCAGAGCATCCCTCGACGTTGGCTTGCGGACAGTGCCATCAGTGCAGGGGCGGCAGGCCTGCGGAAGCCAGTTCGTCCGCGCGGGCACGGATGGCGCGGGCGTCGGCCGCACCGGGGCAGTGGGACAGATAGGCTCGCAGGTCGTCCAGTGCGCCCCGGGCATCTCCCAGTTCCGCACGCACGAGACCGAGATCGCGGCGCTCGTCCCAGTCGTCCGGCAGCAGCACCACGAGTCGGCGCATCACGAGCAGCAACCGGGCCCAGTCCTCGGCACTGCGGTGGATCTCCTTCAGGTTGCGCAGCAGGCGCGCCACCACGGCACGCGGCGTGGCCGCCTGAAGGAACAGGCCGAGCGGCAACTCGGCTTCGTCGAGCAGGCTGTGTCGGCGCCGATAGGGCGAGATGCGCTCCTCCAGGTCGTCCCGCGACAGCGAGCGCCCGTTGAACGGGTCGATCACCACCTCGCCCTGCGGCATGCGCAGCTTGACAAGGAAGTGCCCCGGGAACGACACCCCGCGCGCGTCCAGTCCGATCTGGGTGGCGATCTCGATGTAGATGAGCGCCAGCGTGATCGGGATGCCGCGCCGCGAATCGAGCACGCAGTGCAGGAAGCTGTTGTCCGGGTCGTAGTAGTTGTTGACGTTGCCGGCGAAGCCCAGTTCCTGGAAGAAGTAATGGTTCAACAGCCGAAGGCGCGCCAGTGGCGCAGCGTCCGCCGCGAGGCGGCTGCGCAGACGAACCGCGAGCGCGTCGATCCTGGCCAGCACGCCTTGCACGTCGAGCGTCGGCAAGGCGTCTTGACCCACCGCCACGGCCGTCTCGAGCTGCGCAAACTGCCCGTCGTCGGCGACGAGCGACGAGAAGTAGTCGAGCGGCGTCGGCTGTTCGAACAGGAGCTGCGGCATGGTCGCGGCCAGTGTAGGTCAGCCCCGGCGCAGGAACTGGCGCGGTCGCACGCCGCAGGCACCCAGCACTGCGAAGTAGATCAGCGCCGCCGCGCCCAGCACGGCGGCCACCAGGCCTGCGCGCAGCAGGTTCTGGCCTGCGCCCAGACCGATCCAGTCGATGCCTCGCGCCGCCCAGGCGAGCCACGCTCCCATCGCCCCACAGGCCAGCGTCACTCGCATCAGGAATCCCGTCCAGCCCGCAGACGGTTGATACAGGCCGCCGCTGCGCAGTCGAGTCAGCAGCCACAGTGCATTGACGACGGCTCCGAGGCCGATCGACAGCGCCAGGCCGGCATGGCCCAGCCAGGGCACGAAGACCAGATTCATCGCCTGGGTGGCCACCAGCACGACCACCGCGATGCGCACAGGCGTGCGGATGTCCTGCCGCGCGTAGAAGCCCGGCGCAAGCACCTTGACGGCCACCAGCCCGAGCAGGCCGACGCCGTAGCCCATCAGCGCGGTGACGGTCTGCGACACGTCGCGCTCGGAAAAGGCGCCATAGTGATAGAGCACGGCCACCAGGGCCTTGGGGAAGACGATCAACGCCACCGCGCAAGGCAGCGCGAGCATCACGACCAGACGCAGACCCCAATCCAGCAGGCCGCTGTAGTCCGCGGTGTCGTCGCGCGCCTGGGCCGCCGACAACTGGGGCAGCAGCACCACGCCCAGCGCCACGCCCAGCAGCGCGGTGGGGAACTCCATCAGCCGGTCGGCATAGGTCAGCCAGGACACGGCGCCGGTACCCACGTGGGACGCGATCTGCGTGTTGATCAGCAGCGAAACCTGCGCCACCGACACGCCCAGCAGCGCCGGGGCCATCTGCCTCAGGACGTGGCGCACCCCAGGGTGATGCCAGGCGCCACGGACGGCTCCGGGCAGCAGCCCGATGCGGGGCAGAAGGCCCAGGCGGGCCAGCGCAGGCACCTGGATGGCCAGCTGCAGCACGCCGCCGAGCATGACGCCCGCAGCCAGCGCGTAGATCGGCGGCCACCCCTGGCGCTGGAACAGCGGCACGCCCCACCAGGCACCGGCTATCACCGAAAGGTTCAGCAGCACCGGCGTGGCCGCGGGTACCGCGAAGCGCTTCCAGGTGTTCAGAATGCCGGCCCCCAGCGCCACCATCGACATGCAGCCGATATACGGGAACATGAGCCGCGTCATGGCCACCGCACTGTCGAACTCGGCCAGGCCCGAGGCGATCAACCACACCAGCACCGGCGCCGCGATGACACCGGCGACGCAGGTCGCGATCAGGGCCCAGGCGAGCACCGTGGCCACCGCGTCCACCAGACGGTGGGTCGCCTCGTCGCCGTCGCGCTCACGGCTGGCGGCCAGGATCGGCACGAAAGCCTGAGAGAAGGCACCCTCGGCGAACAGCCGGCGCAGCAGATTCGGAATCCGGAAGGCCACATTGAACGCGTCCGTGGCCGCGCTGGCGCCGAAGGTGGCGGCAATGAGCTGCTCGCGGATCAGGCCCGTCACCCGGGACGCCAGGGTCAGGAGCGAGACGGTGGAGGCGGCCTTGAGGAGGTTCATGCGAGCTGTGGAGCGGGCGGATTATAGAAAGCACCCACTAACGTCAGCGAACCGGGGTGGCAAGGTGTCGGCGGCCCGTGCTAGAATCGCTCTCTTTGCAAAGTTCGACCCGATCCCAGCATGGCCACCTCGTCCAAAGCCAAGAAGAAGACTGTCCGCATCGCCTCGGGCCGCAAGCGCGCCCGCCAGGACGTCAAGCTCAATGCCGCCAACACCGCCCTGCGCTCGAAGTTCCGCAGTGCGGTCAAGGGTGTGCAGAAGGCCGTGGTCGCCGGTGACAAGGGCAAGGCGTCCGAACTCTTCAAGGCCGCCCAGAGCGTGATCGACTCGGTGGCCGACAAGGGCATGTTCCACAAGAACAAGGCCGCTCGCCACAAGAGCCGCCTGGCGGCCAAGGTCAAGGCGCTGGCACTGGCGGCCTGACATCGGGCGCAGCCTGCCGGCATAAAAAAGGCCCTCCTCGGAGGGCCTTTTTCATGTCCGCCGCGCTTACCGCGACTTCATCACCGGCTCGGGCATCAGGCAGAACTCGCCGAACTGAAGGTCGTTGTCCCGGGCGAAGTTGATGACGAAGTCCCACGCCATCGGCTCGATGTCGCGCAGCGCCTCGTTGACGATCACCGCCTTGACCGTGCCCACGGTGGTGGGCACGCAGTAAGGCGAGTAGCCAATGAAGGCACCGATGCCGGCCTTGCCCTCCGAACCCGGCCGGAAGCATGACATCGCCCCCGCCAGACGCTCGGCCCAGTCGCTGGGGCGGAAGGTCCGGCCGTCCTGGGTGACGCCGTGGATGATGAACTCGCGCGCGCCGCGCTCGGGTGCAGACATGGTGGTAGGAGTCGCGTGGCCCGTCCCAGCGTCGCAAGCGGCGTGCCCGAGCATGCCGCGAACCGCCATGACAGCCGTCGCAGCCGCTATTGTGCCTGCCTGTTGTTGCGCCGCAGCATTCATTCGTCGGGCTCCAGCGAGTCCAATCCGGAACTTCGGCTCTTGGGGCGCCAACCTTAGAATGGTCCGCCCGCCGGCGCGTGAACTCGTGACGCAGCCGGCGCTTCTATTTGGCAGGAGCCCCATCGATGTCTGTCAGCGCCGAACCCCATGTGATGCACACCTACGGTCGCCTGCCGATCGCGTTGTCGCATGGCCGAGGCTGCCGAGTGTGGGACACCGACGGGCGCGAGTACCTGGATGCGTTGGCCGGCATTGCGGTGAACACCCTGGGCCACGCGCATCCGAAGCTGGTGCCCGCGCTGCAGGACCAGATCGGCAAGCTGATCCACACCAGCAACTACTACCACGCTCCCTTGCAGGAGCGCCTGGCGGCCAAGCTGGTGGAACTGTCGGGCCTGACCAACGTGTTCTTCGGCAATTCGGGCCTGGAAGCCAACGAGGGCGCGATCAAGATCGCCCGCAAGTACGGCCATGACCGCGGCATCGAGCGCCCGGAAATCATCGTCTACGAGAAGGCTTTCCACGGCCGCTCGATCGCCACGCTCTCGGCCACGGGCAACACCAAGGTGCAGGCGGGCTTCGGGCCGCTGGTGGAAGGCTTCATCCGCGTGCCGATGAACGACATCGGCGCGATCGAGGAAGCCGCGCGCACGCGCCCCAGCGTGGTCGCGGTGTTCCTGGAGGTGATCCAGGGCGAAGGCGGCATCAACCCGTCGCGGGCCGACTACCTGCAGAAGCTGCGCCGCATCTGCGACGAGCGCCAGTGGCTGCTGATGCTCGACGAAGTGCAGTGCGGCCTCGGGCGCACCGGCAAGTGGTTCGCGCACCAGTGGGCCGGCATCCGCCCGGACGTGATGCCGCTGGCCAAGGGCCTGGGCTCGGGCGTGCCCGTGGGCGCCATCGTCTGCGGGCCCCGTGCCGCGCAGGTGCTGGGCCCGGGCAACCACGGCACCACCTTCGGCGGCAATCCGCTGGCCATGCGCGCAGGTGTCGAAACCCTGCGCATCATGGAAGAAGATCACCTGCTGGCCAACGCGGCCGAGGTCGGTGCGCGCCTGCGCGGCGGGCTCGAGCGCGAGCTGGCCGGGTTGTCGGGCGTGGTGGAGTTCCGGGGCCAGGGGCTGATGATCGGCATCGAGCTGGACCGGCCCTGCGGCGACCTGCTGCGCCAGGCCTGCGAGGCTGGCCTGCTGATCAGCGTGACGGCCGACCGGGTGGTGCGCCTGTTGCCGCCGCTGATCCTGTCGGCTGCCGAGGCCGACGAGGTGGTGGACAAGCTCGCCCCGCTGATCCGCAGGTTCCTCGCATCATGACGCCGGGGGCCACCATGATCCGGCATTACCTGCAGTTCAAGGATCTGCGCACGCAGGAGTACGCCTACCTGTTCGAGCGCACGCGCGAGATCAAGAAGCGGTTCAAGAACTACGAGAAGTACCAGCCGCTGGTGGATCGCACGCTGGCGATGATCTTCGAGAAGGCCAGCACGCGCACCCGCGTGAGCTTCGAGGCCGGCATGTACCAGATGGGCGGCTCGGTGGTGCATCTCACCACGGGCGACAGCCAGTTCGGCCGCTCCGAGCCGGTGGAGGACAGCGCCCGCGTCATCAGCCGCATGGTCGACCTGGTGATGATCCGCACCTACGAGCAGAAGAAGATCGAGGACTTCGCCGCCCACTCACGCGTGCCCGTGATCAACGGCCTGACCAACGAGTTCCACCCGTGCCAGATCCTGGCCGACGTCTTCACGTACATCGAGCACCGCGGCTCGATCGCGGGCAAGGTGGTGGCCTGGGTGGGCGATGGCAACAACATGGCCAACACCTGGCTGCAGGCCGCGGAGATCCTCGGCTTCACGGTGCATGTCAGCACGCCGGGCGGCTACGAGGTGGACCCCAAGGTGGCCGGCATCACCAGCAGCGACTGCTACCGCGTGTTCCGCAATCCGATCGAAGCCTGCCGCGGTGCGCACCTCGTGACGACGGACGTCTGGACGAGCATGGGCTACGAGGCCGAGAACGAGGCACGGGTGAAGGCATTCGCGGACTGGTGCGTCGACGAGCGCCTGATGGCCGTGGCGCAGCCCGATGCGCTGTTCATGCATTGCCTGCCGGCGCACCGGGGCGAAGAGGTCGCGGCGTCGGTCATCGACGGCCCGCAGTCCGTCGTCTGGGACGAGGCCGAGAACCGCATGCACGTGCAGAAGGCGCTGATGGAGTACCTGCTCATCGGCCGCGTCGGTTGAGCGAGCCGTGCACCGGCTGCGGTGCCTGCTGCGCCGCCTACCGGGTGGACTTCGACCGCCGAGATCTCGACCCACGGTTTCCGCCGGCGCTGGTCGTCGAACTCACCGGGCATCTGCTGCGCCTGCGCGGCACCGACCACCAGCCCCCGCGCTGCGCGGCCTTGTCCGGCCGCATCGGCGAGCGCGTGCGCTGCGGGGTCTACGAGTGGCGTCCAGGCCCCTGCCGCGAGCTCGAAGCCGGCAGCGACGCCTGCAACCAGGCGCGGCGCCGCCACGGCCTCAGCCCGGTATGACGGCCGTGACCTCGATCTCCACCTTGGCCCGGTCCTCGATCAGCGCTGCGACCTGCACCGCGCTCATCGCCACGTCGTAGTCGCCGATCAGCTCACGGTACGCGCGGCCGATGTCGCGCGCCCGCGCCAGGTAGTCGCGCTTGTCGACGATGTACCAGGTCATGCGCACGATGTGCCTCGGCGTCGCGCCCGCCTGCGCCAGCACCGCCACCACGTTGGCCAGCGCCTGGCGCACCTGGTCGACGAGGTCGTCGCTTTCGAAGGCGCACTGCGCGTTCCAGCCGATCTGCCCGGCCACGTGGACCTGCGTACCCGCCGCCGCCACGCCGTTGGCATAGCCCCTGGGCTCGGCCCAGCCCGGCGGCTGCAGGCGCCGCTTGGAAGCGTCGGTCATCGAGGGGACTCCTTCGGGGCGGGGTTGCGCCGCGGGGCACCGGACGCGAGGACCGTGATCATGTCAGCCGCAGGTAGTGCTGCATCGATTTGCGCAGATCGTCGGGCAGCGGATAGGACTTGTGCGTGGCCAGCGACGTGCACACGAGCACCTGCCGGAACCGTGCGCGCAGTTCGCCGCCGTCGCTGACGTATTCCACCGCCAGTTCGAGCGAGGTGCGACCGAGCTTGGCCAGCTCCAGCCGCTGGCGCAGGCGATCGCCATGCCGGCTGACCGCGACGAAGTCGCACTCCAGGCGCACGGTGGGCAGACCCAGCCGGCGCTCGCCGATGTAGTGCTGGTAGGGCACGCCCAGCGCTTCGCCGAACCAGCGCTCGTGCAGCGTGTTGAGCATCACCAGGTACTGCGGGAAGAACACGATGCCTGCCGGGTCGCAATGCGCAAAGCGCACCACCTCCTCCACCTCGAACACCTTGCCAGCCATGGCGGTCATCCTCCCTGGCGCAGCCGGAAGCGCTGCAGCTTGCCCGTCTCGGTGCGCGGCAGCGCGGCGCGGAACTCCACCGCGCGCGGGTACTTGTACGGTGCCACCGTCTGCTTGACGAAGTCCTGCAGCGTCTTGACCATCGCCGCGTCGCCCGCATGGCCAGGCCGAAGCACGACGAACGCCTTGACGATCTGGCCGCGCTCCTCGTCGACCACCCCCACCACGCCGCACTCGGCCACCGCGGGATGCAGCAGCAGGGCGCTCTCCACTTCCGGCCCTGCAATGTTGTAGCCACCGGAGATGATCATGTCGTCGGTGCGCGCCTG
>WBZX01001778.1_pt1 | contig 11917 bp, 10 predicted proteins | sample 5204211 | NCBI WGS metagenome assembly WBZX01 (sample SAMN12344362, study PRJNA552823) | activated sludge metagenome | biome: Activated sludge suspended growth; feature: Nitrification reactor; material: Wastewater; isolation source: activated sludge from nitrification reactor of wastewater...
TGCGCCTCTCATGAAGTTGCTCCAGGGTTTGTTTTCTTGCGTTTTCTTTTTCCATGATTCTCGGATCATGAAAACCTTAAAAAGTTCATATTTTATTGGGCCGAATCAATAACCAGTGGGATAACTTGGTCGCTGCCGATGCGGCTCTACTTGATGCGCTACCAACCAAGTTGACGAATGTGGTCGGTGCATTCACGACTAATGCTGCCGCTTCGGATGTAACTTCTGCCTTGGGTAAAGCCGGCATTACCGAACTCCAGTGGTGGACGGCTGCAACGAAGTCCAGCAATTCTACAGGCGTTGTTCCTAACCTTGCCCACAACGAGAGCATCAATTCTGCCAATGCTAACGAGCAAGAGCATTGGAAAAACGGTGCAATCGGCCCTGATGGTCCGATCCTCAATATTGCCGCGGTGAAGACTGCGAGCGATTGTCAGGCTACTGGTGCTGCTCAGCCAAGCACAGGAGCCACGCTTGCTGCTGATGGTAACAACATCCAGAATAAGTATAGCGACTTTCTGGAAGCTGACGAGTGCCACGTTGTCGTTGCTCTGGGTTTCGGTTCTGATGCTGCGGCCAGCACCACCGGTGCATCTGTGACAATCGGCAAGGCCCCCAGTTTTTCCAAGACTGATGCGACCAATCCAAACAACAATGTTAACCCCAATGAACATTACAGCCGCTTCGTTGGCCTGTTTCTGGTTGGCTCCGATACCGATGAAGATGGCAATGTCGAAACAAATGAGTATCTTGACAAGGCTCGCCTGATTGCATTGATAGCACCCGATGGTTCGTTGGTTGATGAAAACTTGGCTGCTGCTACCAAGAACTAATGGCAGATCTCCGCTTGCTGCATGAGCGTTGGCAGGGCTCGCAACGAGTCCTGCCTTTTCCCGCTAATGCGGGCGCATAAAAAAAACAAAATAAAAATATAACCGAGGAATATGAGGATTCAATCCCCAAGAATTCAAGGCTTCACGCTACTGGAGTTGCTGGTCGTCATTACGCTGCTTGCCGTGCTGGCATCGGTGGCGTTGCTGGCCAACGACGGCGTGAACGATCAGGCCGAGCTCGACGCGACGAAGTTCGAGATGGCCGAACTGCGCAAGGCGTTGTTGCAGTTCAGGCGGGATAGTGGAAGTAACCATTTTCCAAACCAAGGGGCGTACGTATGTGAAGACCCCGATAATCCAGGCCAGATTAACCCTGCGCTCGTGGCTATCAAATCTGGTGGTTCTCTCTATTCCATAAGCGGATCTAGTGATGCTGAACGGCTGGCGTGGTGCCAGTCTGCAGCCAACTTCTGGATGTTGTTCCATGACCCATATGACCGCCCTGTTAACTCTCAGTGGGATCCTGATACCAAGCGAGGCTGGCATGGACCATATTTGACTCGTTCCGGCCCCAGCTATGTGGATGTGGGCACGATCATCGAGGGAACTCTCGGCTCGGAAAGCACAGGGACATTAATTCAGGCCGTACGCGGCATCGCGGATGGCTTCAGTGCATCGCCAGTCGGAACCTATCTGGCCTGGCGCGTATCTCCCTTGGCAACGGCTGGACCTAGCAATGGCCGCCCCTATCTGATGTTCGACTTGGATAACGGCGATGCGCGCATTGTCAGCCTAGGGGAGGATGGTGATTATGACGGCACGGGATCCACTGCTTGCGAACCACCTCTCGACAGTGCCGGTAAGTCGGCCGACATCGTCCTGTGTCTGTTGAAATGATTTTCATGACGCGGATCGGCTTAACATCCACCCCGGCTTCCTCCTCGGTTACCTTGGGGTTCCGCGCCATCCTGCCGCCTGCCACTCACCGTGGCGGGCGGCTTTTTTATTCACACGGCTTCTCCTTGCTCGAACTGCTGCTGGTGCTCTTCATCATGGGCCTGATGACGGCCACCACCATGCTGATGACCGGCGGGGTGGAAGACCAGAACAAATATGACGAAACCAAGCGCCGCATGGAACTGGTGAAACGCGCCATCGTCGGCGACCCGACACGCACCGTCAACGGCGGGCCGGAAATCAGCGGGTTTGTGGCGGATATGGGGCGGTTGCCGGGGTGTTTACGGGAACTGTTGGAAGGCAAGTGTACGGACGCGGGCTCTGTTCCATCAACATGGCATGGACCATATCTTGATGTGCTACCAGAGTCTAGCCTAGTTTCTGGAACAAACAGTTATTTGGCGTTTCGGGATGGTTACGGAAACGATGGAGATAACTACGGTTGGATATTCAAGTTGTTTGATGAATCTGATACTGAAACAACGACAGCCGCTTCTGCCGTTAAGGCTAGTTTGCATAGCAAAGGGCAAAGCAGTGATGCTGGAGATAACTATCCAGCAGATGCGAATTATAAATTTATCAATGGGAAAAGCGACTTCAAGGTTAACCTGAAGAATTTGATAGTGAATGTTAATTTTGTAAATACAAGTGCAACAAGTTCAGTGCCAGCAAATGAAACAAATCTTAAGTTGCGAGCATATTTCCCCGATGGGAACGGTGGAGAGACTTATTCTAATAGTGACATGAACGTTGCTTTAAGCGCGGTTCCGCCCAATACGTCACAAACTAAAACGTTTGGGTGGACAACGGACACGTGGGTGCCACTTGGTGTTCGAGTGGTCAAAGTGGTTTGTGCGGATGATGGCAAAGCCTTCGGTGGTCAATGTGATGATGATTCTGATATTTCCACCATTACTCTTGTTCCAAAAAATCAATTAATACAGACCTCAATTACATGGAGTATTGAGTGAAACTGAATCTTCCAACCAACATCCTCCCATTCTCCCGCCGCGCCGGTTCGCTGCTGGTGTGCGAAACCGATGGCTTTACGCTCAAGGCGGCGGTGCTTGCCCGCACTGGCGACCAGTTAACCGCGAGCTATGCAGCCCAATCGCGCGCGCAGGATTTCAAGCAGGCGGTGGCCGAGGTGGTGGCTAACCTGAAGCAGCAAGGCTGGTCGGGCAGGGGCCGGGCGGTATTGTTGATGCCAGGGGTGATTGCCGCTTTGGTGGAACTCCCGGTACCGCCAAACAAGCCGCGCCCGCCGCTACAAATGCAGGAACTGGTGCGCTGGGAGCTGGAACCGCTGCTGATGCAGCATACGACCATCTGGTCTATCGGCCGCATTCTGGTCGGGCTGGGCTATCTGGAAGAGGCGCAGGCGCGCGAAGTGCTGGCGCGCCAGCAGGGCAAGTTTCAGGGCAAGGAGGGCGAAGTCAAGCTCGAGATGTATTCGCTCAAGCGCTTTGGCGATGTGGCGATCGAGCAGGGCTATATTACCCGCGAGCAGTTGGACGAGGCGCTGGCCAAGCAGGCATGGCTGCGCATGGAAGGCGACGATATTGCCTGCGGCTGGCAGTCGGTCGCAGCAGAGCAGGCGGCCGATGGCCCGTACCCATGGCTGGCGGCAGGCGTCAACAAGGGTTTGCTCAAGCAGTGGGAAACCGCTTTTGCCGCGCAGCGCATGATGCTGGAGTACCTTTTTCCCGTGGCGGGCTGCGCGGCGGCTATTTTGCCGCCGCACGAACCGGCCATTTTGCTGGAAGCAGGCGGCGGCCAGGTACTGGGCATGCGGCTGGGCGAGCAGGGCATCGAGGCGATGGTCAGCCATGAGTCGGCGCTCAACGGCACCATGGAAGCCTGCCTGGAAACCTATCACGGCCTGACGCCGCCAGACCCCGAGTCGCTCTGGCTGGCGGTGGGCGAGGCTGGCGAATCCGATCTGGCCACTGCGCTTTCGGCGATTGTCGGGCGCACGGTCAGGCCGCTGGAGCCGGGCATGGCCGGCGTGGCCGATTCGGTTTCGGCCGGGATGGCGGGCGCGGCGCGGCAGGTGTTTGGCCTGCCCGGCGGCGCGCATTGTTGCGCAGTGCCGGTACGCGGCCCCAGGGTGCCGTTGCGCAGCCTGCCGCAGTTTCGCCTTGCGGCTGGCGGGTTGCTTGTTTTGTCCGGCATCCTGCTGGCCGAGGGAGTGCTGCAGGTGCGGCAATCGCTGGCAGAGGATGCTGCCGGGCGCGTTAACAAACAGGCAGCCGAGATCGATGGCGCGGTGGCGCGGGTGCAGGCGCTCATCCAGCAAAAAGAGAGTATCAAGGCGCGCCGTGCCGAGGCGGAGGCCATGGCGACACGCGCCATTTTCTATACGGACGAGCTGCCGCACCGTGCGGCGCTGCTGCGCAACCTGCTGAACGAGATGGAAAACGCCGTCAGCGATAGCCTGGTGCTGGATCGCGTTGTCGAGGAGCCGAGAAAAGGCATCGTCATCGATGCCTGGGCCTTGCGCGATGCGGCCGCCCAGCAGTTTGCGCTTGCGCTCAAGCGCAATCTCGATTCGCTGGGCCTGACGGTGGTGGATGTGCGGGTAAGCGAGAAAAACGGGCGTTTGAGTCTGCCTGGATACGGCTTGACCATGCGGATCGTGGATAAGGCGGTGGCGGCCCATCAGGCTGGCGCAGCAACGGCTCAACCGGCCGGAAGAGGCAGATAGCATGAAGCTGGCAACAATGACAACGCGCGAGCAGGTGCTGGTGCTGCTGACGGCCGCGATTCTTTTGGGCGGTGGCTATGGCTTGCTGCGCTATCGTCCCGCGCTGAAGGCGCTTGGCGAAATGCAGACGCAAACCAGGCAGACCGAAGAACGCCTGAAAACCGCTACGATCCCCGATGAACCTGACGAAGATGCCGACGAGCTGCGCGAGCAGATGGCCGCCGCCGACGAGAAGCTGGCTGCGGCCAGGGCGCGCATCGCAGAGCTTGAAAAAACCCTGCCGCCGACCGATGCGCAGGAAGTCAAACTCAGGATATCCGAACTGGCGCAGGCTTCGCGCTTGCTGGTCCGCGAAAACGAGGTTTACAAAACCGGTGCGGCAACCCCGGTTGCTGGCGGTGGCAATAACCGTGCGGCGCGTCGTGCGGCGCGCGCAGCCGCACGCGCTAACGCGGCGGCTCCGGCAAAAAATGCCGCCGCGCCGCTCCCGGCAACGCCCGGCATCGGCATGGAGATGATGGAACGCTACACCCAGCCCGATTACAGCCGCCCCTTGCAGCGCCTGAGCCTGGAGGGCTATTACGCCGATATCCGCTATTTTCTGGACGAGTTGCAAAAGCTTCCGTGGCAGGTGACGGTGGCGCAGTTTCAGATTGAAACCGATACCCGTCCGGTCGATCCCGGCATGCCGCAGCCGTTGCGGGCAACCCTGATTCTGGCGCTGTAGGCATCGTGGCGATTACTGCAGAACAATTGCTCGATGCTGCCGTGGCACGCCACCTGGTCGAGCCGGAGGCGCTGGTTAGGCTGCGGGCCGAAGCGCGCAGGCAGCGGGCCGACCTGCTCGATCTGGTGACCGCGCATCATCGCGTCCCGGCCAGTGCGCTTTACCAGGCCCTGGCCGAAGCGCGCGGGTGGGCGTTTTCAGACCCCGTGACCGCCACGCCGCCCGAGCATCTGGTCAAAAAACTGCCGCAATCGCTGATGCAGCGCAAACTGGTGCTGCCGCTGCAAGAGCTGGAAGATGCCGTACTGGTTGCCGTGGCCGATGCCGACGACCGCGTGACGATAGAATCGGTGCAGCGCATGCTGGGCCGCCAAATCAGAATCGCGCTGGCCGAGCCGGGAGCGTTGCTGGTCAGCATCAACCGCGCCTTGTCGCAATCGGGCGCAGTGCGGCGCGAGGCGGTCGCCGAGGTGGATGTGATCGGGCTGCTGGACGAGATTTTTCGCGAGGCATTTTTGCGCCGCGCTTCGGATATCCACCTGATGCCCGAAGAATCCGGCCTGCGCGTGCGGTTGCGCGTGGACGGGCGGTTGCAGGATTACCTGCCGCGCAGCGAAGGTGCGGAAATTAATGCGCTGGTGTCGCGCATCAAGGTGCTTTCCAACCTTGATATCGCCGAACAACGCGAACCTCAGGACGGCGGATTTTCGTACCGCCTGCCGCCTCCCATAGAACGCGAATTCAACATCCGCGTGGCCACCGCACCGACCCGGCTGGGCGAGCGCGTCACCATGCGCCTTTTGGGCGGGCAGGAAAGCGCCAGCATCACGCTGCCGGAGCTGGGCATGTCGCCGGAGGATTTGCATCTATTCCGTCAGGCCATTCGCAAACCATTTGGCATGATATTGCTCACCGGGCCGACAGGCAGCGGCAAATCGACCACGCTGTTCGCCGCCTTGCAGGAAATCGCCCATCCGGAAATCAACATCATGACGGTGGAAAACCCCATCGAGTATTTCATGGACGGCGTTTCGCAAGTTCAGACCGGGCCCAAGATCACTTTTGCCGAGGCGCTGCGCTCGTTTCTGCGCCACGACCCGGACGTGCTGATGGTGGGCGAAATCCGCGACGAAGAAACCGCCGATGTCGCGCTCAAGGCCGCCATGACGGGCCATCTGGTATTTTCCACGCTGCATACCAATACCGCTTGCGGCACCGTGGTGCGCCTGGCCGATATCGGCTGCGAGGCTTACCTGATCGGCAGCACCATGAATGCGGTAATCGCCCAGCGCCTGGTGCGCCGCCTGTGCCCGCACTGCCGGCAGTCGCGCCCTTCGACGCCGGAAGAACAGGAAAAACTCGTGATTGCCCCGTCCACCATGCTGTACGAACCCAAGGGCTGCGCCGCCTGCCAGGGCAAGGGGTACCGGGGCCGCCTGGGACTGTTTGAAACCCTGTGGTTCGACGACGACCTGTCTCGCTACGTTTCGCGCGGGGTCGATGAGGAATCGCTGGAAGCCTACGCCGGACCGCGCCTGCGCTACATGTGGCAGGACGGCCGCCACAAGGTGCTGGCAGGTATGACGACATTCGAGGAACTGTGCGAAGTAGCGGTACCGAAGGAGGCAAAGTCATGATGTCGATTGGACAAACCCGCACCGCCACCGACGTCTGGTTCCAGACCGACAAAATGAACACCCTTGCCGACGACTGGCTGGAAGTGCCGGACGACATCGCCGCCATGCCCGACATTCGCGGCTTCGGCAACGTATACAGCCTGCAGCAGGCCATGGCGCGCGACGCGGCCAATGATGGGGTATGGAAGGAAGTCGCGTGCAGAACTGGTCGAGACAGAATGGCAATCGTGGTTTGTCCCTGGCCCCCCACTATTGTTTAGTGCACCAAGTGGATGGGAAATTTAATTCGTAGAGATTTGCAGGGGAGAAGGATTCTGATGATTCAACACAATAGGTCAGCGAACCAAGGGCAAGGAAGCTCAATTTCCGAAAACGGCGCGATAGTGGATAAGCATAAATGTATCAAGTGTGGTGCAGACCAAGAATTAAAAGAAGTCGGATTTTTTCCAAAATCGATCTTGGTCGCGTCATACATTTTCGGTGCGCTAATTTTAATCGGGTACTTCGGTTTGATCATGCTTGGAATATCAAGCGCACCTACTGGAGCGGGGGGAGGGAAATTTATCGTCTTTCTTCCAATCATTATTTTTTTCCTGATTTTAAAAGTTAGGAAGAACGTAATAAAAAAAGTCTGGTATTGCACGATTTGTGATGAGTGAGCAGATTCAATTTAAATTTGAAAATTCATAGGAGCGAAAATGGATACTGATGGATTGGATTATTCCAGCACCCTTCTCGGGGTCGTTGATGCAGTAAAAGGCGCTTTAACGGATCTATTAAACGGACATGATTTGGGCACCGCTCCAACCGGAGCCGCCGGGGTATTGTCGAGTGGATTAGGGATAACATCAGCGCTAGATCAGTATGCAAATTCCGAACAAACTGCGGAAGATTACGAAGACTTGGCGTTTAATTTAGCCACTAATTTGCCAGGGCTTTTAGGAGTGGCAGCAACTGGAATTGATGAAGTCCGGGATGCGATTGGTAGTGTATTTGATCGGGGAGAAAATGAAGCAAAGTTATTAAAAGGGTTATTGGAATTCTCCAAATGGTTAGATGAAATGATTCGAACCAAACCAGATACCAACGGCATCCCCGACATCCTCGAATCCGCCCGCGACAAATTCGGTGCCGGCAAGCGCCAAGCCTCCCCCATCATCCTCGACCTCGACGGCGATGGTGTGGAGACCACCAAGGTCAATACCGGCACGTACTTCGACCACGACGGCAACGGCCTCGCAGAATCCACCGGCTGGGTGGGTGCGGACGACGGCCTGCTGGTCCGCGACGTGGACGGCAGCGGCTGGATCGACACCGGTGCGGAACTCTTCGGCAACCACACCCGGCTCGCCAATGGGCAGATGGCCGCCAACGGCTTCGAAGCCCTCAGGGATCTCGACAGCATCGCCAACGGCGGCAACGCCGACGGCAAACTGGATGCCAGTGATGCTGCCTTCGCCAGTCTCAAGGTGTGGGAGGATGCCGACGGCGACGGCTACCACAGCGCGGGCGAAGTGATCTCGCTGGATGAGGCCGGGGTGCACAGCATCAACGTCGGCTACACCACCTCGACCGCCACCGATACCCACGGCAACGCCCACAGCCAGATCGGCAGCTACACCAAAGCCGACGGCTCCACCGCTACCGCCACCGATGTCTGGTTCCAGACCGACAAAATGAACACCCTTGCCGACGACTGGCTGGAAGTACCGGACGACATCGCCGCCATGCCAGACATTCGCGGTTTCGGCAATGTGCATAGCTTGCAGCAAGCCATGGTGCGCGACGGCAGCGGCAAAGATCCCGGCAGGAAAGCAGCGAATGGCAGGGAATGGAGGGCGGCGGCGTGAAGGACTCGGGTAAATGTGATGGTGCAAGACTTGGCTAGGGGCGGCTAATGGGGGTCCCCGGCGGTTCGCCCTAAGTTAAGAAAGGATAGTTGTGAACTTTGATTTTGGAGGTTTGGCTTATGTTCTGTTTGGTGTTTTGGGACTTGTTGAGATTCTGATATTAGATAGCGCCAACAGGACGCTTTTAAGGATCAGGAAATACATTCGGGTTTATCTGTCATTCATCATTGTTCTAATAATATTATTGAATTTAATCAACTTGTTATAAATTTCATGAGGTGTGTATGGTCTTGATTATGAGAGTGCTGGGCAGTGTATTTAATCCATTAACAATGAGGAAGGTTGCGCCTGGAGAAAGAGGGAACGATCCCAACAATATTGGCCCGTATACAAGACACGATGATGGGAGTTGGTGGGAGCGTACCGGAGAAAATGGTGGAAATTTAGATAAAGTAAAGGATGACAGTCTAAATAAATTGCTCGATGGTATAAGTGACAGCATAAAAAATAACCCTTCCGGCGGCACTCCCGTCCCTGGCGACGCCAACGGAAACGGCATCCCCGACATCCTCGAATCCGCCCGCGGCAAATTCGGCGATGCCCGCTCCGCCCCGCCGGATGCGCCGCCCCGCGTAAGACGGGTAGACCCGCTCATTCTCGACCTCGACGGCGACGGCGTGGAGACCACCGCCGTTAACACCGGCACGTACTTCGACCACGACGGCAACGGCTTTGCCGAGTCCACCGGCTGGGTGGGTGCGGACGACGGCCTGCTGGTACGCGACGTGGACGGCAGCGGCTGGATCGACACCGGTGCCGAACTCTTCGGCAACCACACCCGGCTCGCCAATGGGCAGATGGCCGCCAACGGCTTCGAAGCGCTCAGGGACCTGGACAGTGTAGCCAACGGCGGCAACGCCGACGGCAAGCTGGATGCCAGTGACACCGCCTGGGCCAGCCTCAAGGTGTGGAAAGACGCCGACGGCGACGGCTACCACAGCGCGGGCGAAGTCATCTCGCTGGAAGAAGCCGGGGTGCAAAGCATCAATGTTTCCTACACCACCTCGACTCAAGTGGATGCCAACGGCAACGCCCACCAACAGGTCGGCAGCTATACCAAAGCCGATGGCACGACCGCCACCGCATCCGCCACGGATGTCTGGTTTCAGGATGACAGCATGAACACCATCGCCGAAGATTGGCTGGAGGTGCCGGGGGACATCGCCGGACTTCCCGACCTGCGAGGGTTCGGAACCGTACACAGCCTGCAGCAGGCCATGGTGCGCGATGGCAGCGGCACGCTCAAGGCGCTGGTGCAGCAGTTTGCCAATGCGGCAAGTCCATCCGCGCGCATGGGGCTGATGGACAGCATCCTCGTCACCTGGGCGGGAGCCAACAACGTTGCCTCCGGCAGCCGGGGCAGCCGTGTCGATGCCCGCCAACTCGCCGCATTGGAAGCTTTCATGGGCGAAGGGCTCGGCCTGAACCCCGGTAGCCGGGGTGCCAGCTTTGTACGTTCGGCCTATGCGGACATGAAAGAGTATTTCTACAGCCAGCTCACCGCGCAAACCGCTCTGCAACCCTTTTTTGCCGGGGCCGCCTATCGCTGGGACGAAGCATCGCAGAGTCTGCGTATTGATCTCACCGGCACGGCAAACAAGTTTGCCGAGGCCATCACTGCCGACCCGGTGGCCGGCGGGGATTTATTGAGCGAATTTGTACGTGTCTCCCGCAGCATGGGATTGGTGCCGGCTATGGACTCCGAAGCGTTCTACCGCGCGCTGGAACCGCTGGGGCTGGAACTTGCCGGGATTATCAAAACCGGCTGGGACCTGACCTTCGCCACCAATGGCAACGATGTGTTGAACGGTACCGGTGGCAATGACGTGATCGACGGCATGGGCGGCAACGACACCATCAACAGCGGTGCGGGCAACGACGCGGTGGATGGCGGCGCCGGTAACGACGTAATCTCCGACAGCAGCGGCAACGATGTGCTGGATGGCGGTGATGGTAACGACACGATTACCGACTATGCCGGTAACGATGTCATTCTGGGGGGCGACGGCAACGACCGCATCATTGACTATGCAGGCAATGACACGATTTCCGGCGGCAACGGTAATGATGTGATCGAGGACTTTGCGGGCAACGACACCATTTACGGCGATGCCGGAAACGACACCATTGTCGACCGCGCCGGTAACGACGTGTTGGATGGCGGCACAGGCAATGACCGCATTACCGATTACGCGGGCGATGACCTGATTTTCGGTGCGGACGGCGACGACTATATCGAGGACATGTTCGGCAACGACGAACTGGATGGGGGTGACGGCAACGATACCCTGATCGACCGCAACGGCAGCGACATCATTGATGGCGGAAACGGCAACGACACGATCACCGATCTGGGCGATGGCGTGAACTTTATCTTCGGCGGTGCGGGCAACGACATCATCACCTTCAGCCGCTTGGCGGACAACACCGTGGATGGCGGCACCGGCAACGACATCATCCAGATCGACAGCAACCAGACTGACGGCGCAGCCAGCCAGAACGTCTTGCAAGGCAGCGAGGGTAACGACGTGCTGCGCAGCGGCGTGGGGACGGACGTGTATCTATTCGAACGCGGCGACGGCCAGGATGTGATCAGCGATGTGGATTCCGCCGTCTATTACAACAGCCGCGGCAAGGTGCGCTCCACAAGCTATGGGCGCATCGACCGGCTGGCGCTGGGCACCGGCATTGCGGAAAGCGATGTCGCCATCACCCGCGTGGGCAGCCATCTGATGCTGAAGATCACCGATCCGGCTAATCCGGATACCGACGACCGTATCACCATCGAGAACTGGTTCAGTTCCGGCATTTACCAGATCGAGCGCATCGAATTCGCCGATGGTGGCCTGTGGACGAGCGCCGCCATCAGGCAGCGCGCCATTCTGCAAACCGGCGGCGAAGGGGACGACACTCTCTCGGGATGGGATGGTACCGATATCATCAATGGCGGTGCAGGCAATGACCGTATCCAGGATGCCGCAGGCGGTAACGATACCCTGCATGGCGAAGACGGTAACGACGACATCGCCGACAACGCCGGTAATGACACGCTTTACGGCGGCGCGGGCAACGACATCCTGACCGACTGGGACGGCAGCGACACGCTCGACGGCGGCGATGGCGACGATGTCATGATCGACCAGGGC
>WBZX01002689.1_pt1 | contig 11913 bp, 8 predicted proteins | sample 5204211 | NCBI WGS metagenome assembly WBZX01 (sample SAMN12344362, study PRJNA552823) | activated sludge metagenome | biome: Activated sludge suspended growth; feature: Nitrification reactor; material: Wastewater; isolation source: activated sludge from nitrification reactor of wastewater treatment...
GGTCAGGTCGCCATGCGAAAGGGCATTGAGCACGCGCACCACTTCGTTCAAGCCAACTTCGCTGGTCTCCATGAGCTGGTTCAAATTCTCTATCATCTCGCGGAATGCAAACTGGAATGCACCGACATCGCCCCGTGTCGAAAAATCGCCACGATTCGCGCTTGCGACCAGACGGGTTAGCTGGCTGTTGAAATTGAGGATATTGCCCTTGACGCCGTCGATCGCCTCGGTGATTCTGGCTTTTTCGCCAGGCAATCTATCCATGTCTACACTCAGGTCGCCGATGGCGTAGCGCGAAACAACCTCGACCACTCTCATTTTTACGGCAATGTGCGATTTCACCAAGGTATTCGATAGCCTGCCGATTTCGGCAAAAGCCCCCTGGAATTTTGAAACGGGGAGTTGATATGAAATCTCGCCGACGTCGTGCCTTGCGGATACGATTTTCTGTTCTTCCACGAATGACTTGATGGCTTGCTGCATGACGATCATGTTTGCCATGATGCTGGAGGTATCACCCGGCTGAAGAGTGATTCCGGAGGACAGGTCGCCGATGCTGATTGCGCGAGCCAGTCTTGACGCATCGTCAGGCTCGCCCCCCAGTTTTTCAAACAGATTTCTGGCAATGGAATATGCAATCAATAGTGCAATCAGCACGATGGCCGCAAAAACCACTGCAATGAAAATAGTTGTAGTTTTTTCTGTAGCCGCAGCATCAGCTTCGTGCTGGGCATTGCTCTGGTTTGCAAGGGCGACGGTTTCATCGATTGCTTTGCGGTGCGTTTCGTAGATTTGAGTCAGTTCTGCGAGAACAGGGTCGATGCGCTTGATATCGCCACTCTCAATGGCTGCCCTGTAGTCGGTGCCGGCCAGCTTGAAATAGTGCTTGCCATTATCGTAGGCATCGACAACAAACGGCTTTTCCAGCACAGGGTCCAGGTCTGCCTTTTTCCAGAAATCGTGCCTGGAATCAAAGTCCGTTTCCAATGTGCTTAATTTTTTCAACAGAGCATCAATTTCTGTCGGCGATTTGGCAAGGCGTAACTGGTGAACCGTCAGGTGCGCCTCAATAATGTATTCAGGCGGGGGCAGAATATCCGCCACCAGATCCTTGCCATTGATAATATCCAGATAGACTGGGCCATTCACCTTGAGTTTTGAAAAAGCAAAGTAGGTACTCCCTCCGATAATCGCGAATCCGATCATGAGAACGCCAATCAGCAAGGCAAACTGTTGCTTTACCTTGAGGCTGCTGAGTCCGGACAAAAACATGGATAAGTTCCTTGCTAGAGGCTGCTTGAATCAAGAACTGCCGATTTACACGGCTTCGTCATCCCCGTTTTTGCGGAGATGACGAATTTACCTGCGACTTCTCAAAACTCTTCCCACTCGTCACCGGCGGCAGGCTTGGCGGCTTTGGCGGCAATTCTGGCTGGTGCGGGTGTGCTGGTTTTTGTGGGGCTGGATAGCCTGGGTGCGGCAGTGGTCCGGCGGGCCGTATTGCCATCCGAAGTATCCAGTTTAAACACGGAGACAGCCTGAGCCAGGCCGCCGGCCTGTTCTTCGAGTGACTCGGCAGCGGCGGCGGCCTCCTCGACCAGGGCGGCATTCTGCTGTGTCACCTCATCCATCTGGGTCACGGCCTGATTCACCTGATCGATGCCTGAGCTCTGCTCGATGGAAGCGGCAGCGATCTCAGCCATGATATCGTTCACACGCTTGATGGAGGTCACGATCTCCTCCATGGTCTTGCCAGCCTGCTCCACCTGGCGGGTCCCGCCCTCAACCTTCTCGACGGAATCGGAAATCAACTGCTTGATCTCCTTGGCGGCCGCGGCAGAACGCTGCGCAAGATTACGGACTTCGCCCGCGACCACGGCAAAGCCACGCCCCTGCTCACCGGCGCGCGCCGCCTCCACAGCCGCATTCAGCGCCAGGATATTGGTCTGGAACGCGATTCCATCGATCACGCTGATAATATCGACAATCTTGCGAGAAGACTCATTAATCGCCGACATCGTCGACACCACCTCGCCGACGACCGTCCCGCCGGTGATAGCCACGGCAGAAGCTGTTGCGGCCAATTGATTGGCCTGTTTGGCATTATCGGCATTCTGCTTCACGGTAGACGCCAGCTCTTCCATGCTGGAAGCGGTCTGTTCCAGCGAAGAAGCCTGCTCCTCTGTCCGCTGAGACAAATCGGTATTGCCTGCGGCAATCTCCTTGGAAGCGGTACTGATCGAATCGACAGCATTCTTGATATCGGAGATCAGGCTCTTCAGGCTCTCGACGGTAGTATTGGAATCATTCTTCAACTGGCCGAAAGTGCCGAAATACTCGTTGGTAATGGTCTCGGTCAGGTCGCCATGCGAAAGGGCATTGAGCACGCGCACCACTTCGTTCAAGCCAACTTCGCTGGTCTCCAGCAGTTTGTTCAGATTCTCGCCCAGCGTCTTGAAGAATCCCTCCTTGCCATCCATGGCGATGCGCTGGGTAAAGTCTCCCATCACGGCGGCTTCTACAATTCTGGCAATTTCCTGTTCGGTCGCCACTTCCGCTGTGCGATCCAGCCACTCGGCCACGGCGCCCAGACGCGCTCCCTTGTCGTTGATCACCGGGCTTGCACTCACGCGCAAGGAGCGTCCTCCAACGACCATGTTGGCAACATAGGTGTTGGTGAAGCTGTTAAGCAACTGCGCCTGATGCGATGGGTTCTTGTGGAAAGTGTCGATGTTGGTCCCGATCAGCGCGGATGCGCTGAAATTGGGCAGCTGTTTACGGATGTCTGCTTCGGCGGCAGAAAGCAGCGAGACAGCGGCTTTGTTGACGTAGATGATGTTGCGCTCGGGGTTGGAGATCATGACGCCGGTTGAAACGTTATCCAGGCCGATCTTGATCCGCAGGTTTTCATTGGCGACACGTGCGGCCTCGGCGACATCGAACCCCAACCTGGTCTGCATCGAACGCAGGGCATTCAATACCTTGCCGACTTCATCTTCGTGCTCGACATTGACCTGACTCAGGTAGTTGCCCTGGGCAATCTGGCGGAATACGTCGATGGCATGTTCCAGCGGGCGCAGAATGGCAAGTATCAGGCTACGCCCCAGCCATGTGGCAAATAGCAGGCCGATAAGGATCATGGCAATGCTGGTGTTGCGTGTGTTCTCATAACGCGCGGTGCTCGAGTCGTATTCTGCCTTGGACGCCTCCATCTGGAACCTGGACAAGGCTTCCAGGTCTGCATTTGTGGCCTCGTACAATGTGCGAGTCCTGGCGGCGAGAATTTGCTTGGCCTCGTCATAATTATTGTTCTTGAATGCCGCGATGACGGGAGTAATGCCTTCGGCAACGTATTTCTCACGGCTTTCGGTAAATTTGTCGGCCAGAATTTTCTCTTCCGATTTCAGTGGGGTTGCCATGTAGGCTTTCCAGTGACTGGTAATTTCATCCCGGAACTTTTCGATGTCGGCAATATTCTTTGCGGTGATTTCCGCGTTCAATTTCATCGAGACCGTTTTCTTGTCACTGGCTTCTGCTGTTGCATCGACCAGAGAGGTGGCGAGTCGGATACGGTTCTTCAGCAGCAATCCGCGGATTTCTCCAAGCCGATTAACCGTCACGGTCCGTTCTTCGTATACCGTTCTGAGCGATTCGCTCGATTTGCTCATGCCGTACAGACCCATTGCGCCAATCACGATCAGCAGTAGCGCCAGTACGCCAACCACCGAAACGAGTCGGCGTTGGAGAGACATGTGTTTGAAAATGTTGATTTTTCCGATCATGGAGTCCTTGACCACCTTGCCGTTCTTGATGCTCAGTCCGTTGGCGCGGCCTTCCTTGAACATGCGGTAGGCTTCGCTGACGGCAGCGACCTGCTCGCGTGTTGGCTTGGTGCGCACCGACATGTAGCCGATGACCTGGTTGTTTTCCATGATCGGCGTTGCATTGGCAAATACCCAGTAGTAATCGCCGTTCTTGCAGCGGTTTTTGACAAACCCGGACCAGGGCTTGTCTTGCTGCAGGTAATGCCACAAGTCGGCAAATGCCTCGGACGGCATGTCCGGGTGCCGTACGATGCTGTGCGGTTGCCCGATGAGTTCGGACTCGGTAAACCCGCTGATATCGAGAAAATCCTTGTTGACGTAAGTGAGGATCCCCTTGGTGTCGGTTTTCGACACGATCATCGAGTCATCCCTGAGCAGAACTTCGTTATTTGTGACAGGCAAATTGGTGCGCATGGTATCTCCCCTCCCGGATTATTCTGCTGAATTTTCAATAAGAGCCATGTCCTGACTGGTCATCAGGCGCTCGATATCGACAAGAATGAGCATGTGGTCGCCGACAGTCCCCAGGCCGACAATATATTTGGTGTCGATCGATGCAACCAGATTCGGTATCGGGTTGATCTGTGACGGGTCGAGCGTGATGACATCGGACACGCCATCAACCACAATGCCGACGACGCGGCCGCTGAGGTTGAGAATGATCACCACGGTAAACTGGTTGTACTCGACGTTACCCAGACTGAACTTGATGCGCAAATCGACGATCGGCACGATGGTGCCGCGCAGATTGATCACGCCCTTGATGAATTCGGGCGTATTGGCGATGGTTGTGATGGCGTCATAGCCACGGATTTCCTGCACCTTGAGAATGTCGATCCCGTAACTTTCCGCCCCCAGGGTAAAGGTCAGATACTCCTTCGCGATGGTTCCGGAAAGATGGGGGTCTGTGTTCTCCATGACAGCGTCGCTCATGATGGCCTTCCTTTTTTGTTCATGTCCATGCTTGGAATCCTGCCTGCCCGTGCTTGATCAGCGCGGCAATATCGAGAATCATGGCCACCGTGCCGTCGCCCATGATCGTCGCCCCGGAAATGCCGGGAACCTTGCGATAGTTACTTTCCAGATTCTTGATGACGACCTGCTGCTGGCCGACCAGTGCATCCACAAACAGGGCGGCGCGCTTGCCCTTGTCCTCGATGATCACCACGACGCCCTGTGAAGGGTCGCGATACCTGGGCTCCAGGTTAAAGATTTTATGCAGCGCGAGCAGTGGGAGATATTCCCCACGGATATGCACGAGCTCTCCCTGGCCGGTCACGGCTTTGACGTCTTCCGGTTTGGGCTGGAAAGTTTCCACGATCATGCCGATGGGTACGACATAAATGCTGTTGCCCAGCGCGACGGTCATGCCGTCCAGGATTGCCAGCGTCAGGGGCAGGCGCACTGTCATCTTGGTGCCCCATCCATAGACCGATTCGATCTCGACAGCCCCGCCCATTTCAGTAATGTTGCGGATCACCACATCCATGCCGACACCGCGACCGGAAACGTCGGTGACGACGTCTGCGGTAGAGAAGCCCGGCGCATAGATCAGTTGCCATACCTGCTGGTCGGGCATGTTTTCAGAGACCGGCAGGCCACGCTCGATGGCTTTGGACAGGATTTTTTCGCGGTTGAGGCCCGCACCGTCATCGGCAACCTCGATGACGATGGCGCCGCCTTGATGCGAAGCGGAAAGGGTGATGGTGCCTTTGGGCGGCTTGCCTGCCGCAATGCGTTTTTCAGGCAGCTCGATGCCATGATCCAGGCTGTTGCGTACCAGATGGGTTAGCGGGTCGGCGATTTTCTCGATCAGTCCCTTGTCCAGTTCGGTGTTTTCACCGACGGTCACGAGTTCGATCTGTTTGTTGAGCTTGCTTGCAAGATCGCGCACCACGCGGGGAAAGCGGTTGAATACAAAGCTGATCGGCATCATGCGGATCGACATCACCGATTCCTGCAAGTCGCGCGTGTTGCGTTCGAGTTGGATCAGGCCGTTATTCAGCGTTTCGTACAACACGGGGTCGACAGTACTTGCGGTTTGCGCCAGCATGGCCTGGGTAATCACGAGCTCGCCTACGAGGTTGATCAACTGATCCACTTTTTCGACACTGACCCGGATCGAAGTCGATTCGGACGATGCCGCCGCCGTTTTGGCGGCCGGTTGTGCCGGTTCTGTCGATTTGGCGGGAGGCGGCGTAATTTTAGGTTCCGGCGGTTTTATTTCCTGGAAAAAGCCAAATCCATCTTCTTCGACAACGGGCGCGGGCGGGGTGGTCGGCTCGTCAAAAAATCCGTAAGACGCGTCCTCGGCATCGGTCTTTGCTGTTACCTGGCGGTCTTCTGTGAAATGTTCGTCTTCTGCAAAAAAGCCGTAACCGTTGTCGTTTTCCTCATTCCCGGGCGCGGGAATGTCGCCAAAAAATCCAAAGCCGTCATCTTGCTGGGCAACGGGCGATGTTTCCGTAAAAAAGCCGAAACCTTCGTTATTATCAGCCGGTTCATGGGTTTCGATAGCGATCAGCAACTGATCGGGGCCGGCAATGAATGAGAAAATCTCGCGAATCGCATCTTCATCGGTATCGCCCAACAGGCGGAACTCCCATGTTAGCGCTGGTTTTTCACGATCCTTTCCCTTGGTTTTCTTTTTGTCCTTTTTAGCGGGTTTTGACACATCCGGGTCTGGAGAGCGCACGATTTCGAGCTTGCCGAGCTCACCAAGCTGTTGCATCAGGCCCTGCATCACATCGGTTTGCTTGGCAAATTTGGTCGATGCGGTGAAAGTGATGAGGAAGGCTTGGGAGAGCGCCGTACTTGTTGATACCTCCCTGTCTGTAGAAGCAGGCTCCGATTCGGGGGCGGTCGGCTCGAAAGCAGGTTCTGTCTGTTGCGCGGTGGCTTCGGTCGTCGGCGCCGCATCGCTACTGACCAGATTGTTCAAGGTTTCGATAATCGCTTCTGCGGGGCCGCGGTCTGCGATTGTACCGTTGATGTGCGCGTTGAGCTGGTCCTTGAGAACATCAGTTGCGATGAGAAACGCATCGATCATCTCGGTTCGAGGCTGCATTTCGCTCTTGCGCAAGCGGTCGAGCAGGGTTTCCAGGACATGCGTGACTTCTGTCATGTCGGTAAAACCAAAGGTACCGCTCCCCCCCTTGATGGAATGCGCGGCGCGAAAAATGGCATTAAGGTCGTCAATGTTGGGCGCATCGACATCAACCTCAAGCAGCATCCGCTCCATGTCAGCCAAATGCTCCGCGCTTTCGTCGAAGAACACCTGGTAGAACTGGCTCATGTCAATTGCCATGAGAACCTCTTCACATTGTTATGGGGTTTGAACCAATTACAACTTTAACCGATCACTTTTTTTACGACTTCAATGAGTTTCTGCGGGTCGAATGGCTTGACCAGCCAGCCTGTCGCACCTGCGGCCCTGCCAGCGGTTTTCATGGCGTCCCCCGATTCGGTGGTCAGCATCAGGATCGGCGTAGTCTTGTACTGCGGTAGCGCGCGCAGGTTCTTGATGAGGGTGATGCCATCCATGCGCGGCATGTTCTGGTCGGACAAAATCAGGTTGTAGGACTTGGATTTTGCTTTATCCAGGCCATCCTGACCGTCCACTGCCTCGGTCACCTCATAACCGGCGCTTTTGAGCGTGAAGGTAACCATCTGACGGATCGATGCAGAGTCGTCAACAGTTAGAATCGTTTTTGCCATGATAGGACTACTCCATAAACTTGATTAGATTTCAGTCGTCACAACGGCGCACGCAGGACTAAAACAACTCGATATCTCCAGCATCGACATTGAGTTGCGTAACCGGGTTGCGCCGAGTCTTTTCAATGAGTTCCCTGGCTTCATTCACTTTCAGGTGCCAGCGCTGAACGCGATCATGTTCTTCAATCCAGGTCTTGTCGATGGCGACAATGCCGCTGAGTACGGTATTGATGACATCCATTCGCCGTTCGGTATGCACGATCAACTGGTCAGCCATATCCTGAAACTGCAAAGAGGTGACGGCATCGCGCACGCTTTTCTCGACCACGCCCGTGGTGACGGAGAGTTCGTCGGCCGTGCCTGCCATGGTCGCATTGAGAGATTCGATTTTGCCCATCATCTCATCGACATTCTGCTTGGAATTCAGCGCGACATTCATGTCCTTGGAGGATATTTCCGCAATCATTTCTTCGGCTTTGCTGACGGATTGCGTGACATTGGTCATCTGTTTGCGAATCTGCAGGCTGAACTCATTGGAGCGCACCGACAAATTACGCACCTCATCTGCGACTACGGCAAAACCACGGCCTGCCTCGCCCGCGCGTGCTGCCTCGATTGCCGCATTGAGCGCAAGCAGGTTGGTCTGGCTGGAAATCGACTCGAGTTCGCCGAGGATACTGAGGATATTGTTGATGTCTTTGGCGATGTCATCCATTTTCTGGACCAGACTCATCGCAAGCTTGCTGTTGTCGACAGTGTTTTCGACAAAAAAGTTAAGCGTGGTGGATATTTCGCTCAGGAAAATATCGAAGCTGATTTTGTTGGCGGTTTCATTGTCATCGCCATCCGTGTGATGGCTGGTCAGCGTTAGCGCCAATTCCTGCTGATGCCTGGTAATGGCCTCAAGGGCGGTAAAGCTGCCAATAAGCTTACCGATGGCATCGTGGAGAACAGATTTGAGCTGGTCCAGTTCGCCTTTTGAATCAGCGATCTGGTGATGGAATTCTTCGTGCATCAATTGCACCAGACTGTCGAATTCGGTCGCCAGTTGATTGAGTTCCTGCTCCTGCCCGCTGTGGCCGGTCGTGTTTTCTTGGTGCAGGTGCTTGAAAGCTTGCTTTACCAGAACCAGCCATCCGGCCGAAAGTATGGCGAGGACCAGAAATTGCAGCGCCAGATCCCCTTGTGCGAGTGCCAGGCCACCGGCTGCGATCAGCGTTAACAAAATGCCGACAGGAAGAACGATCTTTAGCGGGGAAGAGGTCATCTGGCGATTGTTGGTTATTGATTATTGATTTTGGAGTGTGGTCACCTGCCTATGCATTCATGGTAAAAATCTTGTTGAAGTTGGCAATTTCCAGGATCTGCTTGACGGTTCCGGTACATCCCGTTAAGGAGATGGTAACGTTTCTCTCGGTCGCACGTTCTCTCAGCAGCAACAGCATACCCAGTGCCGAACTGTCGAGATACTCGACTCTGGACAGGTTGACCTCCAGCGTGCGGATACCTTCGGTTTTCAGGAGGGTTTCGTAGGCATCCCGAAAATCGCGATGCGAGTTGAAATCAAAACGCCCGGCCAAGCCTAATGTCCCGCTACCCGCACTGAAACTTTGAGAGACTTGCATTTTATGGCCCCCTTATTTTGACTTTGTTTTTAGTTGCTTAAAAGCATAGATTGAGTTGTATTTAATGTAAAGATTTTATTTTAAAAACCTCGAACAGTTAGATATTACCCGCTGCGGTAATGTTGAAGCCGCCATCAACGTAAGTAATCTCGCCGGTCACGCCACTCGCAAGATCGCTGCATAAAAAGGCAGAAACGTTGCCGACTTCCTCGATGCTGGCGCAGCGGCGCAATGGGGCGTGGGTTTCGTAAAAGCCGATAATGCGGTCGAAGCCGCTGATGCCGGAAGCCGCCAGGGTCTTGATTGGCCCGGCAGATACAGCATTGACGCGAATGCCACGCGGGCCGAGGCTCTGCGCCATGTAGCGTACGTTGGCTTCCAGGCTGGCCTTGGCCACGCCCATCACGTTGTAATTGGGCAGGGTACGTTCTGCGCCGATATAGCTGATGGTTAGCATGGAGCCCTTGCGGCCTTCCATCATCGGCATGGCGGCCTTGGCCAGTGCCGAAAAACTGTAGGAACTGATGTCGTGGGCGATGCGGAAGTATTCGCGATCGACGTTGTCCATGTAGTCGCCATCCAGCGCCACCTTGGGCACGAAGGCCACGGAATGTACCAGAATGTCGAAGCCATCCCAGCGCTGACCAAGGGATTGGAACAATGCCTCGATCTGGCTGTCTTCAGCCACGTCGCAGGGCAGCACGATGTCGGTGCCGAATTCTGCGCCGAATTTCTTCACGCGCTCTTCGAAGCGGTCGGATTGGTAAGTCAAGGCCAGTTCGGCGCCTTCGCGCTTCATGGCTTCGGCAATGCCGTAGGCGATGGAACGGTTGCTGAGCAACCCGACGATGAGGGCGCGTTTGCCTGTGAGGAATCCCATATGCATCCTTAATAATTAACCACGGGGAACACGGGGAACACGGGGAGAGCTGTTTGCTTCTCCTCGTGTTCCCCGTGGTTTAGTTCGTTTTGGTTTTTCTCGGGTCCAGCGCGTCGCGCAGCCCTTCTCCAAGCAGATTATACCCCAGCACCGTGAGCAGAATCGCCAATCCGGGGAATAACGACAGCCACCAGGCGAACTGGATGTACTCCTTGCCGTCGGTCAGGATGTTGCCCCAGGAGGCTTGCGGCGGCTGTACGCCGAGGCCGAGAAAAGACAGGCCGGATTCGATCAGCACCGCACTGGCGACGCCCAGCACGAAGCTGACGATGATGGGGGTGAGGCTGTTGGGCAGCAGATGCCGGAAGATCAGGCGCAGGTTTTTTGCACCCAGCGTCTGCGCGGAGAGCACGAACTCGCGCTCGCGCAGGCTCAGGAATTCGGCGCGGACCAATCTGGTCACACCCATCCACGAGGTCAACCCGATCACGATCATGATGTTCCAGATCGACGATGAGAGGAAAGCGATGACCGCGAGGATGAGGAAGAATGTCGGAATGGACAGCATCACGTCCACCAGCCGCATGATGACCACATCCACCCAGCCACGATAAAACCCGGCAATTGCGCCCAGCACGATGCCGATAGTGGTGGCAATACCTACAGCGACAAAGCCCACCAGCAGCGAAATCTGGGCGCCGAACAGCATGCGAGAGAACACGTCACGGCCCAGCCCGTCGGTACCCATCCAGTGGTTTGCAGAGGGTGCCAGCAGGATGGCCTTGACGTCGATGGCGTCTGGGTCGTATGGCGCGATCAGCGGTGCCAATAGTGCCAGCAGCAGAATACTGCCGATGATAGCGGCACCCCAGCGGGCGAGCGGATTGGCGAGGGCGTATTTCATCCCGCGACGCCTCTCCGTACACGCGGATCAGCCCAAGCGTAGGCAATATCAGCCAGCAGGTTGCCGATCAGTGTGAGTGCTGCGCCGATGGTGAGAATGCCCATAATGACCGGGAAGTCGCGCATCGTTACCGCGTCAAAGAACAGCTTGCCCATGCCGGGAATGGCGAATAGCGATTCGGCGATGACCGAGCCGCCGATGAGGCCGGGGATGGACAGACCAAGCAGCGTGATCAGCGGCAGCATGGCGTTGCGCAACGCATGACGGTAGACCACGGTGTTTTCCGGCAGGCCTTTGGCGCGGGCGGTGGTGATGTAGTCCTGATGCAGCACGTCCAGCATGCCGTTTTTGACAAACAGCGAAATCCCGGCTAGCCCACCCAGTGCAGAGATAAAGACCGGGATGATGAGGTGTTTGGCGCTATCGACGATCCGGGCAAGGACGCCCATCTTTTCGTAATCCAAGCTGTGCAGCCCGGAAATCGGCAGCCAGTCGTGCGCGACACCCAGCCAGTACATCAGCATCAGCGCCAGCCAGAAACCCGGCACGGCAAAGCCGACGAAGACGAAAATGGTAATGGCCCGGTCCGGTGGCCTATTCTGGTTCAACGCCGAGATGACGCCCAACGGTAATGCAACGACGACGATCAACCCAAGACTCAAGACGTTGATCAACAATGTGATGGGCAGCGCTTCCTGAATCAGCCCTTTTTGTTCGTTGCCGTGTTCGTCCTTTTTCGCCAGGAAAACAGGGCGTTGGTGCGTGGCGAACGAGGTGCCGAAATCCAGCGTGCCCATGCGCTTCAGCCAGTAGCCATACTGCGTCAGCAGCGGCTCGTCGAGGTGGTAGAGCTTGCGCAGTTTCTGGCGCGATTCTTCGCTGGCCTTGGGGTTGAACGCAGCCTCGGTGGTGGTGATGTCGCCCGGTGCCAGGTGCATGATGAGGAACGAGATCAGGCTGATG
>WBZX01002690.1_pt1 | contig 11908 bp, 14 predicted proteins | sample 5204211 | NCBI WGS metagenome assembly WBZX01 (sample SAMN12344362, study PRJNA552823) | activated sludge metagenome | biome: Activated sludge suspended growth; feature: Nitrification reactor; material: Wastewater; isolation source: activated sludge from nitrification reactor of wastewater...
GGCTGCCAGCGAGCACATGGCGATGCTGGAGAAAACTCCTGAAAGGGTGATTGGCTACTTCCAGGATCGGCACGTCAGGTATGCGGCTTGAGACTTCATTGGGCCGGATCAATAATGCGACGCAATCTGTCGCAATCAAACGGCACATTGAATTAAGGGTGCCAATTGAAATAGCCTATCCGATGAAGTTGCTCTTCCACTTCATGCGCAAGCGTAGATTTTCCGGAGCCGGGTTCCTTAAGATCGTACGGAGTTATTGTGCCGAAGCGGTCAGCCAATTCTCGGCGATCAATCCGGGATATTTTGCAAAATCTTTCATATTATTGGTAACCAGCATCACGTTAAGCGCCACGGCATGCGCAGCAATCAACTTGTCGAGGGCATCTCTCTTGACATCTCGGGTGGACTGCCTGATCGGGCCATAGGCAACGCCGGCAGCCGCATCGAACGGGGCAACCTGAATGTCTTGCACAAGGCTGGCAAGGTTGATGCGCTCTTGTTCCGGGTTGGCCGATACGGCAACGCCGTATTCGAGTTCGGCATAGGTGATCGAAGACATCACCACATCGCCGACATAACACTGCGCAAAGCGCCGAGCAACCTCCTCAGGCTGATTCTTCATCAGGTAGATACACATGTTGGTGTCGAGCATATAGCGCGGCATTACAGCGCATCCCTTTCGGCTTGCTCCTCATCCCCGCGCCCCTCAGCCATAAAATCCGGCGAGAACTTCGCAAACTTGTTCAACACGCCATCAAGCGAGCGGCGGGCGGGGCGAATACGAATTTCATCTCCATAGCGCTCTATTTCCAGCTCCATGTCCATGCGCTCGTAGGCAATATCAAACGGGATGCGAACGGCCTGAGAATTGCCATTCTTGAAAGCTCGGGTGATGTGCATTAGAGACTCCAGCAATAGATGTACGATGTGTGTACTTTAGATCTTTGCGCTGCGATTGTAAATATACAGCCTTGCCCAATGACACGTGCACCTAGACGCGGCAGTGCGTTTCACCGAAATATGCAACAACATCCAGTAAAGCAGAACCAACGACGCCAATCCATGAAAATCATCCGCGCACTTGCTCACGATACCATGCCACGGTAGCCTGTAAGCCTTGCGTCATCGAATACGGAGGAACCCAACCAAGTTGTTCGCGTAGCGCAGTGCTATCCACCTGCAAGGAACCGGTCAGGCGCTCGACTTCAGCCGATTTTCCGATCAACTTCCCCATGCCGCGCAGCACCTGCGTCGGCAACGACCAAGTCCGATCCGGCTTACCTAGCGCCACAGCAATGCGCCGCATCAATTCCGGCGTGGATACATCATCACCATCACTCACCAGCCAAGTCTTGCCTGCCGCTGCTGGATGTGTCGCCACCAGCATCAGTGCATCAGCCAAATTACCAAGATAAACCATGCTGCGCTTGTTTTTCACCCGGCCCAAAGGCAATGGCCAGCCGCGATCCACCCAGGACAACAACCGCAGAAAATTAGCTTTTACACCCGCGCCATACACCAACGGCGGGCGCACGATGACAACCTCCAGGCCGGTTTCATTCGACACTTGCCACAGCGCTTGTTCGGCCTCCCATTTGGATATGCCGTACGAGTCCTGAGGATCAGGAATACTGGAGGGAGAAAACGGCATGACCGTAGTGGCCTCGCCGTTAACCTTGATTGAACTGAGAAACACCATGCGGCGCACACCTTGCGCACGGGCCGCGCGCGCCAGCGACTCGGTTGCATCACGGTTGGTTTGCCGGTACTGCGCCAGCATTTCATCCTCCGCATCATGAAGCATATGCACCCGCGCCGCCAGATGTATCACCACATCGACACCCCGGCAGGCGACACTCCAATCAGTGTCGTCCCGGATATCGCCGATTTCGACGTATGTCAGACGACTGTCCAAGGCGGCAGGAGCACACCGGACAGCCGCAACTACCTCATGGCCACGCTCCAGCAGGCTGGCGCACACATATTGCCCGACAAACCCGGTCGCTCCTGTCACCAGTACCCGCATACTCCGCATTGAAAAATATCACTTGAACAGCACTTCCAGCTTTTGACGATCCGGCTGCAATACCACACCTTTCTCGGTAATCAGCCCCGTAACCAACTCTGCCGGCGTCACGTCGAAAGCCGGATTGCGGATTTTAACGCCTTCTGCCGCCCAGTGGTAATCGCGGAAGCCCTTGACCTCGTCGATAGAACGCTCCTCAATGGGAATATCCCCGCCGCTGGCAATATTCATGTCTATGGTCGACAACGGGCAAGCAACGTAAAACGGAATATTGTGCCGATGCGCCAGCACCGCCACCATATAGGTTCCGATCTTGTTGGCCACGTCGCCGTTGGCCGCCACGCGGTCGGTGCCCACCACCACCGCGTCGATTTCACCTCGGCTCATCATGAACCCCGCCATGTTGTCGGTAATCAGCGTCACCGGAATATTCTCCTGCACCATTTCCCAAGCTGTCAGGCGGGCACCCTGGAGAAAGGGTCGGGTTTCATCGGCAATGACGGAAATTTTCTTGCCAGCTTCGACCGCAGAACGGAACACGCCCAGCGCCGTTCCATGTCCGGCTGTCGCCAAGGCCCCGGCATTGCAGTGCGTCAAAACGCGCGCACCATCCGGCAACAAGGCCGCGCCAAAATCGCCCATGGCGCGATTGATGCGAACATCTTCCGCCAACACTTCGTGCGCCTCGTCCAGTAATCGCGCCGCCACAGCGGCATTGTCCTGCCCGACCACCGTCGCCCATACGCGACGCATCCTGTCCAGTGCCCAGAACAAATTCACCGCCGTGGGACGGCTTTTCGCCAACACATCGAACCCGGCCTCCATACCCTGCTTAAATCCTTCCACAGAGCTCTCCCGCAAGCGCAAGGCTTCCAGCGCTACGCCATACGCCGCCGCTACGCCGATGGCTGGCGCACCGCGCACCACCATGCTACGTATGCCTTCAGCCACGCCAACTGCCGAGTCGTAGACAATATATTCAAAGACGGCTGGCAACACGCGCTGGTCAACCATCTCCAGCTTACCATCGCGCCAACGCAGGGTTTCCACGGATGCTTTTTGTTTTGATTGCATTAACTTTCCCTTTATCAAACTCATCCTCCACCCAAACCGTCAAAACCTCTGTTTGAGGAATGGCCGCTCAATAACCACATACGACAGCCCAGATATAATCAAGCAGGACGGAAGAACAAGAAACATGAAAATAAACATCGCCTCGGCAAATCCCAGCCCCCGGAACGACTCCAACCCCGTAACGGCGTACAGGGCGAAGTGCCATAGGAACAAACTGTAAGAAATCATTCCCACCAGCCGCAACGGATACCAGGAAAACCAAGCAGCAATCCCAGGCTGCTTGAGAATGGCAAGAACAGTCAGAAAAAACCCCAAAACAAGATAACCTGTTTTATGGTTGCGTGGAAAAAGATGATGCCCCTGCATATCTACCCAGCCCCCTAACATAAAGACTATTACCAACATCACCCCCGCGACAAAGAGCATCCATATGTATTTTGCGGGAAGGCTATCCATCAGCGACGACTTTTCCACTTCGTACACCAAGATGCCCACCCAGAAGAAAACCAATATCCCAAATTCTCGAGGGCCATGACTTTTGAGCAAGAATAACGCCACAAGAACGCCAAGCGCGCTCATCAACGGGCTATTCCGGGCCAACCAGACGTACAGAGGAGCAAAGATGTAGAAACTGAGTTCCACTCCAAGACTCCAAGCTGGCGGATTAAAAACCTCTTCGAGAAACCAGCCAACTCCACGCACCAAAAATATTTCGTATCCAACGACTTTCAGCCAATCTGTCGTTGAAACTAAGACTGCAACCCTTTTCCAGTGCCAATCAAATGGTGTAGGCCCGTACAGCGCGAGGATTACGCCAACAAAAACCGTCACGCAATACACAGGGTAAATTCTGAAAAAGCGCCGCTTCGCGTACTTCTTCAAGGCATCACGACTGATGCTGCCAGATCTGATAGAACCATAAATCAGATAGCCGCTCAATACCACAAACAACTCCACCCCGATCCAACCATTGCGCACCAGCGGGATGGTACCCAAAGCGCCAAAACCACGGTTGAACCACTGAAAAAGATGAAATGACACCACCATTAGAATAGCGATGCCCCGCAAGGAATCCAAAGCAAGAACCGTATTGCCGGAAGATGGCGGACGAGCATGGTCAAGCTGCTGCACCATAATCCGGCGAAATCCCGGATGAAGCCCCCCCCCCAGCAGCGCCATGAAAAAAACGGCAGAAAGAACCGCCAACACAGGCGTAGATTGGACGTACCCCAGAAGCACTTCTCCCATCATGCGCAGACGCTCAATCCCCCTCAAACTCGCACAAGGAAAACACCTTGTAGCCGTGTTTTTCCAGCCGCTTGCAACCGCCAAGGTCTGGCAGGTCGATGGCAAAACAGCATTCGACGATCTCACCGCCGATTTTGGTAATCAAGCTGGCTGCCGCTTCAGCAGTGCCCCCGGTAGCGATCAGGTCATCCACCAGCAGAACCTTCTCTCCCGGCGTAATCGCATCGGTATGAATTTCGATACGATCGGTGCCGTATTCAAGCTCATAATCATGACCGATGGTTTCCGCAGGCAATTTGCCTTTTTTGCGGATGGGCACAAAGCCCACACCCAGCAAATAGGCCAACGGCGCGCCGAGAATAAAACCGCGCGACTCTATCGCGGCAATCTTGTCGATTTTCATGCCCGTGTAGCGATTGGCCAACTCATGGATCGTGACGCGCAGGCCTACCGGGTCTTTCAGTAACGTCGTAATGTCGCGGAACATGATGCCCTGCTTGGGGTAATGCGGGACGGTACGAATACGGGACTTAATTGGCATTTAAAACTCCTGCTCTAAAGCAAAATAAAAGCTTGCCCATCTGGCAAGCGATAGCGTGAAAAATCGGCGACATCAACCGTCATAATTTCAGTAATGCCCGTCTCAACCGCCAACCAATACAACGAAGCATCAGCCATATCCATCTCGCGTTTGTCGGTCTCTGTATATCGACGCATCCATTTCAGCATCTCACCAAGATGGTACGCCTCGAAGGGATAAACCAGAACACCCCCCAACTCAATCCAGGCAAGCATCTCATACCGTTGCCGGGATTCAAGCAGATACGATGCTTCCACAACACATGGCCAGGTTGTCAGCAACCGCAAACCAGTAGCAGACCAATCCTCTACCAGCGAATCAAAGCGAGCATGATGCTTGTCGTCTACAGCAAAAAGCGCGATCAACGGGCCGGAATCAAGCAGAACGCTTTTCAAGCAACTTCTCTTTCATTCTGGCCGCAGCATCCTGTGAAGCATTCGAATTGCCCATGGGGATACCGCTTCTGACCGTTTTCAATAAGCTGGCGGGATTTTTTAAACCCAATACCCGCTCAAGCGCATCCTTCACAAACTCAGACTTGCTCACCCCCAATCGACGAGCTTCCTGATCTACCATTGTTTCCAATGCCGAATCCAATCTCACCGACAAAGTCATCACAACCTCCGCATACAAAAATACAGTAATACAATATGACAAACGACAGCATGAGGCAAGTTCTTATTGCTAGCATTCAAAGCATGAGTCACCCAAAAATTCAGTTTAGGTCGGTGTAGGTTGGCGCCATCGCTGCGATGAGTTTGCTGGGATGTGCTCCAAGGCTACGCCTATGCAGAATATCTACTGGAATAGGCGTCGACTGTCAGCTCGCCCACAAACTCATTGCTTACGAACAGCCCACTTACCATAGCCCTTGAATTGCTCCATCACTTCATTCATTTGCACGTCAGACAAGATAACTGGCTCCCCCACCTGTAGCGTACGCCAGTATTGCTCGCAGAGGGTTTCGACTTCAATCGTAACGGACAACGCATCATCCAGGTCTCGCCCCACGGCAATCATGCCGTGATTCGCCAGCAAACAAGCTTTGCGCCCTTCCAGTGCCATCAGTGCAGCATCAGAAAGCGCCTGACTCCCAAACAACGCGTAGGGTGCACAGCGTATGGTATCGCCACCGGCAACGGAAATCATGTAATGAAAAGGAGGGATGTCTTTATGCAGACAAGCCAACGTGGTAGCAAACATCGAATGGGTATGAATAACCGCCCCCACCTCTGGCCTGGCCGCCAGGATGTCACGATGGAAACGCCACTCGCTGGAAGGCTTCCCAGACCCAATCACTTTTCCAGAAAAATCCATTGCCACCATGGAGTCATGCGATAACTCATCGGCTGGCACCCCCGATGGGGTCACAAGCAATATTTCACCGTGCCTGACTCCGACATTACCTGACGTGCCACGATTCAGACCAGATGAAACCAGCTGGCGGGAAACCTCAACCATTTGCCTACGTAGAGACACATCCGTGGCAGTCGGCTGGAACTGGAGACCGTAATACATTAGCGATCCAGCACTCGTCCGGCTACTGCATCAAGGTTCTTGATAGCCTGTGGATCACGCGCTTCAGGCGCGGTGATGAGTGCATATTCCAAAGAACTCCGGCAGCTACAGTTGCAAGCCTCCGCATCAGCAGCCAACTTCGGCACCACCGCCTTGACAAGGGAGCGGGCTTTATCTGCATTCGCCAACAGCACCTTGACGATCTGATCCACCGTCACATCATCGTGATTGGGATGCCAGCAATCGTAATCGGTCACCATCGCCACCGTGGCATAACAGAGCTCAGCTTCACGCGCAAGCTTGGCTTCCGGCATATTGGTCATGCCGATGACGTCGCAATTCCAGCTACGATAAAGCTCCGATTCGGCCAGGCTGGAAAACTGCGGCCCTTCCATCACGAGGTACGTACCACCACGAGCCACCTCAATCCCAGCTTCTCTGGCTGCCACTTCAACGTGATCCCCCAGCCGTGAACACACTGGATGCGCCATCGACACATGCGCCACACATCCCGTGCCAAAAAACGATTTATTGCGGGCAAATGTTCGATCAATGAACTGATCCACAATCACGAACATCCCCGGCTTGAGACTCTCGCGCAACGACCCCACCGCACTGACAGAAATGACATCCGTCACCCCCGCACGTTTTAGCACGTCAATATTGGCTCGATAATTAATCTCAGAAGGCGGAACCTTATGGCCACGACCATGCCGTGGCAAAAAAACCAACTGCTGTCCATTTAGCTCACCAAAAAGGAGTTCATCCGACGGTTGCCCAAACGGAGACTCTATCTTGACCCAACGAGTATTGGTTAAACCGTCAATGTCGTAAACACCGCTACCGCCGATGATACCGATTACATTTTTTCTCATTTTTACTCATTCCTGACTTCAAAACTAGGATATTGAACCTCTATTGAACACCGCCACACACTAATTGATCTTTTCCTTTATCCAACGATACAACTTGGGTAGAGTAGCGCTGTCTCTGATAGGAGGCATACATTTCTCTATTGGCGTGCCTCTTTTCATAACAAGCTCTGCCTTTAACGACTCCAAATCATCAGATGATGGAAGCCTGCTAAGCTCTCCACGAGAACGCATACCAATCAGATCGACCGGCCCGGCAGATCTCGATAATCCGAAATACCTGTTATCAAACCGAACAATATTGTGCCCAAGATAATCCCATTCAACAGGAAATGGCGTTTCTCCAAAGGTTTCGTTGCTCGTCCGTAACGGGCGCGTGCGGAATTCTTCTACGCGGGAAGGAATGGTGTTGATGCTATCCCAAATCAGATCAGCCTTGCTTCCATCTATCTGCTTGTCAGCATATCCAGTCAAATGCATGAAGTCCTGATCGAGAGAGAAAAATTTTTCTATTGCTTCCGACGACATCTTTTGCCGAGAAGAACCAATACGACCTTCGTGAAATGTGGGGCTGGATTCATCAAAGATCGCCTCGCCTAGCGACTCCGGCGTTCCAGGCACGTGCAGCTTCAGTTGCAGGGACCAGATCAGCCTGTTACGAACGGCATCGTCGCCCCCCCCTTGGCGCCGATCAGCTCCTCGAAGGACACGGGAATGACATTCTCGCACTCGAGCCAAGGCACAAAATTGTTGATACGGTCGCGGATGCTGCCCAGCAGGTGAGGATCCTCAATCAGGCGCTGCAACCGCTGCTCAAAGTCCAGGTGGCGCAGATACGACGAGAAAACCGTAGCGCCATCGCGGTGGTAATAGTTGGCCTCCGACACGACGATGTCCAGCGGGTTGCGGTAGATGAACAGCGCCGGGGTGCGCGGGAACGGGTGATGCCGGTTGCCGAAGGGTTGCCGCCGCACGGAGTCAATGAAGAAATCCCGCGCCACGGTATGGGAGTTGGAATATTCCACGCAATACCAGTTGCCAGGCGCAGGATTCCCATTATGCACCACCGCTGCGCCATATCCGATAGCCTCGGCAAGGCGATACAGCAGATGCGTGCCTCCCTTGGGAATGGAAATCAGGAACAGCGGCCGGTTTTTGTAATAATGGGCGGTTATCGGCGCCAGAATGGTCAGATTTTCTGCGTCCAGATATTCCAGAAAAATGGCAGAGAGCGCTTCAGCCTCAGGTTCATTCAGAAGCAGCACATCCCCCGGCATGAGTTCGTCCACAAGCCCAACACCCTTGGGAGGCTCAAATCCCTCCGGCCTGTTAAGCAGGGAAACCTTTTTGCCAGGAACCGAGCGCTGCAACAAGCTTGCCGAAAATTCATCCCAGTGATGCAAAACGATTGCATTGCCTTGCGGAATTTCCAGGGCATTGATTAGTTGCTCACACCCATCAATTGAATACTCAAAAAACTGTAGATTCAACATTTTTTAATGTAGTTTTAAAAAACTTTATATTTAGCATTAAGCCTAACAGGACTTGAACCAAATTGTTGAATGCCCGATGCGCCCATCTTGCAATGAAATACGTCTTTTATCATCCGCGAATAACTCAACATCCCGCCCAAAAGCATTATCGACAGCAGTTATAACGCCTGGATGGCATTCCTTAAATTTCGTAACTAGACTTGGCATGTGATCATAATCCAACTCTTGTTTTGTGAAACTTCTGGGCAGCTCTGAAAGCCTAGCCTCACAATCGTGCCCAGCGATAATGCCACCTGACTTTACCAGAGGTAAGCAATTGTTTATATCTTCTAGCGTTTGCTGATACCTATGATCACCATCAATAAAGATAAAATCAAAAAATTTATCATGCAGTAAATTCTTGATTGCTGATGAAGGCGCTCTAATGCTGATGACGGTATCTTTAAAGTCCGCAATATTTTTTGTGAAAATTGAATAAGGATCAAACTCAGAAATGAATTTTTTATGAGCTAGATTCTCGTTACCTTGCCAATGGTCAACACATACGAGCTTACTTGCATATTCAGCTAGAATTTTTGTAGAACCCGCGCCCAACCATGACCCAATTTCCAGAATAGCTAAATCCCCCCCCCCATAAGGGTTCTTAACGCATATTCATCAAAAACCGACATTCTTGATTGTGCATAATCAGATTTACTAAAACTTTTCAAAAGTCGTCGAATTGTTGTTTTCATGAGTGCTTACCCTTATCTGATTTTTTGTTTATCGATATTCTTTTGCATAACTCAAGGCATCCTCTCTATTTCCTGTAACCAACACCCCCGGAAGTTTCTCAACCTGCTGTTTCTCTAGCTCTACAGGCCCCAAGGCATGAGGCAAGGCATAATAATTGCCCATGTATTCCACCACGTTGCACGCAGCCTCGGCTGTCACCAATCGCGGCGGCTCGACAGTTACGCCAGTCACTCCAGCAGAAGTCGTGCGACCAAATAGCCGCGCAACACGGCACTTGGCCGCCCCCGCCAAACGTCTGGCTTTCACGATGGCGCCATGCCGTGTCTCGCCATGCCTCACCCGCGCGCACGCCTCCTCAAATGCCGCCGTATAGCGCTCTCCCATGGCACTACCCAACGTGGTCCGGTGTTCCGTCTTCAAACGTTCCAGCAGCTTACAGATCGCCTCTCCCTCCAACCCTTTAGAGCTATCCAAATAGTCGTTTATCAGCGCGTTCAATTCACCGCACGCCTGTTCGGCACAATCCCATATTTCGTTCTGAAGCGCTTCGTCCGTAAAAATTGACCGCTCAATCTGCGTATGGTCGCGCCAACCATACCGTTTGAACGGAAACTTGTCCGAAACCAGATTGGATTTATTAAAAGCAAAAGTAAACAGATCAGGATCGAAAAACTCATCATGAATCTTGCCCGCGTCGATACAAGTACTGACCTTTTTCTGGAATGGCGTGTAATTTGACTCATCGAGAAACTCAATCTCTCCGTAGCCCAATTCAAGCATATGCTTCCCAAGACCGTATTCCTGAATCATTGCCAAATGGTGGTTGGTTATCCAGTTTTTCCACCCTCCCACAACGCCATGCCCGACCCGATAATTATGCTTGTGCGATTGCGTCAAATTCACATGATCCAGCTTACGCCATATCCCAACCGCATAGTCCTCGCTTATTTCGAGACCAGCCTCATCGGCAAGTCGTAAAATGGTAGGAACTGGGTGTTGTATCAGGTCTTCCCAGCGCATCAGGATATAGCGGTCATGAACCGCCATGAACTCTTCAAAATAGCCCGACAAGAATTTCACCAAACCCTCAAAAAAATTGAGATCGGTAAACTTATAAAGCGCAAGGTCTTGCCGGATATTGTCGTTATCCTGCTCCGGCGGTATGAATTTCTGGATATATTCGCTAGCTAGAGCATTCAGCGAAAACACCGAAGAATTCAAAATGTCGACCGGGCTGCGTACAGAAGCAAACTTCGTATAGTCTGTATATTCCGGATGCTCAAGCCACAACTTGGGATCCGTATGTGAGTGGACAATTTCATCGAGATTCAGCACTTCGCGCGGGTGTCGGGTAATTAACGTGAAATCCCCCCGCCCCTTAACCCCAATGTACTTTCTGAAGCATGCGAATTCCGGGTTTTCTTTTGGAATCCACTTGGGGCCGCCAACCAAATAGCGGAAATTTGGATTGTAAAGAAGCTCATTGGTAATGCCGTGGCTGGAGAATTGCTCCACAATGCGATTGGCAACATGATCCCCAACCCCGCGCAGCAAAATATTCAAGACTTCCTGCCGCTGGTCGGCGTGGCGTTCGACACGATGCAAAAGATGAATGACGACACTAGCCAGCAAGGCGAATCCGCTACGCGGCGCGCCAACCACCAGCGGCTTAAATGGATTAGTGCTCAACCCTTTCCCCTTTCCAACAGAAAACCCACTGTTACAGGACGTAGCTCGCTACATATCTCGCCCCAAACCACCACCACATGAAGAAACGCCAGCGGAGTGGCAAGGCCGTATCCAGCAGGAAAATGCGCGTAAACAAAAAGAATGCTGCGATGGGATTTGACGGCTTTTTCATCGGCTGATGGGCCGGAAGCAGGGCTTGGGGAGCATCCACACCATTAATCGCGTTTATCAACAAAACCAGCGAGGCAGCGCGCACCGGCGCAAGGCCGACGAACAGCATATCGTCGTCGAAGCGTCCGCGAGCGGTATAGGTGGCATCTATCGCTGCTTTTCCCGTACGGTAATGCAGATGCTCGAACACGACGTCTTTCTGATAGAAAATGCGAGCATGACCCGCATGTTCCAGCCGCTTGAAAATGTCCATCAAGTGATAGTCAATAAAGGCACCACGATAGGCCCTGTGGTAAGGCTCTTGCAACACTTGGCAAGTTTTACGCGAAAGGATGGGAAAGGTACAAAGATCCCCCTTCTTGAACAGGTCGTTGCCGTAGGCAAGATAGATCTTATCCGGCACCGAGGCGTCCAGTTGTCGCAAACGCTCGTCCCAACCTTGCGTACGAATAATCATGTCGTCATTGACCAGGACGATGATTTCACCTTGAGACCTGGCAAG
>WBZX01002184.1_pt1 | contig 11907 bp, 11 predicted proteins | sample 5204211 | NCBI WGS metagenome assembly WBZX01 (sample SAMN12344362, study PRJNA552823) | activated sludge metagenome | biome: Activated sludge suspended growth; feature: Nitrification reactor; material: Wastewater; isolation source: activated sludge from nitrification reactor of wastewater...
GAGGCTGCGGGGCAACGACGATGGCTGTCGAGGTGGCGCAACCGGTGACGGCCGCGGCCGCTCCCAGGACACCCGCGCCGAGCAGGGCGCGAGCGACGATCTGCTGCACTGCATCTCGCCGCCCGCCCACTCGTTCCTCAACAGCACCTTCGTCAACGTCGGCAAGTTCGCCATGCGCGAGAAGGGTCCGCAGCAGGATGAGCTCGTAGCCGTGCTCGGCAAAGTAGAAAAATTGATGGAGCTTCCAGTTGGTGAGACGCCGACGCTCGCGACGGTTGCGGACAAGGAGAAACTCTCCGAACAGTCGTTTTTCAAGAACGCTGAGAATGGTGATAAGATCCTCATCTACACGGAATCAGGGCGAGCGATACTCTACCGTCCATCGACGGGCAAGATTGTCGATGTGACAGCGGTGAATATTCAGAACGAAGCAGCCCCAGCGGAAACATCGGTGCCAGAAGAGACACCAGCAGCTTCCGAGGCCGAACCAGTAACTGAAGAGACCGCTCCTGAGGCTGCTCTGCCGACAGGACCGGCCCAGGTGGTGTTTCTCAATGGCTCGACCAAGGTCGGGGTAACACAAACGGCTGAGGAGAAGCTCGTAGCTGCCTATCCTGAAGGTGTGGTCGTGATGGCGAAGGAAAAAGCGGCGAAGAGTGATTATACGGGGATTCTCGTAGCGGATGTCACTGGTCGGACGACGTCTCGGGCAAGCGAAATTGCGACGACGCTCGGCGGGACAGTCACTGCGCTGCCAGCCGGCGAAACCGCTCCTGATGGCGCGGATATCGTTGTGATTATCGGCAATGCCACTGCTCAGACGGTAACGCAGCAGTAGAGTAGCCCAAGCCGCCGTAAGGCGGTTTTTGCTTTGGCTCGCTGGTCCGGCCGAGTGATGACGGATAGGCGATTGTGTGCTACCGTCGAAAGACGAAATATATGCTTTCTCCCACCGAAGAAATCAAGGCTCGGCTCAATATCGTCGACGTAGTCGCCGGCTATGTGAAGCTCGATAAATCAGGCAGCCATTGGAAGGCGTGCTGCCCGTTTCATCGCGAGCGATCGCCGTCTTTCATGGTGAATGAGGAGCGGCAGATGTGGCACTGTTTCGGCTGCAATAAGGGCGGAGATGCCTTTGCTTTTGTCATGGAGATGGAGGGTATCGGTTTCCGCGAAGCGCTTATCATGCTCGCTGAGCGGGCCAATGTCGAGCTGCCGCAGTACAGTCAGGAATCAAAGGAACGCTATCAGGAGGCTCGTGATGAGAAGTCCCGGCTCTATGAGATTCATGAGCTCGCGACGAAGTTCTATGAGAAGCAGCTCTGGGAAGGACCGGGCAAGGAGCTCGCCCTCGGTTACCTCCGCGATCGGGGATTGTCGGATGAGAGCATCCATAAGTTCCGTCTCGGTTTCGCTCCGGAAGGGTGGCGTCATCTGTATGATTTTCTCGTGAAGTCGGGCTTCGATGCCAAAGAGCTCGCGCAGGCAGGTATCGCGCTCAAGAAGGAGAATGGCGACGGATACTATGACCGGTTCCGGGATCGGATCATGTTTCCGATTACCGATACGATCGGTCGAGTGATCGGTTACTCGGCGCGCGTCCGGCCGGGTGCGGATGAGACTCAGGCGAAATATATCAATACGTCGGAAACACCGATCTACAAGAAGAGTCAGGTGCTCTACGGTCTCTCATACGCGCGGCAGGCGATCAAGCAGGCGGGACATACGGTCCTAGTCGAGGGGAATATGGATGTCATCGCGTGCCATCAGGCGGGCATCGAGAATGCGGTCGCGGCTTCGGGGACGGCGCTCGGTGAGGAGCAGCTCGCGCTCCTACGCCGCTATGGCAAAGAGATTCGCTTCTTCTTCGATATGGATGAGGCTGGACAGAAAGCGGCCCGGCGGAGCACGGAGCTCGCGCTCGGCCAGGATATCGAGGCGCTCATCATCTCTATTCCCGAAGGGAAAGACGCGGCTGATCTTGCCCGGGAACACCCGGATGCGCTCCGTGACGCTATCGCTCATCCTGAGCCGGCGCTTCAGTATTTCCTCGCGCAGCTCGTGAGCCGGCATGATGTCGAGACGCCGGCCGGCAAGAAGGAAGTGCTCGCGCAATTCATACCGTTCATCGGGGCGGCGAAAAACGAGATCGACCGGTCGTATTGGATCAAGGAATTGGCTCAGGCAATCCGGGTGGAAGAAAAGCATCTCCACGGTGTAGTACATAGTGCCCGTGTCGAGCGGGAGAAGCGCACACAGAATCTCCCATCCGATGGGAAAGAACCTTTCAAAGAAACGACGACGCTCTATACCAAGCGGAGCGAGCGCCTGCGGGAGGAGATGATCGGGCTCTCGCTCGCGTTTGCGGCGGTCCGTACCCGCTCTCTGGAGATCGCGGATGAGACAGTGCTCCGTTATCTCGAGAAGCACCCGCTTTATTTCTTCATCGTTCAGGCGGGTGATGGGCGCGATCCGATCGATCTTGTCGAAGACAAAGAGCTCAAGTCGCTCGCGGGCAAGCTCCTCTTCCGCATCCTCGATGGTCCGGATTTCTCGGCTATGCCAGAGGAAGAGCGTCCAACGGCGGCCCTCGGGATTTTTGAGCAGCTGATCATCGATATCAAGAAAGAAGTGATCCGGAGCGAAGAGCTCATCGCGCTCGAGCACGCGCTCGAAGCGGCCCGGCGATCGGGGGGGAAGGAAAAGGAAAAAGAACTTCTCTCGAAATTCATGCTTCTCTCGCGAGAGAATCGTTGAAGATAGGGGGTATCAGACTTTCAATTTTTATCAATCTTTGGTATGCTCCCCAATCATGCATGAGCGAGCCGGAAGCCGGTTCGTATTTTTTACATAAATAATGTCGTAAGCAAAAACGGTATGGCACAGAAGAAAGCAGCAGCGAAGAAGCCGGCAAAGGCCGTGAAGAAAGCGGTGAAGAAGCCTATCAAAAAGGCCGTGAAGAAGACGATCAAACCGGCTCCGAAGAAGAAGGGGGTGAAGCCGGCCGTCAAAAAGAAATCAACCAAGCCGGCTCCGAAAAAAGTTGTGCATGCGCAGAAGGCAGTCAAGAAATCAACCAAGCCAGCCCCGAAGAAAAAATCCGTCGCTCCGAAGAAGACAGCGAAGCCAGCTCCGAAAAAAGTTGTGAAGCCGGTCTCGAAGAAGGCGATCGCGAAGCAGGAGAATCGGGCAGCCGCGCAGAAGAACGCGGTCGATGAGCTTCTCGCTCGCGGCAAGCAGCGCGGTTTCGTCACGGAAGACGAGATCATCCATATCCTGCCGGATGTCGAGCAGGATCTCGAAGGGCTTGAGGCACTCTATGAGAAGCTTGAGACGGGTGGTATCCGTATCGTCGGATCGGAAGAGATGCTCAAGATTGAGACGGTGAAGGAAGGGGAGAAATACGGGCACGACAAGAGCGCCAAGGAAGCCGCCAAGGCGAAAGAACGCCTGATCGATATGGGCGAGGATGAAGTTTCCGCTGACCTCGTGCAGATGTATCTCAAGGAGATCGGCCGGGTGCCGCTCTTGAACGGTGAAGAGGAGGTCAAGCTCGCCAAGGCGATCGAGAAGGGAGATCTTAACGCCAAGCAGCGACTCACGGAAGCCAACCTCCGTCTCGTCGTATCGATTGCCAAGAAGTATGTCGGCCGCTCGCATAATCTCTCGCTCCTCGATCTCATCCAGGAGGGGAATATCGGCCTGTTCCGCGCTGTGGAGAAATTTGACTATCAGAAGGGTTTCAAATTCTCGACCTATGCCACCTGGTGGATCCGCCAGGCGATCACTCGCGCGCTGGCCGATCAGTCGCGTACCATCCGTATCCCGGTGCACATGGTGGAGACGATCAACAAGTATGCCCAGGTGACCCGCCGATTGGTGCAGGAGCTCGGCCGTGAGCCGCTCGCTGAAGAAATCGCGGCAGAAATGAATATCGAAGTCGACAAGATCCGCCATATCCAGAAGATTTCTCAGGAGACGGTCTCTCTCGAGACCTCCGTCGGCGACAGCGAGGATGATTCAGTGCTCGGCGATTTCATCGAAGATACTGAGACAGTGATGCCGAACCAGTCAGCTTCCCGCAAGCTCCTGAAGCAGCACATCACGGACATCTTGAATGAGCTCACACCGCGCGAACAGAAAATCCTTCGCATCCGTTTCGGACTCGAGGATGGGGTGACTCATACCCTGGAGGAAGTCGGCCAGGAGTTCGGCGTGACTCGTGAGCGTATTCGTCAGATCGAGGCCAAGGCGCTCGAGAAGATCCGCGAGCATGACCATCTGAAGAAGCTCAAGGATTACTAAGGAATTCGATCGGTACTTCGCTCTATCGGCGCCTGTCTGGCGCCGATTTTGCTTTTACGGCGCCCTGTGCTAAGTTGTATGCGCGAATCACCTATGAGGAGGAAAATGTCATGACTCGCCATAGTTCTTCTACAAGTCGCCGGCCGGATCCGATGCCGTGCCCAAAAGCAATTCTTGCAGCGCAGTGTTTGATAGAAGTGCCGTATCATTCATTTGATGGGCGCTGCCATATCGGGCAGATCGTGGTGCACGAAGCGATTGTCACGGATGTCCGGGAGATTTTCCTAGCGCTCCTGGCGATCGATTTCCCCATCGCGAAAATGATCCCGCTGGCCGATCCGCGCTACGGATGGGATGATGACCGTTCGATGCGGGACAACAATACGAGCGGTTTCAATTATCGTCCGATAGAGGGAACGAGTCGTATCTCCTGGCATGGCTTCGGGCTCGCCCTCGATATCAATCCACTGCATAATCCCTGTATCCGGAGCGGCGATCGGGTATCTCCGCGAGGAGCTCATTATGACCCTACCGTGTACGGGACAATCATCGATGATGCTCCTATCGTCAGATTGTTCCTCGAAAGGGGATTTGTCTGGGGAGGTCACTGGGAGGATTTCAAGGATTATCAGCATTTCGAGAAACCGATCCCGTCTCTCCAAAACGCTTCCGGCCTGGTATAATGCCGAGAGCCACGTTCGGCAGTTCTTTTCAAGAAAGGAGTTCACCATGTGTCTCAGCATCCCGGCGGAAATCGTCGCTTTGGCCGATGACGGATCCGATATGGCGACCGTTGATATCAGCGGCGTCAAGAAGCAGATTTCGCTCGCGTTGGTCGAAGACATCGCGGTCGGCGATTTCGTCATCGTTCATGTCGGCTACGCGCTGCAAAAACTCGATATCGGAGAAGCCGAGAAAACACTCGCGCTTATGGCCGGGATGGGATTCCCTCTCGCTTCGGCCGGCAGTCTGGCAGTCGCCATCGGCTGACTCGCTCCATCACCTCCCCCGTTCTCAGAGAGAATCGGGGGATTTCTTTTTGCCCGGCCCTCCCTTGCCTTTTTCGTCCCTTTTCGATACCATAGGACCGTTGTCTCTCAAGGCAATATTTGACAACAGAATATTCCGACGTAGCTCAGTGGTAGAGCAGGTGGCTGTGGAAACATGTTATGGTATACTTTTATATGTATGCCAGACACACGAACCTATGCTGACCGTGCTGAGTATTTGAAGAACGCTGTCGCGAAGCGTCGTAAGACGATGCGGCATCGGGCTATCGAATACAAAGGCGGTAAGTGCTCTCTCTGCGGATATGATCGCTGTTTCGATGCTCTTGAATTTCATCATGTGGATGGAAGGAAAGATTTCGGACTTTCTCAAAATGGACTGACGAGGAGTTGGGATCGGATTGAGCAAGAACTGAAAAAATGCATCTTGATATGCGCAAATTGTCACAGAGAGGAACACGTAAAACTACGCAGCCTTTCAGAGAAATCTGAGAGTGAAAAATGAGGTGAATTGCTGGAACCCTAACGCTGTTCAGCGCAGCTATGGCAATCAGCAGCCAAGCCCGCAAGGGAAGGTTCAGAGACTATCTCGCAAGAGAGTAGGCTTTGTAGAAAAGTCGAAGCGCCTCACTCCTAAGTCCGCTTTGCGCGGATATGGGGAAGATATAGTCCATGCGCCTTGGAAACAAGGGGATCACATGTAACCACTTGGTCGCTGGTTCGAATCCAGCCGTCGGAGCTAGTTCATAAAAGAGCCATATTTTGGCTCTTTTATGCTATAAAATAGGTTCGAACATTTCGTACCCTGTATCGGGCGTTCAAACCTTGTGGTAGTCTTAATATATGAAACCAATACTTACAATTGCAGCCATAAGCGATATACACGTCAACAAATATCCTATTGAAAAGGGATTCTTTGAGCGTGTGAATGATACTGCAGATTTGCTCATTATTGGTGGGGATATGAATAATGGGAAAAAAGAAGAGGTAGAACATTTTCTCGATCTTGTCTCTGGGGTACGAATTCCGATGGTTATAGTTTTCGGTAATCATGATTGTGATACTGATAATATAGAGGGGATAAAAGAAATGCTTTTGAAAAACCCACTTATCAAAACTCTTGATGGTGAGTATGTAGAATATGAGTTGAATGGAAAAAAATTGGGTATCGCTGGCGCCAAGGGATTTGGCGGAGGTTTTACTCCGTATAGGATGGCAAGTCGTGGAGAGCAAGCAACGAAGTCTTTTGTTGAGGAAGAAGATCGTGAAGTTCTAAAATTAGAAGCAGCTTTGCATCGGATGGATAGTGCGATGCCTGATTTCAAGATAGCGCTTACCCACTGGGCTGCTTTTGAAGAGACAATAGAAGGCGAGTCAAGAGAGCTCTATATACCTCTTGGTAGCTCAAGGTTAGGAGATGCTATTGAGCAAGTAACTCCACACTTAGCACTGAGTGGGCACGCTCATCATGGACCACAAGGAATAAAAAAAGCACGCGGTAAGATTTCCGCGTGCAATATCGCTTATAGGGTGAATGAGGGGAAGATGCCGCTTTTTGACTTTCTTCCTGACGGAGATGTCGTTCTGCGTCATTTGGAAAGCCACTGAGAGAATTGCTGAACCTTTGCTTTTTTGAACGCAGGCCCCGCTTTCTTCTCGAGTGTCATCAGTTGATATATCCCTGATGCGATGTCAGGCCCCTCTACTGCAAGATAGCCGGCAGCGCTAAGGAGTAGTTTTCCTTTCAATTCACGCTCTCTTTCATGGTCCCCGTAGAAACAGTCTCCTGAAAGTGCACATTCAATGAATGTCCCAAGGGAGGCCGATCTATCTTGATGAATGATAAGTGGCATCATCAGTCTCCATAGGCCAATATCGGGAAGATAGACTTGCTTCATATCGAATTCCGACCATGAAAGATCTTTGGAGCAGACGGGCACTCTTGGCGGGCGACCCCTTGCTCGTGGTCTGTACCAGGGGAGCAAAATGTCCCTTTTTGGTACAGTTGAATCGTCTTGGAGTAACTTGTAGGATTCTTCCGTGACGATCATTGGGGCTAGGAGAAGTTCACCAACGTTGGTTTGCAAACGAATTTTGTCGTAGAGGATACATGCCAGATAATCGGGCAGGAGGTTGAAGTTTATGCCAAATAATACTGTGGCAAACTTCCTTGCTTCTTTCTGGTGTCCTTGCCTGAACACGATCCAAACGTCATAGTCTTGCTCGTTTGCTTCTGGGGCCCTTGGTTGCAACTTGCTTTCATACGGTTCGTAGTTGGCGCTCCCGTAGAGAGAAATACTGAGTAGATTGTCGAGCCCCCCAGTTCTCTCTGCGACTCTGAGTAGATGTGGCAAAACATGCGCCGCGAAGATTTGACGTGTGTTCATGATACCTCCTTTCATAGTATGTTCTGGTCAAGCCAAATGAGCGTTTTATGCAAAAGCTCGAGATAGAGACGTTCTCCTTTCGGAAGAAATTCTGACCCGTAGTCAACTCGTCGTTTTTGCTGGATGTTTTTGCAGAGAAAAAGCACTTCTTTTACCTTGCTTACATCGCCAACAAGATCAACAACGCCAGTTTTCCCATTACATACGGAAGGGAAACTGTCGTCTTGCATGAATCGAGTAAGAACCCTCGGCGGCATGGAACTTGAAGCGACAAGGGCGGCGAATTCAAAATAGTCGCCTCTGCCTAAACATTGCTGCACAGTATCTTTCTGGATTTCTATGAGCCAGTGGGATTCCTTGTTGTCCCACATGCCTAAATCTGCTTTATCCAGAAGAATAGATGCCCTTTTTTGGGTGGCGGAGAGATTCCATGCGCATACGTCCTCAGAGGAGAGGTATTTGTGGAACTTTTTCCATATATCCAAACGAGCCTTACTTTTCCCGGAGTAAGGGTAATAGACAATATTCGACCAGGGTCTTTCAAAATCGAAAAGGCATGCTTTCGTGTAATCATCACCATTCATGTCAGATAGTACTGATGAGACGGTAGCTTCTTCGCGATACATTCGCATGTATTTGAGGCGAGCCGAAGCATTGGCTACTATCTGGAGAGATAGCTGATCTCCGTGGACCTCTCCGAATTTGTAGTACCCAGGTTGTAATCCTCTTGAGTTGTTGTGTCCGACCGAAAGGATTACGCTTCCCCAATGTTTTTCAGCAAAGGGAATGATAACCGGTCCAAGTGTATTTTCAGGAATTATCCCATTCCAGGAAATTTTCTCGAAAAGTTTTTTGATCACACTTGAAGATAGTGCGTATTGCATCTCAAGTGTTTCCGGGAAAAGGTCTGGTAACACATGCGAAAAGAGGGTTGGCAGGATGGTTATGCCGTCCTCATTTATAGAGTCGATGAGTTTCGGATTTGCGATTACTAGCATGACCCAATCCTTCGCTGGAGCAACCAAATGGACCCTTGAATCCATCGACTCGATGGCTGTCGAATAACTTTCTTTGCCGTCGGAAAGGAGTTTGGAGAACATTGTGCGTGGGATGAGAGTATTCTCAAGATTGAGGTAGAGAGCGATTGGAGCAGTCATTTTGATCTCCTTGTGGGGGGGTGATTGTGAGGGGTTGTTAAAGGACAGGATAGTATATCAATTGGTTATGAAACGTCAACTCATCATTTTTATTTCAGTTCTAACTTCTTTCATCGCTCGGAGCAATTGAAATAGAGGCTTGTTTAGACTCTATTTTTGTATTTTAAAAGGATATTTTAATGATATAATCAAATATACTTTAGATGATTCCTTATGATATTTCCGGAAAAACTGAAAATGGGAGATCTGGTGCGGGTTGTGGCGCCAGCGTGCTCATTTGGGATTATCTCGAAGGAAAATCGCGAAATCGCGAACCGACGTTTCGGTGAGATGGGGCTTAGGCTTTCATTCGGAGAGCATGTTGAAGAGATGGATGGGTTTAGGTCATCGAGCATTGAGTCGCGAGTTGCTGATTTGCATGCCGCATTTGCGGATTCCGAAGTGAAGATGATAATGCCGGTTATCGGCGGGTTCAATAGCAATCAATTGCTCCGATATCTCGACTGGGATCTGATCCGGAAGAATCCTAAGATTCTTTGCGGGTATTCCGATATCACTGCCCTGAATGATTCGATCTATGCGAAAACTGGATTAGTGAATTATTCCGGGCCGACGTACTCTACGTTCGCGGAAGAGCAATATTTCGATTATACGCTCGAGGCTTTTAAGAGGTGTCTCTTTTCTGATGAGCTGTTTGAAATCATTCCGTCTGAGACGTGGAGTGATGACGGCTGGCATAGGAATCAATCGAATCGGAATCCGATAAAAAATGAGGGATATCTTGTTATCAATGAGGGAGTTGCCGAGGGGACGCTGATTGGCGGAAATCTTTGTACGCTCAATCTGCTCCAGGGGACGGAATATATGCCGGATCTGAATGATTCGATACTTTTTATTGAGGATGATGAAGCGTCAGAAATCGTTAATTTCGACCGTGATCTTCAATCGCTCATCCACCAACCTGGATGGAACGGCGTGAAAGGGATTGTTATCGGGAGATTTCAGAAGGCGAGCAATGCAACGAATGAGCTCATTATGCAGGTCATCAGGACGAAGCGGGAGCTTGATCGGATTCCAGTCATCGCGAACGCTGATTTTGGACATACCCAGTCGATGATTACTTTTCCGATCGGAGGATCAGTAAGAATCGAAGCGGGGGGTGGAACAGCGAAGGTTGAGATTATCAGACATTAGATTTTATGAGGGGTTATTGGTTCTTGTGATTGAGAGAGATGTATTCAAGTATCTAAAAAACAAGGCTGTATCCGCCAGCTGGCGGAAGCTTTGTTTTTTTGTATCCAAAAGAATATGAGAATGTGTGATACGATGGGGATGAAAATCTGAACCTGACGACGGATAACTCATCTAGAAGATTCGGCATTCGATTCGTATGAATATTTCAAGGACAAAATTCATTTTTTCTTTCCTTGCCTTCGCGTTCGTCTTTATGTTTCTCTCGAACACGCTTTTCGGAACAGGGGGTGGGGTTTTCCCTCAGCCGCCAGAACCTTTCCTAGGAAATGAGCCATCCGTAGCGTGGAAGAGCGCCGGATATAACATCCTCTTGCCTCTCAAAATGGTGCTGGTAGGACCTATGCTTTATTTTGACAATTTTTTGCGAGACGATCCGCCTCCTCCATTCGTTGTCGCAGCGTTCGCTTTCTGCTGGTCGATCCTCGCTTCGATTCTTCATTATCTTCTCGGCAAAAACAAAGCTCATTGATCGGAGAAAGGAAGGCTTAAATGGGCTTGTTTTGTTCTCTTTAAGTGAAAGCGGAAACTAATGATATACTGCGAGCATAAACCAGCAACTCTCATATCAATCATATGTCAGACAAGAGCGTAGCCTTGCACAGAGTGCTCAAAGCGACCCCCCAAAAAGTGTATCGCGCCTTTACCGATCAGAATGCTATGGCATCCTGGATTCCACCCTATGGATTCATTTGTGTTGTCCATGAGATGGATGCGCGTGTCGGAGGCAGCTACAGGATGTCATTCATCAATTTCTCGACGGGCAACGGGCACTCCTTCGGGGGGAAATTCTTGGAGATGAAACCGGATGAATTCATCCAGTATACCGACATATTTGATGATCCTAACTTACCGGGAGAAATGGTGACTTCCGTCCGGCTCAAGCCGGTTGCTGGTGGTACGGATCTTCAGATCACTCAGGAAGGCATCCCTGCGGTGATTCCGCTCGACATGTGCTATCTAGGATGGCAGGAGTCATTGGACAAATTGATGAGGCTGGTTGAGCCTGATATTCCAGACGCCTAATATCTCATCGGAGCACGGAGGAGTCCGTGCTAGAAGCGTGGATTTCTTTTAGTAAATAAAGAGAGTGAGCAAACAATAGAGGCTTCTTTAGGCCTCTATTTTGTTTATCTTACAATTGTTTTACAATGAAATGAATAATGAAGCGTTGAAGTTTATGGTCGATTAGGTGGAGGGAAGAAATCCGAGAGCTCGAGATGCCTTTCTTGAATCTTAGCAATTTGTAAGTTAGTTTTGGTTTCTTGCGGTGTCTGGAATACCTAAATAATATGGGTATGAAAAAATTTAAATATACTTTGATTATATTAGTTACCCTCCTTGTTTTTTGGGTGGTAGCTTTTGGTGATTTTAGAGAATTTAGATATTCAAAAAACCTGCACTGTAATCGTATTGCAGATGATCGTGAAGCAGAAATTTGTAAAATCTTAGAGAAAAATCAGAATTATGAGTTTTTTGGACATGCGATTGTTTCATTCGGATACCAAATAGATTTTGTTGGGGCGCGGAATGCCTGGTGTGAACTTCATATTGAAGAAAAAGATGAAATGTTACTTAAGAAAATGAAATTTGGTCATTATACAGATAGTCGGTTAGATATAGACAGTCGAATAAACAATGGAGCAGATATACTTTTTAGTCTTCTCAATGCAAAACTGCATCCCGACTCTCCTCTCTATGAGGGGAGTGTATATTCGCCATGGTCATCCGATTATCTACTGAAGGCTCCTTGTAATCAATAAGTCATTAGAAGGGGGGGGATGAGGTGGGATAGTATCT
>WBZX01002691.1_pt1 | contig 11906 bp, 11 predicted proteins | sample 5204211 | NCBI WGS metagenome assembly WBZX01 (sample SAMN12344362, study PRJNA552823) | activated sludge metagenome | biome: Activated sludge suspended growth; feature: Nitrification reactor; material: Wastewater; isolation source: activated sludge from nitrification reactor of wastewater...
AGTGAAGTCCCATCGTCTTTCTGTTGATGAAAGAGCAGTACCTTGGCAACAACCGCATCCCGTACAGCGAGTTCAAACTCCAACTGTCGCGCGGGAATATCAAGAATGTCCGTGTTGGCACCACGGTCATTCGTGGTGAGCTTCGCGACTGGAAGCTCCTGCCCGAAGAGTTTCGCAAAGGTCGCCGTGAGAACGATGCTTCGTTCACCTCCCTGCGTACCGACGATAAGGACATGGAAGGGCAACTCTTTCAGGCCCGGCTCAACGGCCTCGATTCCTACGACTACGAACCCGATTCGTCAGGCACCATCACCACTCTGCTGGTCTACTTGGCTCCTATCCTGATCCTGGTCGCACTCTTCATGTTTATCCTGCCGCGCATGCGAGATCCAATGGGTGGCGGGTTCATTTCCAGTTACATCAAGAGCCCCGCTCGTCGCTATGAAAAAGGCAAGACCCGCGTCACCTTCGATGATGTCGCGGGCATGGAGAACGCCAAGGCTGAGCTGCAGGAAGTGGTGGACTTCCTCAAAAGCCCCGAGAAGTTCCACAAGCTCGGCGGACAGATTCCCAAGGGTGTTCTGCTCATCGGGCCTCCCGGTACTGGCAAAACGCTGATCGCTCGTGCTATCGCTGGCGAAGCGGGGGTGCCTTTCTACAGCATCTCTGGCTCCGAGTTCATTCAGATGTTCGTCGGCGTGGGTGCCAGCCGCGTGCGTGATCTGTTCAAGACCGCTCGCGAGAACTCGCCTTGCATCATGTTCGTCGATGAAATTGATGCCGTGGGCCGCGTGCGTGGTGCAGGCCTGGGCGGTGGGCACGATGAACGGGAACAGACCCTGAACCAGATTCTGACCGAGATGGATGGGTTCTCACCCACTGAATCGGTAATCGTGCTGGCTGCTACCAACCGGCCTGATGTCCTCGATCCAGCGCTACTTCGGCCAGGCCGCTTTGACCGGCACGTGACCATCGATCGCCCCACCTGGCAGGGTCGCTTTGCCATCCTCAAGGTACACACTCGTGATAAGCCATTGGCTGCCGATGTGAACCTGGAGCACATCGCCCGTGCCAGCATCGGCATGACCGGTGCCGACCTTCGCAACCTGGCGAACGAAGCTGCCCTCAATGCCACCCGGGCTGGTCGGAACAAGATCACCACCCGAGACTTCACCGATGCCGCTGACCGTGTCGCCTTGGGTGCCAAGCGGGAAGAAGTGCTCAAAGAGAGCGACAAATACCGCACCGCGATCCACGAAGCAGGGCATGCCCTCTGTGGATATCTGGAACCGAAGGCTGATCCGCTGCACAAGGTCACCATCATTCCACGTGGCCGGGCTTTGGGTGTCACCCAGTTCCGCCCCGACGACGACAAGCTGGAACACACCGAGCCACAGCTCAAAGCCCAACTGGTGATGACCATGGGCGGACGGGCTGCCGATCAGTTGATCTTCCATGAAGCTTCCTCGGGAGCATCCATGGATTTGAAGCAGGCCTCCCGCATCGCCCGGTTGATGGTGACCCAGTTCGGCATGAGCGAAAAGCTCGGCCCGGTGCATTACAGCATCGGTGAAGAACACGTGTTCCTGGGCAAGGAAATCCAGGATTCACGCGACTTCAGTGAAGGCACGATGCAGATGATCGACGAGGAAGTGCGTCGCATCGTTCGCGAAGCAGAAGCCCAGGCTCTCAATCACCTGAACACTCATCGCGATAAGCTCTCGCTGCTGGCTGAAGCCCTTCTCAAGCGGGAAGAGCTGAGCAAGGAAGAAGTGGACCTGCTGCTCAAGGCTGGGACCATTGATGCCTTGCCACCCATTGTGGTGGAAGATGTTAAGCCTATGTCGAGTACCCCTCCCAAGGTGGAAGAAGTATCAGCACCTGCTGAAGTGCCCAGCACCTTGAGGCCATTCCCTGCGGTGTAAGTGCCACTCGTTGTTACATAGTAACGAGAGCTTGTTGCAACCACCGGCTCCAACGGAGCCAACGTCTTTAGCCTGGCCCGGAAGGGCCAGGAAAGCTTTCACCAACCATCTCCTACACCCGCTACGCCTTGACAGGAAACCGGTGCCGAACCCATTTACATGGCAAAAGAGCATGGCGAAGTGCAAACCACCCCGTTAAAATGGAACTCGTTGCAAAGAGTTGGACTCGTTTGCTGATACTGTCGCCCCAGATTACCAACTTCCAGGGAAGTACCTTTTCTTTAGGTCTGTCTCCATGAGCGAAAAGAACAAACGAGCCAGTGACAAAACCGATGCCGTGCTCGCGGTCGATCGACGTGCCACGGTAGACCGCCGAACCGTCAGTTCTTCCGACCGTCGCAAGAAGCAAATCCCCGTGGCCTTCGAACGACGTAGTGGCACCGATCGCCGCAACGTCGAACGCCGTCGTCAGGTCGATCCCACCACCTGCGAACGCGATTACTCAGGTGAAGAAGTCGAGTTCATGAGCAACATGGATTTGTACAAACGCCTCGCAGGTCGCCAGTTCCCCACCTGGAGCGAAGTGCTGGAAGTACTCCATGCCATGGGCTATCGCAAGATTGCCGAACCCACACCACTCCCCGGCCAGCCAGGCCACGTCAGTCGCCGTCAGCAAGCGAGTCAGTCTTCATAAGCTCAGAAAGCAGCGTGGTGGCATAACACCCCGCAGGCAAACGGAACTGGAGTGTGACCGTCGAACCATCGACCTTGCACTCCAGTTCTTCCACATAGATAAGGTTGTGACGACGGGTACCTTCCAGCAACTTGCCCCCGACATCGAACATATCCATAGTCAATCCGCATTCACTCAGCACCGCTGCTTCCCGTTCTGCTTCCACTCCCTCGCTGGCCTTCATCCTGCTGCCAAACATCGGCCCGGTGTGAACGATCTCCTTCACCTCGAAACGCTGCTGCTCGGTAGCAGTATCGTGGGTAACAAACATCCCGCCAGCAGGCCACTTGGCCATCACATCGCCATCCAGCACCGTGCGAAACAGCCCATCACGCAACCGCAAACTGAGACAGCGATTGAACAATGCCGACTGAACCGACGAGAGAGCCAGCTTACGGAGAAACGGATTGATCTTGAGCCGCTCGCCATGCAGCATCCGCCAGCCCATGAGTAGTGTTTCGTTATCCCTTCCGAACCGCTGACTGCCGTAGTAATTGGGAAGCCCCTGCTGTTGAATCATCGACAGCAACTTCTCCAGCGATGCAGTCTCCTTCACCTCACGCAGCACAATCGTAAAGCGATTCCCATGCAAATGCCCAGGCCGCAGCTTGTTGCCATGCTTGCTCGACTGCAGCACCGCAATCCCATCACCTTCAAGTTGTGCTAACTGTGCTTCACACCGTGCCGGCACGGAGACCCATTGCCGCGTGACAGCCTTACGGTCTTTCATGCCTGCGGTACCGATCTCTCCAGTAGGAATGCCCAGCCGCTGTGCAATCTGCCGCTGAAAGAACTCCGCTCCCATGTCCCGCTTTTCGATCCACAGATACAGATGCTCTCCCGTTCCACACGGCAGATAAGCCGGTATCTCTTCAACAATAAAGTCTTCCAGGTTCTGCTTGAACAGCCCACCAATACCCGGAAACTCCGCCGTCAGACGAAGCACCGGAGCAAGCAACTCAGCAGGCAAATCATGCATCATAGTCATGTGTTCATGATATAAGTTGGAGTACCGCCTTCAGGCGGCAAGTTAGCCCCCGGCTCTTTAAGCCGGGGGTGGTTCACGCGGATGAGACACTCCCCAACCACCATCGCCAATACAGAATCCAACCGATTGCAATAGCGTATCACCACCGCACGAACCCGCCCCGGGCTTGAAGAGCCCGGGGCTAACTGCTGTTACGAAAAACATTCCAAAACCCGAACACCTTGCGCCATCACACCTTACGGCACATTCCGCGATATGCCTTGTTGACATAGTATACAGATGTTTGTTACAGTCGCCAGTTGCTTAACACTATTTGTACACTATCTGGAGGTGTCATCATGACCACCGCAGCAGCACCACCTACTGATGAGAAGCAGAAAGAGAGGGTGCGTCACTTCACTGTCGATGACGTGAAGAAGGCGCATGGCCTCAATTGTTCCGGTATGAGCGAGCGGAGCACCGAGCACTTTGCCGAGCTCAACTGTGGCGTGGAAGGTCCCGAGGAGCAGTCGGAGTTCCGGTGCGCTATCGATCACCTCTTTGCCAAACGGGGCGAGTCGCTCGATCCGATTGCCTGGATCATGAAGCGGATGGCCAATCGTGAAACGGTCATCGAGAAGATGATGCGCATGCTCAACAATGAGGAGGTGCCTGCCAGTCACTTCGGCATCTTGCGCCATCTCTTCAACGACAGTGACAAAGCCATCAAGGAGCTGTGCATTGTCCGCGATAATCTGGGGCGAAATGAGTATCAGAAGGAGCAAGACAGGGAAGCGATACGTGCAGAAGCAGCTCGCCAGGCTGACAGTCACTTCGCTTTGCAGAAGCTCTATGAACGCCAAGGCTATGGCTACGTTCCTGGCATCGATATGTTGCAGCCAGGCATCGATCTGAACCGGGAGGAAGCAGCAGCGCGAGACATCTTCCGCATGCGGATGATGCCGAAGAGTCCGAGAGAAGATGCGATCCTGCTCGAGATCGCAGGCCTCAATAAAACCATCCGTGAGCAGGACAAGCTGCACCCGAACGAACTCTCCGATAAGAAGATTCACCCCGGCTTCCGCTGGTTCAACCCGAAAGAATATGTCGATGATGAGGACATCCAGTACGCCGGCACCGGCCACTACCGCGATGATGCACATTTTAACCGTGTCATCAAAGCAGAACGTATACAGAACTATAACAACGTCTGGCAGGAAGCGAACGAGTTGATCGACGGTATCATGGACGCCTTCGACATTCGCCTGGGCTTCGTGCATGAATCCATTGGCATCCCCGACAAGGTGCAGCGAGCTCTCAACGGCGATGAAACAGCGATTCAGATACTGAAGGAAGAAGTGGCCAAGATCAAGAAAGAGCGAGCGGACAGAGTAGCGCGGGGAGAGAAGGAGCGGCCCAATCCCGATCTGCCTTCGCGGCTGACGTCGATGATTATGAACTACGTGCCGATGCTGTTCACTGCGTTTGTGACGGGTTGGATGATGGTGTGCATGACGCTGGGCCAGGTGGGGATGAATGAGTTGCAGGCCGCCGTTGCGCAGCAACAGAATGTAGTCATCACGCTCCGTCGTGATGACAGCGGCGATGAGATTCAGAAGCGACATGAACAGAAAACCTCGCAGGAACAGTATGAATTTTGCAGCGTGTTAGTGGACGATCTTCGTGCGTGTCTATCAACTCAATCGCCGTTGCAATGGACGCTCCCCGTCGCGGTCATCACGACGGAGCGTGATGACTACAATCCGGTTAGCCCCCGGTTAGTGACCGGGGGAGGTTCACGCGAGGTAGATGCGCACCCCTCCACAACCATCATTGCCAGGTGCGTCGATTCGCCGCACGCACCACCTCCGATCACTGACCGGGGGCTACCAGGCCTTTTTCCGCTGTCCGGGTGACATGGGTATGTCACCGAGTGATGGTCTTGCCTGACAAAATGCGCAAAACCATCGCTCAAGAGTGCGCAGATGGTGCGCGCAGTGTTGGAGTACCGCCTTCAGGCGGCAAGCGTTTCGAGGAGGGAGGAAGTATGAACCAACAACGAACAGCCAGCAAACTCGCAACCGCTGGCCGTTTAAAGCCGGTACTCCAACGAAAACAGCAAGGCTCACGCCTTGCTGTCAGGAGACAATCAACATGTTGTTGAGACTAGACAGAGAACGAACTGCCGCAGCCGCAGGTGGTCTTGGCGTTGGGGTTGCTAACGCTGAAGCCTCGCTTGTTGAGTTCGTTGTGGAAGTCAACGGTAGCGCCACTGATGTAGAGCAGACTCTTGCGGTCTGCGACCACGCCGACGCCGTTCACTTCAAAGAGCTCGTCCGACTTGGCATTGAAGTTGGGGTCGAGGTCGAGCTTGTTCTGGAAGCCGGAACAGCCACCACCCTTGACGGAGACGCGGAGGTAGACTCGTTCTTCTGGTCCGAGAACACCTGCAGCCCGTTGTTCATCGACAATGCGACGAACTTCTTCGGCTGCACGGGGGGTAACGCTGATAGGGGGAGCTGCCGTCACGGCAGTTTTGGGTTCGTGTTCTGCAACAGCACTCATGCCGATAACTCCACGTTCAAAGAGAACTCATGTCAATCATATTATACCCTACCCAATCGTAGAGACCAGTCAAACCGCTCACTGCTGGAAAACTCGCTGTATCCCGCAGCTTTCCTAGCTGGTGCTCTCATCTTCTGTAAGATAGTCCCTCCCAGTCGCAGAAGGGAAGCCTGTGAGCGAATCGTTTATCAGCACAACTCAGCGTTATCTGCAGGAACTGCAGCTTCTCGCTTCGTCGATGGCGCTGGTGGCAGCGTTTGCGGGAATCGTGGTCTATCTATTGTGGCGAAAGACCGGAATTCCCCGCCAACTCATGGGCAAGGAACAGATCGTCAAAGTACCCTGGGATTGGCTCGAAGTCTTTATCGCCATCCTGCTGCTGATGTTCATTCTCGAATCGGTGGCCAGTTCCATACCATGGTCCAAGCACAAATTGCCCAACGAAGCCTACGGCGGTTTCCAGGTCAGTGCTGCAGCTTCGGCTGCGAATGTAGCGTGGGATCAGGGACTCTCTGGTGGATTCCTCTCGGCAGTGGGAGCCATCTCCGCTGCTCCCAGGGAACTCGAGCGGCAGATCGAAGAGTCACGTTCGCGGATGCTCTACATGATCATCCTGTTCCCGCTGGCCTTGCTTGTCCTTTTCAATGTTTTCCCCAAGCTCTGTGGCGCCCGCTTCTATCAAATGGGGCTGCACATGAATCGATGGCGAGAGAACATTACGCTCGGTTCTGTCGTGTGGCTGATTGTGACACCACTGTGCAATGTCATACTGCTGATCGTTCTCCTCTCGTTCTGGGAAACCCTGTGGGGACGACAGGAAGAACATCCATTTGCTTCGTTGCTGAAGCACGACATGCGACTCAGTACCTGGCTCCTGGTCGGGTTCATGGCCTGTGTCATTGCTCCGTTGCGGGAAGAAATACTGGTTCGAGGCATCATTCAGCCGTACCTGATTCGCTTTCCGCTCATCTCCGATGTCATTATGATTATGTCAATCATTTTTGCATTCTCACAGCTGATGACACCGGGTACTGGGCCGGACCGTGGCATGGGCCTGGGGCCACTCCTGTTCATTGCCACCATGGCTCCCGGATATTACCTGTTCGAGAAATGGCTGGAACCGTGGATCAAGGAACCGGGAGCAGCCCGGGGCATCTTTGCCACCTCGCTCCTTTTTGCTGCGATGCACTTTGGTGCATGGCCGCAACCAATTCCACTCTTCATCCTGAGTCTGGCTCTCGGTCTGCTGGCTTACCGTACCCGATCGCTGGTCGGACCGATCACTGTCCACTTCCTGTTCAATCTCACCACCATGATCATGATGGTGCTCAAGGTCTATCCGACTTTCAAATAGCCTTACAGCACCGTGGCTGTTCCCGTGGTGGTATCGTTCACCACGACAGTCACCTGGGAACCGCTGGCTACCTGTTCCTTGCGAATCATGACGAAGGCCAACCAGCGGGATTCCTTCGGAGAGTAAGCAACGGTTTTGAGCTTGCCTACTTCCTTGCCAGCGACTTGCAGGGAAGCACCGCTCCAAGTGGCATCAACTGCGCCTTCCAAAGTCACTCGTTTGAGTTGTCGATTGACATGCCCGTACGCATTGATGCGGGCTACGGTCTCCTGACCGATGTAACAACCTTTGTTGAAACTGATGGCCTGCTGCGTGCGGTTCACTTCCTGAGGCAAATTGGTTTCATCGAAATCGACGGCGTACAAAGGCGTTCCTGCTTCCAATCGCAAGGTGTTCCAGAGCGGTTCATCAACCGAAAGGAGTGGTGTGATACCCAGTGCAGCCTGCGCAGAGGGCAAGGTAGAGCGAGGACCAGCGACGAAAGCACCGGGCATACCGAGGAAATCACACCGTTGCATGAGCAGACCGGTATCCAGCCAGGGACCTTGCTGCCAGAGTGCCAGCGATTCGATGCCAGGCGGGTGAAGGAGCAGCCAGAGGAAGTCGGCTTCGGTGCGATCTTCCATATGCACATCTTCACCAATGATGTACCGTTCCAGATGGGCAATCACCTTGGTAGCCAGCCCCGGTTCCATGGTGACGTAGAGTTCATCTTCCCGAATCGCCACCCGCAGCCAGGCAACGATCTTCGCCTGGGCCGTGGTCAGAAACGCTTCACACCCCGACCCGAGGCCCGGCTTGACGACATCATTGGTGGTGAAGTTCTGGAGAAACGCTGCCCGATCCTTGCCTCGAAACGTGACCTTGCTGTTGGCAGAGAGATCGAAAGCCAGGGGGGAGTGCAAGGCGGCATCGTAGTGGGGGATGGTGGGCATGGATCAGTTCCAAAGCTCCGCAAAGAACCGCTTCATTGCATCCCACGATCTTGCATTGGCCTGCGTGTTGAACGCTGCGCCTTTGCTGTTGTCGGTACCTGCAGCCTGGTTGGTGAAACTGTGCACAGCGTTGCCATAGGCGACCAGTTCCCAGTTGCACTTGGCTGACTGCATCTCTTTCTGGAACTCGTTCACTTCCTTCACTGGAACGAACGGATCATCGGCACCGTGGAGAACAAGAATCTTGCCTTTTACCGTGTTGGCTATTGCTGGGGTTGATGTTTCCAGGCCGCCATGGAAGCTGACTACTCCACTGATGTCGGTGCCACTGCGTGCCAGTTCCAGCGAAGTGGTGCCACCAAAACAGAAACCGATGGCTGCGGTCTTGCTGGCATCCACTCGCGGGTGCTTCTTCAGTACATCCAAGGCTGCCTGTGCTCGGCCTCGCATCAACTGCCGATCACTTTTGATGGTGCCTGCCAGCTTGGATGCTTCCTGAACGTTCTTAGGCTTCACACCACTGCCATACATATCAATGGCGAAGCCGACGTAACCGAGCTTGGCCAAATCCTTGGCCTTCTCGATGGAGAATGGCCCATGGCCCATCCAGTCATGCACGACCAGGATACCAGGCTTCTTGCCTTCCGAAGCATTGTCGAAGGCGATGGTACCGGTGAACTTGATACCTTGGTGTTCGTAGTTAATGGTCTCGGTAACAATGTCTGCACTTGCTATCGAAGGGAGCAAGAGCAGAGTAAGGATGGTAGTACGGAGCATGTATATACCTCAAAGCAGTCGTACTCCGGGGACGAACGTCCTCCGGCTCTTGATGCAGATCATTCTATCAAACGAAAAAGCCCCCGAGTGTTACTCGGGGGCATTGGCTGGCTGAAAGCTGTCAGCTGACAGCTGAGAGCTAGTTAGAACACAAACTCGATGGAAGCTGATGGCCCATGATAGAAAATGGTGTCAGCTGTCTTGCGAGTATTAGGAGTCTGTTCCAGGTTATAATTGAACTGGTTCTCAGCAGTGGCCACGCCAACATAGAGGTTGAAGTTGTAGCCAGCACGGAGACGCATGTTGCCTGCGTTCATGTCAAGGAACAGGCCTGATTCAAAAGCCTGAGCGAATCGCCAGGAGGTCTCGCTGGTTTGGAAGCCAACCAGGCCATCACCTCGAACGAGTGACTGCTGGGTCTGAGCGGCATTGGCGAGCAGAGCAATCTTCTGATCCCAACTGATAGCCCAGGTTTGAGTCAGTCGCTGAGTCAGACCCCAGCCAACCTGCAAACCAAACATATCGTTCTCACCACGCCATTCGAGCGTGGCAATAGTAGTGGGATCATTGACACCGGTTTGAAGACCGTCATCATTGGTGTAGTGCTTCAAGCTATCCTGCAGCTTGATGTAACGAAGACCGATGAGGTAGTTCACATCAAGCGTCTTCCAGCAGTCGCCGAAGAAGCGAAGGTTCATTTCAGCACTATACAAGGTGTTCTTGTAATTCAGCGACATGTAATCGGCATTGGTCCAGAGGCCATCAGTATCCTGGAAACCAATAGGTGCATCAGTGTAAGGCGAATTCAGACGGCCAAGAGTGGTTCGGTTATAGTTGGTACCATTATTGGCAATGTAGAACCCACCGACTTCAAAGATGAAGTTATGGCAATCGTCCTGCAAGCCTACGTAGGCCTGTAAGCCGTTCTGCAGTTTGCCACTGACGTTGTTGAAGCCAGCAACGAAAGGAGTCAGGCCGAAAGTGGGGTCACCGAGACCATCCACATTATTCTCTTCCGGTTCGACCGAGATGATAGGCATATCAGCCAGGCCTTGTCGCTTGAGGCCGATGTAGCCAATCTTGGTATAGATGCGGCGACGTTCGCCATCTTCGGAGAAGAAGATCTTGTCCCAGCAACTGGTGCGATTGCAACCAGAGATGCCTGGGTAGTAAGTAGCACCCATCGGCAAGCCCACTCCAGGCATACCGTTAGGTCCCACTTCGCCATAGTTCATGTTGGGCATGCCAGGCATACCGGGCATACCACCTTCGCCCATCGGCCCACCAGCCATAGGCATCATCGGGCCGCCCGGGCCACCCATACCGGAGGGCATTCCCATACCGGGAGGCATCATGCCTGGAGGCATTCCCATTCCGGGTGCCATCGCTGGCATTCCAGGGCCATAGCCCGTACCGAAGATCGGCATGGGGCCCTGCGGCATGCCGCCACCGGGTGCCACATTCATGGGCATCGGTTCACCGGGACCGCCTTGTGCCTGTACCATCGGGCACAGACCCGTGAAGCCTAATCCCACTAGCAGTCCGCTTGCCCATCGATTCGCCATGATCTGTTTCCCCTCACGGCCTCACGGCAGAGGCACCCCCACTACCATGCCTCTCTCGCAACTCAACTCGCGCAAGGGCATAGCAGATGGGTGAATCATCGGCCTGTACCACTCGCATTCTTGAAACAATCCCTAACCTCACTACCCTGTGCATTCACGGCAAGGCTTACGCAATCGGCTTCCCTTCCTTGCCTGCCTTCGCTACGATGGGCCTACTTAACCAGCTTTACACTCAGGATGAGTCTGATTATGTCGAGTGATTCCACCACTGCGGTATCTGCACAAACTAGCGAACCTTTGCCAGCTCTGACCCCATTAGAGAGACGCATCCTTGGTGTTCTCGTTGAAAAGGCAAAAACCACTCCCGATGCCTACCCTCTCACCCTCAATTCCATGGTCAATGGCTGCAACCAGAAAAGCAACCGCGAGCCAGTGATGGATGTCAGTGATGTCGAGATTGAGGAAGCCATCCCACAACTCAAGAAGTATGGCTATATGCAACAGATACTGGGTAGTGGCCGTACCGATAAGTTCCGCCACTGTTTGTACGATGGTTTGCGAGTGGACAAGGTACAACTGGCGATCCTTGCTGAACTGCTCCTCCGTGGTGCCCAATCCGAAGGTGACCTCCGGGGCCGAGCTTCCAGAATGGAACCGATCGCTGATCTGGAAACCTTACGACCGATTGTAAAGACACTGGTTGATCGAGGTATGGTGATCTACCTCACCCCCGAAGGCCGCCGAGGCACCATCGTCACCCACGGCTTCCACACTCCCGAAGAAATGCAACTACTCAAAGCAAGAGCAGAACGCATGGCTGTGGACGATCCCGTCAGTTCCTCACCACGCCCTGCTGCAGCTTCCAGTTCTGCTCTCGAACAGAGGGTGGCAGCCTTGGAACAACAGCTGGCCGACCTCAAAGCGGAAGTGGCCATGCTGAAAGGTAGTATGTAATCGTTTCTTTCTCCCCTCTCCCCGGGAGGGCAAAGGTATACCCACGGTTTGATGAATCGTGGGTTATGAGGAGTTGAAGAGTTTAGGCAAAACAGATCGAGCTAGTGCCACGATATCGTCGAGGTCTTCGC
>WBZX01002692.1_pt1 | contig 11903 bp, 9 predicted proteins | sample 5204211 | NCBI WGS metagenome assembly WBZX01 (sample SAMN12344362, study PRJNA552823) | activated sludge metagenome | biome: Activated sludge suspended growth; feature: Nitrification reactor; material: Wastewater; isolation source: activated sludge from nitrification reactor of wastewater treatment...
AATTACTTCATAATCGATATAAAAACTCTCGGTAAATATTTTAAATGCCAGGAACTCATGCTGCGGCACCGCAAATTCATCGAACATCAGGATGTCGCCGTCTTCGAGGAAACGGTACAATTGCGAGAGCGCAAAAATCGTGGCGCTGAACAGGTCGGCGTCGAGGTGAATCAGTTTGCGTTGCCCGCCTTTATACCTTTCCAAAAACGGGATCAGCGTATCCTGGAAAAGTCCTTTGTAGAAGGTCGCCCGCGGATCATCGATATTCAACGACTCCAGCGATGAGGCCATGGCTCCTTTCTCGTAGGGTCCCCATTTTTCGGGCAGTCCTTCGAATGTATCGAAACCAAAAAACCGAGATCCGGGATCCGCATTCCGGGCCAGCCACCACTTGAAGGAACTTCCGGTGGCCACGCCGAATTCAAAATAATCGATGGCCTTCCTGTCGAGCCCTTCGGCGGCGCAAATAGCCTCGTACAGTTTGATGCGCCGCTGGTAATCCCAGGTGGACTGGTAAAAATCATTATACCCCTTCACCGGGTGCGCTTTCCGCCACTTGCTCATCTCACTCATGTAAACGGCGTTCAGCATGCCGGTCGAAAAGGGCGATACCAGTACATCCAGTTTCCATTTCAGGAACAGGGCCTTTGCTTTTCGTATCAGGTCCAGTTTAGTCATGCAGGCGTCTTTTCTTCCTCCAGCAGATCCAGTTCTACTTTCAGGTTTTCAATGATAAAATCCTGGCGGGCGGGAGTATTCTTACCCATATAATATTCCAGCATCTGCTGGATATGGGTTTCGGGCAGCAGCATGACGGGTTGCAGTTTCATGTCGTCGCTGATGAAGCGGGCGAACTCATCCGGGCTGATCTCTCCCAAACCCTTGAAGCGTGTCGTTTCCGGCCGGCCGCCCAGCTTGCGGGTGGCTTCCTGTTTCTCGGCCTCATTGTAACAATAGATCGTTTCCTGTTTGTTACGCACCCGGAACAAAGGCGTTTCGAGTATGTACACATGCCCGTTCTTCACCAGTTCGGGGAAGAACTGCAGGAAGAAAGTCATCAGCAGCAGGCGGATGTGCATGCCATCCACGTCGGCATCGGTGGCGATCACGATATTGTTGTAGCGAAGCCCTTCGTATCCTTCTTCAATGTTCAGCGCATGCTGCAGGAGGTTGAATTCCTCATTCTCGTATACCACTTTCTTGGTGAGCCCGAAACTGTTCAGCGGCTTTCCCCGTAAACTGAACACGGCCTGGGTATCCACATTCCTCGCCTTGGTGATGCTACCGCTGGCGCTATCTCCCTCGGTGATGAAGATGGTGCTTTCCTTTTGTTTCTCGGAGATCTTATCCTTGTCTTTCCCGGTGGCTTCGTCGTTGTAGTGAAACTTGCAATCACGCAGTTTTTTATTGTGGAGATTGGCTTTCTTCGCCCGCTCGTTAGCCAGCTTCTTGATGCCGGCCATGTCTTTACGCTCCCGTTCGCTTTGTTCGATGCGGCGTTTCAGCGCATCAGCCGTTTCGGGATTGCGGTGCAGGTAATTATCCAGTTCCTTGCCCAGGAAATCGCCCATGAAGTTGCGCATGGAGGGACCGCCTTCGTATACGGATAAGGAACCCAGTTTGGTCTTGGTCTGGCTTTCGAAAACCGGTTCCTGCACCCGCACGCTCACGGCGGCGCAGATGCTTCCTCGGATATCGGCCGCGTCGTAATCTTTTTTATAGAATTCGCGGATCGTTTTCACATAGGCTTCGCGGAAGGCCGCCAGGTGCGTGCCTCCCTGGGTGGTGAACTGGCCATTCACGAAGCTGTAGTATTCTTCGCCGTAATCGTTTTCGTGAGTGATGGCCACTTCGATATCGTCGCCCCGGAGGTGGATGATGGGATACCGGATCTCGTCTTCATTTGTCTTACGCTGCAACAGATCGAGCAGTCCGTTCTTGCTTACATACCGTTTGCCATTGAGGTTCATCACCAGCCCGGCATTGAGGTAGCAGTAATTCCAGAACTGGTTGTCGAGGTATTCCTGGACGAAATGGAATTTTTTAAACACCGTATCATCCGGCGTGAAGGTGATCATGGTGCCGTTCTGTTCAGTGGACTTTACCTCCTTATACTCTTTGATCAGCGCTCCCCGTTCGAATTCGGCCGTTTTCTCCTTGCCATCGCGGTACGAGGAAACTTTGAAGTAATTGCTCAGGGCGTTCACCGCCTTGGTACCCACCCCGTTCAGGCCCACGCTTTTCTGAAAAGCCTTGCTGTCGTACTTGGCGCCCGTGTTGATCTTGCTCACTACATCCACTACTTTGCCCAGGGGAATACCGCGGCCATAATCACGTACGGTGATCGTTTTGTCCTTGATCTCCACGTCCACATGCTTTCCATAGCCCATCGTGTGTTCATCGATGCAGTTGTCGATCACTTCTTTGAGAAGTACGTAAATACCATCATCCGGGCTGCTGCCATCCCCCAGCTTACCGATATACATACCGGGGCGCAGGCGTATATGTTCCTTCCAGTCGAGGCTTTTTATGGAGTCTTCGGTATAGTCGAACAGGTCTTTTTCTTTCTCTGCCATTTCCAATGGGTTTATTGGTTTATTGGTTCAGTAGTTTGTTGGTTTGCAGGCTGAAAGGACGATAACTACTTCTGCCTATAAACCAGAAAACAGGTAAACCAACCCCCGTTTCAAGGCTGCGAATATAGTCGAATGCAGGCAGTTCTGCTTCGGCCTACTTATCCACATCAGCCTGTCAAATGTGAGAAAAAGGAGGCCGCCGATCGAATGATGAAAATTTGATGGACGGATGCCCCCGGTCATGCTGCCCATGCCAAGCGGCAGCTATCTTTACAAAAAAGTATATCATGAAACAGATAAAACTGATGACTGCTGTATTGGCTGCCGGGTTATTCTTCTCCTGCAGCAGTACCAAACTCACATCCTCCTGGAAAGCGAAAGACGCTGTAAGTAAAACCTACCACAATATCATGGTATGGGGCATTCTTACCGAAAAAGACAGCGCACTGAAAGCAGACATGGAAAACCACCTGGTGAACGACCTGGCCGACAGGGGTTACCACGCCATTTCGGCTGCCCGGGTATTCGGCGCCAACGCGTACCGGAAACTCAGCGAGAAAGAGATCGTAGACCAGTTCCGCAACAGCGGCGTGGATGCGGTGATCACCATCGTACTGCTCGACAAACAAAAAGAAGAGCTGTATGTACCGCCGGCCATTGTCAACAACCCGTCTTCTTCCTATGACCATGTCGACAAATATTATTCGGCCACCTACGACAAAGTTTTTTCGCCCGGATATTATGTTTCCACGACCAATTATTTCTGGGAGAGCAACCTCTTTGAAGTGAACCAGGATAAGCTTGTCTATTCGGCCCGGACCAAATCCTTTGACCCGGCATCCGCCAATATGCAGGCGCATGAAAACGGTTTGCTGCTGATCAGGGACATGACGAAGAAGAAACTGCTGAAAGACCAGGTGAAGAAGGACTAAATCGATTTTTATAGTAGCTTTAGCCAAAGCAATTACATGAACCTTGACCTAACCGGAAAGACAGCGCTTGTTTGCGGAAGTACGCAGGGACTGGGCTATGCCTCCGCTGTTGAACTGGCCTTGCTGGGCTGTTCGGTGGTGCTGATGGCACGCAACGAAGACAAACTGAAAGAGGTGCTACCAACCCTCGACAGCCGCAAAGGGCAAGCGCACCAGTACCTCGTAGCCGATTTTACCGATACGGCAGCAGTGAAGAAAAGCATTGATGGTTTTGTACAGAACAACCGTATTCATATCCTGGTGAACAATACCGGCGGACCGGCGGGTGGGCAAGCCATCAACGCAAAGCCGGAAGAATTCCTGGCGGCATTCAACAATCACCTCATCAATAACCACAACCTCGTGCAGGCCGTGGTTCCGGGGATGAAAGAAGCGGGTTTCGGCCGTATCATCAACATCATATCCACTTCGGTGAAAATACCCATCGCCGGTTTGGGCGTAAGCAATACCATCCGGGCCGCGGTTGCCAACTGGGCCAAAACCCTCGCCACCGAATTAGGTTCCTTCGGGATCACCGTTAATAATGTGCTGCCCGGTTTTACCAAAACCGTACGGGCCGATTACGTGGTAGCGTCCAAGGCAAAGGCAAGCGGGAGAACCGAGGAAGAAGTGATGAAGGAATTGGTAGCCGAGATACCGGCAGGACGTATTGGCCAGCCCGAAGAATTCGGCGCCGCGGTGGCATTCCTGTGCTCGCCGGCAGCGGCCTATATCAACGGCATCAACCTGCCGGTGGATGGCGGAAGACTGGGATGCCTGTGAGAACACCGATGCATGATACCGGATGCCCGATAGCATACCCTGAACCATCAACTATGAACCATTAATCTTTTACCACCATGACTCATTTACGCCGGCTCCTGAAAACCCTGTTTCTTTCTGTATTGTTATCCTCCTGCCTGGCACAACCCAAGACAAGCCTGAATGCCGAGGAATTTGAAAAACAGCTGAACGCCACACCCAACGCACAGGTACTCGATGTACGAACACAGGATGAATATCTTTCGGGTCATCTCAAAAACGCCTTGCTGGCCGACTGGACCGACCCGAACGAATTCCAGCGCAGGATCGCCTTTATTGATAAGCATAAACCCCTCTTTGTATACTGCCTCTCTGGCGGCAGAAGCGCTGCAGCGGCAGCCCGCTTGCGGAAGATGGGTTACGAAAACGTGTACGAATTGCGTGGAGGAACCAATGCCTGGCGGGCAGCCGGCAAACCACTGGAAGGAGCCGGTGATGCGCAGCAGATGAGTGTGGATGATTTCTACAAAGCCGTAAACAGCGCCCCGGTGGTGCTGGTGGATTTTGGCGCCACCTGGTGCCCGCCCTGCCGGATGATGGAACCCGTATTAAAAAGCCTGGAGACTAACAACCCCGGCAAATACACGTTACTGAAAGTGGATGGCGGACGCGACCAGGCATTGCTTCAGCAATTTAAAGTAACCGCGTTGCCGGTATTCATCGTATTCAAAGACGGGAAGCAGGTTTGGCGAAAAGATGGCGTGGTGGAAGAAAAAGAACTCGCCGGGCAGATCAAATGATCAGTTCTTAGTACGGCTCAGGAATTTTCCCAGCAAGATGAGGAACAGAGAAAGCCCCAGGAAAGCGAGAAACAACCCGGCGCAATTGATAAGTACCCGCTCGTATCCCAGGTCAACCACATTGACGAATGGATACGGGTAATAACCGGATAGGGCTCCATAGATCAATATCCAGCAAAGGTATACCGCTGGATAGATAAGCCAGCCAAACGCATGTTTGTATTGCAGGGAAGATTTCGGAACAAACAATACCCAGCATAGGAAATACAGAACCGGTATCACCGAATGCAGGAGTTCATCCACAACATACTGCAACCCCTGGGGCTTCCACAAAAAACGCAGCACCGTATTATATACAACCCCCACGATCACAATGTACACCGCGATGGCGGTACCCGTGGTGGCCCTGGCAAAGAACCTCCCCCATGCCGACCCGGGTTTGAGCAACAATACGGTAGCGCAAACAGCCACCAGCAGGTTGGTAAGAATGGTGAAGAAACTGAAATAACGGATGATGGTTTCAGGTACCGGCACCACACGCCCTTCGATGATCAGGTAGAACTGCGACAGCAACGCGAACCAGCCAAACAAAGCCAGTATGGCGAGTAAGTAGCCGGGTATGCCGCGTGGAGGTTGCATGGATACCGGTTAATTGTGTGATAATTCCTTGATGAAATCGCTGACCAGGTAACTGATCAGCTTACCGGTTGACAGGTCCTTACGGCCATCGGCCAGTTGTGTGGCTCCCTCACAAATATGCAGGTAGGCAACCTTCGCGTCCTGTGCCGCAAAGGTTACGTATTTACGGGCGTGCAGCGGACTGATGCCACTGGGTGTTGCTGCGCTGCTGAGTACATGCTCGATCGAATCAAGGTCTACTTCGACACCTGTATAGGAATCTTCGGTAAAACCAGTAGCATGCGCCACCGCCTGTATGAAATTCCTTCGCTCGTGGATGAAGATGTCTTCATAGCTCACATAATCGATGAACGGGTTATTGTGGATATCCATCAGCACATTCTGCGTGATGTAGTTTTCGTGTAGTCCGACCATGAAGTATTTGCCGAGGTATCCATCTTCTTCCGCGTACCGGAACGGATTTCCGCTGTGGCGGCCATTGGCTACATTGTAATCGGTATGCGCATCGAGGTTGATGCAGTTGATCTGCGAAAGCGGGATCACACCGGCTTTATTCAAGCCCTTGGCCACTCCTTTGATCAGGGGGTACGCATTGTTATGACCACCCCCGATAACGATCGGTATCTTTTTGGAGGAAGCGATCACTTTGACCAGGTTTTCCACTTCATCGTCAATGATATTGATCGCATGCCGGTATGCATTAATTTTTTCTTCCTCGTTATACGCGTTGTTCTCGATCAGGAATTTGAGGTCGCCGAAATCAAAACGGCCCAGCAGCAGGATATCCTCGCCCGTCAGGAAATCGTTGCTTTGCACATTGAGAAAAGCGGACAGGAACGATAACCAGACGCTGTCGGTTCCGCCGATGCCGTAATTGGCACGTACACCAAAATCTTCCGGGATCCCGATCAGTACATACCGGGCCGGGTGATCCTGCAATACTTCGGGCCATTCATCACCGGGCTTCAGGTATTGAAGACGCTCGCCGATCCGCGTTTCAAAACGCCGTATCCGCGTGAGCGACAAAATATCTTCCTTACTGTAAAACTTGAAATGTTTCATAGATGGAAGATAGGAAATTATCATAACCGTGCGCCTTCCGCTGCAGGCAATTCAGTATTTTGCAGGCATGAAAAAAATCACCTGGTTCTGTCTTTTGTTTGCCCCGGCAATCTTCCTGGCCTGCAACAGCAACGATGCTTCTTCCGCGTCGGAAGCAACCCGACCCCGGGCACCCGTTCCGAACGTTGAAACAGACACCTTGAAAAACAGGATACGGGATGTGATCCGGGAAATAGCCAGCACGGATATTAAAACCGGTGGTTTCAGTATTGAGTACCTGGTGGTAGACAGCTTGTCCTACAAACCCGCTTCGCTGAAAACCTATTACCGGTACCGCAACGAGCAACTCGAACGATCAAGGGAGGAGTACAGGAATATTACACGCAAACTCATACAATCGGGCACGCCGGTGAATATGGATAAATACCGGGAAGATTCGCTGAAGAGTGATAAAGCAGCGGCTACCCTGCAAACACTGATCGCAACATCCGACACGCTTCTTTCGTTGTATGAAGTACATTATCACATCAACGCCAGAACAAATACAACCCCCTATAATACGAGCTACACAAAATTTCTTTTCAGCAAAGACCTGAAGGAAGTACGCATGCAATTCGGCGGACAACAAAAATGAAATGACATTTCACTGACAAAGCTTTTTTTATTTTCAAACAGCATTAACAGCTTTGAAAATAAAATCATTTTGGTTGGTATAGTATTTGTTAAAGGCGGGGCCATGAAAAAGAAAATCATAATCCCAGCAAGTTTATTTTTACTCGGTCTTATTTCTTCCGCAACAACCCATGCGCAGAACCGGGGCTCCAACGCTTCTTTTAAAAAAGGCAGCGTGAGTTTTAATGCCGGCATCGGCTCCGGCACGGAGTACAAAAGTGATTATTACAATGCGGGCCTTGGCACCAAAGGAGCGCTTGAATTCGGCTTGTGGCAAGCCGGGCCGGGTGTGATCAGCTTAGGTCTTGAAGCCGGCGCTTCTTTCTCTAACGGAGGTTATTACAACGATTACAAAACAAGTACGGTGGTGGTTGCCGGACGTTCTGCCTGGCACAACGGCTGGAATGTACGCAACCTTGACACCTACGCGGGCCTTTCCGCAGGTATCGGATTTCACCAGTACAGGTATTCCAACAACGGAAAAATAAAGCAGGATGAAGTGATCCCGGTATTCGGCGGATTCATCGGGGCTTCTTACTTTATCACACCTTCCTTTGGTTTGAACATAGAGGCCGGCTACGACATAACCCAGATACAGGGCGGCATTATTATCAAACTGAAATAAGCTTTCTTATTTTTGCCGCATGCCGGCAAAAGCGCTTATCCCCCAACTTCTTTTTACAGGCGATGCATTCCTGGAAGATCATGCCGTTTTGGTTGAAGACGGAATGATCCGGGATGTATTGCCTGTTTCTATGCTACCGGTCGGAATACAGCAGGATGCCTATCCTGATTCGTTGCTGGTACCGGCATTCATCGATCTGCAGATCTACGGCGCTTCTGGAAAGCTGCTGGCTGTTTTTCCACACACCGATTCACTACATGCGCTGAATCAATTCTGCAACGATGGCGGAGCCGCCTTCTGTATGCCAACGGTAGCCACCAATGAAACATCGGTTTTTTTACAATGCATCGATGCGGTGCGTGATTATTGGCAGCAAGGGGGAAAAGGAATACTGGGTCTGCACATCGAAGGGCCCTGGATCAATAAGGCAAAACGGGGGGCACACATCGAATCGCTTATACACGCTCCCGCAACCGATGAAGTACGATCTTTATTGGATTATGGTAAAGGAGTGATCAGGATCATTACCCTGGCCCCGGAGGTATGCAGCCAGGAAGTGATCGATCTGATCCTTTCGTACGGCGTTACGATCTTCGCCGGTCACAGCAACGCAAGCTATGAAGAAGCGATGCACTCGTTCGGCAAAGGCGTATCAGCCGTAACACACCTGTATAACGCGATGAGTCCTCTCCAGCACCGCATGCCCGGCCTGGTAGGCGCCGCATTCGATCATCCCTCGGTGATGGCAAGCATCATTGCCGATGGTCATCATGTTGATTTCGCGGCGATCCGTATCGCTAAAAAGATCATGGGCGATCGTTTGTTCGCGATCACCGATGCCGTAACGCAAACATCGGCCGGGTACTACAAGCATCAATTCGCGGGAGATAAGTATACCGCCGGCGGCATACTAAGCGGCTCGGCCCTGACGATGCACCAGGCATATCTAAACCTCGTATCACATACCGGCATCGGCCAGGCTGAGGCGTTGCGTATGTGCAGCCTGTACCCGGCACAGCTGATGAACATGGATGACAGGTTGGGAAGGATCAGGGAAGGCTATGAAGCAAAACTGGCAGTGATCTCTTCAGGTTCCGGAAGCGCAACCATAAAGATGATTTCATGATTTACAACTTCTTATTGCTTCACAAGCTTCGCTGTGTTTGATCGGCCATCTTTGCTGATTCCATATAACCAATAAGTACCTGGTGCTAAACTACCGGCTTCAATTGAAATACTGTTCACCCCCTGCAGCACTTTCAATTGCCTGCGCATCATTAACCTGCCCGCCATATCCCTGATCCCGATTTCCACCTGCCGTGCCTTATCTGCCGCCACCTGCATGTTTATCAATGATCCATTGACGGGATTGGGAATCACACTGATAAAAAGCGCCGGCGCATGATCAGCCTGAAGCAATACAACCGATGAATAAACCGGGGCAACCCCGGTTTGTGCGATCTTTAACCGGTAGTAATTCTTTTTTGATGATGCAGCATTGTCTGTGTAGTCAAACAGCGTCCTGCAATCAGCAGCCGATACATTACCGATCGCTTCAAAATGAATACCATCAATACTCCGTTCAATATGAAATACAACCGGGCTTTGACAAACCGCCTCCCATTGTAATTTATTTGCGGTACCATCTCTCCTTCCTGAGAACATTTTTAATTTTACCGGCAAAATTTCTGTGAGTAATTTATTGGCAAAATAAAAACTGGAGAAACTGGCTACATTCACCTGCAGATAATAATCGGAATTATAAGTACCGGTGGTTGCTGTAAGCGGCAAAGCAATAAGAGAACCAATCGTTGAGCAGGCATCGTCATTTTTAAATACATCCACCTCATTAATAGATGCCACACCGCTTGGCTGGCCCATTGAGTTGATTGCCGTTCTTAAGGAGTCCAGTTCACTTTTCTTGATGTATATGCGTACGCTCACATTTCCGCTGGCCGGCTGTGTTTGCGGCGTGATGGTAATATTCCGGTTGAGATAAAGGCGATTGCTACCATCTTCCCGGCAGGCGCCGTTTTTAGTATACAAAGAACTACTTACGATCCCTAAATTATTTCCATTGGCATTTATTTCCGCAGCAATATCTCCCAGGTTGTCTACTATGGGTACCCAGGTATTGTTATTGGTCGCATCAATGGTAATAGTCGGCAGTATTTCGCAGGAAGTGAGATTGCCTTTGGCCACAGGCGCCTGAACAATTGTAAGACCATTTCCATACATGGGTGTTTTTCCATCTGTGCCTGTAAAGTTCTTTTTTACCGTGTATATATTTGTAACAGGATCCCATTCAAAGATCACTCCCATAAAATTAGCGCCTCCGTTAGAAGTCATTCCATAAAACTTTCCATTGCTTAACAGTAAGGTTCCGTAAGGAAGTGAACCGGTGGCGTTGATGAGGTTGACACGGACTGTATGCGTATTGGTAACCGGATCCCATTCAAAGATGGTTCCTGCACTATTCGCCCCGCCGCCATACGTCATGCCATACAATTTCCCTCCATACTCCGTCAAGTTTCCATGAGGATTTCTGCCATTCGTAGTATTAAAACTGATCCTCGCTGTGGCTATATTGGTAACCGGGTCCCATTCATAGATGGTTCCTGCGCCATTTGCCCCGCATTCGTACGACATCCCATAAAATTTACCGGCATACTGTATGAAGCCGCCATAAGAATAACAACCGAGGGCCCCACTAAAATTCACCTTCTTCGTGAAAACATTTGTAACAGGGTCCCATTCATAAATTACGCCTTGTCCGTTTCCTCCCTGCCGGGTAACCCCATAAAATTTATTGTTGTATAAAACCATTCCGCTCCAGGGCTCCGTACCATTTGTAGTGCCGAAATCGAATTTCTTGGTATAAATATTTGTGGCAGGATCCCACTCAAAGATGGTACCCCAGCCAAAGATGCCGCCCAGTCTTTGCGTCCCATACAGCTTTGTTCCAAACTGGACGACATTATTGCCGGTAGGACTGTACCCGGTGGCATTACCGAGGTCTATCTTCTTTGTATATGCGTTGCTGTCAAGGTCCCACTCAAACATTACACCCTGGGCAGTACTTCCACCTTCATTTGTCATACCATATAATTTCCGCCCTATAGACGTCAAGCCTCCTTGCGACCATCTGCCATCTGAATATAAAAGGTCAATTTTTTTAGTATACACTTTTGTAACGGAGTCCCACTCAAAGATCACCCCCTGGCCGTTTATGCCGCCTGACTGTGTCATTCCATAAAATTTTCCGGCACTCAGTGTTAAACTCCCGTTTGGCCATCTTCCATTTGCAATATTAAAATCAAATTCTTTGGTGTACACATTGGTAAGGGGATCCCATTCAAAAATCACCCCGGCGCTGCTGGCGCCGCAATCCCTGACCATTCCATAGAATTTCCCGTTGCTCAATGCCAGACTTCCCAGGGGATTACATCCGTTTGCAAAACTGAAATCTATTTTTTTGGTGTACCCATTGGTAACCGGGTCCCATTCAAAGATTACTCCCATATTATTACTACCTCCGCTCGGGGTCATTCCATAAAGTTTACCGGCATAATAAACTAAACTGCCCCAGGGAGTTCTTCCGGTTGCAAGGGTCAGGTCAATTTTTTTGCTGTATACATTGGTTACCGGATCCCACTCAAAAATCACTCCCTCGTTGTTACTTCCTCCATTTTGAGTCAGGCCATAAAACTTTCCGGCGATTAACGTTAAACTGCCTGATGGGTTACTGCCGACTGCTGTACTCAAGTCAATTTTTTTGCTGTATACATTGGTTACC